>ERZ857998.4144-NODE-4144-length-10703-cov-45.402986_pt1 | contig 10703 bp, 11 predicted proteins | sample MGYA00519954_ERZ857998 | MGnify/ENA primary metagenome ERZ857998 (study PRJEB31778, sample SAMEA3449424) | human gut metagenome | biome: human gut; feature: human-associated habitat; material: faeces | place: United Kingdom | collected 2010/2012 ...
TTTTCAAAGACCATTTTCTTCGTCGCCCTCAAGCGACTTCCTTATCTTATCATTTAAAGATTTTCTTGTCAACATATTTTTTATTGAATTTTTTTCATTCAATTTTGTTGTTTGAAAACCTGTTTCGTAAGGAACGATTTACATAATATCATCTTTCAAATTTTATTATTTCTATAAATATATATTTTATTCCTAATTATAATAAAAATTCTCTATATTTCTTTGTTTTTATTTAAATTTCTTATTAAGATATTCTAGGTAGCGTTTTTGCCTAAATTAGATAAATATACTATTATTAAAATATAGTATTTATGCAGAATATATATATAAATAAAAATGAGGTGATTTTTTTGAAAAAAATACTAGATAATGACTGGCAAGCTTTGTTGGAAGGAGAGTTTCAAAAGGAGTACTATCAAAACCTTAGAAAATTTTTAATATCTGAATATAGAAATAGAACTGTTTATCCTAATATGAATAATATTTTTAACGCACTTAAACTTACACCTTATAAAGATGTTAAAGTTGTTATTCTTGGGCAAGATCCATATCATGGACCTAATCAAGCTCACGGTTTAGCTTTTTCTGTAAATAAAGGTGTTAAGGTTCCACCTTCGCTAATTAATATTTATAAAGAACTTAATAATGATTTAGGTTGTTACATACCAAACAATGGTTATTTAGAAAATTGGGCAAGGCAAGGTATATTGCTTCTTAATACAGTGCTAACAGTTAGAGCACATGAAGCAAATTCTCATAGAAATATGGGATGGGAACAGTTTACTGACAAAATAATATCTCTACTTAATGATAAAGAAGATCCTGTTGTGTTTATCTTATGGGGAAACCCTTCTATATCAAAAGGAAAACTTATAACAAATAAAAAGCATCTTATACTAACATCAGCTCATCCAAGTCCACTATCTGCTTTTAGAGGTTTTTTTGGTAGTCATCCTTTTTCTAAAACAAACGATTTTCTAAAATCAGTTAATAAGTCTCCAATAAATTGGCAAATAGAAAATATTTAATCTATAAAAAGGCACTCACTTTTGAGTACCTTTTTTATAAATGTTTAATTTTTTATATAATAAACGTAAAAGTGAAAAACTTATTGCAATAGCGGTGCATGCAGAAAATGATAGTATTATATTATCAATAAATATTCCTATTAATATTCCTATTCCAGTTCCCAAAATTATACTCTTTGCTAAATGATCATAATCTTCTTCTGATAAAAATAATTTTTCCAACAATAACACCCCTCTTATTAATAAAATATAATTCTATTATAATTCATACTTCTTAAGTAATTCTTAAATAATGATTAAAATATAATTAATTATAACACCATTATAAATGATTATTTTTAACTTGTAAAGGGTTTTTATATACTATTTAATCTTTTTGAGTATAATTTTAAATATCTAAAATTACCTTATAACAATTATTATATAAATTAATTTCATATTGAATAAAATTTAATTAAATAAAAAAGTATATAGATCCTATATTCTTTAAAACCTCACAGGTTCCAAGTCCCCAAAATATAATATCTATATACTCATGCACTTAAGGAAAGGAATTTATTAAAAATTATTTACATGATAATATTTTTATAAATTCATAAAAAATAAAAAAGCTAACTAAATTAATAGTTAGCTTTAACTGGTGGCTCGACCAGGAATCGAACCAGGGACACGAGGATTTTCAGTCCTCTGCTCTACCGACTGAGCTATCGAGCCTTAACGATATTTATTTTATTAAATTTTTAATTATATGTCAACATTTTATTCTATATTTATGAAAATTTAGTTATTTTTATTACGCATATAAAATATACTAAACTATAATATTATTTGGAGTGTATTATGAAATATATAATATTTATTTTACTAACTTTAATTATAATCTTTATTTACTTTTATTATAATAAAAAGTTAGAATTAATGAAGAAACAATTGTTTCTTACTAGAAATCAATATTCTATAGTAAGAAACAAATATGTTGATCATAAAAAATATGCTGAAAATTTATCTATTCAATTCTCCATCCCTAAATATAAAGGTGGTACATTGAAAACTAATTCATTTTTATATCTATCTCCAATCATATCTTCAAACATATTACTACGCTTAGATAATGATACTGAAGTTGGAATTTTAGATTGTGCAGAACTTAATAATGAAACGTGGTTTTATATAAGTATACCAAATAAAAATAATATAAATAGTAGAGGCTGGGTAAATTCCAATGATATTTCTATATTTTTTAGTTCTTCCTCTTCTATATATAAAGCAAAATAAAGGGCTAGGAAAAAGCTAAACTCCTAGCCCACATATATTAAGAGTCATAAAAATTATATATATTATAACAATTAATATAAATGGAATATTTAGGATATTTTCTTTACTATCCTCTACAGTTATTACTGTACTTCCTTCTATTACTTTTCTTTTTGCTTTAAGCTTCTCTAATGCATAAATTATTAAAAATACAAATACGGAAAAAATAATAGCGATGACTCCATAAGTTATAAGAAGTAAAAGTTTTTCTTTTGACCCTATGTTATTAAGACTAAACTCAGTAGTTTCAACTGAAATAGGTAAGCTTTCTGTAATTATTTTAGATATTTTAGCAAGTGTTACAGAAGTCCCGTTAATTATGAAGTGCATTATCATTGATGAATAAATGCTATTTGTAATTCTAACTACTAAAGCAAATATAAATCCTAGAACTGTAGCATATAAGAATTGCTGGCCATCTAAGTGAAATATTCCAAAAAATAACCCTGTAATTGCTGCTGCCACATACTTGTTTTTATTTTCATAACCCGAAAGAACGATTCCTCTTACTGTTATTTCTTCTGTTATAGATGGTAATAAAGCTACTAATCCTAACAACAATATGTAAGGAGTTGATATTATTTCATAGATGAATGAACCTACTTCATTGTTGAAGAAAAATGTAGATATTAATGAAAGAAAGGTCATAACAGGTTGAACCATAAATGCCAATAAAATTATTAATAATATATCTTGCCAATGTAACTTATTTAACTTTAATGTCTCTTTAATTGATGATTTACTAACTAATAAGTATATTATTGCTGGTATTAAAAATAAAATTAAGTGATTAAACAATAAAATTAATCTTATATCACTTACACCTAAAGCAATATAAATTGGCCTTAAAGCATATGGTCCCAATATTTCTATAATAAGTATACTTAAAAAATAAATATTTGCTTTTAAAACTTTTTTCATATTTCCTCCTTTTATACACGTTTATTATCTATTAGTAAATAATATATAATATTTAAATAAAATTTATTATATATCATTCCTTTATATTTAATGTATAATATTTTTACTTTTTGTAAATAATTATAAATGAAGCGAGAAAGTTTCCACAGTTAATCGCCTCTCCCCCATTTTATTTATATACGGAATAATCCCCTAATTGTTTTTAGAGACATATGGGGATTATTTATTTTAATTTTCTCTAATTAATTCTTTCCTTAATATATTTAATGCATTCATAGTTGCTTTTCGTCTTACAGCTTCCCTATCTCCAGTAAAGTTAAATTTTTCTACTATGATTTTTCCTTTAATAAATATTCCTATATACACTAATCCTACAGGTTTTTCATCAGTTCCACCATCAGGGCCTGCTAAACCAGTAGTAGATATTGCAATATCTGTATTAGCTACTCTTGCCATCCCTTCAGCCATTTCCTTAGCAGTTTCTTTACTTACTGCACCAAATTTATTTAGTGTTTCTTCACTAACACCTAGCCTCTTTATTTTAGCTTCGTTAGAATAAGTAACTGCTCCTTCTTTAAAAACCTTTGATATTCCTGGATAAGATATTAAAGTAGCGGCAATCATTCCTCCTGTGCAAGATTCTGCAGTCGCTATACTAAAGCTTTTTTCACATAAAAGCTCTGCAACAACTGTATCTAATGATTTTTCTCCTTCTCCATATATATATTCTTTAAGTATACACTTTATTTCATCACACTTTGAATTAATTAATAAATCACATTTTTCTTCGCTTTCTCCCTTAGCAGTGACTCTTAATGTAACTTCGTATTCCTTAGCATATGGAGCAACTGTAGGATTAGTACTTCCTTGTATTATATCATTAATCTTTTTTGCCATTAAGCTTTCACCAACACCAAATATTCTCAAAGTTTTTGACTTTATAATTTCTCCTGTCAAATTAGAAAGATATTTAACTACATGATTTTTAAACATTAATTTCATTTCTTTTGGTGGCCCAGGTAATATTATTAAGGTTTTGTTATTTTCAGAGATTATTGCACCAGGTGCAGTTCCTTGTTCATTCGGCAAAATAATAGAACCTTCTGGAAAATATGCTTGATTTTTATTTGCTTCTAATATTTCTTCATCATCTATAGCTAAATATTTTTTTATCCAATCTAATGAAGGTTCATGAAATACCATTTTTTTATTAAAAAATTTTGCCCCTAACTCCTTAGTTAAATCATCTTGTGTTGGTCCTAACCCTCCTGTTGTAATTATTATATCACACCTATTAAAAGCTTCTTCGAATGCCATTAAAACTCTTTCTTCATTATCTCCTATTACACACTGATGATACACATCTATTCCTAAAGAAGCTAGTTCTTTAGCCAAAAATTGTGCATTAGTATTAACTATATCTCCTAATAATAATTCTGTTCCAATTGATATTAATTCTGCTTTCATTTCAACCTCCTAAATATATTACATTAAATATTTTACCATAAAATGAGAAAAAGTACCTTATTAACTAAAATGAGACCTATATAAATATTAATATTATATATGGTCCCATTTTTAAATTTAATTAGTTCCTTTATCACTCTATTTTATTTACATTTATATGGTATTTGCCATCAGTATCAATACCTTCTTCAACTATAGAAAATTTACTATCTTTTAGCATAGAAGTAATAATATTTATATTATCTTTTTCTACATTATCTAAGGTTATAGTAAAATTATCATTAGTATCTACAAGGCTCATATAATCAAATATATTACTATACTCACTCAGTCCCAATTGCCCATTTATATTCATTCTATAATCTGGCATAGTATTCCTCCTAAGCTTCTTCATTTGTATCGAATGTTAATATACATTATTTTTTCACATATAATTCTATTTATACATATTCTTAATAGTTAATTTTTAGAATTTTCCTCTATTATTTTTTTTGCTTCTGACTCTGGAACTTCTTCGTATCTTTCAAATTCACTTGTAAAGCTACCTCTAGCTTGAGTCATTGATCTTAAATCAGTTGTATATTTAAACATCTCTGCTAAAGGAACTTCTGCATTAACTTTTTGAAGGTTCCCTTCTTGCTCCATACCTAATACTCTGCCACGTCTTTTATTAATATCACCTATAATATCTCCCATATATTCATCTGGCACACAAATTTCTACTTTCATTATAGGTTCTAATAATATAGGTTTTGCTTGTTCTAATCCTTTTTTAAATGCAATAGATGTTGCCATTTTAAATGCCATTTCAGAGGAATCAACAGGATGATATGAACCATCATGTAATGTTGCCCTCAAACCTACTACAGGATATCCAGCCAAAACTCCCTTATCCATGCACTCTCTTAAGCCCTTTTCAACTGCAGGAATAAAGTTTCTTGGAACAACACCTCCAACAACATTATCAACAAATTCTAAATCTATTTCTCCATCTTTTCTTGGTTCAAACTTAATTTTTACATCTCCATACTGTCCATGACCACCTGATTGTTTTTTATGTTTACCTTGAACATCAGCTATACCTTTTATTGTCTCTCTATATGGAACCTTTGGTGTTCTTAAAATAACCTCTGCTCCAAATTTATTTTTTAATTTACTAGCTATTACTTCTAAATGAGTTTCTCCAACTCCAGAAATTATAGTCTCTGCATTTTCAGTATCTCTTGATACAGTAAAAGTAGGATCCTCTTCTAATAATTTTTGAAGTGAAGCTGATATTTTATCTTCATCTCCCTTTGATTTAGGAAGAACAGCCATTGAAATATTTGGTTTTGGGAAATTCATTTTATCATATATGATTTTATTATTAATATCACATAAAGTATCTCCTGTCTCTGTATATTGTAATTTTGCTACTGCAGCTATATCTCCTGCAACTACTTCTTTTGTAGGTATTTGATTTTTACCTCTCATGAAGAATATATTTGCTAGCTTTTCAGTCTTATCTTTATTACTATTTACTACTGTTATTTCATTAGTTAGTTTTCCTGTAATTACTCTAAACAAAGAAATCTTTCCAACAAAAGGATCAGCTATTGTCTTAAATACTAAAGCAGAAAATGGTTTATTTTCATCAAGCCCTATGAAAACCTCTTCATTATCTTTAACATTTAATGCTTTTTGTGGAATTGAATATTTAGGTGATGGAAAACATTCAACAACATCTTCAAGGAAACACCTCATTCCTATTACCTTTAATGCACTACCACACATTACTGGTGCTATATCACCAGTAGCACATCCTTCAATTAATCCATGATATATTTCTTCATCACTTAATTCGCCTTCATTAAAATACTTATCTAATAGTTCTTCATTAGTTTCTGCAACAGCTTCCATTATCATTCTCTTGCAATCATCTATCTTTTCTAATAATTCTGCTGGCACATCTATTTCTTTTATTTCCCCTGTTTTTGGATCATGAATTCTAGCCTTTTTAGAAATTACATTAATAACTCCCTTGAATTCATCTTCTATTCCAATAGGATATTGAACTGGAACAACGCTTATTCCAAATTTATCCTTTAGTTGTGCTAAGGTTCTATCATAACTTGAATTTTCTCTATCTAATTTATTTATAAAAAATGTTCTTGGCAACTTTATTTTATTACAATAGTCCCAAGCTTTTTCTGTCCCAACCTTTACTCCAGATACTCCTGAAACAACTATTGTTGCAACATCTACTGATCTCATTCCTTGAATAAGCTCTCCTGAAAAATCAAAGTACCCAGGTATATCTACTAAATTAATCTTAGTATTATTAAATTCTATCGGTGCTATAGAGGCAGAAAGTGATATTCCTCTCTTTTTTTCTTCTGGATCAAAATCTGAAACTGTTGTCCCCTCTTCTACTTTTCCTAACCTATCTGTATTACCTGTATGAAATAATAATGCTTCTATTAATGAGGTTTTTCCTGATCCTCCATGTCCTATTAATCCAATATTCCTTAAGTTTTCTATAGTATAACTTTTCATACTCTATCATAATATTTATTAAATATTATGATTCCACCTGCCTTTCATTTAAAATCTAATTGTTTTTGAATAATCAGTTTTTAATTCTATTTATTCTTCTGTACATAAATTTTAAACCATTGGTACTTATAGTAAGTATCCTAAGTATTTTTTAACTTAAGTATTATGATAATTATAGAATAACATAAATTTAATAAAATTTCCAGAATATTCAGTTTATTTGTGCATGTATAATATACAATATACATTTTTAATTTAAATTTATTAAATATAGTAATAGCTTTATATTTTTCTATCTTAATTTTTAACATCTTATATAGTTATTAATCATTTTATTATTTTTTGATTTGAAAATTTTATAAGTAACTATATATATTAATATTCTTTATTTTCTCTAAATAATCTTTCATTTTAAAATATTATTATATAAATAATTTCAAGTTAAAATTTCAATGAAAAAAAGAGCTGTAAAAACAGCTCTAAAAAACCTTCATAACTAAGTTTTTATTTTTTATTTAATATTTATTACATCCTTAATTAAAATCATTATATTTATATAGTTACTCCTACACCTGGACCTAATTGTAATCCAAACATATACCATATTATAAGCAAGATTGTCCAAGAAACTAAAAAGGCTATTGAATAAGGTACCATAGTAGTAATTAATGTACCTACTCCTGACTCCTTATCATATTTCTCTGCAAAAGCAACAATTAAAGCGAAGTAACTCATAAGTGGAGATATAATATTCGTTGTTGAATCTCCTATTCTATAAGCCATTTGTACCAATGCAGGTGATGTTCCTAAATTCATCAACATAGGTATAAAAATCGGAGCCATTATTGCCCATTTTGCTGAAGCAGATCCCATAAACAAGTTTATGAAAGCTGTTAGTAATATAAATGATACTATTAGAGGAATTCCTGTAAATCCTATTCCTTCTAAGAAATTAGCTCCATTAACAGCTATTACGATTCCAATGTTTGTATAGTTGAAGTATTGAACAAATTGAGCTGCAAAGAAAACTAATACAATATATCCTCCCATTGTTGCCATACTTTTTGACATTAAAGCAATTATGTCTTTATCATTTTTCACTTTTTTACATCCAATCCCATATGCAACTCCTGGAATAAAGAATAATAAAGAAATTATAATAACTATAGAGTCCATAAATGGAGAGTTTAATATTTCATTAGTTTCTGGATTTCTTAATATACCATTTGGAAGTAAAGAAATTATAATTAATACTAGGAATATTAATGCTGATATTCCTGCAAATTTTAATCCTCTTTTTTCTTCTAAAGTAATATCACTTAAATTTGCTTTTTCATTTCCAGTATATTTTCCAAGCTTAGGCTCTACAACTTTTTCAGTTATTATTGTTCCAACTATAGTTATTACAAAAGTAGAAACAATAATGAAATACCAGTTATCTGCTGTTCCTACAAAAGCATCTGCAGAAAATAATTTAGCTCCTTCTGTAGAAATTCCAGCAAGCAATGCATCTGTAGGTCCTGCTAATAAGTTAGCACTATATCCACCAGATACACCAGCAAATGCAGCAGCCAATCCAGCCATTGGATGTCTTCCAAAACTTAAAAAGATTATGGCTCCAAGAGGTACTAATATAACATATCCTGCATCTGATGCTATACTTGACATAACACCAGCAAACACTACTACAACTGTAATTAATCTTTTAGGAGTACTTGTAACTAATTTTGTTAGTAAAGTTCCTATAAGTCCTGTACCTTCAGCAACGCCAACTCCAAGTAATGCTACTAAAACTGTCCCTAATGGAGCAAAGCTAGTAAAATTCTTAACTGCTGAAGTCAACATATATCTAATGCCTTCAGGAGTTAATAGGCTTATTACATTGGCAGACATCTCTTTTACTTCCATTGTACTTCTATCTAAACCAGTATATGTTACAGAAACACCCATTTTAGCCATTATTGCTGATGTAACTATAATAATTGAACAAAGTATCACAAAAATAGTACCTGGATGTGGTAGTTTATTCCCCAATCTTTCAATCATTTCCAAAATACCGTTACTTTTAGCTTTTTTTTCTTTTGTTTTCATATTCTGTCCCCCTTAAATTGCAGATTAAATTATGTATAAATTTCATTATTTTTTTAATTAAAATTTATATAATTTTAATCCAATTACAACATATTATATAATCATATTAATTTTTTTTCAAGTTTTATCCTCTTCTTTCTTGTAATTTAATAATAAATATCCTTTTATTTTATTAATATTACATTATTATAAGAATACATTTTAAATTATAAAATGTTAGATATAATACTAAACTTATTATTTTCTTATTAATTAAAAGCATGATTATTTATTCTTATAGTTTTTATGAAGGATACTCTTATTATATCTTTCATTTTATACTCTTCCTAGGATTTAATAATATAAAAAAAGAGGAATAGCGTTAACTATCCCTCGCTTTTTTTAATTTAATTTTTTCAATTACAGTTAGTATAATATATCCTCCAAGCCCTCCAGATGTATCTATTAGTACATCCTTAAATGCCATACTTCTTCCTGGTATAAAATATTGATGAAATTCATCTGAACATGCATATAAAAATACAAAAACAATTAAAAGTAATCTTCCTTTTCTTGTATTAATATAATTTTTCAAAACATTATATGCTAGAAAAAATAAAATCATATATTCAGAAAAATGAGCTGTTTTTCTAACTATAAATGTTGCAAGTTCTCCAAAATAATCATTTAACTCTATTCCAATAAATCTAAAAAACTTTAACACTAAATCGCTTTGACTACTTGAAATCTCCCCTGGCTGATGTGACATTAAAAATATCACTATCATCCATATGATTAGTAAAAGCCAAGCTATCTTCTTTTTATGTTTATCCATAAATCTCTCCTTATGTTTGTATTATAATTAATTTTTTTCAACTAGATATCTATTTATATATGCAAGTGATTGTTCTAATATATTTTGACTACTTTCTAAATCTTTAACATTTACTTCTAAATTGTATATTCTTTGCTCCACTAGGTTCATAATTTGTTTTATGTCATTTAAAAGCTTTGCCTCATAGGATACCTGTACTCCATCTAAATCAATATAAACTTTTTCAGGTGAATTCCCACATTTTGTACATTCTATATATATATTATTTTTTTCTATATCCCTATAAACTTTAAAAGTATCATTGTTGCAATCAGAACAATTAGGCATTATTATATATTCATTTTTGCTCACATCTATATTATATCTCGATCTGCATTGAGAGCAAACTAAATTTAAATTATCTTCTTCACATTCTAAGTAAAATCTATTTCCACTACAACCATCTTTCATACACACAAAAGTTCTTATCACTTTTTACTCCCCCTTGTATGATATAGATATAACATTTGATAGAAAACTTAATATATTTCTAA
>ERZ857998.4145-NODE-4145-length-10699-cov-25.367343_pt1 | contig 10699 bp, 9 predicted proteins | sample MGYA00519954_ERZ857998 | MGnify/ENA primary metagenome ERZ857998 (study PRJEB31778, sample SAMEA3449424) | human gut metagenome | biome: human gut; feature: human-associated habitat; material: faeces | place: United Kingdom | collected 2010/2012 ...
TCCGAAGGGAAAAGCAGAGGACACAGCATCTTCTCACCGGCGACGGCGAGGATGTGGCCGCAATGTACGACGTGAGCGGCGGCAAGGCATGGGAGGAGCTCCATTCCTATGAAACCTCCGGCGCTACGGAGGAGCTCAACGGCAAAAGCCTGAGCCTGACAGAGCTGCGCAATCTGGCATGCGACCACGACGGCGCGGTGCGCAAGGCCGCATACGAGGCCGAGCTCAAGTGCTACGAGAAAATAAAGGGCCCCGTTGCATTCGCCCTCAACAGCATAAAGCTGCAAAGCATAAGCGAGTGCAGGCTCAGGGGGTTTGAAAGCGTGCTGGATAAGTCCCTGTTTATGGCGGACATGAGAAGGGAGACGCTGGACGCGCTATGGGGAGCCATCGATGAGTATCTGCCGGTGTTCCATAGCTACTATAAGGCCAAGGGCGGGGCGCTGGGGTATAAAAACGGCCTTCCGTGGTACGAGATGTTCGCGCCCATGGGCAGCAGCAAACGCACCTTTACAATAGGTCAGGCCCGGGAATATATAGTAAACGTATTTTCCTCATTCGACGGAGAACTTGCGGATACCGCAAATCGCGCCTTTGCTGAGAGCTGGATAGACGTATATCCCCGCAAGGGCAAGGTGGGGGGCGCCTATTGCGAGCCGACCTTTGGCGCGGGCCAGTTTAGAATTCTGACCAACTTCGGCGGCATGTTCGGAGACGTTATCACTCTCGCGCACGAGCTGGGACACGGCTTCCACGAGATGCTGGTAAAGGACAACGGCGTGCTGAACAGGGATTACTCCATGCCGGTGGCCGAGACCGCCTCTACCTTCAACGAGAATCTGCTGGTGAGCTACGCCATAGACCACGCTGAGAGCGACGACGAGAAGCTCATGCTCATAGAGAACAGGCTTCAGGACGCGGCTCAGATAATATGCGATATATACTCCCGCTTCCTATTTGAAAAAGAGGTGTGCGACAGAAGGGGCGAAAGTTTTATGCTGCCAGACGAGTTGTGCGATATAATGCTCACGGCGCAGAAGAAGGCATACGGCACAGGCCTTGACCAGAGCACCCTAAACCCATACATGTGGGCCTGCAAGAGCCATTATTACAGCTCCAGCCTCGGCTTCTACAACTATCCCTACGCATTTGGCGGGCTGCTTGCACGGGGCCTTTACGAAATGTATCTTAAAGAGGGAACGGAGTTCCTGCCCAAGTATAAGGCGATGCTTCGGGAGACACCTGCGCTTTCCGTGGAAGACAGTGCGAAGATATGCGGAATAGATGTATCGTGCAGGGATTTCTGGCGCGGCAGCCTTGAAGCCTTTAAAAAGGATATAGAGCTGTTCAGAAGGCTCGTAAAATAAGACGGAAATGTTTTATGGAGGTAAAGATACGTGACGAATCAGGTATTGGAAGCGCTTAAAAACCGCCGCAGCATAAGAAAATACAAGACAGAACAGATAAAAGACGAGGAACTCAATGCGGTTCTTGAGGCGGGCACCTACGCGCCCACAGGCATGGGTACCCAGTCTCCCCTAATGGTAGTGGTGCAGGATAAGGGCACGATAGCGCGGCTCTCAAAGATGAACGCCGCGTTTACCGCCGATCCTGACGGAGATCCCTTTTACGGCGCGCCTACAGTAGTAATAGTGCTTGCGGACAGTACCAATCGCAACGGTTTTGCGGACGGCTGCCTCGTCATGGGCAACCTTATGAACGCCGCATACAGCATAGGCCTTGGCTCCTGCTGGATTAACCGCGCCCGGGAGATGTTTGATACCGCTGAGGGCCGGAAGATGCTCCGCGGCTGGGGCGTAGAGGATAAGTACGTAGGCGTTGGCAGCTGCATATTGGGCTATGCCGACTGCCCGCACCCGGAGGCCAAGCCACGCAAGGAGGGCTACGTCATAAGGACGTAATATAAAACAGCAGATTTACCAGCATACACAGCGCCCCGCCCATAAGCGCAGGCGTCAGGAGGGAAACCAGCGTCCATTTAAGGCTGCCGGTTTCCTTTTTTATCGTCACGAGCGTCGTGGAGCAGGGCCAGTGCATCAGGGCGAATATCAGAAAGCACAGGGCCGTCTTTGCCGTCCAGCCGTTTTGCACGAGTATGGCTCTGAGTTCGCCAAGTCCCTGATAATCTATCAGCATGCCCTGGGCCGTGTAGGCCATGAGCATTATGGGTATCACTATTTCGTTTGCGGGGAAGCCCAGTAAAAACGCCATGAGTATCACACCGTCCAGGCCAAGAAGGCGGCCCAGCGGGTCGAGAAAGCCTGCGCAAAGGGAAAGAAGCGTGCCGCTGCCAATACTTACGTTTGCCATGAGCCATATGATGAGTCCCGCAGGGGCCGCCACCGCCGCCGCCCTGCCCAGCACGAATACTGTCCTGTCCAGTACGGAGCGGATTATCACCCGCCCTATCTGCGGCGGCCGGTATGGAGGCAGCTCCAGCGTGAAGGAGGAGGGTACCCCGCGAAGCAGCGTAGCCGACAGCAGCCGTGAGGCCAACAGCGTCATAGCGACCGCAAAAACTATGAGGGCCGTCAGCAGCAGGGCGCTTACCAACGAGCCGCTGCCGCCTGCGAAAAACATGGATATGACGGCTATGAGGGCGGGAAAGCGGCCGTTACATGGCACCAGGCTGTTGGTTATTACGGCTATCAGCCGTTCCCGGGGAGAGTCTATTATGCGGCAGCCCGTGACGCCAACCGCGTTGCATCCGAAGCCCATGCAGGTGGTGAGGGCCTGCTTTCCGCAGGCGTGGCAGCCCTTGAAGCAGCGGTCAAGGTTGAAGGCGACGCGGGGCAGATACCCCAGGTCCTCAAGGAGGGTAAAAAGCGGAAAGAATATGGCCATGGGCGGCAGCATTACAGAGATTACCCACGCCAATACCCTGTATACTCCGAGAAGCAGCGGCTCGTATATAAGCTTCGGTACAGATACGGATATGCAAAGGCTGATGAGCTTATCCTGAACTTTGAAAAGTACGTCCGAAAGCAGCTGTGAAGGATAGTTAGCCCCGGTTATGGTGATGAAAAACACCAGCGCAAGCAGCGCAAGCATTATCGGGAAGCCCAGCACGCGGCTGGTAAGTACTTTATCTATCTGCCTGTCGCGCCTGAGCGAATCCGGCCCAGAGAATACGGCTCCGCGGCATATCTCCTCAGCAAGCCTTGAGAGATATTCGGGACTGGTGCTCTCGGGTTTTGGCGGGTGCAGGCCTTCCTTCAGCGCCTTTTCCATTGCGGGCAGCAGCTGCAGCGGGCCTTCCTTGCTCCTGGCGGATATGCCTGTCACCGGCACGCCCAGCCGCTCGGAAATGAGGGGCAGGTTTAGGCTTATGCCCTTGCGCTCCGCCTCGTCCATGAGGTTGGCGCAGAGCATTACATTGTCGGTCTCCGCGATTATCTGCAGGGCCAGATTGAGGCTGCGCTCAATACAGGTGGCGTCGCAGACCACCACAGTGAGGTCAGCCGCGCCCGAACGTATGAAATCCCGCGCCGCCTCCTCCTCGGCCGAGCGGGCCATAAGGGAATAACAGCCCGGAAGGTCCACTATTTTATACCTGCTGCCGTTGTAGTCAAAGCTGCCCTCGGCCGCGGATACGGTCTTGCCGGCCCAGTTGCCGGTGTGCTGCTTAAGACCTGTGAGCCCGTTGAAAAGCGTGCTTTTGCCCACGTTTGGATTGCCTGCCAGGGCTACGGTAAACTCTGCCATGGCTATACCTTCCTTACCAGCACGGTGCCGGCGTCCTCACGGCGCAGGGCTATCACCGCGCCCTTTATGAGATATGCCGTGGGATCGCCCAAAGGGCTTTTCATAAGGCACTCTACCTCCGTACCCTGTACCATGCCTATATCCATAAGACGGCGGGCCATGCTTTCCTCTGCTACGATGCCGCATACCGCGGCGCATTTCCCAGGAGCTATATCCGAAAGTTTCTGCGTCATACGTCCTCCAGTCAGCCCACCTGAGAGGCGGGGTTTACATATGATTAAGTTATTCCGCAGCGGCCCAGTCAGTTACACAAAAAAAGCCCCGCTAAAATGCGAGGCATACAGGCAAACATATTATTCTATTGCAATGAGCTTTGAGCTGCGCACGCCGCGCAGGGACATGAGCTGGTCCATTATGCCGTCAGGAGCCATTGTCATGTTTGTCATATCCACGGAGATAACTACGTTGGCGTTGCCGTGTATGGGCAGGCTCTGGGTTATGGTCAGTATGTTTGCGCCAAGCTCGGAAAACTTGTTCAGCACCTCGCTCAATACGCCCTGCTGATGTGACAGCATGAAGGCGAATACCGCCTTTTTACAGGCAGTCTCGTTGCTGGGGGCAAATATATAATCCTTGTATTTGTAATAGGTGCTGCGGGATATGCCCACCAGCTTCACCGCTTCGCTTACCTCCTTTACGCGGCCCTCCCGAAGCATGTCTCGGGCCTGAACTACCTTTTCGTAGTAATCCGGAAGTATGCGCCTGTCCACTATGAGATAATTGCTCTGCATGGCGGAGTCCTCCTTAAAAATCAAGGGATATGAATTTCTTCATGAGAGTATGCCCCTTCTCTATGAAAAGCCCCGTCTTTTCCGCCTCGGCCTCACAGTATGAGGGGGCGGAGGGGGCGCGTTTCCGACGGCTGTCGTACAGCACGAAGGGCACTGGATCCGAGCTGTGGGTGCGTATTTCTATTGGGGTGGGGTGATCCGGCAGCAGCATGACGGCGAAGTCCTCGCCCCGGGCCTTCAGGTTATCCATAAGATAACCCAGAATGTGCCTGTCTATGTTTTCGATGGCTTCCACCTTGCATTCTACGTCTCCCGCGTGGCCGCTTTCGTCCGGTGCTTCTACGTGAACGTATACGAGGTCGAGGCCACTATCGAGAAGTTCCAGCGCCTTTTTGCCCTTTGCGGCGAAGTCTGTGCGCTTTGCGCCTGTTGCGCCGGGCACGAAGGGCACATCCATGCCGGTGCATATGCCGAGCCCCTTGAGAAGGTCTACCGCGCAGATAACGCCGGCCTTTACGCCGTAAAGCTCCTGGAAGGGCACAAGCTCCGGCCTTGTGCCCTCGCCCCAGAACCAGCATGAATTGGCGGGGTTCTTGCCCTCGGCTATCCTCCTCCTGTTTATTGGGTGATCGCGCAGAAGCTCGCTGGAGCGCACCATAAAATTGGATAAAAGCTGGCCGTACCGGCCGGCCGGCATACAGTTTCTTATGGGCTTGCCGGTTATGTCATGAGGCGGAGTAAGGTCGGTGCCAAGCTCAGCGTTGTGTATCACCAGACAGTGGCGGTAGCTTATGCCGGCGTGCAGTTCAAGCTGTTTGGTATTCATGCGCTCCGCAAGGTATTCTACCAGCGCCTTGCCTTCTTCGTTGGATATTTCTCCCGCCGAATAATCTATCATGGTCCTGTCAAGATAATCCGGTTCATCAGACAGGGTGAGTATATTGCAGCGTATGGCTATATCCGTGGGCGCGAGTTCCACCCCCATGCTGACCGCTTCCAGAGGCGAGCGGCCACGATAGTAAACTTCGGGGTCGTAGCCCATTACCGCAAGATTTGCGGTATCGGACTGAGGGGGCATTCCCTTTGGCACCATGTGTGTCATGCCGCAGGCGCCGTGGGCTGCTACATAGTCCATATAAGGCTTATAGGCCGCCTGCAGGGGGGTTCTGTTTCCGAGGGAGGGGATTGGCCTGTCCGCCATGCCGTCCCCCAGCATTACTACGTATTTCATATGAAAGATGCCTTTCGGTAAAAAGTCTGTCTACTTTATAAGCCCTTTGGAGATGAAGGACTTCATGCCGGCGGGCTCAATGCAGCCTGTAAAACGCTCGGCCATGTCCCTGAGGCCTGCGAGGCGTGAGGGAATAGTAAGGCCGGATATGTCGGCCAGCCTGTCTATAAGGTCGAACTCGCTGCCGGAGGTATCCTCGCCCAGAGCCTTCAAAACGCTGCGGGAGAACTTGAAGGGGCTGGCGGTAGAGGCTATGACGGCGGGCGTGAGGTCGCCGGTGCTGCGCTTATATGCCTCGTATACTGCTATGGCAACTGCGGTATGGGGGTCGGCCAGATAGCGCCTTTCCTCGAAGGTGCGCCTTATTGTTTCGGCTGCCCCTGCGTCGTCGGCAAAGCCGCAGGCGAATTCCGCCGCTATTGCCCTATGCAGTCCCGGGCTGACTGTGTACTTTCCGTCCTTAGCCAACGCCGCCATATAGCCGCGCACCTCGGCGTCGTTCCTGCCGGAAAGCAGATACAGGAGCCTCTCAAGGTTGGAGGATATAAGTATATCCATTGAGGGGGAGGTGGTAAGGTAAAATGGGCGGTTCTTATCGTATGTGCCGCTCTGTATAAAGTCAGTCAGCACGTTGTTTTTATTGGAAGCGCAGATGAAGCGCTTTACCGGCAGGCCGCAGAGCTTGGCTATGTAAGCCGCCAGTATGTTGCCGAAATTGCCGGTAGGTACGGCGATGTTTATCTCGTCTCCGAACTTTACGGCGCCGGCGTTTGCCATGTCGCAGTAGGCGGAGAAATAGTAAGCCACCTGAGGCACAAGCCGGCCCCAGTTTATGGAGTTGGCGGAGGAGAGACGGATTCCCATCTCTATAAGCTCATCGGTGTAGGCCTTGTCGGTAAATATCGCCTTGACCCCGGACTGGGCATCGTCAAAATTGCCCTTTACGGCGGTGACGAGGACGTTTTTTCCCTGCTGTGTAGTCATTTGGAGACGCTGTATCTCGCTGGTGCCGCCGTATGGGTAAAATACGCATATGCCGGTGCCGTCGACGTCCGCAAAGCCCTCCAGGGCAGCCTTGCCGGTATCGCCGGAGGTGGCCACGAGTATGGCGATTTTATCGTTTATGCCCTGCTTTTTGGCCGAGGCCGTAAGAAGATAGGGCAGCAGCTGAAGGGCGAAATCCTTGAAGGCGGAGGTGGGGCCGTGGAACAGCTCAAGTATGCTTTCGCCGCCAATGTCAATTACAGGCGCCGGTATCTCGCCGAAGCGTGATTTGGAATATGCCGCTGCGGTATATGCTTTGAGCTCATCGTTTGTGAAGTCGGTAAGAAAGAGGCAGATTATATACGCCGCCCGCTCCGGGTAGGTCATGCTCCGCATTTTTGATATATCGTCCAGCGATACCTTTGGAAATTCTTCCGGCAAAAACAGTCCGCCATCCGGAGATATGCCGACGAGTATGGCCTTTGAAGCGGAGATGCTGATGCCTCTGTCCCTGGTGCAGGTGTAATTCATTGTGCTACCTTTCCTTTTAAGGCTCTCAAAGAGGGAACCGGATTGTTAAATATTATAAACTGTATATAAAATAAATACAAGTGTTTTCGAAAGAACGACAAGAAACCGGTCTGTACGCGGTTGAAAGAAATCCTTCCAGCCTGTATAATAAATAAAATTAAAGTAAACGGACGGAAGCACTATGAACGATAAGATAAACGTATGCCTGCTTAACGACTCCTTCCCACCCGTGATAGACGGCGTGGCCAACGCCGTGGTGAATTACGGAGAGATAATATCCACAAAAAATCTGGGCAAGGCTACTGTGGTGACGCCGGAATACCCGGGCGCCGTGGACGGCTACCCATTTGACGTGGTGCGCTACCCCAGCCTCAGCACAGAGCAGCTGGTGGGCTACAGGGCGGGCGTGCCTTTTGACGCAAAGATATTCGGGAAGCTGGAAAAGGCGGGCTTTAACATAATACATACCCACTGTCCCGTAGTGTCTACCCTTATGGCGCGTACCCTCAGGGAAAAGCTTGATATACCGGTGGTATTCACCTATCACACAAAGTTCGATGTAAACATATGCGATATGGTGCGCTCAAAGCTTATACAGGAAGCCGCCCTGCACAATCTCTGCGCCAACATACAGTCCTGCGATGAGGTATGGGTGGTCAGCAGGGGAGCAGGTGAGAACCTTCGGGGTATAGGCTACGAAGGGGAATACATCGTCATGGAAAACGGAGTGGACTTTCCGAAGGGACGCGTAACGCCGGACGAGGCTATGGAGATACGCAGGGAATACGGCATAGGGCCGGACGAGCGGGTTTTTATGTACGTGGGCCGCATGATGTGGTACAAGGGCATACGCATAACGCTTGACGGACTGAAGAAGGCAAAGGAAGAAGGCTTTGCCTTTAAGATGATATTCGTGGGCGACGGTGCGGACAGGCCGGAGATGGAGAAGTACGCCAAAGAGCTAGGGCTCGAGAAGGAATGTATATTCCCCGGGGCAATTAGGGACAGGGAGCTTCTCAGGCGGTATTTCTGTGCGGCGGACATGTTCCTGTTCCCATCAACATTCGATACCAACGGCATAGTTGTCCGGGAAGCTGCCGCATGTGGGCTGCCAAGCGTATTGGTAAAGGGCAGCTGCGCAGCGGAGGGCACCACACATCTGCAAAATGCCTATCTCATAGAAGAAAACGCCGATTCGATGGCGGAGGCGGTAAAGTTTGCCTGCCGCGAGGCCGAGGCCGTAAAAAGCATGGGTGCCGCCGCAATGGACGAGCTGTATATCTCATGGGAGGAAAGCGTGCGGCGGGCCGTTGACCGCTACGGCGTCGTGATAGACAACTACAAAAAGGGGAACACCGAGCGCGACCGCATATGGACAGACCCCTTCTTTGCGATGATGGCGGAGGTGCAGACCCGCATGAACGCCGCCTATGAGCGCAGGGTAAGCCTTGAGCAGAGGAGCCGGGAAATATACGGCAAGGCGGAGGAGATGGGGCGCGAGGCCATGGAAAAGGGCCGGGAGATGTACGACAGGGCTTGGGAGAGACTGGAGAGGTACCTGTAATTTATTATGATAAGGCTGCCGGAAAAGTTCATACAAAGAATGAGCCAAACGCTGAGCGGCGATCTGGAGGATTTCCTTGCGAGCTACGATAAGCCTCCCGTGCGGGGGGTTCGGGCAAATCTGCTAAAGACAAGCCCGGAGGAGCTGAAAAGCCTGCTTACTTATAAAATTGAGCGTTCCAAAATACTGGAGGAGGGCTTTGTGCTCAATGACTCCCCGGACGGCATGGGCAATGACCCTTACCACATAGCGGGGTTGTTCTATATTCAGGAACCCTCCGCCATGGCGCCGATTGCCGCGGCAGAGATAAACCCGGGCATGAGGGTGCTGGATCTATGCGCCGCGCCGGGCGGCAAGAGCGGCGGCATCGCAGCGCGTATGCACGGCGAAGGCCTGCTCGTGGCCAACGAGATAGTGCCAAGCAGGGCAAAGATACTGGGCTTTACGCTGGAACGGCTGGGGGTGACAAACGCCGCCGTCACCTGCGCCCATCCGGACGCGCTCTGCGAGGCGCTGCCGGAGTACTTCGACAGAGTTATAGTGGACGCCCCGTGCAGCGGGGAGGGCATGTTCAGAAAGGACGAAGGGGCAATAGCCGAATGGTCTGAGGAGCATGTAATATCCTGCGCCCAGCGGCAGCGGGCTATACTCAAAAGCGCGTATAAAGCCTTGCGCCCCGGTGGAAAGCTGATATATTCCACCTGCACCTTTTCAAGAGAGGAAAACGAGGATAATGTCGATTGGCTCGTCTCGGAGTTTCCGGATATGGAGATAGAGCTGACACAGCGGCTGTACCCACATACATGCCAGGGGGAGGGGCATTTTGTCGCACGGCTGAAAAAGGCTGGCGATGACCGTATGCCCCAGCCGGATATGAAGCTTATGCCCTGCAGGGAGAAGGACTATTTCGGATTTATAGAGCATACCTTTGACCAGCCGCCAAAGGGCAAGGCATATATGATAAAGGATGGACGGGTACTGCTGATCGACGGAGAGCTGCCGGCGGGATTGTCAGCGGTAAGGCTGCTCAGCGCCGGCGTGTACGCGGGAGATATACTGAAGGGCAGGTTTGCTCCCGCCCACAGTCTCTTTATGGCAGCCCACGGCGGCACATACAGGAACGCCATAGAGCTTGCGCCGGACGACCTGCGGCTGGACGCCTTTCTCAGAGGCAATACCATAGGCATATCCGGAGGACTGAAGGGATATATGCCGCTCTGCGTAGGCGGCTTCCCGGTAGGCTTCGGCAAGGCGGTGGAGGGGACGCTTAAAAATCACATTCCCAAGGGGCTGCGCAGGGTATGATTTTAAGGTTTTATTAAATAGGACAAAATGCTATTGAACCTTGGCGAATATAGATATAAAGTGTAAGGTATGGTAAGAAAGACGCAGAATTTATTAACGGAGGAACAATATATATGGAAAACATTAACGACAACGCTGCTCTTAATAACGACGTGGAAAAGTACCGCAATCTGGCGGCGCTGTCCTACGTGCTCATGCCCCTCGCGGCGATAATGCTCATACTGGATAAGGACTCCAACTATGTGCGCCATCATGTCAATCAGGTGATATGCCTGCTGCTGTGGTTCATGGCGAGCTCTGTAGTGATGATAATACCCTTCCTGGGCTGGATAGCCGGCGTGGTAGGCATGGTAGCCGGAGTGGTATTTATGATAATGGCCATAGTGCGTACCTGCAAGCGGGAGTACTATGAGATACCCTGGATAGGCAAGGTAAGGTTCATACCCGAGGCGTAACGGCGTAATATAATTGCGGGGGCTTGACAAAGCCCCTGCTTTTTTATAAACTAAAGCTACCATCAGTTGACAAGAGCACACAAGCCCTAAAGGCTTGTTTTGGGACGCTCCT
>ERZ857998.4149-NODE-4149-length-10694-cov-3.560297_pt1 | contig 10694 bp, 10 predicted proteins | sample MGYA00519954_ERZ857998 | MGnify/ENA primary metagenome ERZ857998 (study PRJEB31778, sample SAMEA3449424) | human gut metagenome | biome: human gut; feature: human-associated habitat; material: faeces | place: United Kingdom | collected 2010/2012 ...
GCCCCTCCTGCTGCGGGGAGGGAGCGCGGAACGGCGACAGCTGACGGGTCAGCCCCATCAGCGCCGTGTCCAGCACGGAATAGCCGAAGGTGGGGCGGTGTATCTGAGGGATGTAGGCAATATGAGCCGCCAACGCCCGTTGACCCAATGTCCGGGCGTCCCGGCCGTCCAGCAGAATAGAGCCGCCATAGTCCGGCAAACCGCCGAGGATACAGCGGAACAGGGTGCTTTTCCCTGCGCCGTTGGGTCCCAGAACAGACAGCAGCTCCCCCGGCTCCGCCGTAAAGGACACGTTTTGCAGGGCGGTGTGTCCACCGCGATAGGTGTAGGACAAATCGTTGACCGTCAGCTTCACAGGCGCTCCTCCCCCCTTACCATCAGATAGACGAAGAAGGGCGCGCCCACAAAGGCCGTCAGAATGCCGATGGGAATCTCCACTGCCGTCAGGCAGCGGGCAAAATTGTCCACCAGCAGCAGGAACGCCGCGCCCGCGATCGCCGCCATGCGCAGGATCATATCGGAAAAGAACTGCTCGGGCAGCATGTTGATCATGCGGCTGGCGGACGCGTCGAACAGCCAGTCGTTGTTCCAGAACAGCATCTGGTGGAAGAAAGTCCAGAAGCTCGAAAAATCCAGCGCCGCCCATGTGCCGATGAAGCCGACGAACAGCGCGATCACGAACGCGCCGTAGGCATAGCCGGACGCGAGCGTGTGCATGGCCGTTCTGACGTGGAGAATGGCGGCAAGCAGATACAGCACGAGCGCGAGCAGCAGGCCGAAATCGCGGTAGGTGCGGAAATTCTGGTACAAGAGCCGCACATCGGCCATATGGCTGATCTCCTGCGGCTGGTCGAACATGAGCACCTGCTCCCCGTTGACCGTGACCGGAATGTCGATGCTGTCCACCCGACCCTCCATATAATCGATGAGCCGGTTGCACGAGTTGACCAGATCGATGTTGGTCATGCCCATCCCGCGCGCGACCTGCAGGCGGGAGTATTCATACTCGATGTAGCTTTTGTCGTTCATCGTGAGCTGCAGCGCCGAGAACAGGATGCACAGGACCAGAATGATCGAGGCGACGGTGCTCAGCATCACGGCAAAGCGTTTGCGCATGTGAATCCCCTTTGCATGGAATTTTGTTGACCGCCGCCGCTTTGGGACGGGCGCGTCAAAACAGTACCAGTATAGCACAGATTTTTGCTTTTGACCGACGTTCAGGGCGCCGGCTGCCGAGCCGCCGCGCCGGTGAACCGCGGGGGCCGGACGGCCGACAGGAGTCCCCTTACCGGTAAAAGGCGTTGCCGCCGATAAACTCGCGCAGGATCGACGTGGGCGGAATCTCGTCCTCGACATTTGCCTCCACGATATAGTTCAGGAACTTCACGATGCCGCGCACCTCGTCGAAATACGGGCTGCCCGACCGCACGGCCTGCAGCAGCGGGAAGATGTGCTTTTTGAGCACCGCCGGCTCGTATACGAGCGTGGAGTTGAAGATCGCGTCCGCCTGCTCCTGATACGGGAAGATCCAGCGCTCCTCGCCGCGGCGCACGCTCGCCCACATGGACAGCGTGTGCTCGATGGAGGCGTTGCGCGTTTCATAGTCGCGCACCATGCGCCGGAGCAGCCGGATATCCGTCGTGGGGATGCGGTTATGGTCGTCGAGGTTCAGCGTGGTGAGCGCGCTCACATACAGGCGGTAGACCAGATTGCGGTCCACGGTATCCGGCAGCAGCGCCGGATTGAGCCCGTGCAGGCCCTCGACGACGAGGGGCGTGTCCGCGTCGAGCCGGAGCGTATGGCCGTCCATGACGCGCTTGCCGGTCTTGAAGTCAAAGCGCGGCAGCTCGACCGTTTCGCCGTCCAGCAGCCGCGTCAGGTCGCTGCGGAACAGATCGGTATCGATCGTATTGATATGCTCGAGATCGATCTCGCCGTTCTCATCCGGCAGAATCTTGTCGCGGTCGATATAGTAGTCGTCGAGCGACATGAGCACGGGCGTCTTGCCGTGTACGCGCAGCTGCGTGCATAGGCGGTTGGCGCTGGTCGTCTTGCCGGAGCTCGACGGCCCCGCGATCAGCACGGCGCGCGCGCCGCGATCGACGATCTCATCGGCAATCCGCGCATAGCGCTTCTCGTGCAGCGCTTCGTTGACGCGGATGAGCTCGCGGATGCCGCCGGAGCGGACGAGCCGGTTCAGCTCGGACACGTTGTTGCAGCGCATGAGCCGCCCCCATTCCTCGCTCTCGCGGAACACGGCGGACAGCTTCGGCATCGGCTGATAGACGGAGGCCCTGTTCGGGTCGGCCGCGTCCGGGCGCAGCAGCAGCACGCCGCCGTCCTGAAACCGCAGGTCATAGACCGAAACGAAGCCGGTGGACGGCAGCATTTCGCCATAGAAATAATCCATGTAATCGCCCACGCGGTACACATCGAAATAGGTGAACCACCGCCAGCCGAGCAGATCCACCTTATCGGTCTGGCCGTCCTTGGCGAAAAGCTCGATCGCATCGTCGATATCGAGCCGCTGCCGCACCAGCGGATGATCCTCCGCCACGATGCGCGCCGCGGCCTCCCGAATGCGCTCCACATCTTCGGCCGTCAGCGCCGGCTCCTTCCGCACGGTTGCATACAGTCCGGCGCCAACGGCGTAATCGATCATCACGCGCGCGGTGGGGAAGCAGGCGCGCACCGCGAGCAGGAACACGAACAGCATCGAATGCTCGTAGATGCGCTTGCCGCGGTCGCTGTCGTAGCGCACAAGCTCGATATGGCCGCGCGAAATATGCACCGCGCGGCGCGAGCGCAGGCACTCCCCGCCGCTGTCCGTCCGCCGCACGGGCACATAGTTGAGCGTGAAGGCCTCGCCCGCCATATAGGCGGCCAGCGGCCGGGTTTTCAGTTCGCCGGTGTCGAGACCGAGCCGCTGCACCAGCTGAAGCAGCGTTTCGCCCGGCTGCGCGTCGATCGGGCGGCCGTCGATGATGAGTTCCATAGAGCATATCCTCCTTTGTTTGAGGCAGATTTCTGCGGGCGTATGGCGGGACGTTCCATCCCTTCTGATTATGGTATCAAAAAACCGGCGCGCATACAAGACGCACCGGCGAATGTTCCCGTATTTGTCAAATTGCGCCAGGAGAAAAACCGCTGGGCTCTGTTCCTGCTCGGCACGCTGCTGCACGGGTGAGCCGGCGGCGCATACCGCGGCCTGAAGAACGCCCCAAACGCCGGCGATCCCTCAGGGAAACGCCCGCGCTCCCTTTGGGGAATGGCGTCGCTCCCTTTGGGGGGCTGCCGGCGCTGTCCATTCCGGTAAACTTTCTGTTACCATGGCCGACGCGCCGTTGCAAATCGCCGGTTGGCGGGGTAAAATAGGAACGTATCCTTATATCGGAAACGGAGCGCCGTTTTTTCCGCATATTCTATTGAACGGGGGTCAGGACTGTGGCGGATGCAAGCGTTGGAACATATTTCATCAATTCGGAGCAGGTGGGCGATTATGTGACCGTTACCATGCCGGTGCGGGAGGGATCGGGCGAGGCGGCCGAGCAGATCCGCGTGCACTATCTCGAGGCGGGCGTGGGCGAGCCGCTGCTGCTCGTGCACGGCATCGGCCAGTCGCTCTACACCTGGCGGAACGTGTTCGCCGAGCTGAGCGAAAACTATCGCGTGCTGGCCATCGACCTGCCCGGCCACGGCTACAGCAGCCGGCCGGAGCGCTTTGCCTATTCCATGGATGAGATGGCGGATTTGATCTCCGGCTTTCTCAAGGAGAAGGGCGTGGCGTCCGCGCACATGATCGGCTTCTCCACCGGCGCGGTCTACCTGATGCGGCTGCTCACGCTGTATGCCGACATGGTTGCCAACTGCATTGCCATTGCGCCCGGCGGCATCTCCAAGCATATGCCCAAGCTGTTCCACCAGATGAAAAACAGCGTATCCGCGGTGTTTTCGCGGAATCTGTTCTCCGCCGGCGACATCCGGCGTATGCTCAGCGAGTGCGTGGTGGACAAGAGCGCCGTCACCGAGCGCGACGTCAAGCAGTATTACGGCCCGATTGCGGACGGCCTTACCCGCGAAGCGCTCATGTACGCGGTGGCCAACTTCGACATGAAGGGTACGGCCGATGCGCTCCGGCAGAGCGATCACGAGATTCTCTGCGTCTGGGGCAGCGAGGACCGGTATCATCCCGCGTCCGGCAGCGTGTATTTTCAGAGCGTTTTGCAGAACGGCCGCTACTACATGGTGAAAAACGCCGGGCACCTGCTCCATGAGGAGCTGCCCGCCCGGTTCCTCGAGATCGTGTTCTCGTATATTCCGCCGGCGGTGCCCAGCTACGATGTGTACAACTATACCGAGGCCTTTCAGGACGGCGGGGATGCGGACGCATGACGGAATCGTTTGCCTGCGGCGACGGCGCCGTCATGAAAAAGCCGCACGCGTGCGGCGAAAACGCCTGGACGATCATTCGTACCGGTGCGGACGTCAAAATCCGCTGCAACCACTGCGGCCGGATCGTGATGATGGATCGCGCGGTGTTCGTCAAGAACTGTAAGCGCGTGCTGCGGGCGGCGCCGGACGAGGGCGGAAAGGACACCATTTGACGCACGACGAGGGGTTCACGCGGCGCGAGATGCGCTATCTTTCGCGCCTGACCGAGGAACAACAGGAAAAGCTTAGGGGCGGCCGGTTCTGGCGGCGGCTCGATTTTGCCATGTCGCTCGCGCTGCTCATCGTGCTCGCGCTCGGCATCCGCGCGTTTATCGCGGAGCCCATCCGCGTGGACGGCGATTCGATGTACCCGACGCTGGTGCACGGCGAGCACATGCTCGTCGAAAAGGTCAGCTACTGGTTTTCGGAGCCTGCGCGCGGCGACATCATCATCTGCTATTACCCGGGCTACACCGAGAGCTGCGTCAAGCGCGTGATTGCGCTCGGCGGCGAGACGATCGCCGTGCGGGACGGCGCGGTGTACATCAACGGCGCGCCGCTCGACGAGAGCGCCTACTGGAACGGAACGATGCCGGCCGATTACGGCCCCGTGACCGTGCCCGACGGCGAGGTGTTCGTGATGGGCGACAACCGCGGCGAATCGAAGGACAGCCGCAACCCGGCCGTCGGCCCGATCCCGCGGCATAAGATCGTGGGCCGCGTGTTCTTCACCCTGTGAACGAGGCCGAAACGGAGCGGCGCCGCCTGTCGGCAGCCCGTTTTGGATGACGAAAGGAAACCATGGAGCAAACGAGACGGTCGGAAAACCGAAAGGGTGTGTATCGCAAGCAGGCGCTGCTCGGCTGGATGTTCTCCATTCTGGTGGCGGCGCTCGTGATCTTTGTGCTGTTCGGCCTGTGGCTCACGCCCGTGCGCGTGGCCGGCGATACGATGTCGCCCGCGTTTCTGGCGGATCAGGTGCTGCTCGTGGATCGGGCGGCGCGCTTTTTCTCCGCCCCGCAGCGCGGCGATGTGATCCTGTTTGACGATCCGCAGGGCGGCGGACGGATGCTCAAGCGCATCGTAGCCCTGCCCGGCGAGACGGTCGATATAAAGGCCGGCGCTGTGTATATCAACGGCTGCCTGCTCGATGAGAGCGCCTATCTCGCACCGGACACAGCCATCGGGGACATGGAGGCGACCGTGGTGCCGGACGGCAGCGTGTTCGTGCTGGGCGACAACCGCGCGCTCAGCTATGACAGCCGCACCGACGGCGTTGGCTGCATTCCCTATGCCGGCGTGATCGGCGTTGTGCGCGTGCGCGTTGCGCCCTATACCGCGCTGGCGTGGTACCCGTAAGCAAAACACGGAAAATCTCTCCATGACGGTAAGGAAGTTCTCATGCACGGCGAAACACAACTGACGATTCTCGGCACCGGCAACGCGATGGCAACGCGCTGCTACAACACCTGCTTTGCGCTCAAAACCGACGCGGGCGCGCTTCTCGTCGACGCGGGCGGCGGCAACGGCATCTTTCGCCAGCTCGAAGCGGCAAACCTCGCGTTTGCCGATATTCGCGCGCTGTTTTTGACCCATGGCCACACGGATCATGCGCTCGGTATGATCTGGGTACTGCGCAAGATCACCACGCTCATGCGGTCGGATCGATATGCGGGCGATCTGGACGTGTACGGCCACAGCGACTGCATTGCGCTGCTGAGAACGGTCTGTTCGCTCATGCTGCCGGAAAAATTCCTCGCGCTGTTCGACCGCCGCGTGCATTTTCACACCGTAACGGATGGCGAAACGCATTCCATCCTCGGCATGGCCGTCACGTTTTTCGATCTGTTTTCCACGAAGCTGCGCCAGTTCGGTTTTACCGCGCTGCTGCCCTCCGGCAAAAGGCTGACGTGTCTGGGCGACGAACCGTTCAACCCGCAATGCCGCGCATATGCGGAAAACAGCGACGTGCTGATGAGCGAGGCGTTCTGCCTGTACGAAGACCGCGAGCGGTTCAAGCCGTATGAGAAGCACCATTCCACCGCGCTGGACGCCGGGCGCGTCGCTGCGCAGCTCGGCGCAAAGACGCTGCTGCTCTACCACACCGAGGAGGAAACGCTCCCCACGCGCGCCGTTCGCTACGCCGCCGAGGCGGCGGGCGTGTTCCCCGGCACGATCCTGATTCCGGACGATCTTTCGGTCTATTCCTTCTAGCAGGCGACCGCTCAGGAGGATGGCTGCCGCGGACGGCTGGCGCCGTGCGGCAAGCGGTCAAACAAGGCTTCACAGGCCCCGCTTTGGATGCGCCGAGCGGGGCGCTGCGCTTTTTGGGAGCGCGTATTTTGACGGGCCGCTGCTTTTTGACAATGCTTTTTCTTTGGCGTGCTGCAACCGATTTACCCGTTTTTGCGTCTACTGTTACGGATCAAAATGAGATCCGGGCAGGAGGAAAAACGAATGAATACCATGAGGAAAACATCAAAGGGCCTGTATCTGGGGCTCGCACTGCTGTGCCTGACGCTCGCAAGCGCCTGCACGACGACCTCTGCGGGCAGAAACGCGGGGGCGGACGCGGATCCGGCGGGTACGGCCGCGCTGCCGGCGGCGGAGGCGACAACCGAGCTGGCAATGAGCCCGACCGCCGAGCCGACAGTGAACCCGACAACGAATCCGACCGCCGAACCCACGGCGGAACCGATCGACGTCGATGCGGCCGCCGCTCCCATATTTCTGGCCATGGAGTCGCTGCCCATCCACGAGGGGTATCTGCTCGATATGGATGGCGACGGCGTGGCGGAGATCATCACGCGCTCCGGCAACTGCGAGGCGGACGCCATGCTGTCCGTGTACGCGTGCGAAGAAGGCGGTGCGCGGCTCATCGGCACGGCGCCCGGGAGCAACTGCCGGCTCTGGGCGCATGTGGACGGCGGTATGGTCGTACAGTACGGGCATATGGGCGTGGAGCAGGTCGATTGGGTGACGCTCGAGGACGGCGCGCTTCACACGACGCAGCTCATTGAGCAGCACGAGGTCGAGGAGTACACCCAAAGCACGGACTGGATTTCGCTCGAACCCTGTGCGTAACGAAAAACGGGTTGCGGAACAAAGGTCGGGGGACAGGAGCGCTGTTTTTGCGGGTCGTCCCCGCATGAGCAGCCGCTTTGCCGCCGCTGCCTGCGATGAACAAAAAGCCGGCACGATTTCAAAATCGTGCCGGCTTTTGCGTCCGAAAAAACACATTGCATTTGGGGAAGAATTCATCAGAAAAAGCGGTGCGTAAAGAACTGATCGACCAGAATGGCCGCGCCGAGCAGCCCCGTATACACGGCGAAGCCCCACAGGCTGCGCTTTTTGATGGCGGTAAGCATCAGCCGGATTGCGAAATAGCCGGTCACGCCCGCCACGAGCATGCCCGCGGCAACGCACAGCCAGTCGATATTGCCAAAGCCCTCGCGCAGCGCATCGGGAATCTCGAGCACCGCGCCGCCCACGATGGACGGGATGGACAGCAGGAACGAAAAGTCCGCCGCCGCCTTGCGGTCAAGACCGGCGAACAATGCGCCCACGATCGTCGAGCCGGAGCGGGACACACCGGGCAGTACGCCGATGGCCTGCATGCCGCCGATGGCCAGCGCATCGCCGGCGCGCATACTCCGCAGCGAACGCTGGCGCGAGCGCGGGCGGCGAATCAGATCGCTGGCGGTCAGAATGCAGCCGGTGAACAGGAAGCAGACCCCGAGATAGGCGCCGCTCTCCGCCGCTTCGTAAAACGCATCGAACGGCGGCACTTTCTTGAACAGCAGCGCCACGAGCACCGTCGGCACGAGCGCGAGGATCAGGTACAGCACCGTCTTTTGAAATGGATGCCGGAGCAGCCGCCAGACCATGCGGCGGTATACGATGAGCACCGCGATCAGCGTCGCCACATGGAGCATCACCGTAAAGAACAGCGCGTTTTCCTCAACGCCGAACAGGCGCTGCAATAAAATCAGATGTCCGCTGCTGCTCACCGGCAGAAACTCGCAGAGCCCCTGCACCAGCCCAAGCAGCATCGCAATCCAGATCGTCATGGAGCATTCCCTCCCCTGTTTCCAAAATCAGTCATGGTTATTTCATCATACACGCTCTGCTTCGATTATACAATAGAACAGAGAAATTATGAGGAGAAGGTTTTATGACGGAACTTGCTTTCATCTCCCTGAAAACCATGGACGGCAAACCGTGCGGCTTTGTGCGGCTCTCGGGCGGGTTTGCGGAGATCCGCCTGCTTGAGCCGTTGGCCGGACAGGCCGCCGTGCTGACGGACGGCGGTGTGTTTGCCGGAAATGCGGGCAGCCGCATCGCATTCAGCGGGCGGGTGCTGGCGGTCGCGCTGCACCGGGATGGGCGGCTGCTGTGCATGGGGCTTTCACGCGGCGCGGCGATTACGCCGGATCGCGTTCGCGCGCAGCTGATGCCGGAATTGACGCCGTCGCCCTATCATTCAAACAAGGGGCCGCAGACCGCGCCGATGGGGGGCGCGGGAACGGGGACACGGCCGCAGACGGCGGTACCGGCCGCCGCACAAAGCGCAGACAGCAGGCCGGCGCACGCGGACAGAGAGGCGCGTGAACCGGCCAAAAAGACGTCCGCGGCGGTGCGCGAGCCTGCCCAAAGAGCGACGCCAATGGCGGTGCGCGAGTCCACCGAAAGAACGGCGTCCACGGCGGCGCTTGAACCGGCCAAGAACGGGGAACGGGAGGCGGCCGACGCGCCGGCGATTGCTCCGCTGCACCAAAAGCCGCAGCAGACGGAGACGGAACGGGGCAATGCCGATCCCGAGCCAAAGGAGAACCCCGTCAGCACCATCCCTCCGGCGCCGGCAATGGAACCGGAGGAAGCGGCGCCGGCAAAAACGGATTTGCCGCAGCGGGAAAAACGAGGGCTTCCAATCGGGAAAACCGCCGCAGCAGGCGAAAGGAGCGCAGCCGCTGCCGAACAGACGGCGGCTGATACGGAGTCCTTCATGGCGCTGCTTCGGCGTGCCGACCGCGCATTTGCGGCCGTGATGCACCGCGAGCCGCCTGCCGTGCCCACCGCCGTACAGACCGGCGGGATGCGGAGAGGCGCTCGCTATGAACCCGACGGCGAACAGCGCACCGCGCCCGCCGTGCAGCAGAGCGCACAGACAATTCATCCATCGGAACGGGCGGATGCGGATGCGGAGCGCACAAACGACTTTGACGACACAGCGCGGGAGACGCTCTTGCGGCGCGCGCCGGACGTTGGTTCGCCGGAGCAGAACAAAGCCGGGGCCATCCGCCAAACCGTGTTTGACGACGCCGCGCCGAAACCGTTTTTGCAGCGCGCACCCGTAACGCATCCGCCGCAGCAAACGGATGCGGCCGGTCAATCGGCGCTCGGCGAACGGCCAACGCCGGTGCAGGGCACGCCCATCTTGAACGGAAGACGGCTGCACGCCGAAACGAACGACGCTGCCGGGGATTGGTACGACGAAGTGGAGCGGCTGCTAGAAAACGAGCCGCCCGCCAACCGCAGCGAGCCGATCGCCAATCCGTTTCCGAACATCTTTCCCGGCGCAAAGTTTCTCAGAATCCAAAAACCCGGCGTTCCCGCCTATCTCTGCGGCGATTGGTACAGCGGGCGGGGCCCGACGGGCGAACGCATGCGCATTACGGCCGTACCCGGCGCATACAGCCCGCGTCCCCCCGCGCACCTGACCGGCTTTACCCGGTATATCCGCGCCAGAACGGGCGGGTACTGGATTCGGGTGGAGGCGTGGAACGAACCGTAACAAGGGCCTGCAAAGTCCTTTCGCGCCGTTGGAAGCCATCAGCGGCTTTCAGGGATTTTGGGGTGGGCTATGGCTGCATACAGAGCGTCGAAAGCACCGAACAGGTCGCTGCTTTTGACGGATTTTATGGTTCTTCCTGCTGAATGCTCGTGCGCGAACCGACGGAGCGGTTCGCCTGTTGCCTTTTTCACAGGCTGGGCAGCGCCCGCAAAGCGGGCGCTGCAGCGGCGCTGCGTTGATGACCGCTTGCCCTTGCAAACCGTTTAGAAGCTCCCGTTTAGAAGCTGCAATGCTCCGCCGGATCGACGGGACGCTCGTCCACAAAGAACCCAAAGTGCAGATGGGGCGCTTCGCCGCATTCGGACAGGGCCGTGCTGCCGACGAGTCCGATCACGTCGCCCTCGTTCACCTTCTGTCCTTCCTCCACCGGAACGCTCGCGTCCAGATTGCCATAGAGGCTCAGCCGGCC
>ERZ857998.4150-NODE-4150-length-10694-cov-2.811354_pt1 | contig 10694 bp, 8 predicted proteins | sample MGYA00519954_ERZ857998 | MGnify/ENA primary metagenome ERZ857998 (study PRJEB31778, sample SAMEA3449424) | human gut metagenome | biome: human gut; feature: human-associated habitat; material: faeces | place: United Kingdom | collected 2010/2012 ...
ACCCGTGCGCAGTTCGTGACCATCCTCGACCGTGCGATCGCCATCTACGCCGATGAGGACGGCGCGACTGTGAAGGCCGACGATGTCGACGGCATCATTGTCGTGGTCGCCGAGGACGTGCAGATCAAGGACGCGCCTGCCGGCACCAAGGTCGTCGCCGCCGCGAGCGCGAAGAGCCTGAAGGTCAACGGCAAGAGCGTGGACGCCAACGACATCCACATCGTCCCCGAGACCGTGGAGCGCCCGAAGTCTGTCGGCCATGCACATTCGCACAGCTATGACGAGGCGACCCACAAGTGCTCCTGCGGCGCGGTCGACCCCAGCTACGCGGAAGCATCTGTCAACGGCACCTATTACCTGACGTTGCAGGATGCTGTTAATGCCGGTGGTACCGTGAAGCTGACGAAGGACGTCACGCTTGACACACCCCTTCTTGTGACCGGCACGGTCACGCTCGACCTGAACGGCAAGACCATCAGCAACACGAGTGATCTATGGGACGAGTCCAAGAATCACTGGTCCCTCATCTCCGTCCGCGAAAACGGCGATCTGACTATCACCGGCAACGGCACGCTGCGGGCCAAGGAGAACGACTGCTATGCGATCGACCTCTTTGATGAGGGCGTGAAGTGCACCATCGAAAACGGCACATTTGTCGGCAATCTTTCCGCTGTGTATGTTTACGACGGTGCGCTCGCGGTCCATGGCGGCGACTTTTCCATCCAGCAGCTAAGTAACGGCACGGGCGATGCGCGTTACCGCTATACGCTGAACTGCCTTGACGAGAGCAACAGTGACGGCACGGCTACCATCACCGTCACCGGCGGCACGTTCAGCAGTCGCGTGGAAAACTCCGGTACGATCACCAATGGCACGTTCAGCGACCACGTGGAAAACACCGGCAAGATCACCAATGGCGCGTTCAGCGGCGTCGTGGAGAATTCCGGCACGATCTCCGGCGACATCACGATCGCGGAGTACGGAAGCCTGAACAATAATGCGGGCGGCACCATCTCCAGTGGCACGTTCACCGTGCATGGAGGAATGAACAACCAGGGCACCATCACCGGCTCTGCAACGTTTGAGATCTTAGGGGTCGCCGCTCTTACGAATGACGGCACCATCTCCGGCGGCTCGTTCACCGGCAGAGTGACCAACGATGGCGAGATCACCGGCGGCACGTTCAGCGGCGCGGAGGTGTATAACAAAACCTCCGGCAAGATCACCGGCGGCACGTTTGGCAACGGAATGGTCGTAAACAACCGCGGCTCCATCGCCGACGGCGATTTCCGGGGCGCGACGGTGACCAACTATGACGACGGCACCGTCACCGGCGGCACGTTTGACAAATTCACCGTGGCGACAGACGAGGATGGCGAGCGAACCATCACCATCACCGGCGCTATCGACATGGACAGCGCGAACGCGCTCCACCCGCTGACCATTGGGCTGGATGCGGTCAAGAGCGTCACCATCGCGGCAGGCGGCAGCTTCGACGCGGGGAGCACCACCGTGTCCGCCCACGTGTTCAACTACGGCGGGATCGGCGGCGGCACGTTCCGGGAAGGGACGGTGTACAACCGCAACGGCGGCGTCATCTCCGCGGGCACGTTCGACACTACTGTGTACAACCAGGGCAGCAAGATCGCCGGCGGTACGTTTAACGCCACTGTAAACAACGCCGACGGCGGCGAGATCAGCGGCGGCACGTTCGGCAGTGGCGTGTACAACAAGAGCAGCATCACCGGCGCCATCACCCTCACCTCTGAGCAATCCCTGATCAATGATGGCGGCGACATCTCCGGCAATATCACGTTCACGAAGGAAGCAACCCTGATCAATGATGGCGGCGACATCTCCGGCAATATCACGTTCACGGAGGGCGAATACCTGGCCAACAGCGGCAAGATCACCGGCGGCGCGATCAGCGGCGCGACGGTGGCGAACCGCTCCGGGGGTATCATCTTCGACGGCACGTTCACCGACGCGACGGTGACCAACGACGGCATCATCGCCTACGGCGATTTCCGCGCGGCGGAGGTGACCAACAGGGACGGCTCCATCACCGGCGGCATATTCAAAAATTGCACTCTCAAGGACGGCGAACTGACCATCACCCAAAATGTCGACCTGCGCGAGGACGCGGACGCGCTCGCGCCGCTGTCGCTCGCGGCGGATCCGTTCGCCAAACTCGAAATCGCCTCCGGCTGCGCGTTCAACGCGGGGGACAACACCGTGTCCGTCTACGTGATCAACAACGGCACCATCACCGGCGGCACGTTTGAGAACTCCCTGCTGGATAACTCCGGCACGATCAGCGGCGGCACGTTCAACAACGGGGATGTGCTCAACAACCCCGGCGGAACGATCAGCGGCGGCGCGTTCAGCGGCTGCACGTACAACTTCGGCGCCATCACCGGCGGCACGTTTGCCGAGATCGTGCTGACCGGCGCTTCCGCGCGCGTACAGGGCGTGGACGGCAGCGTTCCCACGCTCAACGGCCCCATCGAAAACGGGATGGGCGGCAGCATCCTGCAGTCCTGCAATTTCGGCGCGAATGCCTCGGTCGTGGAAAACCGGGGCGTCATCGAGGTGCCCGCCACGGTGAACAACATTCCGCAAAGCCTCCGCTACGGCGAAAAGACGCTGGAACAGCTCAAGAAAATCAACCCGAATGACGTCTGGTTTGAGCAGGCGGCGGACGGGACGCAGGCGCGCGTGGCCGAAAGCGCCACCGTCGATCTTGTCAGCAGAACCTATGTAAGCCGCAATCTGCCTGCGGTCGAGGCTCCCCAGGCGGAAATCGACTTTGACGGCGAGACGCTAACGGTGTCGCTCGACACCTCTTCCGCGCTGCCAGAGGGCCTGCAAATGGGCGAACTCGACGTGCTGTTCACCTGTGGGGGCAAGTCCGGCATAGTCAGGGACGCGTTTGCGAATGGGAACAGCTGCACCGTCACCCTCAGCGCCCTCGGCAATGCGCTGGGCCTCACGCTGCCCGCCGATAACGGCAGCGGCGATGCGAGCCTACGCGTCTCCCTCTCCGCCGAGGGGAAGGAAGACGGCTACAACTGGGGCGTGGCCGAACTGACCGTTCCCGAGCGCCCGGCGGCCACCGACCCCGGCGCGGAGAAGCGGGCCCACGAGACGACTGACCGCTCCATACAGATGCTCGATGCGGACATGCTGGCGGAGTACGATTTCGGCGTGGCCGTGAAGGCGGACGCGCTCCCGCAGGAACCGGCGCTCGCCGATACGGACGGCGACGGCCTCATCACCGGCCTTGCCGGGGACACGGAATACTGCCTCTACTTCCGCAAAAAGGCCACGGACGGCGCGTTCCGCTCCGCGTGGTTCAGCAGCGCGGACGTTTCGGCGCGCACGAACAGGAGCATCCCCCTCGCCGCGGGCGTGGAAACGGCGGAATACGCCTGGATGCCAGATTTCACCTTGCAGCCCAGCGACATTGCGGAAGAGACCGTCTTTGCGCGCGTGGAGGGTGGGGGCGAGCAGCAGGCCATTCCCGAGAACGGCTTCGCGCTCACCATCACCGGCGAAAACGGCGCGCAGGTCACGGGAACCATCCGCGACGCGGGCACGTACACCGTCAAGGTGGCGCTGGACTGCGACAACTATGTGCTCGCCGCGGGCGGGGACAGCTTCACCATCACCGTCCGCCCGCTCGACCTTTCCAGCGAGGACGTTGTCCTCCGCGTCGAGGAGCCGCTGACGGTTGGCTACACCGGCGCGAGCGTCTATCCGCAAATCGGGGGCAATGTGCTCGAGGTCAAAGTCGGCGGCGTTGATCGCGGCGCGCTGCCCGCGGACTGCTTCACCATCGGGGCGGTGGAGGGCAGGAACAATGTAAACGCCGGGGAGGCGTATCTGACCATCGTCGGGCAGGGCAACGCCACCGGCAAAACAGAGCTCGCCTACACCATCACCGCCAGGAACATCGCCGGTGCGGGCGTCGCCGTGGAACCCATCCCCGGCCAGACCTACACCGGCTCCGCCATCGAACCGAAAGTGACGGTGAAGGACGGCGGCAGGGCGCTCGCCGAGGGCACGGACTACACGGTGGCCTACGCGAACAACACCGCCGTGGGCACGGCCACCGTCACCATCACCGGCATGGACAACTACACCGGCACGCGGACGGTCACCTTCGCCATCCGCGCGGTGGAGAAGGACAACGAGGACGAGGCGAGCGAGCAGGACAAACAGGACAAACAGGAAGAAACCGCGGCCGAGGCGCTCACGCCCGCGCAGCAGGCGGAGCAGCTCATTGGCGGCAGGGCCGTAGACGGCACCGTCACCGACCGCCACGGCGAGGCCATGCCCTATGTGCCCTCCACCGAGGAAGTGACGGATGAAGAGACGCGGGAAATGCTCCAGCGCACGCTGGTGATCACCGCCGACCCGGTCAGGGATGAAAACGGCGAGATCGTGCTGCGCGACGGCGCGCCCGTCTACGAGCAGCGCAACCTCCACCTCTCGCGCGGCCTGCTGGATGCGCTGGCGGAACTTGGCTACACGCACATCCGCTTTGTACTCGGAGACGCGGCGCTCGAATGGCCGCTGGCCTCTATGACAGGGGACGGCTACACCGTGCGCCTCGCGCCCATGGAGGCAGACGAGCTTTCGCAGGCGGAAAAGGACGCCACCGGCGCGGTGGAAACGCTCACCGGCAGCTACCGCGCCCGCGTCACGGCAATGATCGAGGGAGGGCGAGGAAGTGGACGTGACCAACGCCATCCCCAGCCTGACGGCCATCTTTGACGCGGCAAGCGTCCGCGAACTGGCCGGGGACGAAATGGCGCAACTGTTGCTCGTTCCGAATGACGGAGAGCCGGAGACGCAGGTTTCCACCGTCCAGCACATCGAGGAAACGGACACTGAAAATGCGCGCTATGAAGCGCCGCTGATGGAAAGCGGCCTGTTCGTGATGACCTTGCAATAAAACAATAATACATCATCGGAGCGGCGTCCATGCGGGCGTCGCTCTAAATATGGCGTGGCTGTTCCCGCAGGGGCGGTATACTGGGTTTGCCGACGATTGGTCTTGTCAAGAATTTTACTTGACAAGCGCTGGGAGATCGGGTATACTATGCCAAGTGGATTCGCTTGGCAGGGGGCGGCGCTATGGCAGAGGGCGGAGCGATGGAAGAACTGGTGGAGCTTGCGTGGCTGCTGGATTTTTATGGCGCGCTGCTCACGGAAAAGCGGCGGCGCATTGTGGAAATGCGCGTGAACGAAGATATGACGCTGGCGGAAATTGCCGACGCCTGCCAGATGACCCGCCAGGGCGCGTACGACGCGTTCGCCCAGGCGCGCAAGCAACTCAAGGCGTATGAGGCAACGCTCGGGCTGGCTGGGCGGTACCGCCAGATCCAGGCGGCGCTGGCCGAGTGCCGCTTAGCGCTCGATCGCGTGGAGGCTGCGCCGGGCGCGCAGGCGGATTTAATGGCGGCCAAGCGTGCGCTAGAGCAGATTGAAAAGATGGAGAGGTGAGGCCGGATGGCGTTTGAAGGGTTGACCGATAAGCTGCAGGGCGTTTTTAAGAAGCTGGGCAGCAAGGGCAGGCTCACCGAACAGGATGTAAAGGCCGCGATGCGCGAGGTGCGCATGGCGCTCTTGGAGGCGGACGTTAACTATAAGGTCGTGAAGGATTTTGTGGCCAAGGTTACGGAGCGCGCCGTGGGCGAGGACATCGTCAAGAGCCTCACGCCGGGACAACAGGTCATCAAGATCGTCAACGAAGAACTGACCGGGCTGATGGGCGGTTCCAGCGCCCGGCTGACCTATTCGCCCCAGAACCCCACGATCTATATGCTGTGCGGCCTGCAGGGCGCGGGCAAAACCACCATGGCTGGCAAATTGGGCTATATGTTCAAGCGGCAGGGCAAAAAGCCCTTGCTCGTGGCCTGCGACGTGTACCGTCCGGCGGCCATCCAGCAATTGAAAGTCGTCGGCGAGGCGGCGGGCGTGGAAGTGTTCGAGCGCGGGCAGACGAATCCCGTGGAAATCGCCAAGGCGGCGATCGAACACGCGCGCTATTATGGCCGCGATATGGTGATCATCGACACGGCGGGCCGCCTGCACATCGACGAAAAGCTGATGCAGGAGTTGCGCGACGTGCGCGACGCGGTGAAACCGCAGGAAATCCTGCTGGTGGTGGACGCGATGACCGGCCAGGACGCGGTGAACGTTTCGGACACATTCAACCGCGAACTGGGCATCGACGGCATCATCCTCACCAAGCTCGATGGCGACACGCGCGGCGGCGCGGCCATTTCTGTGAAGGCCGTAACGGGCAAGCCGATCAAGCTGGTCGGCACGGGGGAAAAGCTGGCCGAGCCGGAAATTTTCCATCCCGACCGCATGGCTTCGCGCATTCTGGGCATGGGCGACGTGCTCTCCCTGATTGAAAAGGCCGAGAGCACAATCGACGAAAAAGCGGCCATGTCCCTTGAGCGCAAAATGCGCACGCAGTCCTTCACACTGGAAGATTATCTGGAGCAGATGAAGCAGCTTTCCAACATGGGCTCCATTTCCGATGTGCTGAAGATGATCCCCGGCGTGGGCAGCAAGCTGAAGGACGTGCAGATCGACGAGGACAAGGTGGCCAAGGCGCAAAAGAAAAACGTGGCCATCATCCTTTCGATGACGCGCATGGAACGCCGCAATCCGGATATCCTCAACGCCAGCCGCAAGCGGCGCATCGCCGCGGGCAGCGGCGCGACGGTGCAGGATGTGAACCTGCTGCTCAAGCAGTTCGATCAGGCGCGCAGCATGATGAAACAGGTGATGGGCATGCGCGGCAAAAAGCGCATGCGGCTGCCGTTTGGCATGAAATAGCGATCCATCGGATTCGGGCATCGGCCCGCTTCCTGATTGATTGATAGATTTTAGGAATTTTGGGAGGCAACAACAATGGTTAAAATTCGTCTCAAGCGCATGGGTATGAAGAAAAAGCCCTTTTACCGCATCGTGGTGACCGATAGCCGTTCCCCGCGCGATGGCGCGTTCATTGAGGAAATCGGCCATTACAATCCGCTGATGGATCCGGCGGAGATCAAGATCGACGGCGAACGCGCCAAGTATTGGCTCGGCGTGGGCGCCCAGCCCAGCGACACCGTTCGCGCCCTGCTCAAGAAAGGCGGCGCGCTGTAAGCGCTGCTCGTGAGGCGCGGTATGGACGAACTGGTTCGGTATATTGCGAAATCGCTGGTGGAAAAGCCCGAGGCCGTAGCGGTGACGACGCTCGAAAGAGAGGGCGAATGCGTCATCCAGTTGCGCGTGGATCCCAGCGATATGGGTAAGGTCATTGGCAAGCAGGGGCGCATCGCCAAGGCGATTCGCACCGTGGTGAAGGCGGCTTCCGCCAAGGGCGAAAAGACCTATCTTGTGGACATCCTGGAAGAGGACGAGCAGGAAGGCGAATAGCGCCGGGCGAAGCGCCCAGGGCTTTGCGTATGGCGGCGGGGACATTCCTGCCGGCGGGTGGAAGGGCTGCGAGCGCCGCCCTTCCGCTGTTTTTTCGGGGGAAAGAAAAGGCGTCCGCCCTGGCGCGGCGCGGAAAGGCTGGTATAAAACGTGCTGGACGCGTATTTGATGATTGGCGAGGTGCTGAAGCCGCAGGGCGTGCGGGGCGAGGTGAAAGTGCGCCCGGACACCAGTGACCCGGCGCGCTTCGAAAACCTTTCGCGCGTGTTCCTGGCGCGCGAGGGCGAGTATGCGCCTTGCGAAGTGGAATCGAGCCGCCTTTCGGGCGATATGGCCTATCTCAAGCTGGCGGGCGTGGACGATCGCGGCGCGGCGGAAAAGCTGCGCGGCGAATTTCTGTATATTGACCGGGAAAACGCTCTGGAATTGGGCGAGGACGAAAATTTTATCGTGGATTTGCTCGGCTGCCGCGCCACGGACACTGACGGACGTGAAATTGGCACGCTCACGGATGTGATGCAGCCCGGGGGCAACGACGTGTATGTGTTTGAGGGCCCGCTGGGCGAAGTGCTCGTACCCGCGCTCAAGAGCGTGGTGTTGCGGGTGGACGTGCGGGAAAAAACCATTTTGCTGGACGCGAAGCGGCTGGGCGAGGTGGCGGTGTTCGATGAAGATTAAAGTGTTCACCACGTTTCCGGAGATGATCCGGCCCATCGTGTCCCAGAGCATCCTGGGCCGCGCGGTGGAGAACGGGCTGCTCGCGGTGGAAGCCATCGACATTCGCGAATACGCCGAAAATAAGCATCGCAATACCGACGATTATCCCTTTGGCGGCGGCGCGGGCATGGTTATGCTGGCGCAGCCCATCGTTTCCGCCTTCCGCGCGCATCTGGGGCCGGATTTCCGGGGCAGGCGCATCTATCTTTCGCCCAAGGGCGCGCCGTTTACCCAGAAGAAGGCCGAGGAACTGGCGGGCGAAAGCGAGCTGGCGCTGCTCTGCGGGCATTATGAGGGCGTGGACCAGCGCGCGATCGACCTGTGCATCGACGAGGAGATTTCCATCGGCGATTATGTGCTCACCGGCGGCGAACTGGGCGCGCTGGTGATCATCGACGCGGTGGCGCGGCTGATTCCGGGCGTGCTGGGCAGTGGGGAATCCCCGCTGGACGAGAGCTTTTCTTCCGGCCTATTGGAATATCCGCAATACACGCGGCCGCGCGAATTCGAGGGCCGGGAAGTGCCGGAAGTGCTGCTGAGCGGCAACCACGCGCAGATTCAGCGCTGGCGGCGCGAACAGGCGCTCGCCATTACGCTGGCGCGCAGGCCGGAACTTTTGGAATCCATGGAGTTTGGCAAAAAAGAGCGAGCGTATATCGAATCCCTCGCCGCTGTGGAGGAGAAATTCTTAGAAGCGGACGGGACAAACGAATAGACGGATAGAAAGAGGCGATTTCACCATGCAGGAAAACGAACGCAAAAAGATCGTATTTTCTGGCATTCAGCCCACGGGCAACCTGCATCTGGGCAATTACATCGGCGCGCTGCGCAATTTTGGCCCGCTGCAGGAAGAATACGATTGCCTGTATTCCATCGTGGATTTGCACGCGATCACCGTGCGGCAGAATCCCACGCAGTTGCGGCAGAACTGCCTGAAGCTGATGAGCCTGTACCTGGCCGCGGGCCTAAATCCGGACAAGAGCCTGATCTATTTCCAGTCCCATGTGCCCGCGCACGCGGAACTCGCTTGGGTGCTCAACTGCTTCACCTATATGGGCGAGCTGTCGCGCATGACGCAGTTCAAAGACAAGGCGCAAAAGCACGCGGAAAACATCAACGTGGGCCTGTTCGCCTATCCCACGCTGATGGCGGCGGACATTTTGCTCTACCAAACCAATTTTGTGCCGGTGGGCAACGATCAGAAACAGCACATCGAGATCACGCGCGACATCGCCGAGCGATTCAACGCCATCTATGGCGATGTGTTCACCATCCCGGAACCGCTGATTGGCAAGGTGGGCGCGCGCATCATGAGCCTTTCGGATCCCACGCGCAAGATGAGCAAGTCCGATCCGGAGGATACCTTCATCGCGATTTTGGACGAACCCAACGTGATCCGCAAAAAGGTGCGCCGCGCGGTGACGGATAGCGAAGCGCTGGTAAAATACGATGTGGAGAACAAGCCCGGCGTTTCGAACCTGATGAGCATTTATTCCGCCGTCACGGGCAAGGCCTTCGCGGAGATCGAGAACGAATTTGTGGGCAAGGGCTATGGCGATTTCAAGGAAGCGGTGGCGGACGCCGTGATCGCCGAATTGGAGCCGATCCAGGCGCGCTATCGCCAGATCAGCGCCGATAAGGCCTATTTGAACGAAGTGATGACGAAGGGCGCGGAGCGCGCGGCCAAGCTGGCGGCTCGCACCATGAGCAAGGTGCGCCGTAAGGTGGGCCTGGCGGCCACGCAGCTGTAGCCGGTGACGCACTGATGATGGAAGAAGAACAGATGACGCTGCGGCGCGCCGTGGACTGGGTACACGGCGCGCGCTATGCCGGGCAGAAAAACGGGCTGGAAAACATGCGCGCGCTGCTCAGGACCTTGGGCAACCCGCAGGACGGCCTGCGCTTTCTGCACGTGGCGGGCACCAATGGCAAGGGTTCCGTGTGCGCGTTTCTTGAGCGCGCGTTGCGCGAATGCGGCTACAAGACCGGGCTGTACACCTCGCCCTACCTGTGCGAATACGCCGAGCGCGTGCGCGTGAATGGCGTGCCGCTGGACGATGAGACGCTGCTGCGCCTGATCCTGCGCGTGAAGCGCGCGGCGGAAGATTTGGTGGCGCGCGGCGAGTGCTTTCCCACCACCTTCGAACTGGGCACCGCCATCGCTTTTTTGGCCTTTGCCGGAGCCAAGACCGATTGGGCGGTGATCGAAGTGGGCCTGGGCGGTCGGTTGGATTCCACCAACGTGATCGCGCCTCGTGCCTGCGCCATTTCCGCCATTGGCATGGATCATATGAAAACGCTGGGCGATACGCTGGAAGCCATCGCCCGCGAGAAGGCGGGCATCCTCAAGCATGGCGTGCCCGCGGCCATCCACCCGGCGAACGGCTCCGTGCTGCCCGTGCTGGAAAGCGCGGCGCGCGCGTGCGGCGCGCCGCTGGATGTGGTAGAGGAGCCGGAAATCCTCGCGGAGAGCGCGCATGGCGCGCGGTTCCGCTTTCGCGGAGAAACCTATGAAATATCGCTCGCGGGGC
>ERZ857998.4152-NODE-4152-length-10687-cov-15.797968_pt1 | contig 10687 bp, 8 predicted proteins | sample MGYA00519954_ERZ857998 | MGnify/ENA primary metagenome ERZ857998 (study PRJEB31778, sample SAMEA3449424) | human gut metagenome | biome: human gut; feature: human-associated habitat; material: faeces | place: United Kingdom | collected 2010/2012 ...
CTTCGTCAAAGGGCGTTTCTTTTTCATGCGCGGCGTGCGGGGCGTGGTCGGTGGCTATCATGTCTATCGTCCCGTCGAGCAGCGCGTCGACGAGGCGTATCTGCACGGAGTGGTCATACGGCTCCGTCATCTTGGCGCTGCGGCCCTGGTCGAGCATGTCGAGGAGGATGAGCTGGTTCTGGGCCGAGAGCGGCTGCACGAATTCGGCCCAGCTGCGGCAGGACATCATTATGCCGTTGAGCAGCAGCAGCGGGCGGCCCTCGCCGTGCAGCTCGTAATATATCTGCTTTCCCTCAAATGTGAACTCTGCCATCAGCGCTTACCTATGATGCCGCAGGCGAGCGCCTGGTCCCAGAGCTCGTCCCTGAACTTGGGATGGGCGATGTTTATGAGCGCCTCCACCCTCTGCCGGATGTTGGTGCCGCGCAGGTCGGCCGCGCCGTACTCGGTGATGACGATGTCCACGTCGTTCCTCGAGAGGCTGACCGCAGCGCCGCGCTGGAGCTGGGCGACGATCTTGGAGACCTCATGTCTCTCGCCGGTGGCCTTGTCCTGCGGTACGTTGAAATCGCAGCGCAGCAGGATCTTCTTGCCCGCTACATCCACGTCCATGATGGTTTTCTTGTTGTAGTTCATATTCGCGTCTCCTTTACAGAGTGTTGTTGTCATATTGTTCCGCCATCTCGCCCGCGCCGGTCAGACCGGGGAAGCCGTTCTGCCGCAGGGCCTCATAGGTGAGGATGGCCACGGAGTTGCTGAGGTTCAGGCTACGGGCATCGCTGCGCATGGGCAGCCGGATGCACCGGTCATAGTGGGCCGTGCGGAAGTCCTCCGGAAGGCCCGCCGTCTCCTTGCCGAAGAACAGCCAGCAGTCGGAAGAGAACCGGGCCCCAGTGTAGTCCCGCGGGGCCTTGGTGGTGGCCAGCCACAGGTCGGCCAGCGCCTCGGGATGCTGGCGAAAGAGATCCTCCAGACCGTCGTAGTCCCGCACCTCCACCAGGTGCCAGTAGTCCAGCCCGGCCCGCTTGACGGCCCGGTCGGAGATATCAAAGCCCAGAGGGCGGACAAGATGCAGACGGCTGCCGGTGGCGGCGCAGGTGCGGGCAATGTTGCCGCAGTTCTGTGGGATCTCCGGCTCCACCAGCACGATGTTCAGCATGACTTCTCCACCCCTTTATCAAAAAACCTTGCCTAGTATAAAACAATTCCTCTGGAAATTCAACATCAAAATTATTAAAAAAGGTGATTTTCTCATTAAAATATTGGTTTTAATCGCCGATTTTTCCGCAAAACCGTCCTTTCTGCCTTTTTCCACATTTTTCGCGGCGGCGCGGACGAAAAGTTGTTGGAAATTCTCTGCGAAAACACTGGATTTTCCCGCAGGATATGTTATACTATCCATAAGAAGAATTGCTGTCATCTCTTTTCAGGGGGTGTTTTCCAATGGATCACAATCTGGCGATCATTGATCTTCGCGCCGGCGGTGCCGGCGCCGATACCGCTATCAAACCGCTGATGCTGCAAGCAATACTCTTTTGCCCCGTTATCCGGTGGGTGTGTCAGGAGTTATTGCCCTGCGGCGTCGGGCGGTTTTTTGTTGTCTGTGACGAAAAATGGCGGGAGGAGACCGCCGATGCCATACAGGGCATAGACGGTGTGACCTTCCATGACAGGTTGGAGGAAGCGCTTTCCGCCGCCGAGGGCGATGTGATCGTCGTTCCCGGCGCGGTGGTGCCCGTGTGGGGCGAGGGAAACCGCGCCGTCTATACCGCCGACGCCGCGCTGCTGCGCGCCCGTCTGGCGGAGGGCCTGACGCTGGGCGACTGTCCGGCGGAGGCCGAGGGCGTCCGCCAACTGTGGCAGAGTCCCAGCATCGCGCCGTCCTTCCTGCCGGTGGCTGACGCCGCGGCGCTTCAGGCGGCCATGCCCGCCGCCCGCGAGCTGCTGATGCGGCGGATGGCCATGAACGGCGTCGCCGTCATCGACCCCAATAATACCTATGTGGATCCCCGCTGCGCCGTGGCGCCGGGCGTGACGCTGCTGCCGGGGACGATCCTGCGGGGGCATACCGTTATCGGCAAGGGCTGCGAGATCGGCCCCAATACCATGATCCGTGACTGCGTGGTGGGCAAGGATACCACCGTCAACGCCAGCCAGCTCAACGAGAGCACCATCGGCAGCCACACCACCGTGGGCCCCTTTGCCTATGTGCGGCCGGGCTGCGCCGTGGGCGACCACTGCCGCATCGGCGACTTCGTGGAGCTGAAGAACTCCAGGCTGGACGAGGGCACCAAGGTCAGCCATCTCACCTATGTGGGCGACAGCGACATCGGCAAGCGGGTCAACTTCGGCTGCGGCACCGTCACCACCAACTATAACGGCCTGAAGAAATTCCGCTGCACCGTGGGGGACGACGTGTTCCTGGGCTGCAACACCAACCTGATCGCTCCGGTCACCATCGGGGACGGGGCGTACACCGCCGCCGGCTCCACCATCGACAAGGATGTGCCCGCCGGTGCGCTGGCTGTGGCCCGTGCGCGGCAGGAGAACAAGCCCGGCTGGGCCGCCCGGTTCTTCAAAAATAAGAAGAAGTAAAAATTTACATAAAAAAATAACAAAAGAGGAGGATGTTTCACCATGATTTCTCACGGCAAGGACATCAAAATTTTCACCGGCAACGCCAACCCCGCTCTGGCACAGGAGATCTGCAAGATCATCGGCACCAAGCTGGGCGAGGCAGAGGTCAAGAGCTTCGCTGACGGCGAGGCTTCCGTCTCCCTGTACGAGACCGTCCGCGGCAGCGACGTGTTCCTGATCAACTCCACCTGCAAGCCTGTCAACGACAGCCTGATGGAGCTGCTGATCATGATCGACGCCTGCAAGCGCGCCAGCGCAGGCCGCGTCACCGCGGTGATCCCCTACTTCGGCTATGCCCGCCAGGACCGCAAGGCCAAGAGCCGCGACCCCATCTCCGCCAAGCTGGTGGCCAACATGCTGACCGCCGCCGGCGCCGACCGGGTGCTGACCATGGATCTGCACGCCAGCCAGATCCAGGGCTTCTTCGATATCCCCGTGGATAACCTGCTGGGCAACCCCGTGTTCGTGGACTACTACGCCAAGAAGTTCGGCGAGAAGTGCGAGAACATGGTGGTAGTGTCCCCCGACGTGGGCAGCGTGGCCCGCGCCCGCACCTTCGCCCAGAAGCTGCACATGAACCTGGCCATCGTGGACAAGCGCCGCCAGAAGGCCAACCAGTGCGAGGTCATGAACGTGATCGGTGACGTGGAGGGCAAGGACTGCATCCTCTTTGACGATATGGTGGATACCGCCGGTTCCATCTGCAACGCCGCCAAGGCCATCGTGGAGGTGGGCGGCGCCAACAGCGTGTACGCCTGTGCCAGCCACGGCGTCCTGTCCGGCCCCGCGCTGGAGCGCATCAACAACAGCGTCATCAAGGAGATGGCCCTGCTGAACACCATCCCCGAGGAGATGGGCAAGGGCTGCGACAAGATCAAGTATCTGTCTGTTGCGCCCATGTTTGCCGAGGCCATCGAGCGCATCTATCAGGAGATCTCCATCGCCAAGCTGTTCAACTGAGAAATCGCTTTTCAAACTGAAAAAACCGTGCTATAATAGGGGAACTGCGCATTGCAGTTCCCCTATTCTTCGCGGGGGGAACGAGACCATAGATAAGGGAGGGACGCGCCATGTTTTTCAATCGCAGCCAGAGCGGCGGCGTCAACTGGATACTGGTGGGGCTGGGCAATCCCGGCAAGCAGTATGAGAGCACCCGCCACAACATGGGCTGGCTGGCCCTGGACAGTCTGATGGAGCAGGAGAAATTCACCCTGCCCAAGCTGCGCTTCAAGGCGTGGACGGGCATTTTCGAGAAGGACGGCAATAAAATACTGGTGATGAAGCCCCAGACCTACATGAACCTCTCCGGCGAATCGGTGGGGGAGGCGGCCCGGTTCTATAAGGTGCCGGCGGATCATGTGGTGGTGATCTCCGACGATGTGTCGCTGCCGGTGGGCAAGCTGCGCATCCGCAAGGGCGGCAGCGCCGGCGGTCACAACGGCCTGAAGAACATCATCGCCCATCTGGGCACCGACCAGTTTCCCCGCATCAAGGTGGGGGTGGGCATGCCGGAGCATCCGGATCACGAGATGATCGACTGGGTCATCGGCAAGCCCAAGGGCGACGAGGCCAAGCTGCTGCGCCAGACTCTGGATCGCGCCGCCAACGCGGCGCTGTGCCTGATGAAGGAGGGCCCCGACAAGGCCATGAACAAGTTTAACGGGTAAAAGTAGCGGAACGGAAACATATGTGTAGGGCGGGGTGACCACACCCCGCCGCTTACCGAAGCGTAGATGTATCCTGTGCGGCGGCCTGTGGTCAGGCCGCCCTACGAAAGGAAAAAGCCAATATCACGGAAAGGAGGGGGAATATGAACGCGCTGCTGAAAGAGCTATTGCAAATGCCGGAGGCCCGCGCGCTGCTGGACAGCACGCTGCGCCGCGATAAGCCCATGGTTACCGGCGTATCCCCCGTCCACCGGGCCATGCTGGCGGCGGCCATGTTTCAGGAGACGGGCCGTCCCATGCTGCTGCTGTGCGGCGACGAGACGGAGGCCATGAAGCTCTCCGGCGACCTGCACGCCCTGACGGGGCAGAACGTGACGCTGCTGCGGCGGCGTGACTGGCAGCTGCGGCCCAGCGCCGCGGCCAGCCGCAGCTGGGAACATCAGCGTCTGGCGGCGCTGTACGCCATGGCGCGTGGCGAGGCACCGCTGGTGGTGGCCGCCATTGACGCGGCGGTGCAGCGGTGTGTGCCGGAAAGTGTGCTGCTGGAGAGCGCCGTTACCATGAAGACCGGCGAAAGCTATCCGGTGGAGACGCTGACGGCACGGCTCACGGCGGCGGGCTACGTCCGCTGCCAGCAGGTGGAGGGCCCCGGCCAGTTCGCCTTGCGGGGCGGGATCCTGGACGTGTTCTCCCCCGCCATGGAGCAGCCGGTGCGCTGCGAATTCTGGGACGATGAGCTGGACGCCATGGGCGCCTTTGACGTGACCACCCAGCGGCGCGTCCACAACCTGAACGAGACGCTGCTGCTGCCCGCCGGAGAGGTGCTGCCCTTCCGGACGGCGGACACGGCGGAGAAGGCCGCCGCCGCGCTGGAAGCGGCGGCAAAGAAGCTGAAAAGAAAGGCGGATGCCCAGCCGCTGCTGCGGCAGCTGGAGAGCGACGCCAACGCCCTGCGGCAGGGGATCGCCCCCAACGGCAGCGACCGGTATCTGGCGGCGGTGTACCCGGAAAAGACCACGGCCCTGGACTATCTGCCGGAGAACGCCATCGTGTGCGTGTGCGAGGGCGGACGGGTCAGCGAGGGGCTGAAGGGCTGGCTGTGGCAGTTGAAGGAGGACGTGTCCGCGGCGGCGGAGAACGGCTTCATGGCCCCGGCCATGGGTGAGCTTGCCCTGACGGAGGGGGAGACGGCGGCCCGATTGGCCCGCTTCGCCCTGTGCCAGATGGACAGCCTGCCCACCAGCCGGTATCTGCTGCCACCGGGAGAGCTGCTGCAGATCTCCGCCCGGCAGTTGAGCACCTACGGCGGCTCGCTGGAGACGGCGGCCTCCGACATGGCCCACTATCTCGCCGCGGGCTACCGCGTGGCGGTGCTGTGCGGCGGCGAGGTGCGGGCCAACAATATGCAGGAGCTGCTGCGCAGCCGCGATATCACGGCGGCGCTGTCCCTCCGGGGCGAGACGCTGCCCCAGCCGGGACAGGCGGTCATCATGCTGGGGGCGGTCAGCGCCGGAAGCGAGTGGCCGTCGCTGAAGCTGGCGGTGCTGACGGAGGGCCAGTTGACCGAGAGCACCGGCGGCCGCCAGAAAAAGCCCCGCCGCGTCAGGGACAGCAGCCGCCAGAAGCTGCAATCCTACACCGACCTGACCCCCGGCGACCTGGTGGTGCATGCCCACCACGGCATCGGACGCTTTGTGGAAATGCTGCGCCTGCCGGTGGACGGGGTGGAAAAGGACTATATCAAGATCGCCTACGCCGGAAGCGACTGCCTGTACGTTCCGGCCACATCGCTGGATCTGGTCAGCAAATACATCGGCGCCGGCGGCGAGGACAGCGAAAGACCCGCCAAGCTCAACAAGCTGGGGGGCACCGAGTGGGCCAAGACCACCTATCGGGCCAAGGCCGCCGCCAAGGAGCTGGCGGCGGGACTGATCCAGCTCTATGCCCAGCGGCAGCGGCAGCCGGGCTTCGCCTTTTCGCCCGACAGCCCGTGGCAGCGGGAGTTTGAGGACGCCTTCGACTATGAGGAGACCTCCGACCAGCTCCGGGCCATCGAGGAGATCAAGGGCGACATGGAAAAGGCCGTCCCCATGGATCGCCTGCTGTGCGGCGACGTGGGCTACGGCAAAACGGAGGTGGCCCTGCGGGCCGTGATGAAGTGTATTCTGGACGGCAAGCAGGCGGCCATCCTGGTGCCCACCACCGTATTGGCCCAGCAGCATTACGCCACGGCCCAGAACCGCTTCCGCTCCTTCCCGGTGACGGTGGAGGTGCTGTCCCGGTTCCGCACCCCCAAGCAGATCAAGGAGATCCTGGAGCGGGTAAAGACGGGCCGGGTGGATCTGCTGATCGGTACCCACAAGCTGCTGAACAAGAGCGTGGAATTCAAGAATCTGGGTCTGCTCATCATCGACGAGGAGCAGCGCTTCGGCGTCACCCACAAGGAGAAGCTGCGGGAGCGTGTGAAGCAGGTGGACACGCTGACGCTGTCCGCCACCCCCATCCCCCGCACGCTGAATATGGCCCTGTCCGGCATCCGGGATATGAGCACCATCGAGGAGCCGCCCCAGGATCGTCAGCCGGTGCAGACCTATGTGCTGGAGCACGACTGGGGCGTCATCGCCGAGGCCATCCGCCGTGAGCTGGATCGCGGCGGACAGGTCTATTACCTCCACAACCGTGTGGAGAATATCGAAAACGCCGCCGGACGGCTGCGGCAGCTTCTGGGAGAAGAGGTGGCCATCGCCACCGCCCACGGTAAGATGGGCGAGCGGGAGCTGAGCCGCGTCATGCAGCAGATGGCCGACGGCGAGGTGCAGGTGCTGGTGTGCACCACCATCATCGAGACCGGCATCGACATTCCCAACGTCAACACCCTGATCATCGAGGACGCCGACCGGCTGGGCCTGAGCCAGCTCCACCAGATCCGGGGCCGCGTGGGCCGGTCGGGACGGCGGGCCTATGCCTATCTCACCTACCGCACCGGCAAGGTGCTCAGCGAGGTGGCGTCCAAGCGGCTGTCCGCCATCCGGGAGTATGTGGAGTTCGGCAGCGGCTTCCGCATCGCCATGCGGGATCTGGAGATCCGGGGCGCCGGCAACCTGCTGGGACCGGAGCAGTCCGGCTATATGATGAGCGTGGGCTATGATATGTACCTGAAGCTTTTGAACGACGCGGTGCTGGAGCAGCAGGGCAAGCGGGCGGAGATCCCGCCGGACTGCGCCGCCGACCTGACGGTGTCCGCCTATATCCCGGAGCGGTATGTGCCCTCGGCGGAGCAGCGGATGGATCTCTATCGCCGCATCGCCGCCCTGCGCACCGACGAGGACGCGGCGGAGCTGACCGACGAGCTGCTGGATCGCTACGGCGACGTGCCCGCGCCGGTGACGGCGCTGCTGAACGTGGCGCTGCTGCGGGCCGCGGCGGCGAAGGCGGGCATCTGCGACATCACCCAGCGAGGGACGCAGCTGGTGTTCTCCTTCGGCCCACAGCCGGATATCACCGCGGTGGCCGCCGTGTGCGGCATGGCGTCCTATCGCCAGCGCCTGCAGCTGAGCGCCGCCGCCCAGCCTAAGCTGACGCTGTATTTACAGCCCAAGGAGGAAGCCCTCTCCGCCGCCGGAAAGCTGGTGGAGGAGCTGGCATTACAACATGAGGACCCGGCGTAGACACGTCTGCCGGAAATTTTAAGGAGGAACAAGCATGAAAAAAGAAACATTCCATCTGGTCATCCGCTTCCTGGTGGGTCTGGCGCTGTCGCTGCTGATCTGCGCCGGTATGATCATGACCGGAAAGCTGGGCAGCAATAAGCCCCTGCTCCAGCAGGCCAGCGGCCTGAAGGGCACCGAGACCGTCATGACCGTGGACGGCGAGCCGGTGGAGACGTGGGAGTATCTGTACATGGTCTCCTATACGGCCCAGAACCTGTCCTACTACGGCATCACCGACCTGAGCACCCAGCTGGGCGAGGGCTTTACCGCCGCCGACTATGTGGCCCAGCAGGCGGAGTCCCAGGCGGTGCAGCAGGCGGCCATCCGTAAGTGGGCCGCCGACATGGGCATCACCCTCACAGAGGAGGATCAGGCCACCGTTGAGGCGCAGAAGGCGGGCTATGGCGACAATTTCCAGACCATCCTGAAGCTCAACGGCATGACGGAGGCCCAGTTCGAGCAGCTTATGAGCACGTCCGTCCTGTACAACAAGCTTTACAATGCCTACTGCACCGAGGGCGGCGATCTGCGGCCCAGCGATAAGGATCTGACCGCCCTGGCGGAGGAGCACGGCCTGATGACCGCCGATGTGCTGTACATCGCCACCACCGAGCTGGACGACGCCGGTAAGGCCGACGCCAAGGCGCTGATGGAGGACTATGCCCGCCAGATCAACGCCGCCGAGGACAAGGCCGCCGCCTTTGCCGCCCTGGAGACGGCGGAGAACGTGACCGTGCTGGCCAGCACCACCTATGACGGCTGCGACGAGACGGCCCTGAATACCGCTCTGGCCGCTCTGGCCGAGGGTGAGGTCAGCGGCGTTGTCGAGGACGAGGGCGTCTACTATGTGGCCCTGCGCCGCGCCGTGGATCTGAACGCCGTGGCGGAGATGGCCTTCGGCGAGGATATGTCCGCCCGCATCAGCGGCGTGGAGGTGGTTCACAACGACAGCGTCTACAACGCCATCGACGTGGCTTCCTTCTATACCAAGTACACCGCCGTCCAACAGAAGCTGTACAGCCAGCTGATGCCGGCCCAGGGCTGACGGGGGAATTGGTCGATTTGACGAAAAACGAGACGCTTTCCTGACACGAATCACGATTTTTTCACAAAAAGTGATTTTTGGATTGACATATGTTAAAAAATTAACTATGATAGTACCACTGGAACACATCAGTGTACTGTATATTTTCCAACAATGATTTTAGGAGGAACTATTCATGAAGGATCTGTACGTTGTCAACTGCTGCCGTACCGCCATCGGCTCCTTTGGCGGATCCCTGAAGAACACTCCCGCCGCTGACATGGGCGCCATCGTCGTCAAGGAGGCGCTGAAGCGCGCCAACGTGGCTCCCGAGAACGTGGACGAGGTCATGTTCGGCTGCATTCTGACCGCTGCTCAGGGTCAGAACGTTGCCCGTCAGGTTTCCATCAAGGCCGGTATCCCCTATTCCGTGCCCGCCTATACCGTGGGTATGGTGTGCGGCTCCGGTATGAAGTCCGTCATCGAGGGCGCACGCTCCATTCTGGCCGGCGACAGTGACATCGTGGTCTGCGGCGGTACCGAGAACATGAGCGCCGCTCCTTTCGCCTCCATGGACGCCCGTTGGGGCGCCCGCATGGGCGACAAGAAGCTGGTGGACACCATGATCAAGGATGGCCTGTGGGATGCTTATAACAACTACCACATGGGCACCACCGCTGAGAATATCAACGACATCTGGGGCATCACCCGCGAGGAGCAGGATGCTTTCGCCGCTGCCTCCCAGCAGAAGACCGAGGCCGCTCAGGCTGCCGGCAAGTTCGACGCCGAGATCGTGCCCGTGCCCGTGAAGGTCAAGAAGGAGATCGTGGAGTTCAAGCGCGATGAGTTTCCCAAGGCCGGCGTGACCAAGGAAGGCATCGCCAAGCTGAAGGGCGCTTTCCCTGTCGGCCCCGAGTCCCCCAATCCTCAGGTGGTGCACACCTTTGAGGTCACCGGCGCTCAGGATGCCGCTGACAAGGGCCAGCAGCGCGTGACCGCCGCCAACGCCTCCGGTATCAATGACGGCGCTGCCGCCATCGTGCTGGCTTCCGGCGATGCTGTCGCCAAGTACGGCCTGAAGCCCATGGCCAAGCTGATCGGCTGGGGCCAGGGCGGCGTGGATCCCAAGATCATGGGCGTTGGCCCTGTGCCCGCTTCCCGTCAGGCTATGGCCAAGGCCGGCGTCACCATCGACGACATCGACCTGATCGAGGCCAACGAGGCGTTCGCTGCCCAGTCCATCGCTGTGGCCCGCGAGCTGCACTTCGACATTAACAAGGTCAACGTCAACGGAGGCGCGATCTCCCTGGGTCACCCCGTGGGCGCTTCCGGTGCCCGTATCATCGTCACCCTGCTGCACGAGATGCAGAAGCGCGACGACGCCAAGAAGGGTCTGGCTACCCTGTGCATCGGCGGCGGTATGGGCGTTGCCACCATCTTCGAGAAGTGCTAAACGCATACTTGATAATCTGATAAAAGGAGAGGGCCGCAAGGCCCTCTCCTTTCCTGTCGAAAGAAAATTGCAGACAGCAAAAAGAATTTTTGAAAAAGGGTTGACGGAATGGGCAAAGTGTGGTATTCTAATCCTTGCCAGTATCCGCCGGTGTGGTGGAATGGTAGACACAGGAGACTTAAAATCTCCCGGTAGC
>ERZ857998.4154-NODE-4154-length-10681-cov-2.617260_pt1 | contig 10681 bp, 15 predicted proteins | sample MGYA00519954_ERZ857998 | MGnify/ENA primary metagenome ERZ857998 (study PRJEB31778, sample SAMEA3449424) | human gut metagenome | biome: human gut; feature: human-associated habitat; material: faeces | place: United Kingdom | collected 2010/2012 ...
CGGACTCATCATCGGCATCCCGGCGCTGCGTCTGCGCGGCGACTACCTTGCCATTATCACGCTCGGCTTCGGCGAGATCATCCGCGTGATCCTGACGAATATCGACTCCGTGCTCGGCTTTAAGTTCACCTACGGTGCGGCAGGTCTCAAGCGTATCCCGAAGTTCTCCAGCTTCACGTTGGTGTTTGTGTGCGTGGTCATCACATGCCTGGTCATCCATATGGTGATGAAATCCCGGCACGGCCGTGCGATCCTCTCCATCCGTGAAAACGAGATCGCATCGGAGAGCAGCGGCATTCCCACAACGTACTACAAGACGTTTGCGTTCGTTCTGTCCGCCGTGTTTGCCGGCATCGCGGGCTGCCTGTACGCGGGCTACCTCGGCTCGCTGTATCCCTCGACCTTCAAGTTCATGAAGTCCATCGAGATCCTCGTGATGGTGGTGCTCGGCGGCATGGGCTCGATGCTTGGCTCGGTGCTGTCGGCAAGTGTGCTGACGGTGCTGCCGGAGCTGCTGCGCTCGGTCGATGACTACCGCATGGTGGCGTATTCTCTGGCGCTGGTCGTAATGATGATCTTCCGCCCGAAGGGACTCATGGGCAGCTACGATTTCTCGATGTCGCGCTGCATCGAAAAGGCGCTGAACTTCCTGTTCCGCCCGAAGCTGCGCAAAAAGAAGGCAAAAAAGACTGAAAAGGGGGCTGGGAAGGATGAATAAGCACAAGGAACCGACCCGGCTTGTCCCGGTCCCGTCTACGAACATTATCCCCGAGCGTGATATTACGCTGCCGCCCATTTTGGAGGCGCGTCACCTCGGCATCGACTTTGGCGGTCTGTCCGCCGTCAGCGATTTTAACTTCGCCATCGGCAGAACGGAGATCGCCGGTCTGATCGGTCCCAACGGCGCCGGCAAAACCACCGTGTTTAACCTACTGACCAAGGTCTATCAGCCCACGCGCGGCATGATCATGCTCGACGGCATCGATACCGCGGGCAAGACCATTGAGCAGGTCAGCCGCATGGGCATCGCCCGTACCTTCCAGAACATCCGCCTGTTTAAGGACATGACGGTGATGGAAAACGTGCTGGTCGGTCTGCACAACGAGACAAGATACAACACAGCCACCGCGATCTTCCGCCTGCCGCAGTATTGGCGGCGCGAGCGCGTGGCACGCGAGCGCGCGCTGGAGCTGCTGAGCATTTTCGATATGCAGGATCTGGCGGATCACAAGGCCGGGTCGCTGCCGTATGGTGCGCAGCGCCGTCTGGAGATCGTCCGCGCGCTGGCGACGAATCCGTGCCTGCTGTTGCTGGACGAGCCGGCCGCCGGCATGAACCCCTCGGAGACGAGCGAGCTGATGGAAAACATCGTCCGCATCCGTGATATGTTCGGCATCGCCATCATGCTCATCGAGCACGATATGAATCTGGTCATGGGTATCTGCGAGGGCATCTGCGTGCTGAACTTCGGCAAGATCATCGCCAAGGGCACGCCCGCGCAGATCCAGTCGAACCCGGCTGTCATCGAGGCTTACCTCGGCAAAAAGAAAGGGGAGTGACGGCTTTGCTGCTGAATGTGAAAAACATCAACGTGTACTACGGCGCGATCCACGCGATCAAGGATGTTTCCCTGGAGGTCAATGAAGGCGAAGTCGTGACGCTCATCGGCGCGAACGGCGCGGGCAAGAGCACGGTGCTGAACACCATCTCGGGTCTGCTGCACAGCCGCACGGGCTCGATCGAGTTTATGGGCTCGAGCATTGCTGGTATGGCACCGAACAAGATCGTGCAGCATGGTCTGGCGCAGTGCCCGGAAGGACGCCGCATTTTCCTGCACATGACCGTGGAGGAGAATCTGGAGATGGGCGCGTACACGCACCCGAACGACATGGCAGAGAATATGGCGCGTGTGTACGACCAGTTCCCGCGCCTGAAGGAGCGCCGCAAGCAGATCGGCGGCACGCTTTCCGGCGGCGAGCAGCAGATGCTTGCCATGGGTCGTGCGCTGATGAGCGAGCCGAAGCTGCTGATGCTTGACGAGCCGTCAATGGGTCTTGCGCCGTTGCTGGTGGAGCAGATCTTCGACATTATTCGGGAGCTTCACAAGACCGGCTCGACGATCCTGTTGGTGGAGCAGAACGCGCAGATGGCGCTTCAGGTCGCCGACCGCGCCTACGTCCTCGAATCCGGGCGCATCGCCCTCAGCGGCTCGGGCAAGGAGCTCATCGAAAGCGACTCAATCCGCAAAGCGTATTTGGGCGGCTAACACAAACGCAAAATGCAGACCCTCATGGGTCTGCATTTTTTATAAATTTTTACAAAAAACTGCTTTTCAAGCGGAACGTTTTGCGGTATGATAGGGGAGACGTTGGGAAAGGAGAACGAGTTATGGAAGAACTCAGAAGAAAATCAGGTTATATCTGCGACATGGACGGTGTCATCTATCATGGCAACCGTCTGCTGCCGGGCGTGAAAGAATTTGTCGCTTGGCTGTATGAAAACAAAAAACACTTTTTGTTTCTGACCAATTCCTCGGAGCGCTCGCCGAAGGAGCTTCAGCAGAAGCTCGGGCGGATGGGGCTCGATGTTTCGGAGGAGCATTTTTATACCAGCGCGCAGGCGACTGCCCGCTTTATCAGCTCCCAGGCGCCGGGGTGCAGCGCGTATGTCATCGGCGGCGCAGGGCTCATCATGGCGCTGCACGATGAGGGCATCACGATGAACGACGTCGATCCCGATTACGTTGTGATCGGGGAGGGGAATACCTACAATTACGAAAATATCCTCAAGGCGGTGCGGCTCGTCATGAAGGGTGCGAAGCTCATCGGCACGAACAGCGACCTGACCGGTCCGTCAGAGCAGGGCATTATTCCCGCCTGCCGCGCGATGATCTCGCCGATCGAAATGACGACGGGGCATCAGGCGTATTTCATCGGCAAGCCGAACCCGCTGATGATGCGCACAGGTCTGCGCATTCTTGGCGTGCACTCGGAGGACGCCGCGATGATCGGCGACCGCATGGATACCGACATGGTGGCGGGCATCGAATCGGGTCTTGATACTGTGCTGGTGCTCTCCGGCGTGACCGACCGCAATGAGATCAAAAAGTTCCCGTACCGCCCGCGGCTGGTCCTGAACGGCGTTGGCGACATCGCCAGCGGTATCGTGCCGAATTTCTCGGAAAAGTGATATAAAATGCAAGAAAAGTAGGGGGAGAGCCCCTACTTTTCTTCGTCATTGTTCAGTTTCAGATGCGAGATTGGGTTCGCCTCGGCTGCGATCTTCAGCTCTGTGTTTTCGATGTGCGTGTAAATTTCTGTCGTGTTGAGGTGCTCGTGACCGAGCACTTCTTGCAGAGTTTTGACGTCCACGCCGTGTGAGAGCATGAGTGTCGCCGCCGTGTGGCGCAGCTTGTGCGCGGAGAACTGCGTGGCGTCCAGCCCGGACGCGAGCAGGTGCTTTTTGACCAGCCGGTGCACCGCCGTGACGCTGATGCGGTTTTTGTCGCGCGAGCCGAACAGTGCGCGGTTGTCGGTCAGGGCGATCTGGTTGCGCTCGATCAGATAGTCGTCCAGCGCCCTGCGGCAGGCGCTGCCCATGTACACGATGCGCTCCTTGTTGCCCTTGCCGACCACGCGGATACGGTCGTCGTAAACGTCCGTCAGATTGAGCCCTACGAGCTCAGAGCGCCGGATGCCACAGCTCAGAAACAGCATCAAAATGGCAAAATCGCGCGTCTGATTCGGTCCACGCACGGCAGACAGTAATTTAGAGGATTCTTCCAAAGACAGGTATTTCGGCAGCGCGCGCCGCACACGCGGAAATTCGATGTCCTTCACGGGATTTTCCGTGATCTGCTTGGTGCTGACCGTCAGATAATTGTAGAACGATTTGATGGCGGAGAGCTTGCGCGCCCGCGCCGCCGCGCCGATCCCGGCATCCTGCGGCGCTTGCTCCGACGTGCGGTCGTTCGCAAGATACGACAGGAAGTCGAAAACTTCGGCAGACGTGACCTTGCGCACGAACTCCAGATCAATGTCGTTGATCGGAATATCGTCCAGCGGGGTGCTGTACGGCATCTGACAGCGCATGAGCTTGATAAAGCGCAAAAACATCCGCAGATCGAGATAATACTGATCGACGGTTGCCTTAGAATGACCGCAGATCGTCTCATGATAAGATAAAAACTCCCGCAAAACCTGCGGACAGTCCTGTAAGCGTTCCATTCCCATCGCTCCTTTAGAGAAGCGATGATTACATCAATACTATAATTGTATTGTTCAAGAACCGATGCCGGGGGAAGTGCTGCAAAGAGCCTGATGCCAGTCCGCTACGAACGCAACAAAATGAACCGTTTTGTTTCACGTCTTTATCCCCAACTTCAACAACAATACCGCCTGATGAAATCATCGCTTCTCAAAATGCTTATAGGTATCATACAGAGAATAGTACCGCTTGTTTGCCTTGAAAAACTCTGCGCCGACACGTTCCTTCATGGGATACCAGACCTTGACAGCAACAAAGAGCTTGCCCAGAGAGAATAGGGAGAAGAGCTTACCCCAGACGCCGAAGTTCGATACCTTCCGATGTACCTGCTCGTATTCTATCAAACTGCGTATCTGTCTGTCAATCATGCGGTCAAACTGCGCAACGAGGATCACGTCATAGCCATACTTGCGGTGCTGCGTGAAGAACGAGAGCCATTCCTTGCGTCCCTTCGCGTCCCACTCGCGGGCGTTGAACAGGAGCTGGCACTCGTCGAGCACCAGCAGGATACGCCCCTCACGGAACGGATGCTCCACAAAGTACTCCTGCGAAAACTGGATCAATTCACCGGGCGTCAGCTCGTCATTCGCAAGAAAGACGAACTGACCCTTTTTCTTTCGCTTGATCCGCTCCACGGCAAAGTCAAAGTTACAGATCGCTGGCAGACCCTTATAGAGCTGCCAATAAAGCACCTGCGCTGTATGAAGACTCTTGCCAGAGCCGGGCGTCCCGCTGTACAGATAGATCATAGCGTGCTGATCCCGCCGGAGGTGAGGTTACCGATCTGCTTAATCAAGAACTGGATCGCATAAAAAACCGCAATCGCGGCAAGCCATGCAGCGCCGATCTGCACGCAGCGTCCTACGGGAATGAACCAATTCAGATACCCAAGAAACGGCAGGGCGGCAAACTCGTCCAGAAACGTTCGAAATGGACAACCGGGCAAAAAATCCACGAGCTTATTAAACAAAGTATCCATGTGCTACCCCCTGATTATATTTCTGGTAAGGAGGATCAGACCGATGCAGAACGCAAGCAGCTCCATCGTCCGACAGATCTTCGCCACGCTGTCAAAGGGTGAAAGATCTATTTCCAGCGTATAATCTACAACGTTTGGCGCGTAAATACGCCAGTCAAATTTCGGCGCGACAGGATCGGCAGCCAACACACCGAGAAACTCGATCAGATCGAACGGGATACAGAACGGAAACAAGTTCTGCCAGTCTGCGTCGTGCCGCTTTGTGCGCTCATCATCCGGGTTATCTTTTGGATTATCCGGCGTGGGTGTGTCTGGCTTTACCTGAGAGATCGCGTCAGTAAGAGTGCCGATCCGCTCAGACGGAACGATACCGGGCTTTGCCTGCGTCAGCGGGTTACCATCCGCGTCCGTTAGCGGGTTACCCTGTGCGTCTGTCAGCGGGTTTCCGTTTGCGTCCTGATTCAGACCACGGCGGGCTGTTTCCAGCTCATTCGGGATCGGAAACGGCACGAACGGCACCTCGACCGGCTTGTCATCATCATCCGGGTCAGGCGCAGGCTCAGGAAGCTGCTCAAACTGATCTAGGGCGGAAGTGCCGTTAACGGCAGCGTCTTGCAGGTAGATGACATTATCACCAGCTACTTGTAAAGAGACCTCATGAGGAACATTCTTGTCAAGACTAAGAGGCTTAAACGAAAAATTTGTCGAACGTGAAACAAGCTTCCCATCCTCCAAAGAAAAACAAGTCAAACCATATTCACCCGCAGATGTCTTAAAGAGATCGAATGAAACAAGATTAGCGCCTGTCATAACAATAGAATAAATTGAAGATATACTAGGATCGGTGAATTTATACACAAGAGCAGGGTTACCGTTGAAACGTCCCATTGATTGAGCGATCGGATACGCTTTACCATCTACTGAAAGAATCATATGTTTGACTTCAACAGTAAGGCGAGTATCAGATGCAGTGACCTGAGCAAAAGACGTGCAAGACAACGGAGAATATGTAGCACCCAACGAAATCGTACCTGTCAGCGCACCCGTTTCATCTGCTGCACTTGTAAAATACCCCCGCATTGCCGCAACAATCGTAGCATAAACGAGCTTATTGGTGGCAGTGAACTTGAAAATACCGTCCTGCACGCTTTCGGCTGCGAGCGTGGCGATCTGCTGCGCAACGTCGGCGCAGTCAGTAAGGAACTTTTGAATAGCGGACACAGCATGATCGGAGCGGCTGAAGGTAATGCCGGTGAGACCGGCAAACATCAGACCGACACCAATGACAATGGCGTCGTCAACAACGGCAACTGCACGCGCTGGCGGCGTGAGAGCAGGGATAACACAGGCGGCAAGCGCTACAAATACGAGCACAAAAGAGAGAACGCGGCGAGCAGAACACATTTTCATCCCTCCATTTCTTCCGTGTGTATCGCAGACGGCAGGGACCCCATGCCCCGCCGTCTGCGATACACACGCTTTAAAAATGGGGAGGACCGAAGCCCTCCCCGGCGCGAGATCACTTATTGGTGACCTTCTTGAAGATCTTGATGCCCAGCATCACAACGACAACAGCGCCCACGACCGGCAGTGCGACCGGCAGGATCGCAGAGATCGCAGACATGGCGTCAGAAGCGACTGTACCAAGCGCAGAAGTGAGAGCGCTTGTCACAGTAGAGGTCGTTGCAGGATCAGTCAGAAAAAGCATACATCCAAACTCCTTTCATCATTTTTTGAAAAGTCCTATTGCGAAATTTATCAAAACGCCAAGGAGGAAGGGGATAGCCCCCAGGATGCTACCAAACACAAAGCCTTCACCCCAAAGCGAGAAGATACCAGTCAAGTCAAGTTCCATTACACAGCCCTCACACGTTCAAACAGCGTTTTGATGAAGATCAAGCCAGTCAGAAGCCCCATGAAAAAGATAATGCCACTGAGCACTGCAAGCAGCGTCGGCTTACCTGTTTCATCGGTCAGCTCGTCTCCTTCAGCAGGCAGCTCGTTTGTCGGTTCTTCACCGGCAGCAGGCTCATGATCCACAGAAGATCCAGTGTCCTCGGCAGGTGTAGGCTCTGTGTCCTGCGGCGTATCCTCGATGAAATACGGCGAACTTCTGTCCTGCGTGTCGTTCTCTGTCCATTCATTCAAATCGACAGATACGTCTTGACCATCGTCAAGCTGCTGCATTATATCGTCAAAATCTGTTGCATTGACCGCTACTGCAAGAAGCGCGAAGATCGACGTCAAAAGAAATACCCATTGAAAAAACCTCATACGCATACCCTTTCCAAGAAAGATAGCTGTTCCAACAGCTCAACAAGCTGCTCCACGTCCGGCAGCTCATCCTCACCGTAGCTTGTATCGAATGCCTGAATGTCCATGCGGTCCATGGCAAACGTCCAGTCAAGACCGTCTGCGACCTTTGTCATGCCGGTACTGCAAAACTCATAGTGATTGGTGAGAAAGCCGTCCAGATATGAAGATCCACCGTAAATGTCTCCATGCTTGACGGCACGATTCAGACCATTAGAGTGCAGCAGCAGGCGCTTTCCGACCGCGACACCGTTCGTGTCCAGTTCCTTGGAGATGTACTTCTGGATATAGAACGCGCAGGCTACAGGGCTTCTCAGCGCCCCCAGAGAGCAATACCCGAACTTGCGCTGAAAGTCTGTCCAGTTGCAGTAACCGCCGTCTACGAGCTTATCCGGCACATGAACGCCGTCTGCACGCATTTCGGCAAAAGACACGACCGCAGCGGCAGGCAGATTCAAAAGTCCGTGCATATGCCAGCAACCATCCTTATGCTGCTCCGGCACGAGCAGGTACGCGATGGGAAAGCCCCATTTCTTGCGCTGATCCCGAACAAACTGCGAAATATCCTTCTTGAACTTGTCAAGATCAGAGCGGTCATATTTTGCCTTGTCCAGCGTGAGGGTCACAAAATACGTCCAAGCGTTACAAAGCGCATATTCCAGCAGCAGGCGTCTCGTGCGGCTGTATGAGCTTTCGAGCTTGTGGTCATAGCTCTGGTGCTCGCCGGATGGAATGTGCGGCAGCGAGAACTCAGAGCGTTTGAACTTTACGACCTTGTAGATCGCGTCCGTAAAGTGCGTGATCGTGTATGTAGGACGGAGGAGTTCTGCCGGCTGCTGGATCATGTTATAGACCTACCTTTACGGAAGATTTCCCGACTTACGTTAAGAAGTCAAGTGCCCCGCTGGGGAACGCTTCCGCTCCCCGGGAGGGCAATATTTCCAGTTGGTAGTCTATCTCACGACAGTCTATTTCAGGCGATCAATGCACCTGCGCATATCCCGGACGATGTCCAGGCATTCAAAACACATCCGCTGCAAGGCGTCGATCCGCTTGCCCAGCGCCTGCACTTCACCCAGCACACGCTGGTCAGCTTCCTCCAGCCGCTTCACGTCGGCGGACGCGACGAGCTCCACGACAATGCGTGTCGGCTGTTCAGACAAGCTCAATGCCATCGACCTTTCCGTACTTGTTGTAGTACACCTTGATCTCATCACCGAGCTGCAGCGCACCCACGTCCGGGCACTTCTCGTCCGTGACGAAGATCTTCTCAACGGCTTCGCCGGTGACCTTATCGTCGTGATAGGTGCAATAGATACTTGTACCAGCGATGTGCTTACCGTCTCTGGTGTCGAACTCACTGCGTCTCATACCTACAATTTTCATATCGTCCTGCTCCTTTCGTAAGAAATATGATAACACATCAGTTATCGCTGAGACAACAATACACCATAGTGGTCTAATATGTCAATAACAAATTTGTTATCGAGGTATTTTTATGGACTATATCGACAGAATGATCGCCACAAGAGAGGATTCCGACGAGACTCAGCGCCAGCTTGCAGAGCGAATCAGATACCGGCAGCCGCAGATCGCAAGATACGAAACAAGAATCAACGAGCCGCCGATCCGCTACCTCATCGACTTCTGCAATCACTACAAAGTCTCGGCTGATTACATTTTAGGTTTGCCAAGTAATTACAGAAAGCCGAGATAAGCAGGGGAGAGGGGAGAGCGCTGCAATGAAAGATACCATCTACATTCTCGTCATCGTCCTGATGGCAGCGTATTTGTTATACGACAAGCTGTCAGAATCCGACAAGCCAAAACGGGACTATAGCAAAGCATATCAGGCACGGCTGCTGCTGACTAAGAACGAATGGAAATGCTACATGACCATGCGCGATCCAATCGAAACATTAGATATGCGAATCTGTCCGAAGGTCAGGCTGCTGGACTTGGCAGAGCCGAAGAAGGGGACAACGAGCAAAGAGTGGGGACACCTGAAAAACCGGGTGCAGAGTAAGCACGTTGATTTTGTGATCTGCGACCGGGATATGCGTGTGAAGCTCATTATCGAGCTGGACGATACCACGCACGACAAACAGGAGCGCAAGGACCGTGATACGTTCGTGGATACCGTGCTGACCGGCTGTGGCTTTAAGGTCCTGCATATCCGTAGCATCGACACAGGACTGCCAGTGATCCTGGCAGCCCTCAAACCACCCGCAGCTGCTACAGAAGCCCAATAACGGTTCTGCGTATTTCCTCGCGGCTTAGCCCGGACAGAGCCGGGCACGCCCTCGGTGCTCGATACTACTTGCGTATACGTCAGTTCCATAGACGGCACACAGCGCACAAAAATAGGGAAGCCCGGCAGCCAACCCATACTGCCGAGCTTCCTTATTGTGATCAGCGTCGAACGCAACAAAATAAAAATTTTGTTGCGTTATTGCGCAAAATTTACTATCAAAGGGCTGTTTGGACAATTCAGCACCAAGCCATCTTTGTGTCTTCTCCTTCGCCTGGACAATAGCATTTATTTGTCAATGTCATCATCGCATTCTTATTATACTGACTATGCCGTGTTTGTCAAATCACTCTATCAAACCCCTTACCGTAAAATTTTTGAAAAATTCATAGTTTTGTGCTTTACAGTTTGCGGCGCGGGTACTACAATATTCAAAAAAACAGGAAGGAGCTTGTTTTATGGCTCAGGATTCTAAAGTCAAACGGATCGGTGTGCTGACCTCGGGCGGTGACGCGCCGGGCATGAACGCGGCGATCCGCTCTGTAGTGCGCGCCGCCACTTTCCGCGGGATCGAATGCATCGGTATTCGCCGCGGCTACAACGGTCTGATCTCCGGCGACTTCATTCAGCTGAACGCTGAAAGCGTTGCGCACATTATTAACCGCGGCGGCACGATGCTCTACACTGCGCGCAGCGAGGAGTTCCGCACGCTTGAGGGTCAGCAAAAGGCTGCCGCCACCTGCAAGCTGCTGGGACTGGACGGCATTGTCGCCATCGGCGGCGACGGCTCGTTCCGCGGTCTTGTGGAGCTGAGCAAGCAGGGCGTGAGCGTGGTGGGCATTCCGGCGACGATCGACAACGACATCGTCTGT
>ERZ857998.4157-NODE-4157-length-10675-cov-12.898682_pt1 | contig 10675 bp, 11 predicted proteins | sample MGYA00519954_ERZ857998 | MGnify/ENA primary metagenome ERZ857998 (study PRJEB31778, sample SAMEA3449424) | human gut metagenome | biome: human gut; feature: human-associated habitat; material: faeces | place: United Kingdom | collected 2010/2012 ...
ATCACGAAAACTTCCTCTCTGATGAAATATATCAAACATATGGTATGTTTAGTATTATATGCACCTGCCGCAAAAAAATCAAGCCTTTTTTCATAAAATTTTTTTCTTTTTTCAAATCCGGGGATATGCCTTGTTTTTCAACAGGAACCCTGCTATAATGTGTTGAATTTCACCACTGCCGCTGCGCTGGAGAAAGTTGGCGGGGATACTTCCCCCCGTTTCCCGGCATGGTAAAGAGAAAGGGGGCGATGGCCGTGGAGCATCAAGAGGACAGCCAGATCCTGCTGGAGCAGATCATGCCGCAGATCGCAGCGCAGCTGCGGGGGGCCATGGGCAACATCCATACGGCGCTGACCCGGCTGGTGCCGGAGGAGATGCCGGAGGGCGAAGGCTCCACCGGGCAGAGCGCCGCCATCCTGTGCCAGAGCTACTACCGGCTGCTGCGGCTGGTGAACAATCTCTCCGCCGCCCCCCTGATCTCTCAAACAGAGCCTCTGGAGACGAAGAATGTGGAGCTGGTGGCGTGGCTGACGGAGCTGATGCACTGCGCCCAGCCGCTGGTGGCCCAGGCCGGGGTGAGGCTGACCCTGCGGTGCAGCCTGACGACCCATGTGGCGGCCATCCACCCCAGCTATCTGGAGCGGCTGTTGTGGAATCTGCTGTCCAATGCGGTGAAGTACACGCCCTCCGGCGGCGAGGTCACGGTGACGCTGCGGGCCGCAGCGGGACAAGTGCTGCTGACGGTGGCAGACAGCGGCGTGGGCATCCCCCCGGAGCAGCAGGCGCACCTCTTCGACGGCTATCTGGAGAAGCTGCGGATGCCGCCTCCCCCACAGGGTCTGGGGCTGGGCCTGCCCCTGTGTCAGGCCATTGCCCGTGGTCACGGCGGGCGGCTGCTGTTACAGTCCGGCCCGGAGGGTACCACCGTAACGGTGTCGCTGCCGGATCGGCGCTGCACCAAAACGGTGTTGCGGGAGCCGCCCTTCGCCTACGGCGGCGGCTTTCATCCGGTGCTGCTGGGGCTGGCGGATGCGCTGCCCTATACGGCCTTCACCCGGAAAAATCTGGACTGACGGCCCCACATATGATATTAGGATCCCCGCTTTGGCGGGAAAGGATACACGAGGAAACGGTGCATGGAGAAAAAACGAGTTCTGGTGGCCATGTCCGGCGGAGTGGACAGCTCGGCAGCGGCGCTTCTATTGCAGCAGCAGGGCTACGCCTGCGACGGGGCCATGCTGAAGCTGTACAGCGGCGAGGTGGAGGGTACCTGCTGCTCCGCCGACGATGCCGACGATGCCCGCAGCGTGGCCTATCGGTTGGGGATGAAGTTCTATGTATTCAATGAGACGGAACGGTTTGCACGGGACGTCATGGACCACTTCGTGGCGGAATACTGCGCCGGTCACACCCCCAATCCCTGCATCGACTGCAACCGGTGCCTGAAGTTCGGAGCGCTGCTGGAGCGGGCGCTGGTGCTGGGCTACGACTATCTGGCTACGGGCCACTATGCCCGTGTGGGCTACGATCCGGAGACGGGGCTGTACCGGCTGCTGCGGGGCCGGGACCGGCGGAAGGATCAGAGCTATGTGCTGTATCAGTTGACGCAGCACCAGCTATCGCACCTGCTGCTGCCGGTGGGGGAGTTCGACAAGCCCGCCATTCGGGAGAGCGCCCGTGAGGCGGGGCTGCTGAACGCCGACAAGGCGGACAGTCAGGATATCTGTTTTGTGCCGGACGGGGACTACGGCCGCTTCCTGCGGGAGTATGGTCATGTGGAGATGACGCCCGGTGACTTCGTGGACCGGGAGGGCCGGGTACTGGGCCGCCACAAGGGTCTCCCCTGCTACACCACCGGCCAGCGCAAGGGGCTGGGGGTGTCCGCCGGGAAGCACGTCTATGTGGTGCGGAAAAACGCCCGGGACAACACCATTCTGCTGGGGGATGACCGGGACCTGTTCACCAGCCGCCTCACTGCCTGCCGGGTGAACTGGATCGCCGGGGCCGCCCCGGCGGGCTCCATCCGGGTCACCGCCAAGACCCGATACAGCCAGACGGAGGCCGAGGCCGCCGTGACCCCCCTGCCGGACGGGCGCATGGAGGTGGTCTTTGACCGGCCCCAGCGGGCCGTCACCGCCGGACAGGCGGTGGTGCTGTACGACGGGGACCAGGTGCTGGGCGGCGGCGTCATCGAGGACTGATACTGATTCTTGATTAAATTCTTTAATCAAGAATCCCGTGCGCTGTGCGCACGCACAGCGTGTGAAAACACGCCGTGACGTCTCATACAAAACCTGACGCACCTTCGGTGCTATAAAAAGCTTTTCAAGCTTTTTAACAGGTTTTGGTATGAGACAAAAGGCTTGCGTTCCATATAGACAGCAATCCGGAGGCGCACCTTAAAGCGGTCAACGAGTATTGATCTTCGGAGTAACCTCAGATCGGAGGAGTGTTATGATCATTAACTGCGTATGGGAGCATAATGGCAGCGACACCTTGCTTTATGCCGCAAATTTTATCGGTGCATATACCCGTGGCGAAAGCCTTGAAATCGCAAAGACAAAGATGCCGCAGGAAATCGTTTCTTATTGCAGCTGGCTGGGCATGGATGCCGCAGGCAAAACAGAAATCGTGATCGTCGGAGAAAAACGCTCCGAGCTTACGATCCGGGACGCGGATTCCGATGTGCTTTTTGAAAGCGAACAAGCACCACTGACAACAGAAGAATATGAGGCGCTTAAAACCCTTGCGCTGAAGTCAGCAAAGGATTTCCTCGCATTGTACGAATCTATCCCGGATAAGGACGCAGCCGCCGCACCGGAACGCAAGACCTTTTACGGACAAGTTCCCCGCACGGCAAATGAAATGTACGAGCATACAAAGAATGTGAATACATATTATTTTGCGGAGATTGCTGTGGAGGCCGATCATGACGGCAACATATACGAATGCCGCAAGCGGGGATTTGAATCGCTGGAATCTAACCCTGATTTTCTGCAAAATACCGTCAGAAAAGGCAGCTATGGCGAGGATTGGTCACTGCGTAAAGTCCTGCGCCGTTTTATCTGGCATGACCGTATCCACGCAAGAGCCATGTATCGAATGGCGATAAAAGTGTTCGGGGCGGAGCATGTGGCAAATCCGTTTTGCTTTTTTGATGAAGGAGTTTTAACATAATGGCAAGAACCGAAACGGTTGAATTTACAAATATGTGCATGATCTGTGATGACAGCCGAGTTGTCGTGATCGACCGGAAAAAACGGGACTGGCCGGGCATCACCTTCCCCGGAGGTCATATAGAGCCGGGAGAATCCTTTACGGATGCCGTGATTCGTGAGGTGCAGGAGGAAACTGGACTGCATATCCGTTCTCCCCAGCTCTGCGGTATCAAAGACTGGTGTGAAAATCAGTGCAGGTTTGTTGTGCTGCTTTATAAGACAACTTGTTTTGATGGCGAATTACATTCCAGCTCCGAAGGTCGGGTTTGGTGGGAAGATATTGCCAATCTGCCTAATCTCAAGTTGTCTTTGGATATGCGTGATATGCTACGGGTTTTCAAAGAAGAAAATCTGAGCGAGTTCTTCTACTATCAAGAAGGCAGCGCGTGGAAGCATGCCTTGAAATAGCAAAACGGTGAGGATATGAAATACGATCATGATTTTTGGAGTGCGATCGATACGCTTGTATCTTCTGGGAAAATTGTAATCGACAGGCCGAAAGGCAGCACGCATCCCCGGTTTCCGCATATCCGGTATGACGTGGATTACGGCTATATTGAAAATACCACATCTATGGATAGCGATGGCATAGACGTTTGGAAAGGCTCTCTATCTTCTGTCAATGTCAATGCTATCATTTGCACTGTTGATCTGTTAAAAAGGGATTCCGAGATCAAGCTGCTAATCGGCTGTACGGAAGATGAAATGAAAACCGTCTGCGATTTCCATAATGATTCGGAGCTTATGAAAGGAATACTGATACGCAGAGAGGTAGAATAATGCCGGATCATAGAAATCGCAGGCGGCCGATACAGGTCAGATTCTTTGTGGATTTTCATTGATGGCAGGGTTCGGTGAAGAAATTGCAATATTACAGTCTTAACAAAAAGAGACGGGCCGAGGCCCGTCTCCTTTTGCTTTTTCACGCACTTTCCCCGCCATAAAAACTCAAGGTTGACTTTTGCGGAAAATACGCTAAGATGGAGGGTAGAAAGGGTACCCAATTCTGTTAAAAGTGTGTAGGAGGTCACCTGATATGAAATTCTCCAGCAAGGTCCAGAAATGCGGCCTATCCCCCATGCGGAAGTTCCATCCCTACGCCGTGGCGGCGGAGGCCAAGGGCAGAAAGATCTATCACCTGAACATCGGCCAGCCGGACATCGAGACTCCCAAGGCGTATTTCGAGGCCGTGCGGCATTTTGACCTGCCGGTGCTGGAGTATGCCCCCTCCCCCGGCATGCCGGTGCTCATCGACGCCATCCAGCATTACTATGACAAGCTGGACATGCACTTCGACGCCGGTGACATTCTCATCACCAACGGCGGCTCCGAGGCCCTGCAGATCGCCTTCAACTGCATTCTCGACGACGGCGACGAGATCCTCATTCCCGAGCCCTTCTATCCCAACTACAACACCATGGTGCGCACCTGCGGCGCGTCCATCCACCCCATTCCCACCAGCCCCCACCAGGGCTATCGCTACGCCGACCGAGCCCGCATCGAGGCCGAGATCAATGAGCACACCCGGGCCATCGTCTGCACCAACCCCGGCAACCCCACCGGCGTGGTGCTGACGCCGGAGGAAATGCGCATGCTGGTGGACGTGGCCAAGGAGCACGGCCTGTTCATCATCGGCGACGAGGCGTACCGGGAGTTTGTCTACGCCGGGGAGCCCTTGCAGTCCATAGGCCAGTTTGCGGACGCGGCGGAAAACGTCATCGTCATTGACACCGTGTCCAAGCGGTTCTCCGCCTGCGGCGCCCGCATCGGCTGCCTGATCACCCGGAACCGGGAGCTGATGGACCACGCCATGAAGTATGCCCAGTGCCGCCTGTCCGTTCCCACCCTGGACCAGGTGGCCGCCGCCGCCCTGTACAACGTGGGGCCGGAGTATTTCGCCGCCGTCCGGGAGGAGTATAAGCGCCGCCGGGACACCGTGATGCAGAAGCTCCAGGCCATCCCTGGGGTGGTCTGCGAATGTCCCAAGGGGGCCTTCTATGTGATGGCCGCCCTGCCGGTGGACGATGCCGACGCCTTCCAGCGCTGGCTGCTGGAGGAGTTCCAGGACAACGGCGACACGGTGATGTTCGCCCCCGGCGAGCCCTTCTATGCCACCCCCGGCCGGGGCCGCAACGAGATCCGCATCGCCTACGTGCTCAAGCAGGAGGACCTGGAGCGGGCCATGGACCTGCTGGCCCTGGGCATCCGGGCCTATAACGCAAGATAAAGCATCCCGATACGCAAAAAATCTGTTGCTGCGAGTCGGCCCACGGGCTGGCTCGCAGCAGCTTTAGCCATAGCAGCGCATGGCTTGTGCCGGTCCGGCATCTGTACAGCGCCGGGCATGCTCGGAGATCGCTTCCTGCTTCTCCAAGGCGCACTGCCGTGAGTCCGTCCGCAGGCGGCTGCGGTCCTGCATCGGCTGTCCGACCTCTTTACAGGCGGGCTTTTTTGTAGTATTCTGGGTCATAGTTGACGCCTCCCTATTGATAGATTCCGTTTCCGGATGTCATGAATTATACATTCGGCGGGAAGCGGCGGCTATGTGGAATGGACGGGAACTTTTGCGATATCTTTGTGAAGGTATCACAAAGGAGAACCAGAAGAAGGAGCAGCTATGGACTTGAGCCATTTTGACCGATATCCCACTGTGGAGGAGCTTCTGAGGCTCCCGAGCTTCAGCTGCAGTCGAGTCTGCGGCGGCCATGCAGGACTTGACCGCCTTGTGCGGGGAGTCAACCTGACAGATACGCCGGACTATTCCCGCTGGCTCTCTGCCGGTGAACTGCTTATCACCACCGGCTTTTCCATTGCCGGGGATCAGCAGGCCGTTGATGCTCTGCTGCCCACGGCGGAACGCTGCGGACTGTCCGGCGTCTGCATTAAGGCCGGCAGATATCTGCCGGATGTTATGCCTGCCGGGCTGGTGGAGGCGGCAGACCGGCTGTCCCTTCCGCTGATCGCGCTTCCGGCACAGGCGAGATTTTCGGACCTGGCCAGCGCCGTGTCCCAGGAGATTGCCCGGCGGCAGATTCCGGCCGAGCAGGAACGGAGAGAAGCGCTGTGCCTTGCCCAGCTGCTGAGCGCTCCGCTTTCCGACAGCGCCGCCCTGCAAACGGCTCGGGAGCTGGACATAAACCCCGAACAGCCACACATGATCCTGCGCCTGCACATCGAGGCAGCCGCATCGGAAAAACGCCGCCTGATGCACGAGGCGGTTCGCTGCTTCCGACAGGCAGGTGTCCAGGTCTGGGCCGCTGTGCTGGATGGAGAGCTGGTGATCCTGCTGGCGTGTGGGGATGATCCTGCCGCAGAGGAGAGATTTTCCCGTATAGCGAAGATATTCGCCGCCGGATGCCCGGAGAGAAGCTCCTGCGGCATCGGGCGGCCATATGCCGGAATCTGCGGGCTGCTCCGGGCCGATGACAGCGCCCGCACGGCGCTGCAAATGGCGCGTGCGCAGGGGATTTCCTGCCTGACGGATGACCCGGCAGGGGTGGTGCGGATGATTGGCAGCGATTCGCCGGAGGCGGCCATTGCCTCCTATGTCCGGGATCACCTGGCGCCGATTTTTTGCCAGGAGTCCGGGCGGCGGCGCGAACTGCTGGACACGCTGGAATGCTGGTTTGTCTGCTTCGGCAACCAGCGGCAGATGGCCCAGCTGATGCACCTGCACTACAACACGGTTGCCTATCGCCTGCATCAGCTGTGGGGCATACTTCCCGGCGGACAGCCCGAGGGCGATGCAAGACTGGCCCTGCAAACGGCGCTGTATCTTTACAGGCAGAGGCCGGATATCTGCAAGCGGTCATAATAAACCGTGCATAGCAGACAAATCAGGCTGCAGGGCTTTTGTCCTCAAAGAACGCACCGCCAGGTGCGTTCTTTTTTCACAGGCACATACTCACCGGCCAGGCCAGCAGCACGGACACGGCGGCGTGGGCGGCCTTGGCCGCCAGATACGGCCCCATGGGCAGGCCCGTGCCGGACAGCACGGCGGCGGACTGCCCGTGGACCGACAGGCCGCCCCAGCCCAGCAGGCCCGCCGCCCACACGAAGCCCCGGCGGGTATGGGGCAGGGCCAGGATCCCCTGGGTCAGCTCCACCGCTCCCGACAGCACCGGGTGGCTCAGGCCCGTGACCCGGCCCATTACCCGCAGCAGCACCAGAAAGAACACCACGAAGCCGCAGATGTACACCATGGTCCCGGCGGCGTCCCGCACGGCGGCGATCAGGGCCGGGACAAGGGCGGGCCGGGCCGGGACAGAGCCGGGACGTTCCGACGGTTCCGCCGTCTGCCGGGGCAGGGCCAGGGCTATGACCAGCGCCGCCAGAATATGCACCCCCCACAGCAGCACCCCGGCCCGGAGGCTGCCGAAGCAGCCCAGCCCCGCCACCCCCAGGATAAACGCCGGGCCGCAGTTGTTGGAAAACAGCAGCAGGCGGCAGGCCTCCCGCCGGGAGATCCCGCCCCGGCGATACAGCTGGGCCACGGTGCGGGCCCCTACGGGATAGCTGCCCGTAAGGCCCAGGAGAAAGGCCCTGGCTCCGGCCCGGCTGCACCCCAGCAGCCGGGCCAGAGGACCCAGAGCCGGGGACGCCCCGGCGTCCAGTGCCGTCAGCAGGCCCGACACCGCCAGAAATGGAAACAGCGCCGGGATCACCGATCCGGCGCACAGGGCCAGCCCATCCCGGACGGCCTGGGCTGCTTCCGCCGACCGGGCCAGCAGAAGCCCAAGAGCCGCCAGGCATCCCCAGGCCGCCAGCCTTCCCTTCATATCCCTCACCTCCATGGCCACTGTATGCGCCCCGGCGGTGGGACTTGCAAGTTTTTCCGGCGGCGCGCATAGGGTTTACGGAATCGGGAGAAAGGCGGTGGCGCGGCATGGACAGAGGGTGGCTGACCCGGGCGGGCCAGGCGGCCATGGAGCGGCTGGACCTGCCGGGGGATATCCCGGCGGGGGTGCCGCATATGGAGCTGATAGGCGAGCGGGAGTTTTTCATGTGCCGGCACCGGGGGGTGCTGTCCTACAGCACGGAAACCGTGGAGATCGGCGGCGGGAGCCTGAGGATCTATGACCGTGAATTACAGCAAAAGATGTTTGACCTGCTGCATCTGGAGCGCGGCGAGGTGGAGGCCCGGTTTGGGCACCTGCTCAATGCTTTCCGGTTCGGCGCACCGCCGCATGGCGGCCTGGCTTATGGCTTTGACCGGTTGGTTATGCTGTTGGCAGGCGAGGAGAGTATTCGTGAGGTTATGGCCTTTCCCAAACAGCAGAATGCCTCGGAGCTAATGACAAATTCGCCAAGCGATGTGGAACAGAAGCAGCTTGATGAACTGCATATTGCTCTTGTTGATCAGGAGAATTAATAGTTTGTTCACACAATTTTTGGGCCATTGTGGTAAGATATTGTCCGGAAAAGACAAATCGGAGGGATAGTATGATTGAAATTAACGGCCTTACCAAGCGGTATGGGAAAAAAATGGTGCTGGATCACATCAGCTTCCGGGTGGAGAAAGGTGAAATTTTAGGCTTTTTAGGGCCGAACGGCGCCGGAAAAACCACTACGATGAACATTCTGACAGGGTACCTTTCAAGCAGCGAGGGAACGGTTACAGTGGACGGTTTTGATATTTTGGAGCAGCCGTTCGAGGTGAAAAGGCGGATTGGATACCTGCCGGAGCAGCCGCCGCTTTACTTTGATATGACGGTTACGGAGTATCTTGACTTTGTTTTTGATCTGAAAAAGGCGGATGGCAACAAGGCAGAGCAGATTGACCGGATTTTAAAGATGGTATACATTGATGATGTCAAGGGCAGGCTTATCAAAAACCTGTCAAAAGGTTACAAGCAGCGTGTCGGATTGGCGCAGGCATTGATCGGTGATCCGGAGGTGCTTGTACTCGACGAGCCGACAGTCGGATTGGACCCGAAGCAGATCATTGAGATACGGAATTTGATCGGCGAGCTGGGAAAATCCCATACAATTATATTAAGCTCCCATATCCTGCCGGAGGTCAGCGCAATCTGTGAGCGTGTGATTATACTAAATAAAGGCAAAATTGTGGCTACCGATACGCCGGACATGCTGTCGAAAAAGATGATCGGCAACCGCTATTTGCTGCGTGTTTGCGGCGGGAAGGAAGCGATAGAGGCGGGATTATTAGAAACCGGCTCGCTGTCTTTGGTCGAATACGGCGGTGTATCGGAAGAGGGGACGCATGATTTTGAGATCGTATTCTCTGATGTTACAGAGGGGCGGATCGCTTTGTTTTATCGACTGGCTGAACAAAAGCTGCCGATGGTACAACTGCAGCCGCTGGATATGTCGCTGGAAGAGGTATTCCTGCGAGTAACGCAAGAGGATATGCCGGAAACTGGTGAAATATCAGAAAACGATAAAAAACTACAGGCGGACGAAACGCTGTCCGCCGGAGATGATAGGGAGGATGCAAAATGAGTGCTATTTTCAGACGGGAATTTCAATCCTATTTTCATTCTGTGATAGGCTACATATTCATCAGTGTATTCTTGGTTTTTGCCTCCTATTTCTTTTTGTTTGCCAACATCGCAAGCCTGTCTTCGGATATCCGCAATCTGTTTTATAATCTGATTACTATTCTGGTTTTTTTGATCCCGATTTTGACCATGCGCTCCCTGGCCGAGGAGCGCCGGCAGAAGACGGACCAGCTCCTGTACTCCCTGCCGCTGTCCACCTTCCAGGTGATCCTGGGCAAGTACGCGGCGCTGCTGGTGCTGGTGGTGACGGTGTACACGGTGCTTAGCTCCAACTTTGCGCTGGCCGTGCAGTACCGCGGCGAATTTGTGGGCTATATTGCGAACGAGACGGTGTTTGAAGAGGCGCAAGACCTTGTGAGGGACCGCATTCGCGGCGAAAACACCGGCGAAGATTGGGCGGTGGAGCCCGAGTTCACCATTGCCATTGTAGACCCCGCCGCCATGCGCAGCCGCAGCGAGCTGGCCGACGCAATTATTTCCACGTCCTCGGGCCACATCACCAACGCCACGGGCGTGGTGGTGGACGGCACGCTGGTGGGCGCCACGCAGGATTCCGCTGCCATCAACCAGTTTTTAAACGAGCAGAAGGCCCCGTATGAGACCGGGCAGGAAAACCTCACCGTGCGTTTTGCCCACGAGGTAGAGCTGGTGCCCGGCGTGTATTTCACAGAGACACTTATTTCGGAAGAAGAGCTGGCGGCCCGCCTGCTGGGCCAGGTGGCATGGACGCTGGCCTCGGGCGAGCAGGTGCAGCAAAATTACCTGACTGTGCAGCAGGTGTTTCGGGAAACCTATGAAGAGACGGTGCCCTACCCCACGCAGGAGGTGGAAAACAGCGACCTCGCCTGGGGCAAGCGCGTGCCTTTGCAGGAGGGGATTGACGGCACAAAGCTTGTCACGGCAGACGTGGTATATCAGGACGGCCAGGAACAGGGC
>ERZ857998.4158-NODE-4158-length-10674-cov-11.366795_pt1 | contig 10674 bp, 8 predicted proteins | sample MGYA00519954_ERZ857998 | MGnify/ENA primary metagenome ERZ857998 (study PRJEB31778, sample SAMEA3449424) | human gut metagenome | biome: human gut; feature: human-associated habitat; material: faeces | place: United Kingdom | collected 2010/2012 ...
GTTGGCTAGTTTCAATTGTTTTATGAAAATTATCAAGTGTTTCTTCCTGTAGCTTTAATCTTTTTTCGAACTTGTTTACTTTTTTATTCCATGCAGCTTCTTTAATATTTTTAATGTCAGTGTTTACCTTTTTGGAATAAAATTCATCACAGGCCTCATTGAAGTTATCAAAATATGTTTTTTCAAATCCGTCATATTTTACTAAATCAAAAGCAACAACATCTTCTTTGCTGTCTTTTTTAACAATTTGAGGTTTGAAATGTTCTTCTTGCAGGTTATCAAACAGCAAATGGATAGCCTTATTTAGGTTAGCTATTTGACTTCCACTTAAATCAGCTGAAGGAGTATGTTTGTCAATTTCTTCAAATTCGTTAGCTCTTTTAATAATTTCTTCAGCATATAGGCTTCCCAAATTATTCATAGCTAATGTTCTAACTAAATCCTTATCTGAACTGGCAAACAGTTCTTTCAGTTCAGTTTCACTTATGCTGATAGGATCAATTCCCCTTTCTTCTGGAAACTGGTATTCTTTTTTAGAACTAATGTCCCTATCACTAAAACGTTTCCTTTTAAGAGGCAATATTATGTTGTTGTCTTCATCTAAAAGGATAATATTTCCTTTATCGAACAGTTCAACAACAATAGTGTAGTATTTGTCTTTTTTAACTTTAATTTCAATAATCCTATCAAAATTATGTTGGGTTATACTAACTACATTGGCACCTTTTATCCTTTTTCTTAAAAGCATTGGAAAAACAGGAGGATTAATAGGATTTTCAAGAGGATATTTGCTGGTGTGGATTCTTTTACCGCATTCCATTACTAAATCAATCCTTCCGGTTCCAGCTACATGAAATCTCATTACAACAATATCTTTTGTTGGTTGAAATGATTTGTCTACTCTTGCACCGGTTAATAAATTATTTAATTCATCAGTTATTGTAAAAATGTCTACATTAGACATAGGTTTCATTGTTTACACCTTTTTATTATAAATATCAATAGTTTAATATAGTATAATTAATAATAATTATATTTATTTAATTTTTTGGAGGAAATAAATGGACACTACAATTAAAATAACAAGTCTTCATTTAGTAGTTGGTATCATTACAGGTATTATTTCTACTGGATTCACATTAAGCTGGTTTGGAATTAAAAACGATGTTTTTGCAACCGCACTTGCATTTATTATACTATATTTTGTTGGGCAACTTGCTCAAAAACAATTTGGAGATGAAATATCCGGATTTTCCCAATGGTTATGGGATGGAATAATGCCGTTCCTTGTTGGATGGGTTATGACATATACTTTATTGGTGGCATATTTATAAACCACCATAAAATATCCAAATAAATACAATTACTAATGCAGTAATTAATAAAACTGGAGCTATAATTTTACTAACTGCAACAATTGAACTGATTGTTGATATTAATTCTGTTGAGTTATTAGGACCGAATGTATGGAGATTTTTAATTCTTTTTGTTCCAGTTCCAACTTCAACTTCTTCTAAATCTTTTATAGCTTCATTAATACTGATTTTAACATATTCAATAATTTCGCCTCTTTTTACAATTCCAATTGGGTTGTATCCTCTGGATATTGTGTTGACTGTATGGGTATCAGTTGTCATCACTTCTATTTCATCAATATCCAAATCTTTTGTAGCATCAATAATTTCTTGTCTAAATCCGATTTCCATATTGTTTGAATCAAACAGGACATATGCAGTTCTCTGATTAGCTACTTCTACAACCATGGTTTTAATACCGCTTTCACCGACACCTTCATTTTTATTTAAATCCTGCATTATGTTTTCATAACATCCTATTTTTAGAGTATCTCTTTGATGATTGCATTGGATTTTATCAATAACATCAATTAATTGGAATACCTCTTCATTTCCAGGTAAAACTTCTCCACTTTCAGGAGCAAATGAATTGTGACAGTCTACAATGACGGAGTCTTTAACATCACATTTACTTTTACTTTGAGTCATCATTGTAAGACCTACACCAAATTCAATGTCATCACTGTCATTTGGTGCAAATGTACTTAAAATAACCATACCTTTATTAAAGAACTGCACTCCAATGTTTGCTTTTTCTGAATTGTATCTGGTAAAAATACTTGCATCTTTCGCGTATTCAATTTCTTCCAAACCTTCTTTTACGGCATTTTCTATTTTGTCAATTTCAGTTGTTCTGACAGGATTGAAGTCATGGGTTGAAGGTCCGTGAGCCACCATGGTAAAATGGTCAAACTTATTTGCAAGTATTGTCGGCATATTGGAACCGCCCAAATCCCCCAAAGGTCCTGGATGGACAAATGGTGAAATAAATAAAGATTTTATCCCATTTTTTCCTTTGAAACTAATAAATGTAACCATTGTTTCAACAGTTTCACTCATGTTTTCAAACAATGATTCGAGAGAATTGGATCCTTCATTCATATGAGCAATAAACAGACTGAGCAAATCCAGCATTCCGATACCAAGATTTTTCTTTAAAGGAGATCCTGCTATTGTAATAAATGAGTAAATAGCCAATATAAAAATGATACTTGCTATTATTACTTTTATTGTCATTTGGATTAAATCAGAACCTAAAAAGCTTGTGTCAGTTACTAAAAAAGTAATCAGCACATACATGGCCAGCATGATTAATGGTTGGATTATTCCAACAGTTGCAGCTTTTGTAAAACTGATTTTGGAGGTTGTCCAAAATACCAGTGTATTGACTCCATAAATTAAAACACATCCGAACAGTAAGGAATTCAAAAAGAAGTCTGTTTCAAAAAAGTGTGTAAGAATTCCGCCGATTATTAAAAGAATACAGACAATAGTCATTGAAAGTGCAGATAAAAACATGGAATGTTTGATTTTTAAGTTAATACCATGTAGACCACTTACGATCTGTTGATTGACTCCTCCACCAATTATTGAACTGATTCCAAGTATTATTAAGCTGAATAATCCTCCTAAAATAATATTTTCCACCATACCAAGTTCGGGGCTTGGATTAATTATAAAGTAGACTGCTCCTGATATGAAGCTTATAATAAACATGGCTGTTATTGATTTTTCAGTTTTGGGTAAGGTTGTAATATATTTAGATAGTCCTGCAACACTACTCATACTTGACATGGTAATTTATCCTTTTGTTTTATACTCATATAAAAGTTGGTCCTAACAAATATATTAAATTTGTCAAAATAGAAAACATTTTCCTAATTGACCAGAGCATACTTTATTTAATTAAAAATTTGGTCACGGCAGTATATTAAATTTAACATTGATTAGTTAATGCGGTGTATGTTGAAATGTTTTATATCAGAGCTGATATAATTAAAGGCATGAATGAAAATCTTTTTGAATTATTTGGTGATGTGTTTGTCACTGACTTTTCCATAACCGGGGATGACTATAAAAAAATCATTGATTTGGGTGAATACGGTCAGTTTGAAACATATTCTCTATTCCCCGGAATAGTCTTAGCATTTATTGACATTAATTTGCAAAATCATGAAAATGTATATGTTGAAGAAAAAAATTTCTTCAAGATTGCTTATGATAAATCATTGTTTGGACGGCAGGTATGATTATAGTGTTGGTGATGATGAAATAATTTATTTTGGAAAAGGGGATTTGTGCATTAATATTTATGATATGACAAAAACATGTTCTGACTTTCCATTAGGATTTTATAATGGTTTAGAGATTTTCATTGATGTTGATATGGCTAATGATTATGTCAAGCAGTATATTCCTGATTTTGACTTGATTGAATTTTATGAACTTCTGAAAAAATCTCAAGGATATGTATTGCTTCGTTCAAATAATAAAATTGACCATGTTATTGGTGAATTGTACCATGTTGACAATAGAATTAAATTATCTTATTTTAAATTAAAATGTCTTGAATTATTATTGTTTTTCTCGATTACAAACTTTGATGTTCATGAAAATATTTCCCTTACCAAACAGCAGGTTAAAATTGTTGTTGATGTAAAAAATGAGCTGATTAATGACTTGGAAAGTAAAATTACTATAGATGAACTTGCAGATAATTATGGCATCAGCAAAACGACTTTAAAAAAGTGTTTTAAAAAAGTTCACGGCAAACCTATTTTTAAATGGAGAAAGGAATATAAATTGGAATATGCCTGCAAACTAATCGAAGGAGGTTCCTATACAATTTCTGAAATATCAAAAATGGTAGGTTATTCATCACCTTCAAAATTCACTCAGGCATTTAAAGAATATATCGGTTGCACTCCGTCGGAGTATAAAAAATAGATTTTGTCTTTTTGGTATATTTATTGTCTTTTTAGTTCAAAAATATTTATATATTTAATTAAATAATACTTTATAGTAAATATTAGGTTATCTAGTTATTTTTAATTAAAATACATTAAATTATTTCTTAATTGTTTTTTTAGAATATTTTTAGTGTTTTGTCCTTTTAGATTAATTTTAAATTTTTAGGTAAACCTAAATTATTATTTGAGGCGATAATGATGCCAGAAACTCAAAATAAAAATAAATTTATTAGATTATTGAATTACTCGGGTAATTATAAATATTTGACAATTGTAGGTATGTTTTTATCAGCTTTAAGTGCAATATGTTTATTGGTTCCATTTGTTTATATATGGGATGTGGTCAATGCCCTATTGGCGGTTGTCCCTGATTTTACAAAAGCCCAAAACTTGGATGTTTATGCGATAAATGCGTTTACATTTGCAGTACTAGGAATAATTTTAAACTTTTTTGGTCTGATGGGTACACATTTGTCCGCATTTAAAAATGAGAAAAACATGAAAGATGCAGCTATAAAGCATTTACTTAAGTTGCCTTTAGGTTATTTTTCAAACCATACAAGTGGGGGTCTTAGAAAGATAATTGATTACAGCACTGCAAAAACTGAAATATTCCTTGCTCATCAATTGTTTGATTTGACAGGAGCTATTATGACTCCAATAGTATTTTTAATTTTGTTATTTAGTTTTGATTGGCGTTTAGGGTTAATCTGTCTGATTCCAATCATATTATGTTTTGTATTTATGTATCCTATGTTTTCAAAAGAATCCAGAAATAGCATGGAGAAATACGAGAAATATTTGGAGGAAATGAACGGAGAAGCAGTAGAATATGTAAGAGGAATTCCAGTTACAAAAGCATTTCAACAAAGTATTTACTCATTTAAAAACTTTATCAATGCCATCAAAAACTACGGAAAATTTTCGGCTGAATATTCTATGTCAACTCATATTCCTATGACTGCATTTACAGTATCCATCAACGGATTTTTTGCATTGTTGATTCCAGCAGGAATACTTCTTGCAGGATCAGTTGTAGATGTAAAATTCTTTGCAAACTTCATGTTTTACATTATTTTCACACCAATCTGTGCTGTAATGATGATGAAAATAATGACAGTTTCACAAGATTGGATGTTGGCAAGTTGTGCTTTAGACAGTATAGAAGCTATTCTAAATGAAAACCCTTTAGTTGACCCAATCAATCCTCAAAAACCTAAAAATCATTCAATAGAGTTTGAAGGAGTTTATTTTGATTATGAAAATGCCTATGGTGATGAACATATTTTAAATGATGTGAATTTAAAAATTAATGAAAATGAAACTGTTGCATTAGTTGGCCCTTCTGGAGGGGGCAAAACCACAATTGCATCATTAATTCCAAGATTTTGGGATGTTAATCAGGGTTCAATTAAAGTTGGGGATGTTGATGTAAGAAGTATTTCAACAAAGGAATTGATGAAAAATATTTCTTTCGTATTCCAGAATACGACATTATTTAAAGATTCAATTTACAATAATGTTGCAATTGGTCGTAAGGGTGCATCAAGAGATGATGTTAAAAAAGCATTGAGTTTAACCCAATGTGACGATATTATTGATGAGCTTCCGGACGGAATAAATACTGTAATAGGAAGTGAAGGAACCTATCTTTCAGGAGGTCAACAGCAAAGGATTGCACTTGCAAGAGCGGTTCTTAAGGATGCTCCAATAATTATTTTGGATGAAGCAACTGCACTTGCAGACCCGGAAAATGAATATCTGATTCAAAAAGCAATTTCAGAAATTACTAAAGACAAAACAGTCATTATGATTGCGCACAGGTTGTCTTCAGTTAAAAATGTAGACAAAATTTATGTGGTTGAAAATGGACGAATTGTTGAAGAAGGCAACCACCATACTCTGATTGATAGTGGGGGCATTTACTCTAGAATGTGGGATGAATTTAACCAATCAATCCAGTGGAAAGTTAAAAGCGAGGCGATATGATGTTATCTGAGTTTTTTACTAAAAGATTTGGACTTACAAAAGAGGGTTCTGACAACTTGATTAAAGGAATTTTCTATACTGCACTTTTGAACATATCATTTATGTTTCCCGTTGGTTTATATGCATTACTTATTTATCTGTGGGTGGAGCAATTAACAGTGGGTGAAATAATTGATCCAAATCTTGGAATATTTATTTTATTGATACTGATTGTTTTAGGAATTATTTTTGCCTTTGCATGGAAGCAGTATCACTTTGTATTCAATACAACATATGTTGAAAGTGGAAACAGAAGAATCAACCTTGGTGAGAATTTAAGGAAACTTCCATTATCCTTTTTTGAAAATAGGGATTTGGCTGATCTGACTGCAACAATAATGAATGATTGTACTGATTTGGAGCATGTTTTCTCACATGCGGTTCCGCAATTGATGGGTTCAATCATTTCACTATGTATTGTTTCAGTGGGAATGTTTCTATTTGACTGGAGATTGGCTATTGCGCTTTTATGGGTAGTCCCTGTTGCATTTATAATCTTATTTATCTCCAAAAGACTTATTTATATTGGTGGGGATAGAATAATGGCTGATTTGCTTAATTGTGGAGATGCTGTGCAGGAATGCATTGAATCAATTGGGGATTTGAAATCCTACAATTGTGAAGAGGAATATTATGGAAAAATTGGCAGTTTAACTTCAACAATTGAAAAATCAAGAATTAATGCTGAATTAATGGCTACCTCGGGAGTAATAGTTGGAAAAGTTGTATTAAATTTAGGAATTGTATCTGTAATCCTTTTAGGTTCATATCTAATAATAAATTCGCAAATATCAATTTTTACCTTTTTAATATTCTTGATAGCATCTGCAACAGTTTATTCTCCACTGGAAAACGGATTGATATTTTTGGCAGAAATATTTATGATGGACAATAAAATTACAAGGGCTCAGGAAATTGAAAGTCTTGTAGTTGAAGGAGGTTTGGCTGATTATTCTTTGGACAGTTATGATGTCGAATTTGAAAATGTCAGTTTTAATTACGATGATTTGAAGGATGTTTTAACTGATATTTCATTTACTGCAAAGCAGGGTGAAGTTACAGCTCTTGTAGGGCCGTCTGGCGGAGGTAAAAGTACAGTTTCAAAGCTTGCCGCAAGATTTTGGGATCCTGTATCAGGTACAGTATCACTTGGAGGTCAGGATTTATCAAAATTGGACTCAGAAAAGCTTCTGGAAAACTTTTCAATTGTTTTTCAGGATGTAATATTGTTCAACAATTCAATTTTGGAAAATATTCGTGTTGGAAGAAAAGATGCAACTGATGAAGAAGTGATTGAAGCTGCCCGTCTTGCAGAATGTGAAGAGTTTGTTTTTAAACTTCCAAATGGATATGATACTGTAATTGGTGAAAATGGTGAGTTGCTCTCAGGCGGTCAAAGACAAAGAATTTCAATTGCAAGGGCACTTCTAAAAGATGCAAATGTAATTTTATTGGATGAAGCAACTTCATTTTTAGATGTTGAAAATGAATCTAAAATCCAAAAGGCATTGTCTGAGTTGATTAAAAACAAGACAGTCATCATCATTGCTCATAGGATGAGAACAATAGCTAATGCTGATAGAATTGTTGTTTTAGATGATGGCAAAATTGTGGAGCAGGGAATGCCTGAAGAACTAATTGCAGATAATGGTTTGTTTAAAAAGATGGTTGATTTACAGAACTTAAGTGGAGAATGGCAAATTTAGATTCTCAGGATTATTTTCATTAGTATAATATAAAATAGGAGGTAATATTAATGAGTAAAATGTTAAATGTAAAAGATTTAATCACTGTAGGTATTTTTGCAGTGATACTGACAGTTTCAATTTTTATTTTTGGAATGCTGGGATATATCCCAATACTGATGATTGCATTGCCGGTCATTGTAGCATTAATTGCAGGAATTCCATATATGCTGTTTTTAACAAGAGTTGATAAATTTGGAATGACTTCATTGTTGGGTTTGGTTTTGGGAATTGTAATGTTTTTAAGCGGTCACACATGGATTCCAATTGTAGTCTATACGCTTTGTGGATTGATGGCTGATGTAGTTTTAAAAATTGGAGATTATTCCTCTATTAAAAATTCAATTATCAGTTATGGATTTTTCTCATTGGGAATATTTGGTAATATGCTACCGTTTTACATTTTAAGAGATTATTTTGTTGAATCAATTCGTGCGTCAATGGGAACTGACTATGTAAATGTAATTTTACCGTTTTTAACAAATGAAATGCTGATTATTTTGATAATTGCTACATTTGTTGTTGCTTTAATCGGTGCATATATTGGAAAAATTGTTTTGAAAAAACATTTTGAAAAAGCAGGTATTGCCTAAGGTGATATTATGGGATTAAAACTAAATTTTAAATTGGATCCAAGAACTAAAATTATAATTTTGGTTTTGATAAGTTTCATGGTTTTTAATGAAGTGCCGTTATACATTAGTGGAATTTTAGTTTTAATTCCATTTATTTGTTTATTTTTTTCAAATCGTATTGGTATTGCTTTAAGTTATATTTTAATGTATATTGTTGCAAAATATATTCAGATTTATCTTCTTCCAACTGCAACAGGCATAATTGCAATATTGATGATAATGTTTAGTTATACGACCACTAGAATGTTGCCTGTTTTGATGATGGGGTATTATACAGTCACAACAACAAAAGTGAGTGAATTTATAGTGTCCATGGAAAAAAGCAATATTCCAAAAGAGGTCACTATTCCGCTTTCAGTTATCTTTAGGTATATTCCGTCAGTTTATGAAGAAATTAAATCAATAACTAATGCAATGAAAATGAGAGGTTTTGGTTTGAATGTTAAATCATTGAAAAATCCTTTAAAACTGGTGGAATTTTATATGATTCCTATTCTGGTCAGCGCTATTAAAACAGCAGATGAACTTTCTGCAGCTTCTTTAACAAGGGGATTAAGTAATCCTGAACCCAGAACTCATTTTATGGAAGTTAAATTAAATAAAATAGATTATACATTACTGACAGTTTCATTAATCGGTTTGGGAGTTTATGTATATTATTTTTTAGGTGGTGTCTTTTTTGCTTAAAATAGATAATGTTTCATTTTCATATGACAACAGTAAGAATAACTGTAATCTGGCAGATATTAATCAGAATATTGAAAAAGGTGAAGTCATTCTGCTTTGTGGTGAATCAGGTTGCGGAAAAACAACATTAACACGTATGATAAACGGAATTATTCCCAACTTTTTCGATGGAACAAGACAGGGAAATGTATATTTGGATGGTAATTTAATAAGTGAAATGCCAATTTATGAAATATCAAGATATGTAGGTTCTGTTTTTCAAAATCCAAAAACACAATTCTTCAATGTGGGTACAACAAGTGAAATAGTTTTCGGGTGCGAAAATCTTGCAATGAATACTGATGAAATAAAAAATAGATTGAATTATGTTGTAAACGACTTTAAATTACAGCATCTTCTTGATAAAAACATTTTTAAACTGTCTGGGGGCGAAAAGCAAAAAATTGCCGGAGCATCAGTATCTGCAGTTTTTCCCGACATATTTGTCCTTGATGAACCTTCATCAAATTTAGATTCGGAATCTAGTTGGGATTTGGAAGATATTATTAAGAAATGGAAAGAATCCGGAAAAACGGTTATTGTAGCTGAACATAAACTGTTCTTTTTAAGTAATGTTGTTGATAGAGTTATATTTATGGAAAAAGGGCAAATTACTAATGAATGGTCTATGGACCAGTTCAGACATATTGACCATAGGGATTACGGTTTAAGACAATTAAATTTGAAAAAATTGGTTGTTAATCATAGTGAGTATTATTCAAATAATCATGAAATGATTGAACTTAAAAATTTTAATTTTAAATATGGCAAAAATCAGGTATTAAATATTGATGAAGTTAAAATCCCAAAAAATGAAATAATTGCAGTCATTGGAAAAAATGGTGCTGGAAAATCTACTTTTGCAAATTGTCTATGTGGACTTAAAAAGTCCTGCAAAGGGGAAATTATTTGGGGAGATAATCATTTGAAAAGAAAGGAGCTGCTTAAAAAGACATATATGGTGATGCAGGATGTTAATCATCAATTATTCACTGAAAGTGTACTGGATGAAGTATTGCTGAGTATGAATGATGAAAATATCTGTGTTGCTGAGGAAATTTTAACAAACTTAAATCTGATTCATCTAAAAGAAATGCACCCTATGGCATTGTCCGGCGGTGAAAAGCAAAGAGTTGCCATTGCATCTGCTATTGTTTCAGGTAAGGAATTTCTGATTTTTGATGAACCGACAAGTGGGCTTGATTTGAAGAATATG
>ERZ857998.4169-NODE-4169-length-10650-cov-3.189523_pt1 | contig 10650 bp, 10 predicted proteins | sample MGYA00519954_ERZ857998 | MGnify/ENA primary metagenome ERZ857998 (study PRJEB31778, sample SAMEA3449424) | human gut metagenome | biome: human gut; feature: human-associated habitat; material: faeces | place: United Kingdom | collected 2010/2012 ...
GCCGCACCGGCGGTTTCGCCCGGCGGCGCGCTTCTTTTCTTACGCCTCTTATGCCCGCGCAAACCCAAGTACGATGGATGTGGAGAGGAAGGGATTCCCATGGAAAACACTGCCGAAAACAAAATGGGCGTTATGCCCATCGGCAAACTCGTGCTGAACATGTCGGTACCGATGATGATATCGATGCTGGTTCAGGCGCTGTACAACGTCGTCGATAGCATCTTCGTCAGCATGGTCAGCGAAGAGGCGCTTTCCGCCGTATCGTTCAGTTTCCCCGCGCAAAACCTGATGATCGGGTTGGCGACAGGCACAGCGGTCGGCGTCAACGCGCTTTTGTCGCGTGCGCTGGGCGCGGGCGACCGCGAGCGCGCCAACCGTATTGCCGAACACGGCGTTTTCCTCTCCATGATTGGTTTTCTGGTCTTTTTGCTGTTCGGCCTCTTTGGCAGTCGCGCGTTTATGCTCTCGCAAACCCAGAACCAGCAAATCGTGGAATTCGGCGTGGATTATCTCACGGTGGTGTGCTGCTTCTCGTTCGGCATGTATGGCCAAATGATTTTTGAGCGCCTGATGCAGGCCACGGGCAGAACGTTCTACACGATGATCACCCAAAGCACCGGCGCGATCATCAACATCATTCTCGACCCCATCTTTATCCTGCCCAAGGGCTATGACATGGGCCTGTTCAACATGCCCATCGGCTTTGATATGGGCACCAAAGGCGCCGCTATTGCAACCGTCATCGGCCAAATCGTGGCGTGCATCCTCGCCATCATTATCAACGAAAAAAAGAACTCGGATATCCAACTGGCGTGGCGCAAGTTCCGCCCCAAGCTACATTTGATCGGCCGCATTTACGCCATCGGCTTTCCGTCGGTCATCATGATGGCGATTGGCTCCATCATGACCTGGCTGATGAACATCATCCTCATCACGTACACCACGGGCAAAGAAACCGCCGCCACGGTGTTCGGCGTGTATTTCAAGCTGAACAGCTTTGTATTCATGCCGGTATTCGGCCTGAACAACGGCGTGATCCCCATCCTTGCCTACAATTACGGCGCGCAAAAGCGTAGCCGCATGACGCAGGCCATCCGCGTATCGCTCTGCTACGCCAGCGCCTTTATGCTGATTGGCACCATCCTGTTCCTGGCCATTCCGGATGTGCTGCTCGGCTTCTTCAACGCCACGGAAACGATGCTGGCCATCGGCGAACCGGCGCTGCGCATCATCGCTTCCACCTTCATCGTGGCCGGTGTGTGCATTGTGCTGGGCTCGGTGTTCCAGGCGCTGGGATTCAGCGTCTATTCCATGATCGTTTCGCTGGCGCGCCAACTGCTCGTGCTGGTTCCGGTCGCCTGGGCGCTGGCGGCCATTGGCCAACGGGTGGGCAACGATACGCTCGTGTGGATTTCCTTCCCCGTCGCAGAAGTTATGTCAGCGGTGGTTACGGCGGTGCTCTTCATCCGCTTGAACAAAAAGGTCATCAGCCAGATTCCCGACCGCGTCTAACGCTGCGCGGCGGCAGAATGACAAAAGTTTGGGGGCTATGAAAGAACGACAAAAGTTCTTTCGCAGCCCCTTTTTCGGATACAATTCATGGCGTTACACGCTCTCTTTGCCATTTTGCGTTTTGTCCTCCAGTGGCAGGACAATCGTGAACGTGACCGTATTGTTTTCGCTGGCGGCGGCGATTGTGCCCCCGTGAAGAGCGACAATCTCCTGCGCGATGGCCAATCCCAATCCCGCGCCGCCCGTGTTGGAAGCGCGGGATTCATCCAGCCGGTAAAACCTTTCAAAGATGGCGGAAAGCTTTTCTGGCGGGATGGTCTTACCCTGGTTTTTGCAAGTAACGGTCACAAAACCGCCCTCGCTTTTGGCGCAAAGATCGATCTGCGTATTGGCAAAGCTATAGGCCGCCGCGTTTTTGAGAACGTTGTTGAACACGCGCGCCAACCGGTCGGGATCGCCATACGCGGTGAGGGTTTCATCCGCCTGGAGCGCGACATGGTTCCCATGGGCCGCCAGCACGGGCGTAAGCTCGTCTATGATCTGCACCAGCATATAGTACAGGTCAATGGGCTCCTTTTGCAGGCGGAGCTCTTGCAAATTGTAGCGGGCGATTTCAAAAAACTCATCCACCATTTTCTCCAGCCGGTAGGCCTTCTCCAGCGTGATGTTCACATATTTGGCCCGTTGTTCCACCGGCATATCGGGCGCTTCGGATAAAAAGCTCAAATAGCCAATCACGCTCGTGAGCGGCGTGCGGATGTCGTGCGCCAGATACATCACCAGATCGTTCTTGCGCTGTTCGGCCATTTTTGCTTCTCGCGCGCGCCGCTTCAGCTCGCCCTTTACGGCGTTTAGCTTGCGCTCCGTGGCCGCCATTTCGGGCGGCAAGCGAATCTCGCTCTCCTCCTCCAGGAGATTGCCAATCCCCTGATTGATAAAGGTGAAATAGCGCGTGAACCAATTGAGCACCACGTGCAGCAAAATGAAAAAGGTCACGAGGACCGCGCCCAGCCAGAGCAATTCGGCGTGGCCGCGGAAAACCTGCCGGTACACATCCAGCGCGACGCTATACTCCATGCCCAGGAACTTCTGAAGCACGAACAGCACAAAATCGCCGCCCCGCCCCTGCCAAACGAGAAAATAGAAGGCGATGATGCCGAAAATCGACCCCACCACGACCGCCGCCAGGCGGAAAAGCAGCTTTCTTTTCAACTGCGAATAGTCGTTATCCCTTGGATGGATGCGTTTCAATTTTGTACCCCACTCCCCATATGGTCTTGATGAATCTGGGATGTTCCACGCTATCGCGCAGCTTTTCGCGCAAATGGCGGATGTGCACGGTGATGGTGTTGTTGTTCTTGGTGTAGTACTCGTCCTTCCAGATCTGGTGGAACAATTCTTCCGCGCTCACCACATTGCCCTTGTGCTCCAACAAAATGCGCAGGAGGGAAAATTCCGTGGGCGTGAGCGCGAGCGGCTGTTCATCCAGCAGGCACTCGTGCGTTTTCGCGTTCAGCACCAGTCCCGCGTGCTCCATGATCTCGCCCGCCTCTTCCGTCCCGTGCGCGGGATTGTATTTTTTGTACCGGCGCAGTTGCGCTTTCACCCGCGCGACCATCTCCAGCGGACGGAATGGCTTGGTGATATAATCGTCCGCGCCCAGCGTGAGCCCCGTGATCTTGTCCATTTCCCCATCCTTGGCGGTGAGCATGATCACAGGATAGGTATGCTTTTCCCGGATGCGCCGGCACAGATCGAAGCCGCTCATATCCGGCAGCATGATATCCAAAATGGCAAGATCAAGCTGCTCGGTTTCTGCGCACGCCAGCGCCTCCCTCGCCGTATAGAACTTATGCACCGCGTAGTTTTCGTTTTTCAAATACAATTCGATGAGGTCGGCGATTTCCGCCTCGTCGTCCACAATGAGGATTTGCTCGGGCATCCAATCTCCCTCCCACGCTTCTCTCTTTTATTGTAGCATATTTTTTCGTTCCCCAAATTGCTTTTTTCCTGGAAAAATCTAAAGATTTTCTTAAGGCGCAAGCGCTTCGCACTGCACAGGCAAAATGGGTTTACAGTAGCCAAATTTTACCATATTTCCCCGGAAAACTGCAAGCGCACCTACGCAAAAATGCGGACAGAGACTTCTCTGCCCGCAAAATCCATTGCCAAGGAAATGTTAGTAGATCTTCACCGTCGTCCCCGCGGCGCAATTGTTGTACAGCCACTTGGCGTCCTCCACGGAAAGGCGAATGCAGCCGTGCGAAGCGGGCTTGCCCAGGTTGTCCACAGAACCCTGCCGCAAGGTGGACGTATCTTTTTCCGAATAAAGCACCGAATGGAACAGATACGGCCCATAGATGCGATAAGCGTATTGCGCCCAGCATTCGAACTTCGAGAAGTAGTACCAGCGGCCCGCCTGCCCGGCCATGGAATAGGTGCCCGTTGGGGTGGGCGTCTCCGGCAGGCCCGTGGAGCACTTCATGGTGCGCACCAGGCGGGAATAGCTGCCGTTCTCCCAGGCATACGCGTACACGCGCTGGTCGGCAATGCTCACCTTGATATAGTAGGGGTACTCAGGCCGGTCGGATTTCACCGCTTCGGAAGAAAACAGCAGCATCTGCGTATCGAGATCCGCGACTCCCGTCTGTTTTAGGCCATTGCGCTTCTGGAAATAAGAAATCGCGTCAGCCGTGCGTGGCCCGAATTGCCCATCGATACCGCCCGTGAGATAGTCCAGATTGTTCAGGCGCGTCTGCAGCCGCCGCACTTCCGCACCCTCGGAACCGCGCGAAAGATCTTCGCGATAGAGCGCAAACTGCCCCACGCCCAGCAGGATTTCCTTCAATTCCTCGGAAACCACGCCGTCGGCCACAAATTCCTCTTCGGCAGTTTCTTCCCTCTCTATGGTGGGCAAGAGCCATTCCTCAGAAGTTGCGCCCAACTCGCCCAGCTCGTGCAAATAGTTTTGCAATTCCTTCACGCCATTTTCCGTGTTGGCGCCAAAGATCCCATCCGCCGAGTCCGTCATAAAACCCCATTCGCGCAAACGCTGCTGAATGATCTTCACCTCATCGCCGCGTGCGCCATCTGCCAAGGGCGTAGGGGCAGGGGTCGGCTCCGGCGTGGGCGCGGGCGTCTCCTGGAAAGAAGGGCTCCCTTCCGCCTGCGGAGGAACCGCGCCATCGCCGCTGTTGGCTGCCCATTGCGCGAATTTGCGCAATTGCTCGCCAATCCAGCGCAAAATGTTCGCTATATCGCCCGTCAGCGTACGTTCGCCACCATCTTCCCCCGCGCCTTCTTCCAAGGCGTATGCGGATTGGCCCACGCCCAAAATCGTGCGCACATCAGAATCTTCCACCACCTGATAGCTACACGAAGATAGCAGCAACGCCAACGTCAGAAGCAGAAGCAGCAGTTTTTTCGCCAAACGAAACACCTCATTTCGCCGATTGTCTGTTCGTTAGACCGACAAATCCGGCAAAAGGTTCACGATATATCGCTGTCAATTTCCGCTAAAATCCTTCTCGCGCAAGCCAATCGAGCATAAGCTGCGGCCACTGGCACGTGCCCGGAATGTCCTGCGCGAGCCCCAGGCCATGCGCGCCCTGCGGGAAAATGTGCATTTCAAATGGTACGCACTTTTCGCGATACGCCTGCGCAAGCATCAGGCTGTTTTCCACCGGCACGGCCTGATCCTCCACCGTGTGCCAGATAAACGCATGCGGCGCGTCTTCCCGCACGTTCATTTCCGCAGAAAAACGGTGCATCAGCGCTTTCTCTCCATAGTGCTCGCCCAGGAGCGAACGCGCAGACCCCTCGTGCGCATGCGTGCAAAAACTCACCACCGCGTAGCAGGCGATCAGCGCGTCTGGCCGGGAAGAAACCCGCTCGATAGGGTCTTCCGCATCCGCTTTTCCATAATCGAAAAAATTCGCCACATTGCACACCAAATTGCCGCCTGCCGAGAAGCCAATGATGCCCACTTTTTCATAGCCCTTGGCGCGCACCATGCGCATGGCGCGCAGCGCGTCGCTCAATGGCGCTTCATAGTGGCAGGGACGCACCCGGTAATCCAGCTGATACGCGCTGTAGCCCGCATCGTTGAACAGGCGGCAAAACGCCGCACCCTCATGGTCGATCGCCTTCATGGTATACCCGCCCCCGGGGCACACCACAACCGCGCTCTTCGCGCCCGGAACGCAATGCGCCTCAATGGAAGGGCGCAAATCGGTTTCGTACGGGGCTTTGCCCGCCCATAGATATTCCTTGCACATAGGCTTCACCTCACGTCCATGGTAAAGGAAATACGGCTTGCGTTCACACTGTTTTTGATTAAAATTATGTTATTTTTGTGCCAACGAACTTTCTATCTCCCCATTGAGACTTGACATTCTTCGCAATACAAAGTATAGTAATATAGTATGGTTGTGCATTGCACAGCTGGGATACAAATATAGGAATAGGAGCATTCGCGAAATGCATCGCAAGCTAACACGCGAGGGCGATAAGCACCGCAAACCCCTTCCATTTACCACGGCGGAAATCAACGCCGTGCTGGAACGGCTTCGCTCTGAATGCAGCGATCAAACCCTGCTCAATAGCATTCACTTTGGACCCACGGCTTTAACTTTTGTTCGCCGTTTGCTCATGGCGGGCGGCACCATTGTAACCGACACCTATTTGCTGGCCAACGATGTAGACACCTCCCTGCTGGGGCAGAATGGCGCGCGCGTGATGTGTTTTATTGACGAGCCTTATGTTGTATCGCTCGCAGAAGCGCGCCGCGCCACGCGGGCAGAAGTGGCCGTAGATCACGCGCTCGCCCTGCCGGGCCCAAAGCTCATGGTCGTCGGCAGCGCGCCCACCGCCTTGCACCGGCTGGGGCAGCGACGCCAGTCTGCGCCGATGACGGATGTTTGCGTTCTTACCGCGCTGAGCGGCTTTGCCAGCGCCATCCAGCTCAAAGAGCGCCTGTGGGAAAGCGACCTGGCGAGCATTGTTGTGCGCGGCAAAAAAGGTGGCGCCGCCGTTACCGCTATGTTGCTCAACGCCATCCTGGCAGAGGTGCAATGAAGCATAGCCGGGCAAAACTTCTCTGACGCCGCATGTGCGGCGCCGGAGGAGCAATGGTTTTCGCCAAAAATTGGGCGCGCAGCGTCGCTCTTCCCCCATCAAAATTGCCATACGATAGTGCAAAGCTTCGCCTTGCCGGCGAGGAAACCGGCATGGCTGTGCTATGCACTTATTTTTCGTATCGCGCGGCAAGCTTGCAGCGCGAAATGGCAAAGGGGCTCCGCTACGCGAGCGCATCCGGGCGTCCATTTGTCCCCTTCATCTTCTTTTTCCCGGCGGGGGCGAACGAAGGGCTTCCATCATAGCTTTTCTGTAAAAGTCGGCGATTCTGCCGCCAAATCCTTTGCTCCAAGCGAACTTGCGCTTCCAAAGGCGCATCCGTAAATTTTCGAGAATTGTTTACAATAAACTTGGGAGAAAGTTGATTTTTTCCGCTATACTGGAAGTATACAGACAATCGCCATTCTCGGAGGAAATGCATCGTGAACGAACGCAAACAGCAGCGCTTGAAATCTTTGGTTGGCATTGGAATCGTGTTGGCCATCATGGCCATCATTTGCGTAGTGGCATGGGAACCCATTGCGGAAGCCGCGCGCGAGCCTGAAAAATTCCGCGCGTGGATCGACGAGACGGGTATCTGGGGGCGGCTGGCGTTCATCGGCATGACGATTTTACAGATCGTCATCGCGCTGCTGCCCGGCGAGCCGCTCGAGATCGCCGCGGGCTACGCGTTCGGCTTCTGGGAGGGCACGCTGCTGTGCGTCGTCGGCGTGACGCTGGCCAGCGCGCTGGTGTTCCTGTTCGTGAAGCGGTTCGGCCGTCGCGTGGTCGAGGTGTTCTTCACGGCGGAGCAGATCGCGTCCGTCCGGTTTTTGCACGACCGCAGGCGGCTGGTGCTGCTGACCACGATCCTGTTCCTGATCCCCGGCACGCCAAAGGACGTCATGACATACTGCATCGGCCTGACGGACATGAAGCTGTCCACATGGCTGCTCATCGCATCGCTGGCGCGCCTGCCCTCGATCGTGACGAGCACCATCGGCGGCAATGCGCTCGGCCTGCAGAACTACACCTTTGCCGTCATCGTGTTTGCCGCGACCATTGCAATCAGCGCGGCGGGTATTCTCATCTATCGCCGCACGAGCCGAAAGCACGGCGCGTAAGGCTCAATCCCCTTCGACGAACGATCTGATCTGGAGCCGTCCGTCGAAACGGCGGTGCAAAGCGGGAATGGTACTTTGTCGCAGCGTTTCTGCACAGCGGCAGCCCGTTCGGAACGGTCATTTTTGCAGTCGCACCGCACCGGCAAGGCCGGTCAAAACAGCGCATCCACACACAAATCACATCCCGCCGCAATGCTGGGTGGTCGTAAAACAGGAATCCCTCCCTATGTTCGTCCATAGGGAGGGATTTGTTATTTGCGTCAGAGTGGGTAGGCGGTGATGCAGTTATGCCCCTTGCACGATACGTTGAAGGACGTATAGAAGTGCGCCCTTATGTACGCGAAATCGGAATTCATCTCTTACATAGCATTCAAGTAGTCTTCTTTTGTAATCATCATCTGAAGGAAACCATCTTTCACACCCAGCTCTTTAAAGCCCGCCCTGCGGTGGGCTTTCCAAGCTGCAACCTCGCTCCGGGCAACCTCAAAATCGTTATGGATACGGGAAATCCCGCAATCGCGAAAGGCGTGGTCAAGCATAAGCTTCAATGCAGGAACGGCATAGCCTTTGCCACGGAATGGTGCATAGATTACGATACCCATATCCCACCAATCCTTTTCTTTGGTATAGTGGAAATTAACATCGCCAATCCAGACACCGTCGGTGCTCCGTTTGATGTAAGCATAAAAGCGATCCGGTTCTCGTCCTGTGATGAAATGTTCATAAAAATTGGAAAGCATTTCGTCTGAATAATCGATGCAGCCAGTATCTCTGTGATAACCGTCGTAATCCACATCCCAGCCAGCATTGTAGGACATGGTTTCCGGGTCGGACATCATCTTCCGATAAAACCACAGATCCTCTTTTGTGGGAATATATAGTCCCAATTGCTCCATAATTTACACCTTATACTTTCTCTCAAATCCTTGTTATCTTATTATCAATTGTACTATGCGCTATCGAAATACACAATATCAAACGATAACATACAAAGGGAGGACAGCGAACCGCTGCCCTCCCAAACTGTTTTACGGACACCTGTCAAACGGCCTGCGGTGTTTTTTTTGCAAAATTGCAACCAAAAGGTATGCTCCGCCGTCCTTATAGAGAACATACTTTCAAAAACGGTCATTTTTTGCTTGACACTGACGTTGCGTCATAGCATATGCTGTTTCTGTCGGGAGGGAACGGAACGTGAAAACGGTCAAAGAGGTGAGCAGGCTCACGGGCCTGAGCGTGCGCGCGCTGCACCATTACGACGCGATCGGGCTGCTGCGGCCGAGCCGGACGACGCCGGCCGGATACCGGCTCTATGACGATGCGGCGCTCGAGCGGCTGCAAATGATCCTGCTGTTTCGGGAGCTCGAGTTTCCGCTGGAGCAGATCCGGCAGATGCTCGATGCGCCGGGCTTTGACCGAAGGCTTGCGCTTATGCAGCAGCTCGAGCTGCTGGAGATGAAGCGTGAGCGGCTGACCGCGCTGATCGATCTCACCCGCGGACTACAATCGATCGGAGGGAATAACATGGATTTTTCCGCATTTGACAGAAGCAGACTGGATGAATATGCCGCGCGTGCGCGCGAGGCATGGGGCGATACGCCCGCGTTTTCGGAGTACGAGCAGAAGCGCGCCGGCATGAGCGACGTGCAGGCGGCGGGCGTAGACGCGGCGTTCATGGCGCAGTTTGCGGCGCTGGGCCGGCTCAAATCGCTGCCGCCGGAGGCTGAGATCGTGCAGCGGCAGGTGGATTCGCTGCGCCGCTACATCAGCGCCAATTACTACACCTGTACGCTCGATGTGTTCGAGAGCCTCGGCGGTCTGTACGCCTCTGGCGCGTTCACGGAGAGCATTGACGGCGCCGGCGGCGACGGTACGGCGGTTTTTGCTTCAAAAGCGATCGCAGCGTACTGCCGCGCGGCGGACAAATAGCGGACCGCCAAGCCCCATTGGGTTTTCACAAGCAAAAATATTGAAAGCCCGATGAAAAAATGCTTGCGCTGCCGGTTCCATTGCAGTATAGTTATAAGGGCACCCCTTGTGAAAGAATTTGCGAACGCCTCCCGACGGGAGGCGTTCGTTTATTTTGGAAAAAAATCGAATGCAGAAAGAAATGAGGTATAAACCCATGCAAACCAAGCTCGTTTTTGTGACCGGCGGCGTCGTCTCCTCTCTCGGAAAGGGCATTACGGCGGCCAGCCTCGGCCGGCTGCTCAAGGCGCGCGGCTACTCGGTCAGCATCATGAAGCTCGATCCGTATCTCAACGTCGACCCCGGCACGATGAACCCATACCAGCACGGCGAGGTGTTCGTGACCGACGACGGCGCGGAGACCGATCTCGACGTGGGCCACTATGAGCGCTTTATCGACGAAAACCTTACGCGCATGAACAACACCACGAGCGGGCAGGTCTTTTTAAGCGTGATCGAGCGTGAGCGCATGGGCGGCTATCACGGCGGCACGGTGCAGATCATCCCGCACGTTACCGATGAGATCAAAGCGCGCGTGCGCCGCGTGGCCGAGACGATCCATCCGGATGTGCTGATCGTGGAGATCGGCGGTACGGTGGGCGACATCGAATCCCAGCCGTTCCTTGAGGCGATCCGTCAGCTCAAGACCGAGTGGGGGGCGGACAACTGTGCGTTTCTGCATGTGACGCTGATCCCGTATATCGCGGCGGCCGGCGAGCTCAAGAGCAAGCCCACGCAGCACTCCGTCAAGGAGCTGCTGAGCGTGGGTATCCAGCCGGATGTGCTGGTGTGCCGCACCGACAGCCCCATCACGGAGGACGTGCGGCGGAAGATCGCCCTGTTCTGCAACGTGGAGGAGGACTGCGTCATCCCCAACGTCACGGCCTCCACCCTGTATGAGGTGCCGCTGCTGCTGGAGCGGGAGGGCCTG
>ERZ857998.4170-NODE-4170-length-10650-cov-3.181312_pt1 | contig 10650 bp, 2 predicted proteins | sample MGYA00519954_ERZ857998 | MGnify/ENA primary metagenome ERZ857998 (study PRJEB31778, sample SAMEA3449424) | human gut metagenome | biome: human gut; feature: human-associated habitat; material: faeces | place: United Kingdom | collected 2010/2012 ...
TCGGTGAGCGGCTCGGTGGCCTGCGCGATGACATAGCGGTCCTCTTCGTCCGCGGTCATATATTCGATATCGTCGGTAACGGTACCGGTCTTTTTGTCGATGCGGCGGTAAGGCGCCTCGATAAAGCCATAATCGTTGATGCGCGCGTAGGTGGCCAGAGAACCGATCAGACCGATGTTCGGGCCTTCAGGCGTTTCAATGGGGCAGATGCGCGAATAGTGCGAATAGTGCACGTCGCGCACGGCGAAGGACGCGCGGTCGCGGTTCAGGCCGCCAGGGCCCAACGCGGAAAGGCGGCGCTTATGCGTGAGTTCGGCCAGCGGGTTGGGCTGGTCCATGAACTGCGAAAGCTGCGAGGAACCGAAGAATTCCTTGATGGTGGCCGAAACGGGCCGGATGTTGATCAGATCCTGCGGGCGCGCCTTGCTCAAGTCCTGGATGGCCATGCGCTCCTTCACGCCGCGCTCCAGGCGCGACATGCCCACGCGAATCTGGTTTTGCAAAAGCTCGCCCACGGAGCGCAGGCGGCGGTTGCCCATGTGGTCGATATCGTCCACATCGCCGATGCCGTAGAACAGGCCGAACTGGTAGCTCACCGCGGCCAGAATATCGTCCACCAAAATGTGCTTGGGAATCAACTGGGCCATGTTGTCGTTCAAGGCCTGGTTGAAATCCACGCCGTCGGCGCGCACGCGCTCGATGACCGAGAGCAGGGTGGGCAGGTGTACGCGCTCGCGCACATCCACCTTTTCCTCGTCGAACTGCTCATACAGTTCCGGCTCGCTCTCTTCCATATAAGTGCGGAAATCCACAAAGTTGTTGCCGATCACGTTGATTTCGCGGCCATCCACCATCACGGTCACGCGGTTGATGCCCGCGTTCTGGATGCGCCAGGCGGTCTCGGTGTCAATCACATTGCCCGCTTCCACCAGCAGCTCGCCCGTGGCGGGATGCGCCAGCGTTTCCACGGCTTCGCGGCCATCGATGCGCAGGGCCAACGCCAGCTTTTTATTGAACTTATAGCGGCCCACGCGGGCGAGATCGTACCGCTTGGGGTCGAAGAACAAATTGTGCATCAGCTGCGTGGCGCTCTCCACAGAAGGCGGTTCGCCCGGGCGCAGCTTGTTGTAAATTTCGATCAGCGCCTGTTCGCGGCGGGTGCGGCTGTGTTCGCTCTTTTCCTCCGCCGAGCCGTCGCGCGCGATGGTGGCGGAAACGCGCTCGTCCCCGCCGAACATATCGATGATTTCCGCGTCGCTTTCCACGCCCAAGGCGCGCAAAAGCACCGTCACCGGCAGTTTGCGGGCGCGGTCGATGCGGCAATACACCACGGCGTTGGAATCGGTTTCGAACTCGATCCACGCGCCCCGGTTGGGGATCATTTGCGCGGCATACAGGTGGCTGCCGCCCTTATCGATGGTGCAGGAGAAATACGCGCCCGGCGAACGCACGAGCTGGCTGACAATGACGCGCTCCGCGCCATTGATCACGAAGGTGCCGTGCTCGGTCATCAGCGGGAAATCGCCCATGAAGACCTCGCTTTCCTTCATTTCGTGCGTATCGCGGTTGGTGAGGCGCACCGTCACTTTCAGCGGCGCGGCAAAGGTAAGGTCGCGCTCGCGGCACCGCTCAATCGTGTTTTTCGGCTCGTCGAGCGAATAATCGACGAACTCCAGCATCAGGCTTTCGCTGTAATCGGTAATCGGAGATGCGTCAGCGAGCACCTCTCGCAATCCCTCGTCGAGAAAGTTCTGATACGAGCGCTTCTGCACCTCAATCAGATCCGGCACCTCGAGCGCTTCGTGAATCTTGGAAAAGAATTGCCTCGTCCGCTTTCCTTGCTGCACCTCGTGCATTCCGCAATCACCCCTTCATGAGCCTTGCAATTCATGAAAACTTCCCATGCCAGACCGCGTAAAATTTTCGCGATTTCCCCTATTGCACTTTTGCCCAAAACGGTGTACAATGAGCGCAAGCGCCGAAAAAGGGGAGGTTTCCCCGTTAGAGAACAGGAAATCCGGCACTTTGTCCATATGAGTGCAATTTAGTATTATAGCATGTTTTTTGCCGCATGTCAATTCATCGCAACGGCAAAAAACGCGATTTCCTGCTGGAATTTTCAGTTTTAACCAATTATTTACTTTGCAAGTTTTCCTGCATCATTTGCCCCACTTTGAAGTTTTTGCGTCAAATTTGATTCGTATGGATTTCGTCACAGTTTTTTGCGCAATTTGGAATTGGTTTTTCAGCCGCAAACATGGTATAATACAATAGATATAGTACGTGCTTCTTTAGAAGCATGCGGCCAATTTTCTGGATCAAGGAGTTTCATGATGGCAACCGCCGTAGTGATCCCGGCTTACAAGCCGGATGAAAGCCTGCTCGATCTGCTCCGCGCGCTGCGCGAGCGCACCTTCATCGATAGCCTGGTGGTGGTGGACGATGGGAGCGGCCCGCAGTACGAGTCCATCTTTGCCCAGGCGGCCCAGCTATGCACGCTAAAGCGGCATGCGCAAAACCGCGGCAAGGGCGCGGCCATCCGCACGGGGCTGGAGGCGCTGGGCGGGGCCTATAATGTGGTCACCGCCGATTGCGATGGGCAGCATACCCCCAGCGATATCGAAAAAATCGCCCGTGCCATTGATGGCGCGCTGGTGCTGGGCGTGCGCCGCAAGCGTGAAATGCCCCTGCGCTCCAAAATGGGCAACACGCTTACCTGCCTCACCTTCGCGCTGGTGTCGCACCGCTGGATTTCGGATACGCAAACTGGCCTGCGCGGCATTCCGCAAAGCTTTCTGGAAGTGTGCCGCCAACTGGAGGGCGACCGGTACGAGTACGAGATGCACATGCTGCTGGAAGCCTGCCGCCGCGGCCTGCCCATCCGCGAGGTGGAAATCGAAACCGTTTATATCGATAACAACCGCGGTTCCCACTTCCATACCCTGCGCGATGGCAAGCGCATTTACCGCCTGCTGCTGGGCTGGAAGAAAAAATTGCGTGCCGAGAAAAAGAAACCTTAGTCTGTTACACAAATATTTCAACCCCGTTCTGCCAACAGACCGGGGTTTGTTTTTTGCCTTCGACATATTTCGAGCCATTTCACCGCGTGCAAAAACTTTTTCTACTATTATATAGGACAAATCCTCGCCCATCCCGCGCTGCCATTTTCTGCCAGCTATGAAGGAAAATCTTGTCGATGTAATATAATCAAGAAAATTTGAAATATTTTCGTCACACCAATTGACAAGAGCCGAAACATATGATAGAATACCGGCAGATGGATACAAATACCTTGTTTGAGGGGGAATTGACCATGAAACTGAAAGGACGAGTGCTTGCGCTGACGATGGCTCTGATGCTGATCATCACCTCGATGAGCGGCTTTGCCTTGGCGGAAAGCGTAAGTATCAGTGTGAATGCCACTGCCAACGCGGATGGCACCACCAAAGTTTCCGCCAGCTTCAGCGGCTTCCCGGCCAACGCCGGGAATGCCACCAGTACGCTGGAGGGAGACGGGCAAACATTGGGCCCCATCGAATTGAATGTGCAAGCGGACGGAACGGCTTCTTTCAGGAAAGACAATATGAAGCTGTACTCTGGCACCTACACCATCACGGCCTACCTGGATGGTGAATTGTGTGGCTCCGCTTCCTTCACTGTGACGGGCGCGCCCACCCGGGAGGAAAAGAAGGAAGAATCCAGCGAATCCTCTTCGGAAAACGAGCAGGAAAACGCGAACGAAAGTGAAGGCGGCCAGGTGCCCAGCGACGCCGAAAATGGCGCCACGCCGATGAGCGCGGAGTCGGAAACGACATCCTCGTACAAGCCGGAGCTCACCACGGATACGCGCGTGCACGAAGGCCAGCTCCAGATCCTCGCAACGATCACAGGCCTGCCGGAAACGGTGGCCGTTATCAACATGAGCATTGAGCACGGCACTGGCGGCGACCGTTACACGAATGTTGAAACCGAAGACGGAACTTTCAAAACGGTTTTCACGGCGGATTCCGTCACCCCGGGCAAATACCAGATCACGGCGCAGATCAAGTATACTGACCCTGACAAAGTGGAAGTAGACGCTTCCCTCAGCAAAGCGGCGGAGTTTGTCCCCGCTGCGCCGACCATCACTTCCGAAGCTTCCTACACGGATGGCACGGACTACACGCTGACCTGGACGGACGACGTCGCCTATGCGGACAATACCTCCATCAGCTACTATGTGGCTTATTGGGGCATTCCGGAGGGGGAAGAAGAGGCTGACTGGATTCCGCTGGCGCCCGTCAACGAGAAGCAGTATAAACTCTCGGCGGAAGCGCTCGCGCAGCATGGCAAGCGATATGCTGTGCGCACCATCGCGAAGGTGGGCGAAGAGACGATTGCTGGCCGCTACGATGACATCGAACTGACCGCCGTGCCGGGCGACGTGGTTATCACCGTGCCCGATGTGCAGCAGGAAAACGCCGGTGGCACCACCACGGTCAAGGCGACCTTCTCCATTCCGGAAGGTGCGGAAATCAACAATGTCTGGCTCAAGAACGACGATTGGAATGTGAATCAGGAAGTTTCCAGCGTTGCGGACGAGCCCAACACGTATTCCTTTACGGGTTCGCTCAACGCGAGCGACAATTACTATATTGAAGCTTGGATCAACGGCGTGAAATTCACGCAGGGCTTCAAAATCACCAAGTTCGTGCCGGAAGTGACCGTAGAGATCACTGCCGCCGCGTTTGGCGAAAACATCACCGCAACCTTCACGAACCTGCCAGAAGGCGTACAGCAAGTTTGCATCAACGTACAGGACGCGGCTGGCAACAAGCACAAGGATTACCCCCCGGTAGAGGAAGGTGCCACCGCGTTTACCACGACGGATGCAGCTGTGAACGCTCTGTTGAAGACCCCCGGCCAATACACCATCATCGCTTCTTACCAGGGCAGCGACGATGAGTGGTATTATCCGGAAACGACGAACAATCTCCGCATTGAAGTTAAATTGGAAGCGCCGCAAGTAGACGAGAGCGGCACTTACACGCCCGGTGAGGATTATACGCTGACCTGGGATTACAACACCGACCAGTATGCCGAGGGCGTGGAGATCACCTACGCCATTGGCATCTTGAAGGACGACGCGGACGGCACGGAAGATTCGGATTGGGACAAAGTGGCAAGCGACCTGACGGAAACGAGCTACACCATCCCCGCTTCTTACTTTGAGAGCACCGGCCAGCATGTCTTCGGCGTGCGCGCGCTGTGCGGCGGCGAGATGAGCGATATTGCCATCATCACCCTGACCAACGAGGGCAGCCCGCGCTTTGTGAAAGCGCCGGAAACCCTGCTCTACCCGGATGAAAACGGCAAGTATACCCTCTCCGCCGAAATCGAAGGGGTAGACGTAGACAGCATTACGATTGCCTCACTCCCTGATGCCAAATTCGAGCCAGCGCAGTTTCCGGCCGAAAACGGCACGGTAAAAATCGAAACGACATTCTCCATTGAATCCACTAGTGATCCTACGTTCTCCGCCATCCAAGTGCTCTTCACCGCGGATGGAGAAGAGATTAAAGCCCTTACGACCTCCATCCAGATCGCGCCCGCGGTTCCTGCAATCACCTCGGGCACGGAGATCGAGCACAAAGCTGGCGAAGCGCTGACGATCACTTGGGGCGAAGTCACTGGTGCGACGGACTACATCGTGAAGATCGACGGCAAGGAGCATTCGACCATCACGGGCACCGACATCACCATCCCCGGCAGCTATTTCGAGGACGGCAAGAGCTACGCCATCACCATCGAAGCCCGCAAGGGCAGCGGCGAAACCGCCGTGGTAGGCAAGCCCGCCACCGTGAACGTGGCCGTGGGCACGCAGCCGCTCGCGGAAGGCACCTTCACCGTGGAAGAAGCGCTGCTGGATTCCAACGGCACCGCGACGGTGCGCATCTCCGCTTCGAACCTGGATCCGCGCGTGGTTTCCATCCGCATGACGCATGGCGCGACCACGCAGCTCTTCACCGACCTGAGCCAGCCCATGGAACTCACCATCCCGAATGTGACTTCCAGTCAGATTTCCCTCGTGGTGGTGCAGAACACGGCGGACCCCTCTGTGGTGCGCGCGACTTCCCTGGATGTGGCCCTCGTCATCGAGAGCTCCCTCCCCCGCTACACCCTGTCCACGGACGAGGTTTCCATGAGCGCGGAGGGCGCGAAGTTCGAACTCGTCATCTATAACCTGCCGGAAGACGCGCAGCGCCTGGCCGTGAACCTGAGCGGCGAAAAGAACGACAACATTCAGGTGACCGACGCCCTGCGCGACGCAAACGGCAACATCACCCTGGAAATCGGCGGCACGGCCTATCCGTTCAAGGCGCTGAGCCAGCCGGGCGAGCACACGGTGCGCGTGACGTATCAGGATGGCGCTGGCGCTTGGCCGCAAATCGGCGAGGTTGGCTCCCTCACCGTGAAGCCCGCCACCCCCGTGCTCTCCAGCAGCGAGGACACGATTTCCTCGGGCGACGGCTACACCCTCACCTTCACAGACGATGTGAAGAACGAATATGGCGTAACCTACGAATACGCCTTCCAGGACGAAGCGACCGGCGCTTATGGCGCTTGGACGCAGACGGCGGAAAAAACCGTAACCATCCCAGCTGCCTCTTTGCCGGACGCGGAAACCTTTACCATCGGCGTGCGCGCGCAGTCGGGCGGCGTGTATAGCGACATCGCCACCGTGCGCGTTTCCATCAAATCGCTGACGGTGACCATCACCCCCGAAGTCGTGCCCTATTCCGGCAAGGACGAAACCGTCTCCGTCACCGTGGATGGCATCGGCCAGGCGTACCGGGGCGAAACGGCTGATTTGTTCTTCAACACCCTCAGCACCTCCCTGGCAAGTGGCACCATTTCCGAGAACGGCTCGGTAACGCTCTCCTGGGAGACCGGCGTTTCGATGGGCAGTTATCCCTTCGAAGTACGCGTGGGCGATGAAGTGATCGCCAAGGGCAACATCACCGTGGGCCCGGCGGCTCCGGTCATTATGAACGCGGATCCGCTGAACATCGCGGCGCCTACCACCACGACGATCTCCTTCACCAGCGTGAAGGACGCGGAGGGCTATCGCCTGCAAATGACCGGCGGCGGCAAGACCATTACCATCGCCACGCCTTCGAGTTCGGCGATTGGCACCATTGTGGTCGCCAGCAGTAACTTTGCCAACAACACGACCTACAGCGTAGCCGTGAGCGCCTACGCCACCGTGAACGGCGTGCGCGTTTACGGCCCGGCCGATACCATGACCATCATCGTGGGCGAGAGCAGCGGCGGCGACGATCCCAGCGGCGGCGAAATGGTCTCCGGCGACTATAAGTTCACGGTGAGCGGGCGCACCGCCACCATCACGGGCTACACCGGCTCCGCCAGCAACATCAGCCTGCCGCAAATGTTGAACGGCTATATGGTAACCACCATTGGCGATGGCGCGTTCCAGGGGAACAAGACCATCACCAGCGTGTATATCCCGGATAGCATCGTCACCATCGGCGCAAACGCGTTCGAAGGCTCCGACCTATTGCAGGTGAGCGGCATGCAGAAAGTGACCTCCATGGGCGCTTACGCCTTTGCGAACACGGATCTGACCGCCTTCACCATTCCCTCGGGCCTGGTGGCCCTGCCCGAAGGCGCGCTGATGAACACCCGCATCACCGGCATCGTGATCCCCACGACGCTCACGAGCATTGGCGCGAAAGCGTTTGCCGGCTGCACGCAGCTTGCCAATTACGCGGGCGCGGCGGGCAAGGGTACGAGTTACCGCCTCGCGAGCATTGGCTCTGGCGCGTTCAGCGGCTGCACGAAGCTGACCTCGCTCTACATTCCCAGCAGCGTCACCAGCATCAGTTCTGATTTTGTGGACGGCTGCACGAACCTGGCCGCGTTTGAAGTGCATGGCAGCAACCCCAATTTCCTGGATTTCAACGGCGTGCTCTTCTCCCGCAGCTACAGCACCACGCTGCTGCGGTTCCCGCCGGCCATGAACATGTCCAGCCTGGATCTGAGCGACTTCAAAGCGGACAACGGCAAGGTGACCATCGTCTCCATCGCGAGCGGCGCGTTCGCCAACTCGCGCTACCTGAAGAGCGTAACGTTGCCTTCGACGATCACCTCGATCAGCGCGAACGCGTTCCTGAACAGTTCGATCACCTCGATCTCGATTCCCACCACGGTGACTTCCATTGGAACCAGCGCGTTCCAGGGCTCGAACCTCACCAGCGTGATCATTCCTTCGAGCGTGAAGACGATCAGCAACCGCGCGTTCCAGTCCTGCAAGAACCTCACCAGCGTGACGATCAACAGCGGGGCGACGAGCATCAACCCCTACGCGTTCTACAACTGCACCAGCCTCACGAAAGTGAGCATCCCGACCACCGTGACCTACATTGGCGACTACGCGTTTGCCAATTGCTCCAGCCTGGAGGACATCACCATCCCCGATAGCGTGACCACCATCGCGACGGGCGCCTTTAAGGACGCGAACAAGAACCTGCGCATCCGCTGCGTGGAAAATTCCGCGGCGCATGTGTACGCGAAGGAAAATGGCATCAACGTGTATCTGGAGGATTTTGTGCCCCGGCTGTCCACCGACCTGCTGACCAACCAGAGCTTGCTGGCCACCTACCGCGCCGGCGCGGGCGGCACGTTCAACCTCTCGTCCAACACCAACTGGACGATCGACACCACTGACGCCTGGCTCACGGTGTACAACCGCACGGCAGATCCCACGGGTGCCAACGCGGCCCGCACCATCACCGGCAGCGGCAACGCCTCCATCGGCATCATGGTCACGCAGAACACCGGCACTACCGCGCGCCAGTCCTCCCTGAAGATCCTCTGGAAGGACGCCAACAACCTGCAGCAACTCATCACCGTGAACGTCTATCAGGAGCCGCGCAGCGAAGCGCTCGATAGCCAGATCGTGGTGAACGCGGGCGCGCCCTACCGGCAGACCAGCCAATTGGGCATCAACTATCTGTACAACATCCCGGCGGGCACCACGGCGCAAACGCTGACGCTCAACCTCAACGACGGCCTGGGCCGCTTCCAGGTGACCGATCGCAACGGCGCTTCCGTTGCCGCGACCGCCACTGTACAGACGGGCTACACCATCACCATGCTCGATGATTCGGGCAGCGACATCGAAACGGCTGTCCTCTCCGTGGCGGGCGATGTGAACCGCGATGGCAGAATCAGCGTGAGCGACATCAACCTCGCGATCGACATCTTCTTGGGTTCGACCACGCGGGCTGAGCAGGAGCTCGCCGCCGACGTAAACCTCGACGGCAAGCTGAGCGTATCCGATGTGAACGCCATCATCGACCTGTATCTGGGTTAACCGACCCCCTCACTTTTGCGGCGCGCGTTCCTCAAACGCGCGCGCCGCGAGCTAACAATTTCCCGCCGCGCGTCCGTATCCAACGCGCGGCGGGAGCATTTTTGGCTTAAAGCATCCACGCGGCCAGCGCGCAGGCCGACAAGCCCAAAGCCGTTGGCAGGAAAATGGCCAGCAGCGTCCACTTCCAGGAGCGCGTTTCCCGGTAAATTGTCAGGCAGGTGGTGGAGCACGGCCAGTGCATCAACGAAAACAGCAGGGTGCAAACGGCGGTTTCCAGCGTCCAGCCATTGGCGAGGAGTACGGCGCGAAGCTGAAGCGCATCGCCCGTTTCCACCAGCGCGCCTTCGGCCAGATAGCCCATCAGCGCGATGGGCAGCACGATTTCGTTGGCCGGAAAGCCCAGTAGAAAGGCCATGAACAGCGTGCCATCCAGGCCAATCCAATGGGCAAACGGATCGAAAAACGCTATGCCGTGCGCGAGTAGGCTCGCGCCGCCCACGCGCACATTGGCCATCAACCATAGGAGCAATCCCGCCGGGGCGGCGACCATCGCCGCGCGCCCTAGCACAAAGGCTGTGCGGTCCAGCACGGAGCGCACAATCACCTTGCCCACCTGCGGGCGGCGGTAGGGCGGCAATTCCAGCGCGAACGCCGAGGGCATGCCGCGCAGCACCGTGAGCGAAAGCAGCCAGGAGGCGAAGAACGTAGCGAACACGCCCAGCGCTACGGCGGCCGTGAGCAAAACGGCCGTGACCACAAAATTGTTCCCCGCGAAAAACATCGCGATCAACAATAGCAGCAAGGGAAACCGTCCATTGCAGGGCACGAGGCTGTTGGTGAGGATGGCGACCAGCCGTTCGCGCGGGGAATCGATGATGCGGCAGCCCATCACGCCCACGGCGTTGCAGCCAAAGCCCATCGCCATGGTGAGCGCCTGCTTGCCGCACGCGCGGCAACGGCGCAGCGCGCCATCCAAATTGAAAGCCACGCGCGGCAGATAGCCCAAGTCTTCCAGCAACGTGAACAAGGGAAAGAAAATCGCCATAGGCGGCAGCATGACGGAAACCACCCAGGCCAACGTGCGGTACACGCCGTTGGCCAACGCGTCCGCCAGCCATTCCGGCGCGCCCCATGCCAGCAGTCCCGCCAGCAGATCCCCCTGCAGGCCGAGCAAATGCCGCGAAAGCCACTGCGACGGCGCGTTGGCCCCCGCGATCGTGAGAAAAAACACCAACGTGAGCAACAGAAGCATCAGCGGTATGCCCGCCCGGCGG
>ERZ857998.4171-NODE-4171-length-10646-cov-3.134171_pt1 | contig 10646 bp, 7 predicted proteins | sample MGYA00519954_ERZ857998 | MGnify/ENA primary metagenome ERZ857998 (study PRJEB31778, sample SAMEA3449424) | human gut metagenome | biome: human gut; feature: human-associated habitat; material: faeces | place: United Kingdom | collected 2010/2012 ...
AGCGCGCCCGCGCAGGAAAGGCCGGCGGGGCCGGAACCGATCACGGCCACGCGCTTGCCATTTTCCTGAATGGCGGGGGGCGCGACTTGCGCGCGCATGCCCTCGTCCGCCGCGAAGCGTTCCAGCCGGCCAATGGCCACGCTCTCGCCTTTGACGCCGCGCACGCAGTGCTTTTCGCACTGGTTTTCCTGCGGGCATACGCGGCCGCAAATGGCGGGCAGAGAATTGGTTTCGCGGATTACGCTATAGGCTTTGGCGAATTCGCCCTTTTTTATGCAATCAATAAACGAGGGAATTTTCACGCCTACGGGGCAGCCGGAAACGCAGGGCATATTTTTGCAATTTAAGCAGCGGTTGGCCTCGTTCACGGCCATTTCAGCGGTGTATCCCAGCGCCACTTCCTGAAAATTGTGTCCGCGCGCGATGGGATCCTGCTCCGGCATGGGGGTTTTTTGCATTTGCATGTTTGGCATATTAGCGTTTCCCTCCCGTCAAGCGGCATATGTGTTCGCTGGCCTGCGCCTCTTCGGCCTTGTACAGGTTCAGGCGCTTCATGGCGGAATCAAAATCCACCTGGTGTCCATCGAAGTCCGGGCCGTCCACGCAGGCGAATTTCGTTTCCCCGCCCACGATCAGGCGGCAGCCGCCGCACATGCCCGTGCCGTCGATCATGATGGAGTTCATGGAAACGATGGTGCGGATGCCGTAGGGCCGCGTGAGGTTGGCGGCGGCGCGCATCATGGGCAGCGGGCCGATGGCGATCACCGCGTCGTAGGTTTCGCCCGCTTCCAGCTTTTCGCGCAGCGCGTCCGTCACAAAGCCCTTGCGGCCATTGGAGCCATCGTCCGTCACGATGTTCAGTTCCGTGCAGGCGGCGCGCAGTTCTTTTTCTAGGATGATCAAATCGCGGTTGCGGAAGCCCACAAACAAATCTACCTTCGCGCCCGCCTGGTGGAGCGCCTTGGCCTGCGGATAGGCGATGGCCACGCCCAGGCCGCCGCCCAGCACCGCGGCGCGCTGGATGCCCTCAGTTTGCGTGGGCTTGCCCAGCGGGCCCACGAAATCCAGCAGGCTGTCGCCCACCTCGAGCGCGTCCAGCAAACGCGTGGTCGCGCCCACTTTTTGGAAAATGATGGTCACGCCCCCGGTTTCCCGGTTGGCATCCGCAATCGTCAGCGGCACGCGCTCGCCCGCCTCGTCAATGCGAAAAATGATAAATTGGCCCGGCAGCGCCTTGTTCGCTACGTGCGGCGCGTGGATTTCCATCAGCGTCGTCGTATCGTTCAGGCGCTCTTTGCGCAGAATTTTGTACAACGCAGTCGCCCCTCTCGCTTTTTCCCCCATTGTACACGACGAAGCGCTCCACGTCAACCCAAAGAATGTATACATGTGGTTGAAAAAATATTCCGCTATGGGCATAGCGCGCGGCGGCCCGGCCATACTTAGCGGGCGGAACCTTTTTGCTTCCGCGCGCATATACCGGCAAAGAGGGTTAGGAGGCGGATATTTATGCAAACATGCTCTTTTTGCGGCCGCCGGGCGCGCCGCATGCTGAAGGTAGGCTCGCTTTCGCTGTGCGAATCCTGCGAGGCGAGTTTGCTGCGCGTTTCCGCGGGCTGCGCGGCTTACGATTGGTTTGTGCGGGCTGTGCGCCGCGCGCTTGTCGCGCAATGTGGAAAATAAAGGGCACACTGCATTTGAAATATACAAATGCTTAACTCGTGCGAATGCGAAAAAAGGCATATAATTTTTTATAAAGGATAGGATTGCGTTTGTCGTTTGGCGGACAGCGCGTTTTTATAGAGGTACTGGGGTTACTTTGAAGGGTGCGGTGAAGGATGAAGATTCAGCTGGGGCGCGCTTCGGCGGGTCACACGCTCTTGCGCTATTTTCTTTCGTATTTTTTGGTGGCGGGCATTTTGCTGCTGAGCTTTGTGTTGATCGCCTACAATTTGTTGGCGAGCGCCGTTTCCGATCGAATTTATGCGCAAACGGAGCAGCGGCTGGAGTATGTGGCCGACCGGCTGGAAGCGGAATTGCAATCCGCGTTTGAACTGAACGCGGCGCTGACCGGTAACATTGATGTCGTGCTCTCCCGCTATGACGACAGCGCTATGGCCAGTTTATGGCGGGCCGGCGGATCAACGACTTTGCCGGGATCAATCCCTTTATCGATACTGCCGTGTTTTACGACCGGGAGGATGGCCGTGTGTTTTCTTCCCGGCGCTATGTGGAATGCCAGGATGGCGTGTTCTCCATTTTCGCGGGGGACACGCGCTTGGATTTTGATTTGCAAAAGTACCAGGACGTACGGCTGCAACAACTGGTGTATGTGGACAATGGAGAGGCAGCCTATCTGATCTATTGCCCGGCCACTTCGGCGCTCGCGGGGTATGACGCGTTTTACATTCTCAACCTGGTGGAACTGAAAAACCTGCTCGCCGGCGCGCTTTCAGACGATGTGACCTACGTGGCTTTCCTGGATGGGGAGGGTCGGGTCGTGGCGGAAAGCGGGCAGGCGGGCGCGGGGCAAAATGCGGATGAAAGCGTTTCGCTGGGCTTTACTGTGCGCAACCCATTCACGATTATGGCGCGGATTTCCAGCGCGAGCATGCTGGCGCAGTTCAATGCGGTGTTGCAGCGCACGTTCTATACGCTGATCGGGCTGAGCGCCGTGGCAATGCTGCTCGTATTCTTAGCCATGCGGAGCACATATATGCCCTTGCGCAAGCTCACGCAAAAATTTGTGAAGGAGCCCGAGCCGGAGCAGGGGTATATCGAACAATTGGACCGCGTGTTTTCCCATACTATGTCGGAGAACCGCTCGCTGCAAAGCAAGATCAACCAATACCGGCTCTCCATGCAAAAATCCGTGCTGGACGCGCTCATCAGCGGCGGCACAGAGGGCGGCGCGCGCGATTTTGATGATATCGAGCCGTTTTTCACCATGGAGCCGGACAACCGCATCTTTGTGGTGTGCATGCGCTGCAAAGGGGAGGCATTTCCCGCCAAGGAAACGGCGGAAATCATCCGCACATCGCTTCCCGAGGGGGACGCGTGCGCCATTTTGGAAGAGCGGGAAGATGGCGCGGCCTTTGTGTTCAACTATTCCGGGCCGGAGCAGCCCAAGGAAGCGGTTATCCAGCAGCTTTTAATGGATATGTACCAGGAAAAAGGCTATCTGGCGGCGCTGAGCAATGGTTCCGCCTCGCCGCTGGACGTTCCGGCACTGTATGAAAACGCCCAGCGCGCCAGCCAGTTCTGGGCGCAGGAGCCGGTGGTGCTGTACGATGCTGTGCGGGAAAGCCTCCCCAGCCGGGCGGCAGTGGCGTATCCGCATGAGCGCATCAACGCCCTGACCACACGGCTGGGGGAAAACGATTTTGCCGCCGCGCGCGCGGAAATCCAGATCCTTTTCCGCTTGCTGGATGAAGCGGTGTACGACCGGCCTGAGATGCGCAGCTTCTTTGTGCGCAGCATATTGATCGATATTCTTTCGACCGTCGTGAGCGCTATGAACCAAGCGCACATCAAGTTCAAGAGCTATAGTGATTTGTACTTCGAAACACTGTATTTTTGCCGCAGCTTCCCTTATGAGCAAAAGAAGGCGGAAATTCAGGCGCATGTCGGACGGCTGCTGGACGTGTTCGAGGAAGGCGTGGCAAACAAGTGCATTTCTGCGCCGCAAATTCAGCGCGTGGTGCAGGAGAACTGCTTTTCGCCGGATTTTTCCATTGCGCTGCTGGCGGACCATTTCCAGGTGAGCATCGCTTACATGAGCCTGCAATTCAAAAAGGAAATGGGCGAAAACTTCCTGGACTATGTGTGGAAGCTCCGTCTGGAAAAGGCAAAGCGGCTTTTGCAGGAGAGCGATCTGTCCATCGACGAAATCAGCGCCGCCGTGGGTTATGCCAACACTTCCAGTTTCCGCCGCAAGTTCAAGCAGGAAACGGGCATCTCGCCTTCGCAGATGAGAGGCGGCTAGGCGCTTTCTTAGCACGCAATTTTTTTGAAAGTGGGAAAATATCGCGCCAAAAGGCGTGCCGGGCTCTTTAGCAGGAGAACGGCATGCCTTTTTGCGTCGACACACATCTTTTGTTAGGATGGGCAAAAAACTGTGCGTTGACGAAGGGGAGGATTCTCGTTATACTCGATTACAGAATCATAAGAGAAGCGCTTCATTATGATCCGGTTGTCCGAAAACCACAGGGTGGTAACTTGTACGGTTTTGACAGGAGGTTTGTGAACCATGAAAAGAAAGCTGACTTTGTGGCTGGCAGTGGTCATGGCGGTCATGTCCATCGGCGTCGCTTCGGCCATCGCGGAAGAAGCCGCACCCACTGAGTACACCGCGTTTGCCATGCTCAATGGCGAATATGCTCTGGGCGACACCCTCGCGTGGAAGACCTGGGAAGATATGTTCAACATCCATGTGGAAATTGAATCCGTGCTGGGCGCGGACCTGACGGAAAAGCGCAACCTCGTGCTGGCTTCCGGCGAATATCCGGACATCTTCATTAAAGCTGGCCTGGGCATGAGCGACCTCACCAAGTATGGTACGCAGGGCCTCTTCGTGCCGCTGGAGGATTTGATCCGCGAACAGATGCCCAACCTCACCGCCATTCTGGACGAGCGCGACGCGTGGGAATACATGATGTCCTCTGATGGCAACATCTATTCCCTGCCCGAGGTCAGCCTGCTGGGTGGTGCGAACGGCTCCTACTGGATCAATAAGAAGTGGATGGACACCCTGGGCCTGGAAGAGCCGAAGAGCTTTGACGAACTGTACGAAGTGCTCCGCGCCTTCAAAACGGGCGATCCCAATGGTAACGGCGAGGCCGATGAAATCCCGCTGTTCTGCGTGAGCAACTACGAGCAGCTGCTCTCCTATGCGGATTTCGCGTATGACGCCGGCACCAAGACGGCTGTGATCGACGGCGTGCTGACCTACATTCCCACCACGGATTACTACAAGGACTTCTTGGCCGACATCGCCGCGCTCTTTGCTGAGGGCGTGCTCGATCCCAATGTCCTCACCCAGTCGAGCGAGCAGCAGGCGGCCATTGGCCAGTCTGGCGATGTGATGGGTTCCTTCTTCGACGCGGGCGCGTTCCTCACCGTGGGCCGCGACAACGACGATGATTACATCATCCTCACTCCCTTCCAGGAAGGCACCTATCCGCTGACCATCGGCGTGACCCCGGGCACCTTCGTTGTGACCGACTACTGCGAGAACGTCGAGCCCCTGCTGGCCGCCATGGACTACTTCTACTCTGAAGAGGGCGGCATCCTGGCCTGGATGGGCGTGGAAGGCGAAACCTACGAAATCGGTGAAGACGGCGACTGGCGCTGGATCGTTGGCAATGGCTATGGCGACGATGTGCAGGCCGTGCGTTCCTCCAACACCATTCAGGGCGCCGCGAACCATCCGTCCATTCAGCCGGACTTCTGGTTCACCAACATGTCCGCGGAAGTGGATCCCGATGAAGTGTGCCTCAATGGCGAGCGCGCCAAGGCCGCTGATATGGGCGTTGTGCCGCTACCGATGATGAGCTACACCGACGAGGAGAACGAAGAAATCGCCACCATCAAGACCGACGTGGATGCCTACATCAACCAGTATGTGGCGCAGGTCTTCACCGGCGCTGTGTCGCTGGAGGATAGCTGGGACAGCTACATTACCACTCTGAACAACATGGGTCTGGAGCGCCTGATTGAGATCTATCAGGACGTGTACGCCCGCGCCATCGCGGAATAATTCCATCCGCTGGCATCATTACCGGGGGAAGGGGGCTCCCTTTCCCCCGGCTATATGCTTCTGAACAGAAAGAGGTGTTTCCATGACCAATGTGGTGAACGCGCGTAGAAAGAGCTTTTTTCGTCGGCTCCTGGACGACATGCGGGTCAACTGGATCCTGTATGTGCTGATATTGCCGGTTTTCGTCTACTATATCATCTTTGCCTACGCGCCGATGTATGGCATTCAGCTTGCGTTCAAGGATTACCGCATCAAGCTCGGCATCATGGGCAGCCCATGGGTCGGTTTGGAGCACTTTGAACGGTTTTTCAGCGCCTACAATTTCCGCCAGCTGCTGTTCAATACCCTGGGCATCAGCGTTTACAGCCTGATCGCGGGCTTCCCGATTCCCATCATTTTTGCGCTGATGCTCAATTATCTCATCAGCAATAAGCTGCGCAAAGTGGTGCAGATGGTTTCCTATGCGCCGTATTTTATTTCTACCGTGGTTATCTGCGGTATGCTTACCATTTTTCTCGATACGAATTCGGGCATTTTTAATGTGCTTCGAGGACTCTTGGGCATGGAACCTGTGAACGCGCTTGGCAAACCGGAGTGGTTTAAGAGCATATACGTGTGGAGCGGCGTGTGGCAGGGCATGGGCTGGAGTTCTATCATCTATATTTCCGCGCTCTCTGGCGTTGATCCGCAAACGCACGAAGCGGCCATCATCGATGGCGCCACCAAGGTGCAGCGCATGATCCATGTGGATCTGCCCGCCATCAAGCCCACTGTGGTGATGCTGCTCATTCTGCAGCTGGGTTCTTTGATGAACGTCGGCTTCGAAAAGGTGTATCTGCTGAAGAATAGCCTGAACCAGAGCGCTTCCGCGATCATTTCCACCTATACCTACGAAGTGGGCTTGATCAACAGCGATTATGGGTATTCCACGGCCGTAGGCCTGTTCAATTCTGTCATCAATGTGATTTTGCTCGTGGGCGCGAACTGGTTCTGCAAAAAAGTCGCCGACGAAAGCCTGTTCTAAAGGAGGAGCATCGGAATGGAGAAATTGCCTGTCAATCGCTTGATCAAACCGACCTTCTCCGATCGAGTATTTGATAGTATCAACTTGATCATTATGATCATCCTACTGTTCGTGTTCGTTTGGCCGCTGTGGTTTGTGCTCATTGCTTCCTTCAGCGATCCCAACGAGGTGTGGATGGGGAACGTGCTGCTGTGGCCCAAGGGCTTTAACCTCATGGCCTATGAGGAACTGTTCACCTATGGCCGCATCTGGACGGGGTATGGGAACACCATTTTCTATACCGTCGTCGGCACCATCGTGAACCTGATCATGACGATCTGCGCCGCTTATCCGCTTTCCAAGCGCAATTTCATGGCGCGCCATTTCTTTATCGTGATCTTGATGATCACCATGTACTTTGGTGGCGGCCTGATCCCCACCTATTTGGTGGTCAACAAGCTGGGCCTGCTCAACACCCGCTGGGCCATGATCATCCCCGGCGCGTGCTCGGTGTATAACGTGCTCATCACGCGCACCTATTTCATGAACAGCATCCCGGACGCTTTGCAGGAGGCCGCCACGCTGGACGGCGCGAATTCGTATCAGTATCTGGTGCGCATTGTGCTGCCCCTTTCCAAGCCGATCCTGGCGGTTATCGGCCTGTACTACGCGGTCGGCCATTGGAACGATTTCTACACGGCGTTGATCTACATCACCAATGAAGATCTCCTGCCGCTGCAATCCTTCCTGCGCGATATCCTGATGTCCAATAAGATGATGCGCAACAGCACGAGCCTGCAGGGCATGGACGCGGCCACCGCCGAGGCCCGTATGCAGCTGGCGCAAACGCTCAAATATAGCGTGATCATCGTTTCCACGGTGCCGGTGCTGTGCGTCTATCCCTTCATCCAGAAATATTTCGTGAAGGGCGTTATGATCGGCTCGGTCAAGGGATAAGCAGATGATTAAAAGGGGCTGTGAAAGAACGACAAAAGTTCTTTCACAGCCCCTCTTGATATTTTTATTGGAAGTGTTTTTTTACAGCACGCGTTCGGGGTAGTATTCCGGATGCACGGCTTCCACCCATTCGGTGAGGGCGGCGCTATAGGCCTCTTCGGTGAGCGTGCTCAGCAGGGTTTCGCGCAGCGTGGTTTCCACATCGGCGAAATCCGTGGCGCCGGAGGCAACGTCGCCCACGTATTTGATGATGTGAATGCCGTAGGAACTGCGCACCGGGTCGCTCACGCCGCCGATTTCGGGGATGGACATCGCGCCGTCGGTGAATTCCTGCACCCAGGCGGTGGAATCCGCGCTCACATAATAGCCGTTTTCCGCCGAATCGCCGCTTTGCATGCCCGGATCCTGGCCGTATTCTTCGATCAGCGCATCGAAATCTTCGCCGGCTTCAATGCGCGCGTAGATTTCTTCCACCGTGGGCTCCATCTCGGCAAAGATCGCGTCGATCTGCGCCTGGATTTCAGCCTTGTCCTCATCGGTTTCGGCGGCAGAAAGCTGGGAATTGAGCGAATCCAGCTCCGTTTGCGCTTCTTCCGAGGGCAAAAGGAGGATGTGCTTCACCGCGCGGAACCCTTCCGGCGTGTAGTATACGGTGGCGCCCGAGTTCACGGCGTCCTCATATTGCGAAAGATCCGCGGCGAAGGCTTCCTGATCCGCAGCCACGCGCGCGTCGTATTCCTGGGAAACCGCTTCGTCGGTCAGGGAAACGTCCTGAATGGCGTAGGCGTACACGCGGTTGAGGAGCGTGTCCTCCTTCAGGTAGCCGATCACGGTGTCCACCGTGTAATCCTGGGAAGCGAGGAAATCCTCGGTTTGCTGGAGCACCTCTTCGTCGGTGCCGGTAAACTGGCTCTTGTACGCCTCTACCATGCTATCGTATTCCGCTTGCGCCTGCTCGGCAAAAGCGGCTTCTTCTTCCTCCGTGAACTGATCCAGGCCCAGCTCCGCCGCTTTTTGCAACTGCACGCGGAATTCCACAATCTGGCGAATGATATCTTCCACGTAATAATCCGCGTAAGAAGAAATATCATAGCCGTACTGCGCGTACATGTTCACGAGGTAAGCGTATTGCTCTTCCACTTCCTCCACGCTCACCACGCCGCCATCGTATTTCGCCGCGACGGTGTAGGTTTCAATCTGGGCTTCCAGTTCGGCAATGCGCGCGTTGGCCGCTTCCAGTTGCGCGGCGAGGTCTTCTTCCTCGGCAAACGCGCAAGCGGAAAGCGCCATCAGCGCGGCGATCGTGAGTGCGAGAATGCGTTTGATTTGATGCATAGATGCAACCCCCTTTTTGGTTTCACCTCAGTATAGCATAAACGCGCAAAAAAAGATAGAACCCCGCAAAACATTTCGATTTTGTTCATATTTTTTTGCGCGCGGAGCGCAGAAGCGTGGCATACTAAAAGAATCCTGGGAATGCGCGGGAGGTATGCTTTGTATGCTGATGAACATCATTGTGCTGGCGCAGTTGGCGGCGACCCTTGTGGTGGGCGTGTACTTTTTCCGGCAAATGCGCGCGCAGAGCGCGCCGGAGCGCGCGGCGCACTCTGGCGGCAAGGCGCAGGCGGAATGGAAGCGGCTCAACGCCCTGCGGCGGATTCATTTGAGCGAGCCGCTGAGCGAACAAGCCCGGCCAACGCGGCTGGAGGACATCGTTGGGCAGGGCGACGCCGTGGAAGCGCTGATGGCCGTGCTCTCCGGCCCGCATCCGCAGCATGTGTTGATTTACGGCCCGCCGGGCGTGGGCAAAACCTGTGCGGCCCGGCTGGCCCTGCAGGCGGCAAAGCGCTCGGAAGGAACGCCATTTTTGCCGGACGCGCCGTTTATCGAAATGGACGCCACCTGTGTGCGCTTTGACGAGCGCGCCATTGCCGATCCCTTGATCGGTAGCGTGCACGATCCCATTTATCAGGGAGCAGGCCAATTGGGGGCCAGCGGCGTGCCCCAGCCCAAAGAGGGCGCGGTCACGCGGGCGCATGGCGGGGTGCTTTTTCTGGATGAAATCGGGGAGTTGCATCCCGTGCAGATGAACAAATTGCTCAAGGTGCTGGAAGACCGCGTGGTGCGCTTTGAAAGCGCTTATTACGATCCCAACGATTCCGCTACGCCACGTTGGATTCACGACGTGTTTCACAACGGCATGCCGGCGGACTTTCGCCTGGTGGGCGCCACGACGCGCGCGCCATCGGAACTCCCGGCGGCTCTGCGCTCGCGCTGCATAGAAATTTTTTTCCGCGCGCTCGAGCCGGAGGAACTGGCAACCATCGCGCAAAGCGCGGCGGAGCGGCTCGGTTTTGCGATTTCCAGCGCGGAGGCGGCGCACATTGGCCGCTACGCGGGCAATGGCCGGGAGGCGGTGAATATGGTGCAAATGGCCGCCGCCGTGGCGCGGCGCGCGGGCCGGCGTGCGATTGGTATGCAAGATGTGCAATGGGTGGTGGACTGCGGTCGCTATGCGCCGCGCCATGCGCCGGGGCGTTCCTCTGTGCCGGGCGTGGGCGTGGTCAATGGTCTGGCGGTTTCCAGCGCGGGCGAAGGGCTTCTGCTGCCCATCGAGGCGGTTTGCGCGCCCGGGCGGGGCCGCGTTACCATTGCGGGCATTGTGGAGGAAGAAGAGCTTTCCGATGGACGAGGCAGAAAAATTCGCCGCATGAGCATGGCGCGCGGCGCGGCGGACGGCTTCACCAACGCGACGGACGCGGCGGACTATCTGGTGGGCAAGGGAGTCCCCTTCCGGGATGCCCACGGGATCATCGGACGGGTTGTGCTCCGCTGTATCGAGAAGGGCTGTGCCATCGATGATCTGTCCCTGGAGGAGCTGCGGGAGATCTGTCCCGCCTTTGATGAGGATATCTATGAGGCTATTTC
>ERZ857998.4172-NODE-4172-length-10646-cov-3.068360_pt1 | contig 10646 bp, 8 predicted proteins | sample MGYA00519954_ERZ857998 | MGnify/ENA primary metagenome ERZ857998 (study PRJEB31778, sample SAMEA3449424) | human gut metagenome | biome: human gut; feature: human-associated habitat; material: faeces | place: United Kingdom | collected 2010/2012 ...
TCAATGGAAAACGCGGCCAGGAAAGCGAAAAAATCCGCCACGGCGGGATGGGCCGGGCGGATTTTTTCGCGATGGTTCTGGCAATCGGCGCAATCGCAAAGCGCCGCCGCGGGAAGACTGGCGCAATTGCGGGCGCTGCTTGGCTGCATGTGCGGCAGGGCGGCGGCCTCCTGTGGTTAAGTGTCGATCCGCGTCAGCGCGTGGATGCTTTTGTTGCGGTACACCAAATCATCGCGGCTGGAAAAATCGATCTTTTCCCAAAATGCGTTGCCTGCCGCGTTGCGCTGGAAAACGACCAGGGCGGCTTTGTGGATGCCTTCCCGCTCCAGCGCCTCCATCGCGTGCGCGACCAGCGCCCTGGCGATGCCTTGGCGCTGGAATTCGGGCAAAACCGCGGCGTGGTAAAGATAGCCGCGCCGCCCGTCGTGGCCCGCCAGCAGCGCGCCCACCACTTTGTCCCCGCTTTCCGCCACGAAACAGGTGGTGGGATTGCGCTTTAAGTATCTGGCAATGCCCTCCTTGCTGTCATCCGCGGTATTCAGGCCCATGCCGGGCGTGTGAATCCACAGGTCATAAACCAGTTCATAGTCTTCTATTGCCATCTGGCGAATGGAAACCAACTTACAAAACCTCGCTTTGAAAAAGCGTTTCCCCATAAACGCAGAAGGTTTATGGGGAAAGCAATCGATCCTTTGCGGCCCAAAATCGTTTATGGCACAAAGCGCGCCGTGCGGCAGGCCATTTCGCGGATGCTTACGCGGCCAAAGCCGTCTACGCCGGAAGCGAGCGTGTCGTTGAGCGGAGCGGTCCACTTTTCGGGCAGCGCTTTGGCGCCCAGCATTACGCCCAGGATGGAACCGGCGGTTGCGCCGTTGCAGTCCGTATCAAAGCCGGGGATCACGGCAATGTTCAGCGTTTTCTCCAGATCCATTTCCCCCCAGAGCAGGGCAATGGCCACGATTTGCGCGTTGGAAATCGTGTGGCACCAATCGTGACCGACATGCTCATCCCAGCGCTCGTGTACGCGCGCAAGCGCGCCTTCCCAATCTATGCCTTCCGTCCGCCAGGCGAACACGTCTGCCAAAGCGCGGTGGAGACGGCTCTCGGGCGGGATTTCGTTCATGCCCGCGCAAATGGCCTCGCGCGGGGTTTGCGCGCCAAACGCGGCGGCAATCGTCGCCGCTGCCCACATCGCGCCGTAGATGCCGTTTTTCACGTGGGAGATGCACGCATCGCGCCATGCCATATCTGCGGCCATAGCCGGGTCACCGGGGTTGACATAGCCGTACAGGTCGACGCGAATTTGCGCGCCAATCCATTCGCGATAGGCATTTTGGTGCGTAGCGGAAGCAGGCGGTTCATAACCCTGCGCAAAGTTGCGGTACGCCACGCGCTCCGCCGTGCACAGGTGCAGGATGGGCAAATTCTGCATCCAGCATTCCGCCACGTCTTCAGGCGCGAAATCCCGCCCATAGGTTTCCAGGATTTTCAGAGCGATCAGGGTGTAGTTCGTGTCGTCGTCTTCCGGCATGCAATCCACCTGGTCGATGAATGCGCGCTTTTCTAGGGCGATCCTTTCCAGCTTTGCCGCTTGCAGCACGCTATCGCTTACATCAGAGCGCAGATAGTGCTGGATGGGGTAGTTGCCCGTTGCGCGCAAAAAGGGGTGCAGTTTTTCCGTGCGCCAGCCCTCCACGGGCTTGCCCAGCAGGCAACCGCAGGCGCGGGCCAGCCAGCCGCCATAAATTTTGTCCAGCAGCGCTTCGCCCGCGGGCGCGGCAGTCTTTGCATTGCCCTTTGCCAGGCGGCGAATGGCGGGAAGATCGCTAGGTTCTATCGCGTCGTTCGCGCAGGGGCAAGCCTGTACGCGCGCGTAGAGCTCCGCGCTCAACGCATCCCTTTCCGCGCTGTCCGGCATCTGCGCGGCGCGGCGCAGCCCTTCGATCAGGGCCGCGTCCATCGCGCGCCCTTCCTCACGCGCCTGTTTTTCCTCGTTTTCGATGCCGCCTGCGGGCCGCAACCACGCGTGGTTTTTGATCATATCTGGTTCGCCTCCATTTCTATTGCTTGAACGAAATCGTTCAGGTAGCCCAAGTCCCAAAGCATGGAGCAGGAAAGGTATTTATCGCGGATGTCGCGCGCGCCGAGCAAGGCGTCTTTGGTATCGGCAAGGGAAACGCCGATGCCCGCCGGGGTCATGGGCAGGCCGGCGGCGCGCATGACGCCGATGATGAAATCATAACTGGGCAATTCTTCGCGGATGATGGAGAGCACTTCATCCCAGTGGCCGATCAGTTTTTCCACGCGCGCGGCGTGCTTTTGCGGATCGTTTTTGTGTGTCTTTTCCTCGATTTGCAAAATTTGCGGCGCGGTCTTGCCGAAGATGCGCCGCACCTGGGCTTCCCAGGCGGCCGCGTCGAAATTTTCCGTTACGGCCATGGCGCGCGCCCGGTCGGGGGTGAGGCGCAGGATCTTTTGGTAGATTTGCATGGTCAGCTTCGTGCCCACGCCCACCTGGATGCCGTGCAGGTCGCTCTTGTGGCCGCGCTCCAGCGCCATCATTTCCCACATGTGGGAGAAATAGTGCTCCAGGCCGCTGGCGGGGCGGGAAACCTCGGCAAAGCCCATCGCCATGCCGGAAAGGATCAGCCCCTCGGCAATCGCGCCCACGGCCGCGCTATCGCGGTTGGGCAAGCCGGCGGCGGCATCCACGCACTTTTTCAGCGAGCGGCGCACGAGCTTGGCCACTTCCTCGCAATAATATTCGCCGGTGACCAAATGGGAAATGCGCCATTCGCAGATGGAGATGTACTTGGCCAGCATATCGCCCAGGCCCGCGCGCAGCATGCGCATGGGCGCGTTTTTCATGATATCGGTATCGGCCAGGATGGCTTCGGGCACGCGGTTGTACAGCGTGGTCTTCACGCCGTTCACGATCATGCTGGAGGAATTGGAGGCGTATCCATCCATGGAGGGCGCGGTGCCCACCACCAGGGAGGGCTTGCCCGTGGCGTGACCCACCACCTTGCACAAATCGTTGATTACGCCCGAACCCACCGCCAGCAGGCAATCGCAGGAGGGATCGAGCGCCATGGCGATGGAGCCCACCGCCCATTCGTCCGGCTCGATTTCCTCGCGCGCAAAGGTGAAGGGTACAAAATCGATGCCAGCATTTTTCAGCACGGCGTGCACTTGCTCGCCTGCCGCGCGCAGCGTATGCGGGTCGCACACCACAAAGGGCTTCTTTGCGCCCATAACCCGCAGCGCTTCCGGCAGGGCGTTGACCGCACCCGCGCCGATTTTAACGAATTTGAGCGGCGTTTTATGCGTTTTGCCGCAAGCACAGGGAAACTCGGCTGGCGCAATGAGATGTTCAATGGAAAGCTCGGAAAATTGCATGGAAATGGCTCCTTTCGCACTATGACGGTTTCATATGTACGCTTTACAGCAGGAACACGCCGCTTGCGGCGCAGATGTCGCGCGTTTCTTGGGGCCAAAGCGAAACTTGCACTTCGCCGATGTGACACTTTTGCAGCATCAGCATGCAAAGCCGCGATTGGCCGATGCCGCCGCCGATGGTGAGGGGCAATTCGCCTGCCAGCAGCGCGCGATGGAAATCCAGCCCGGCGCGCTCTTCGCACCCGGCGATTTTGAGCTGCCGCGCGAGGGATTCTTCGTTTACGCGGATGCCCATGGAGGAAACCTCAAAGGCGCAGCCGAGCAATTCGTTCCATACGATGATATCGCCGTTGAGCGCCCAGTCGTCATAATCCGGCGCGCGGCCATCGTGCGGCTTACCGCCCTTCAGCGTGCCGCCGATCTGCATCACAAACACGGTGCGGTGCTTGCGGGCAATTTCGTTTTCGCGCTGCTTGGGGGAGAGGTTGGGATACATGTCTTCCAATTCTTGCGAGGTGATAAAGAACACGTCCGGGCAGATGCAAGGGGTCAACCGCGGATACATGGCCGTGGTGGCCAGCTCCGTGGCGGCCATGGCGCGCACGATCACCTTCACGGTGTTTTTGAGATATTCCACGGTGCGATCCTCGGGCAGGATCACTTTTTCCCAATCCCACTGATCGACGTAAATGGAATGCAGGTTGTCCGGTTCCTCATCGCGGCGGATGGCGTTCATATCGGTATACAGGCCCTCGTGGGGCAAAAAGCCATAGAGCTTGAGCGCCATGCGCTTCCACTTGGCCAGCGAATGCACGATTTCCACATCGCCATTCACGTCGCGCACGGAAAAGCTCACCGGGCGTTCCACGCCGTTTAAGTTATCGTTTAGGCCGGAATCGCGCGTGACAAACAGCGGCGCGGAAATGCGCAGAAGCTGCATGGCCTTGGAAAACGTGCGCTCAAAGGTATCTTTCACAAATTTGATGGCGGTTTCGGTTTCGCGCACATCGAGCGCGCTTTTGTAACCCTGGGGAATGTAGCATTGGGTCATATTCGCACCTCCATGGGTGACAGTATAGCAGATTTGTGTTAAGGATAGGCGCGCAGGGACGAGGGAATGCGAATTTTTTTGCGGCCCGCACGCTTGCCTTTAACCGCGATTTTTGGATTTTGCGGCGGACGCGGCGCGCGCGGCACGGTATACTGAAGAACAGGAATTTGCATTGCGGAAGGAAGGAACATACATGAAGAAAGTGGATACGCATGTGCATACCTGCGAAGTGAGCCGCTGCGGGCATGTTCCCGGCGCTGAGATGGCTCGCCTCTATGCGCAGGCGGGATACGACGCCATTTTGATCACCGACCATTTTATTCTTCCGGAGGTGGCGGAAAGTGGCAAAACGCCGGAAGAAACCGTGGAAGCCCAGATGAGGGGATACCACGCGGCGCTGGAAGGCGCGGATGGCAAGCTTCAGGGAGCGCCATTCAGGTGTTCCTGGGCGCGGAAATCCGCTTTTTTGGCGGTGAAGAGGATTTTTTGTTGGTTGGCCTGAACGCGGAGAAATACCTCGCCATTGCGCGCGCCATGCCGCGAACGCCGGGCGCTTGCCGCGCGCTGGCGGAGAACATGGGCGTGCTTTTGTATCAGGCGCATCCTTATCGGGAGGGCCAGCAGCCCGCCGCGCCCAGCGATTTGAGCGGGGTGGAGGTGCTCAACGCCCATCCCCGGCACGATAGCCACAACGATCTGGCGCTTGCTTACGCGCAACAGCACGGCTTGCGCATGCTGTGCGGTTCCGACGCGCACCAGACGATGGACGTGGGGCGCGGCGGGATCCTCGCGCCTGACTGGGTGAACAGCGCGGAAGACCTCGCCGCCTATTTGCGCGATACACCGCGCCCGCAATTCTGGGTCAATGGCGCGCCGCAGGCGTAAGAGCCGCATCAACGGCTTGCATCAACTGGGGCAAGAGCTGGCCGCTGCCCGATGGCACGCGCTGCGTGCCAAACACCACGGTCAGCTCGCGGGCGGGGTCGATGCGCAGCGTTGTGCCCGCCATGCCGTTCCAGCCAAAGCTGCCGGTGCGTTCGCGGTATTGCCCGTTTTTGCGCTCATCCACCAGCGTGCGCACCAAATAGCCAAAGCCGTACCCATGAGGCGCGTCCCAGAAAGTGGAAAGCTGGTTTTCTGTCAATTGGTTTTGCCGCATGCGCTGGATGGAAGCAGGCGAAAGAATGCCCGCGCCGCCTTGACGCAGCATTTCGCCAAAGACCATAAAGTCGTCCAGCGTAGAAAACAGGCCCGCTCCGCCCATTTCCACGCGCGAGTTATCCAGCCCGTAGCCGAGCGCTTCTGCGCGCGGCGCAAAGGAACCATCGGCCACATAGTGGTATAAGGTGGCGGCGCGGGCAGTTTGGGCTTCGCTCAGGGAGAAGCCTGTATCCACCATGCCGAGTGGGGCAAAAAATGTCTTTTTCAGGAAAGCGCCCAGTTCCATGCCTGTGACGGCGACGATGATGCCGCCCAACACGTCGGCGCTCAGGCCGTAGAGCCAGGTTTCGCCCGGCTCGAAGCATAGCGGGCACTGCGCGATGGCGCGCACAAAATCGCGCGTGCCACACGCGCGCATGTCGCCCAGCGCCGCCAATTGCTTTTCATACATTTGCGAGATGGGCGCAGGGGCAGCGTCGGGATAGGGAATGCCCGATGTCATGGTGAGCAGGTGCTGGATGGTCAATTTCGTGCGCGCGGGGCGCAGGGTTCCATCCGGCATGAGCACATTCATGTGGGCGTATTCCGGCAGGATGGCCGCGACAGGCGTCTCTGGCGCGAGAATGTTTTGTTCGCACAGCTTTAACACGGCAGCGGCCGTTACGATTTTGCTCATGGAAAACATGCGCATGACGGTATCGCGGGAAAAGGGCGCGCCCGCTGTCAGGTCGCGCAGACCCGCGCTGCCAAAGAAGAGTTCTTTCCCGCCCTGGCGCACCAGCGCCGCCGCGCCCGTCACTTGTCCCGTTTCCACGATGTCATGTAAAAATGCTTGTATCGGATGCATACTTGCTCCCATCTTGGCGCGCTCAGCGCCGATCCAATTCTTCGCGATAGTGCGGCGTGCCGATTAGGCCGATCTGCGCGAAATCCGCCATATTGTGCCGGATGATATAGTCGATATAAGAGGCGAACAGCCGCGCGGTAAAGAGATATCCGGCGGGATTCATATGGCCGCCGAGGAAGAATTGCCGGTGGAACGCTTCGTCGTACACGGGCGCGTGCGCGTTTAGGTCAATAACGTATGCGTGCGGGAAATAGGCCGCGAATTGGCGCAGCAGCGCGGCGTGTTTCGCCTTGACTTCCTCCCTTTCGGGCTGCGTCGCGTCACGCGGCATGGTAACGAAAAAGAAGCGCGCCTTTGGCTGGATTTCTTGCAAACGCGTGACGATTTGCGCGTAATATCCCGCAAAGGTGGGCTGGTTCTGCCGCCAATCCTTTGGGTTCACGTCGTCCAGCGAGCCCAGGGGCATTTTCAGGCCGAACAGGTCGTTCACGCCCAGCGCGAGGATATAGCCCTGGCAGGCCAGATCGGGGTTCCAATAGCCGTTTGTCTCGGCAAAGCTTTCGCAGTATTCCTTGGCGGTCATGCCGCCGCGGGAAAAGTTGCGCGCGGTCAGCCCCGCCATGCGGGCCAGGTACTGGCCCCAGGAATATTCGAACATATCGTGATAGGTCTTGTTGCCGTTCGCGTCGAGCGATTCGAATTCGCCCGAGGACAAGCTGTCGCCCACGCAGCCTATGGTGCGGAAAACACCGCACAACCCTCCGTCGCCCACCAGGGTATCCAGCGGCTTCTCTTCTGCGCGCGGGAAAAACAGTTCTATATTCATCAAGGTAACCTCCCTTTGTTATTGGCGAAGATATTGCAGCGCGCCCTCCATGTTGATGGCGCTTTCCCAGGGACGGCAGCGCGTGTTTTGCGGCTGACCGGCGTCGTAATATTCGGCCCACATGCCAGCGCTGTCTTTCAAAGCGAGCATATGCGCGAGCAAATCGTCCGCCGCAAGGCCAAATCGGGCTGCGGCATACAATAGCAGGTCAAAATCGTATCCTACGCAACGGCTGCCATCGGGCAGGGAGGGCAAAACGCCGGTTTGGCGGTATTGCGCCAGATATGCGTTTATCTGGCTGCGCAGGTATTCCTGGCTCAATAGCGGCGAATCCACATAGAGCGCCATCAGCAGCGCGCTCTTGAGCGGGATCTCTTGCGTGCAGGCCGGCGGCGTAAGCCGCCCCGCGGCTAGGCAGTGTGGGCAAACGTATATGCCTTCGCCTACGCGCTTGAGCCAGCCAAAGGTATCGCCGTTCGGGCACATGCCATGGCGGTATGCGGGTTCCCTCAGGCCTTCGAGCCGCGAGAGTGAATTGGCGATGTAGCCGTCTTTGCGCCGGAAATTGTCCTCAAACTGGCGCTCCGCGTCCGCAAGAGCCTCTTTCGCCTGGCAGATCCAATCTTCTTTTTCTTCGGTGCGCCGCTGGGCCAAATAGCGCTTGCCGCCCTCGATAAAAAGCATTGTGGCTTCGAATGAGCCATGGTTGAGCGCGGTGCGCGGCAAAAAACCGCCCGCCACATAGGTTTCGTCGCCATTGAAGGGCAGCATGCCCCGGTGCAACTGAGCGATCTGGCTGCGCAGCGCCCAATCCAGCATGGGCCGCTGCCTGTCGAAAAATTCCCGGTTCCCGGTCGCTTCCAATAGCTTTATGGATTGCAATAGCAGGTGGCCGGTGATTTCCACGGCGTCGTTTTCGTGTTCGTGAAAGCTGCCGGGCACGCCGATGCCTTGCGCGTTGGCCAGGCGGCCGGAGCGCGCAAACACATCGTGGGAAAATTGCACGATTGCCGCGGCTTCCTCCAGGCAACCCATGGCGAGCAGGCCGCGGAAAGTGCCGTATTGGTCGCGCACATAGGATAGGTGATAGTTGTGCCCCGCGAGCACGCCGCCATTTTGCCCCTGCTGCGCCCGGATGAGGAAGGATACGCCCTCGCTCGCCTCCCGCACCGCTTCCGCAAGCGGATGCGCTTTGAGCGCGGGCATGCGCTCCAGGCGGCGCTGGTGGAATGCCCCGTCCTCCTCGCGCGCGGCACGGAAAATTTCTTCCGGCGCGGTTGCCAGCGCGCGCTCCATGGCCTCCACGCAGGCAGGATATGTTTCTGCGCCCACCACGAGCATGCAGCCTTCGCGCTGGAAAGTGACGCGCAGCGCGTCTTCCAGCGCTTCCACATGAGCGCCTCCCGTGAAAGCAATCATCATATAGCGGCGCGCGCCGCAGGGATAATCGTTGTAGTAAGGCGTGCAGGCGGGTACGACGATTAGAGCAGCCCACGCGCAGCCGGGAAACAGCGCGGTTTGCCCGGCAAGTTCGTGCCCGTGGAGGCATAGCTTCATGCGAAGCGCCTCGCGCAGCCGCCAGGCGCGCAGCAGGCAGACGGGATGGCGAGCGGCACATTCCGCGATTTCCCCCTGGGGCAGGCGGTGCTCCCATAAATTGCTTCCCGGTAAACGCCGGGATTCGCAGCGCGGCGCGCCGCCTTCCTCTGCGATAAGGGAAAACATCGTTGGGCTGGAATAGGGCGGGCCAAAGACCTGCACCCATTCGATTCCCCTACCATAAGCGATGGTCTCGCCGTTGCCCAGGGCGTGCAGGGCGCGATCGGCCTTGGTTTCGGCCATAAAAGGAAACCTCCCTTGAAAAAAGCGCGGTGCGGGACTATCTCCGGCGCACCGCGCTTTCCGTGTTTTAAGATCGATCTTCCGCGCGCGCTTCCAGCAAAATGGGCGCGCTGAGCAGGCCGATGGGCTTGAGACGGTATTCATACGTCCACTTATTGCCAGTGGTGTGCCAGGCGGGCGGGCCGATCCAGCGCTCGTTTTCATCCGCCAGATGCACGGGGCCAAAGCCGTTGCCCCGGTGACCAAAGAGCGCAATGGTGAGCGTGTGTTTGCCCGCCGGCAAAGCGCCCAGGGACATTTCATAAGGCGCGTAGGTCAAAAGCCCCAAATCTTTGCCGTCGAGGGCGATTTTCATTGTCGCGCCGCGATAGTGCGCCGCGCGCAGGGTGACTTCACCGCCCTGGCTTTCAAAGGGGATTTCATAGGAAATGTTCCCGCCGTAGAAGGGGAACCCCTGCTCCGCGATGCTGCCAAAGCCGATGCACTCCTCTCGCGGCGCGAGCCGCGCCTGCCGTCCGCGCAAAACGACGGCAAAATCGCCCAGCAGATACATCCACTCCAGGTTGGTGCGCTGGCCAAAGGGCATTTCCACAAGGAGCGTGTTTTCGCCCGCTTGCAGCGGGGGCAGCGCGTAGGTGGCAAGGCACTTGTCCACATACCAGCCATCGGGACTGGCTGCCGCGCTTTCGCCGTTGAGGGAAATCTTTGCGCCTTCCAGGCATTCGCCCGCCAGATGGACGCCTGCGAAACGGGCTTCGCTGTGGATGCTGAAACGGAAGCGCACCGTGTGCGAAGGATCGTTCGGCGCCTTGGCATAGGGCTGCAAATCGTCGCCCACGGGCCAGCCCAGCATGGCAAAGCATTTTTCCGCCGCGCGCAGGATTTCCTCGCGCGCCTGCCAGGGGCCGTCATCCACCGCGAATTCCGCCTGGTCGAGCAGTAGCGCGTTCGGCTCGTCGAGCGCATAGCGCGCGAGCGCGTCCACGGTCAGCAGCGCCTTTTGCGCGGCTGGCGCGACGGTTTCTTCTAGGCAACTGTGCTCCACGGGCTCCAGGAGGAGGAGCAGGCTGTCCTCGTCCCAGAGGCGGGCATAGATTTCCGTAGCGCCGTTTTCCGCCCGGTGGGGGATCGGATGGATTGTGCCGGTGAGCGTGTCGTACACGGTGGGGCGGAACACGCCTTCCACACGGATGCGCACGTTTTGCCCAACGGGCACATCGCGGTTGTAGGGGGCTTTGGCCTGGGCAATGAACAGCCATAGGGCGTCGCCATCGCGGCGAATCTGGTGCACGTATTGGTTTGCACGCGCGCCGGAATCGCTGTGGATGTCGATCAGGCGCACGGGCGCGATGGCGTCCATCAGCGCGCTCTTCGAGGCGGAGATGTGAATCGAACGCTCATACAGCGCCTTTGCGCGCTGCGAGGGGCGCGCGTTTTCGTATTTCGGCGCGTCGCCGATGAAGATCAGCCGCCCGCCCGCGCCGGCCTTGGCGGTGAGCTTGACCACGCAGTCTTTGAGC
>ERZ857998.4173-NODE-4173-length-10639-cov-9.543556_pt1 | contig 10639 bp, 7 predicted proteins | sample MGYA00519954_ERZ857998 | MGnify/ENA primary metagenome ERZ857998 (study PRJEB31778, sample SAMEA3449424) | human gut metagenome | biome: human gut; feature: human-associated habitat; material: faeces | place: United Kingdom | collected 2010/2012 ...
AAACTTATCCGTTGCTGAAGATTGAAATCTCAAACACTTCTCACCCGTTCTATACAGGTAAATCTACATTGGTAGATACTGCAGGTCGTGTTGACAAGTTCATGAGCCGTTACGGTGACCGTAAGAAGAAATAATTCGATCTTTCGTGAAAGATGAAAAAGAGGAGATTCTCGCAGAGAATTTCCTCTTTTTCGTTTTCTATATTCCTTAACGTCAAGCATCATCCAACAAGAAATCGGCTATATGACGATGCCTGACACCCTCCACATTATCCTGCCACAAGCTGTCCATGCTAACTACATATTTAGGATAATGGTCGTTAATGGCGAGCAAAGGAGCAAACTCCCTCTCAACAGTGGCCTGTGAAGCTAACTGATACGTTACTTGCACATAAATCTTTTCTTCCCGACGGATGGCTACAAAATCTACTTCTTTATCATCCTGTTTGCCTACATACACTTCATACCCCCTTCTTTTCAACTCCAGACAGACCAGATTCTCCAACATACCTGCAATCAACCGGTCACGATAGCCCATCACGGAATAAATCAAAGAAAGGTCGCTTACAAAATACTTCTCATTCGTCTGCAGAATTTCCTTTCCTTTAATATCATATCGGGGAATACGTTGAATGATAAAAGCACTTTCCAATGCATTCAGATAATTATAGATGGTATTCATATCCACCTTCCGTTGCTGACTTTTGAAGTAATCGGCTATATTTTTAGCGTTCAGCTTATTGCCTATATTATCGAAAACAAACTTCACTACCCGTTCGAGCAGTTCCACATTCCGGATATTGTGACGCTGCACCGTGTCACGAAGAATGACAGAAGAATAGATGTCGTAGACAATTTTATAGATAGCCTCATATCCATAATCGGCAGTATGTATGGCCGGAAATCCTCCCATACGGAGATATTTCTGAAATTCCTCCTTCCGGTTGAGCGTCGGATCATTGGCCTGCAAGTCATGGAAAGTCAGATATTCTCTAAAAGACAAGGTCATGACATGGAAAGCGACATACCGTCCCGTTAAATAAGTTGCCAGTTCGGACGATAACATACGTGAGTTGGAGCCGGTCACATAAATATCCGTATCCAAATCTACCAGAAGTGAGTTGACCACTTTTTCCCAACCGTCCACTTCCTGAATTTCATCCAAGAGAATATAATATTTACCCGCATCTCCTGCCTGCCCCCGAATATAAGCATACAAAGCCTTCGCCTCTTTCAGATCTATCCACTGAAAACTTTCAAAATTCAGATAAATGATACGTTCTTCACGAACTCCTCTCCTCAACAGTTCGTCACGAATCAGACGCAGCACTACCGACTTTCCACTGCGACGAATACCCGTTATCACTTTTACAAACGGCTTATCTATAAAAGGAACGATTTGTTCCATATACTGTTCACGATTAATCATATTCAAAAGTTTTTAGGGTTATAAGCACAAAGATATACTATTTTCGGAAAGTTTTTAGGGTTATAACCCTAAATAAATCCATAAATTCAGATTCTTTTAGGGTTATAAGCCGAAAAATAAATAAAAGAAATATGACTAAATCCGATTTATTACCAAATAAAGAAAGTACCTTTACCCCAATAATTAATAAAAAATGGAAATAACCGATTTAAAACAAATGACAAAGGAAGAAGTTTTTAATTTCATCAGACAACGCCTTTCTTTCAGTAAAGAACTGCAAGAACAATTCAGGCATGTGAATAAAGACGATCTCGCAAAAGAACATCGCAGATTCGAAATGTCCGGAAATGAATCAAAGACAGGCCAATGCACGATTTTCAACACAGCGATTCTGAACGAGTTTGCCGATCTTGGCATCTATGATTATACTTCTTACCTTTTTCTCGACTTCCACAATGGCACTCCAACCGTTTATCTCAAATACTTCTCCGAAAATGAAAATTTGGAATATACATTTACCGGATATACCACAACGGAAATCATCTTTGCAATTCTTGAACTGACTATCTTCTCCGGAAAGCCCAAAAGAAATCGCAGCTAAAAAAAGAATTGCACGGAAAGACAATACGAGGTCAAAAGACTTTTATGGCTTTCATTTAAGCACGGATTACACGGATTTCACGGTTCCATTAGACTAAAACCGTGAAACTCGTGTAATCCGTGCCTAAATAATATCAATCTAATAGATGGTTTTACTTTTGGCTCCCTCCTTTTTATCATCACATTATATTTGCCACCCGTATAGCATATTTACCATCTTTATACCATACTCTCTATTCTCATACCATATTTCCTGCATTTATTTCCTCTTTTCCATCCTATTCCGAAAAAAACATATATCTTTGTCATACGCTTTCTGCTCATCGGCGTGATGAAACGGTGGAAAGCGGTTATTATTTTAAATGGAATATGACGTATTATCTCTCTTACCCGAAATCTAGCAGTTTCTATTCACGGAGAGATGATACAACAGATATTCCACGTGAACGGCTTGTATCAACATATCCGTTAGGAGATGTGTTATATATAAACGATTGGCGTGGATGTCTGTTGTTATCATTGTCTCGTGAAAAGGTTCGCTAGGCCTAGGGTAAAGATAATGGTACAACAGCATTCACGTCTTTTTTGTATCCGGGCGGTTATACATTACCCCAGAAAAGTCTAACCTAACCACTCCTTACTCGTCCGAAATGCAAAAAACGTGGATGCGTGTTGTCCCACATAAACAAAATAACATTTACTTTTTATTGTGGAACACATTAAAAAAGAGCATTATGCCGAAATGGATTAGCATAGAAAAAGCAGCGTTTAAGTATGGGATTAACGAAGAGGTGATCTGGCTTTGGATAGAAATGAATAGATTTCCGGTAGCGTACACTAAGGAACCGCCTGCAGTTGACGAAGAAGGTATGGACGATTTTTTGCGTCGAGGTAAGGATCGGGTTATGGCGGAATATATTGATACATTAGAAGAACTGTGTATGCAAAAAACAAAGATTTGTCTTTTGTATGCCGAAATTATAGGTGCTCAGGATAAGGAACTGCTGTTGCAGAGGGAAAAAATCGCTCGAATGAATGAGATACAGATAGCCATGAGAAGACAAGGCGAACGGATGCAGGACTGTGCGAAGGTGCTTATGAAATACGAAAAGCCTTTTCATATCAGTTGGGTAGATAGATTATGGAACAATTTGAAGCAGTTGTTGTCAGGCGTGAAGCATTGGACGGGGCTGAAATAAATAGAGCGTATAATATTTTTTATCTATTCTTTTTACTTTCTTAACTCCGAATGTTTCGTAACTGTTGGGAAACCACCTACTTTTATCCCCCAAATTTGCAACATTCCGAAATGTTGCACGTCTAATAAAATAAGAACTAAATCATTCTAGTTATGAAACACAGACTGTTGCTACTATTACTATTCGTGTTCACTGCATCTGTGGCGGGGTGGGCGCAAAAATCCGTGGCTCCTTCTTATACAATCAAAGGTGTGCTTCTGGATTCTTTGACGCAGGAAGGGGAACCGTATGCTACAATCAGAATTACAAAGAAAAATGCTCCGGAGAAAGCGCTGAAAATGGCGGTGACCGGTGCGAACGGTAAATTTCAGGAGAAGCTGAATGTGCCGGCAGGAGATTATGTAATCAGTATTTCTTCGATAGGTAAAGCGCCTGTGGTGAAGGAATTTACGTTGAAATCGTCAACTAAGGTGGTTGATTTGGGGACAATGCTCTCGGCGGAAGCCAACAATGAGCTGAAAGGGGTGGAAGTCGTGGCACAAAAGCCTCTGGTAAAGGTAGATGTCGATAAGATAGAGTATAATATTGAGGATGATCCCGATTCCAAGTCCAACAGTATATTGGAAATGTTGCGTAAAGTTCCTTTGGTGACGGTGGACGGGGAAGATAATATACAGGTGAACGGAAGCAGCAGTTTCAAGGTACACGTGAACGGAAAACCCAATAACATGATGAGCAATAACCCGAAGGAAGTGTTGAAAAGTATGCCTGCCAATTCGATTAAATATATTGAGGTTATCACTTCACCGGGAGCTAAATATGATGCGGAAGGAGTGGGCGGTATCCTGAATATCGTGACAGTAGGCAGCGGATTTGAAGGATATACGGCTACTTTCCGTGGAAGCGCGAACAATAACGGGGCAGGTACCGGTGCTTATGCAATGGTGAAACAGGGGAAACTAACCCTTTCCGCCAATTATAACTTTAATTATAATAACAGCCCGCGCGGCTATTCGGACAGTTATCGTGAGAACTTTGAGTCGGATACGGAGAAATATCTTGAGTCCGGCAGCAGTTCCAAGTCAAAGGGGAATTTCCAGTACGGGAATCTTGAGGCGAGTTACGAGATTGATACGTTACGGTTGCTGACGGTGGCTTTCGGGATGTATGGCAGCAGTAATAAGAGTAACAGCGACGGTAGTACCGTGATGTACGGAGCAAATTACGAGGATGTTGCTTATAGCTACCGGACGGACAATCATGGAAAAAGTTCGTGGTTCTCCATAAATGGAAACGTTGATTATCAGCGTACTTCCAAGAAGAACAAACAACGGATGATTACGCTTTCTTATAAGGTGAACACACAACCTCAGACGAGTGATTCTTATAGCACTTATCTCGATATTCTTCCGGATGAAAGAAAAGATGAACTGATAGAAAATCTGAAGTTGTACAATTACCATTCGGACGGTAAGACGAATACTATGGAACAGACCTTTCAGGTGGATTATACGACACCGATCGGCAAATTGCATACGATTGAAACCGGCGTGAAGTATATCTTCCGGCGGAACTCCAGTGATAATAAGTTTTACGAGGCAGCAGGAGGCAGCAATGATTATGCATACAACGAGGACCGCAGCAGCGATTACCGTCATTTGAACCATATCCTGTCCGCCTATGCCGGATATACGTTGAGATATAAGGACTTTACTTTCAAACCGGGCCTCCGCTACGAACAGACCATACAACGGGTGAAATATATTGTCGGTCCGGGAGAGAATTTCCATACCAATTTCAGTGACTTGGTGCCTTCCGTCTCTTTGGGGATGAAGATCGGCAAAACGCAGAACATACGTGCCGGTTATAATATGCGTATCTGGCGTCCGGGTATCTGGAACCTGAACCCTTATTTTGACGATCAGAACCCGATGTTTATCAGTCAGGGTAATCCGGATTTGAAGAGTGAGAAAAGTCATGCGTTCGATGTGGCTTACAGCAGTTTCAGTGCTAAGTTTAACGTGAATGTCTCGTTGCGTCACTCCTTTAATAATAATGGAATCGAGAGAATCAGCCGTTTGATTACTGCCGAGGACGGGGAAGACTTTGGCGGAGGTCATATAGCACCGCAAGGGGCTTTATACAGCACCTATGATAATATAGGCAAGAACCGGAATACCGGTCTTTCCCTTTATCTGAACTGGAATGCTTCTCCGAAAACACGTATTTATGTGAACGGACGCGGAAGTTATACAGATATGAAAAGTGAGGCGCAGGGATTGCACAACTATGGATGGAACGGTTCTTTCTACGGGGGTATCCAGCACACGCTTCCTTTGAAGTTGCGGTTGAGCCTGAATGGCGGTGGAAGTACGCCGTATATCAGTCTGCAAGGAAAGGGGTCCGGTTATCAATATTATGGTCTTAGCCTGAACCGCTCGTTCCTGAAAGAGGACCGTTTGTCTGTGAACTTATATTGTAATAACATCTTTGAAAAATACAGGAGCTACAACAACCATACGGAAGGAGCCAACTTCGTGTCAAAGAGCAGTAGCAAATGGCCGAGCCGTAGCTTTGGAGTCAGTGTCAGCTACCGGATCGGAGAACTGAAAGCCAGCGTGAAGAAAGCTGCCCGAAGCATTAGTAATGATGATGTGAAAGGCGGCGGAGGCGGAGGAAACGCCGGTGGCGGAGGTGGTCAGTAAGACCACTTCCACCGACCGTGATTCCTTATTGTTGTCTCACATCCTGTTTGTTGGTATTAAAACCGAGTTTCGTCAATCCGGCTTGTACATCGGGGTGGCTCATAAAGAGTTTCCATAACAGGCCTGTCCGGTAATTCTCGATCATGACGGCGATAGGTCCCTGGTCGATAGCCAGATAGCGTTGCGGATACCAGTTGTCCGTTTCGCTGAAAGCATCGTAGAATCCGAAAGGACCGAACACTTTATCTCTCATACTATATAGATGGCGCATCACTTGCATGGAATATTCCGGTGTATAGACAATGGATGAAAGCGCGGCGGTAGGGGAGATTACTCCTTTGTCCTCCTGCTCATTGGGCGAATGAGCCGCATATCCATCGACGGAGTAGCTGGCAGTCAGTCCCCAACAATCCGGTCCGAAACCTTTGTAATGTTTAGGGTTGCGGATGCAGTAAGCACGGTTCACCAGTGTCAGGTTGCGCATTTCGTGGAAGTAGCTGGGGCAGTATTCATCTTTTAGTCCCACCGGATCAAGTCCGAGGAAAGAGTATTGAGCCCAGAAAAGCGGTCCGGCTTCGGTGCCCTGATAGCGGAGGTGCAATTCGATTCCTTCCACTTTATGCGGAGAAACGATGGCTCCGTTCTGTGCCCAACCGTCATGATAGACAGCCGCAGGTACCCCATGGGTAGGAGAAGCAGCAGCAAGAATATACATAATCATACATTCGTTGTAGCCGTGTACAGGGAAATTCATTTCCCAGCCATACGTCGGACTCCAATGCCAGTAAAGAACGTTTTGCCCGCCTTGCCGATACCAGTTCCAGTCGACATCCCGCCAAATCTGGTCGATCCGTTGGGCGAGGGCTTTCTCTTTCTCGTTTCCGTTGACGTAATATTGGTGTACGGCCAATAGTCCTTGGATGAGGAAAGCGGTCTCTACCAGATCGCCCCCATTATCTTTTTGCCCGAATGGTTTCACCTTGCCCGTATCACCATACCACCAATGAGGGTAGGCTCCATGGAAACGGTCTGCCTTTTCGAGGAAAGAAACGATGCGTTCCATTCGTGCCAGTCCCTCTTCGCGGGTGACGTAACCGCGGTCGATTCCCGCAAGGATAGCCATGATGCCGAAGCCGCTGCCGCCGGAAGTGACTACGTTGGCATCGTTTTCTGGATAAACGCCGTCCACATGATAACGTTCGGGAGCTAAGCCGCTATTCGGCTCGGAACCTTCCCAGAAATAGAGGAAAGTCCGTCGCTGGACGGTATCCATCAGGGCGTCGTCCGATAACGAGTCGGTGGCTGCGGAAAGGTTGTTGCTTTTGCTTTTCCCTTTACAGCTCTGGAAAGTCAGGGCAACGGCGGATAGAAATAGTAACATGAGCGGAAGTGCACTCATTTCTATTATTCTTTTATATTTATCGTTCATAATCAAGGTGATAAAAGTTTAGTTTAACGTGAACTTCGCGGTTTTCACATCACGGCTGTTCGTACCGATCATCACTTCAAAGTCGCCCGGTTCGGCAACCAGTTGCAAGTCATAATTATAGTATCGAAGCATTTCCGGAGCAATCTTGAAACGGACAATCTTCATTTCTCCCGGTTCCAGGAATATCTTTTGGAAACCTTTCAGCTCTTTGACGGGACGGGTACTGCTACCCACAACGTCGCGGATATAAAGCTGTACCACTTCCGAGCCGGGCCATGTTCCGGTATTGGTAACCTCCACTGCCGCGGTCAACGAACCGTTCATGTCCATGGAAGAATGACTCAAGTCGATGTCACTGTAAGAGAACGTCGTATAAGAAAGGCCGTAACCGAACGGATAAAGCGGATCATTATCCACATCGAGATAGTTGCTGCGGAATTTCTCAAACCATTTGCCATCTTTCAATGGGCGTCCGGTATTTTTGTGCGCATAATAAAGAGGTATCTGGCCGACATTCTTCGGGAAAGTCATAGTCAGTTTACCACCCGGATTGACGTAACCAAAGAGGGCGTCACCAATGGCATAAGCGGCTTCACTACCTCCGAACCATACATTTAGAATGGCAGGCACATGCTCCTGTTCCCAATTCAGCGTAAGCGGACGTCCGGTGAATAACACCAGTACTACCGGTTTGCCTGTCTTTAAAAGTTCTTTCAACAGATTCTGTTGTACGTCGGGAATATTCAAGTCTGTACGACTGCTGCTTTCACCGCTCATTTCAGAAGATTCGCCTAGCGCTGCGATGATGATATCCGACCGACGGGCTACGTTCAATGCTTCGTCCAGCAACTGCTGGTCGGTGCGGTTGTCACGGTTCAGGGAACGGCCGAACATCGTTGCCCGTTCTTCGTAACTTGCGTCACTAATCAGGTTGCTTCCTTTAGCGTACATGATATTCGCTTTTCCGGCTGTCATCTCTTTCAATCCTTCTACCAAAGAAGGGCAACGGTCGAGCACAGCTGCTACGCTCCATGTACCCGGCATATTGCTACGGCTGTTTGCCAACGGACCGATTACTGCAATATTTCCTTTAGGGTTGAAAGGCAACAACGGATTTCCGTTCGGATTACCGTCGGGACTGTCATTCTTCAGAAGAACGAAACTTTCTGCTGCAATTCTGCGGGCTGCATCACGATGGGCTTTGGTAAAGATGTCGCGTGCCGGACGTTTCGGATCGCAATATTTATAAGGATTATCAAACAATCCCAGTTTATATTTGGCTTCCAGAATACGACGGCAAGCCGTATTCAATGTTTCCATAGAGACTTTTCCTTCCTGAACGGATTTCTTCAGTGTCCCTACAAAACCCTCGCTTACCATATCCATATCCACTCCGGCGTTGATGGCACGGGCGGATACTGTCTGAAGATCACCGATACCGTGGTCGATCATTTCTGAAATGCCCGTATAATCAGTTACCACAAAACCGTTGAATCCCCACTGTCCGCGGAGAATATCCGTCATCAGCCATTTATTGGCAGTGGCCGGAATACCGTCTACTTCATTAAAAGAAGCCATCACGCTGCCTACACCCGCTTCAACAGCTGCTTCATACGGCAGCATATAATCATTGAACATTCGTTGGCGGCTCATATCTACGGTGTTATAGTCGCGGCCGGCTTCGCCTGCCCCATATAACGCAAAGTGTTTTACGCAGGCCATGATTTCATCATTCCGTTCCATGTTTTTCCCCTGATAGCCGCGTACCATCGCTTCGGCAATCATGGCACCGAGAAACGGGTCTTCGCCACTACCTTCGGATACGCGTCCCCAACGAGGGTCACGTGAAATATCCACCATCGGGCTGAAAGTCCATGAGATTCCATCAGCACTTGCCTCTACGGCTGCAATGCGGGCAGACTCTTCAATGGCTGTCATGTCCCAGGTGCAAGACAAACCGAGCGGGATAGGGAACATCGTTTCGTATCCGTGAATAACGTCCATCCCGAACAATAACGGAATACCCAGCCGGGAATCTTCCACAGCTTGTTTCTGTACTTCACGTATTTTCTCTACTCCTTTCAGATTGAACAATCCTCCCACTTCGCCTTTCTTGATTTTTGCGGCAATGTCGCTGCTTTTAGCTTGTCCCGTAGTGATCTCTCCGGTGACGGGAAGGTTTAACTGTCCGATTTTTTCTTCCAGCGTCATTTTATTCATCAATACGTCGATGAAACGATCCATATCCTGTGGCGACTTTTGTGCCGACGCGGTTAGAAAACCTGCGGCAAACAACAGGACGGATAGACTTAACTTTTTGTATATCATATTATTATAGTTACTTTTATCTCTATTCATATAAAGTCCTCCTGATGCGTTGAATGTTCGGCACCGAGGAGGACATTGTTCGACACCGAGGAACAGTAGTTTCGGCACCGAGGAAACAACCGTTCGGCACCGAGGAACTTTCTTATTGGTAGTCGGGGTTCTGTACTAACACTCCTTTAGACTTGTCGATCTCTGTCTGCGGCAGTGGAAGCAGTGCGTTTTTGTCCTGATAATTGGTTTTACCGGCTGCGTGCAACACTTCTTTTGCAATGCCCCAACGAACGAGGTCATAGAAACGGTCGAATTCCAACCCTAATTCCACACGGCGTTCGTGGCGGATGGCTTCACGCAATTCTCCCTGATCGGTAGTCGTCACTTTAGGTAATATATTGGTATACTATTAACCTAGATTTAGGTCTGCTCTAATATTATACTTAGTAATTAGTAAAGGAGATGTTTATATGCCCATTTCGTATAACAGATTGCTTCAATTACTAGAGACACGTGGCATAAGCATATATAAACTTAAAACCGATAAAGTTATAGGCACTGCCACTATAGATAAAATACGAAAAAACCAAGGTCATATAGATACCAGAACCATTGAAAGCCTGTGTAAATATCTCGATTGCCAACCCGGAGATATAATCGAATACGTTGAGGACGGTGCGAACCCCAAGCAATCATAAAACTTCCGGGAGCTTCGCACCGAAAAATGGCCTGCAAAGCCGCACCAAGGCAACGTAAACCGTAATAAATAGGAGGTGTATAAAACGAAATTGTGTATCTCGCCAAACCTGTATGGGAAATACTGAGTATCGCTGTACAGGTTTGCAGTCTCCACCCACAAGGGTGGTGTGGATTGAAATAAACCAATACAACCGATTTTATAGCGTCAATTGGGTCGCCACCCGCGAGGGTGGTGTGGATTGAAATGCTTCCGTCAAGGG
>ERZ857998.4175-NODE-4175-length-10638-cov-3.451384_pt1 | contig 10638 bp, 12 predicted proteins | sample MGYA00519954_ERZ857998 | MGnify/ENA primary metagenome ERZ857998 (study PRJEB31778, sample SAMEA3449424) | human gut metagenome | biome: human gut; feature: human-associated habitat; material: faeces | place: United Kingdom | collected 2010/2012 ...
TCCCGTCCCCCGAAAATGATACTGGAACTGGAAGAAGAGTCCCACGATCATCAGCGGAATGATCAGCCGGATCAGCCCGCGAACGGAGAAGGTTCCGTCTTCCGCTTTGCCCATGCTTTTTGCCTCCGTACGGTTTTCTTCATATATAATATAAGAAAGAATCGCCGCGAATGTCCAATACCTGTATTCAATGGATTGTTATTCAATTTCTGAATATCACAGGGCAATGAAAAAGGGCGATTCAAACGGAACCGCCCCTGTTGATCATTCTCGCGTAATCAATCAAACGCATATTCATCGACATGGATTTTTTTTGCAGATACCGGTGCGCTTCGCCTTCGGAAAAGTCTTTTTCGCGCATCAGAATCACTTTCGCCTGATCGACCTCCGCGCGCTCCGGCTCGTTTCGGCGCGGCATTCGCGCGTCGTGCAGTTTGACCAGCGACTGCACGGCGTTTACCAGCTCGGATGCGGAAAACGGCATCGCCAGCTTGTTTTCCTCGGGCAGATCGCACATTTCGAGCTTGTCCGGACGATCGGCGATCAGCATCAGCGCGCGCGAATCCAAATCCTCGGCAATCTGATTGGCAGTGCGGTCGGGAAAACGCGCGCCGCAGACGAGTATCCCATCCTGACACATCGAAAACGCACGCATGATTTCGTTTCCGGTCAGACACTGGCGCAGCACGGTAAAGCCATTTCGCTCCAGCACCGCCGAAATTTTTGAAAGCGCCTGCCTGTTTGAGAATCCAACGATGATTTTCGCCATGCCTCGCGCCTCCTTAAACCAATGCTGGCGGGAGAGCTTGCTCTCCCGTCCACCAGCTTGTCAAAAAGGCTTTTTTGACAAGCTGCTTTTCTTGCCAGCCCAGGCGAAACCCGCCGCCCTGGCCTTGACAGCGCCCATATCGCATGCTATACTGGACGCGCGCAAATTGCAACCTACCGGGAGGACTTTTATGTTCACCATCAGCAAGGAAATCCTGTCGCCCATTCTGGCCGATTTTGGCATTTCCGCGCAAATCGCGGATTTCACGGAACTGCAACGGTATCATTATGAAAAAGAAGATCCCGCCTCCAAAGAGGTGCGCCTGATCGTGAAAGTGCAGCTGGCGGACGGGCGCGCGCTGGTGGCGCGATTCAAAAACGAGGCGGACGTCACGCGGGAACTCGTCGACGCGCAGAGCCGGTTTGCGCGCCTGCTGGCCGCGCACGGCGTGGAAACCCCAGCCGTTTACAACTCCCACGGGCAATATGCCCGCTGGTACGCCATCAATGGATACGATGTGATCGTAACGGTGGAGGACTTCGTGTGCGGAGAGTTGCGCGTTGTCACCCCGGAGATTGCCGGAAAAACCGGCGCTCTGCTCGCGCGCATGCACAACATCGCGGAAAGCGCCCAATTCCACGTGCAAAACAGCGTCCTGTTCGATCCATTGGGCGAAAACGACCTGTTCAGCTTTGAAGTTTTCGCCGCGCAAAAAGCGGCATTATCGGCCGTGGACAAGGCGCTTTACGAGGACATTGCCCGCGAGTGCGAACGCCTTATGCAAAAAGTCCGCCTGTGGGAAAGCGGACCCAAATACGCCGTGCAGGGCGATATCAGCGATTGCAATCTGTATCAAACCGCGAGCGGGCGCATTGGCGTGTTCGATTTCAACCGCTGCGGCGACGCCGTGCTCTACTACGATGCTGTGATGCAGGCCATCTTTGAGGCGCGGCTGATGGATTACCCCGAAGAACTGGCCGGCAGGCAGGAGGTCACGATTCTGCCCGCGTTTCTTCAGGGCTATCACCGGGAGCGGCCCTTCTCGCGCCAGCAGAGGGAATCCTTTCCCGATCTCTACGCCCTGGTTTCCGCTTTCTGGCTGGGCGACATGAAATGGAACGAAAACAGCCTTTGCCGCGCCGTCGAAGCGCAAAACGCCGTCGCCATGCGCCAATGGATGGAGGAAATCCACCGCCGCCTGTGTAGCCGCCGGGAAATGCCGCTGTAGCGTCGGCGCAAAATGTTCCCGCCTATTGTAGCACAAAGCCGGCCGGTTTGCAGGGCGAACTGTGGCGCAATTCTATCCGCCATGACCGCGCCTTTTTCAAAAGGGCGAAACCGGCTGAAGGACGGTCTGCCCGCACTGCGCGCGAATGATTTCCGCCGAGCGGCGCAGGAGCGCGATTTCCGTTTCCGCGAGGTTCACGGGCAAAATCCGTTCCACGCCTTGCGCGCCGACGATGCAGGGTAGGCTAAGGCAGGTGCCTGCCAGGCCGTACGGCCCGTCGATGGGGACGGACACGGTGAGGATGGCGCGCTCATCGCGCAGAATGGCTTCCGCGATGCGGCGGATGGCCGCGGCCACGCCATAATACGTCGCGCCCTTGCCCGCGATGATGGTATACGCCGCGCCGCGCACTTCCTCGTCAAACTGCTCGCGCATGCGCTCGGCCAGATGCCCGCCGCAACCCTTGCAATCGCGGCAATATTCTTCCATATTCATGCCCGCGATGCTCGTAAGCGACCAGGCGGGCACTTCGCTATCGCCATGCTCGCCGAGCACATAGGCGTGTACATTGCGGGGATCCACGCGCGTGTGGCGGGAGAGCAGTGTGCGCAACCGCGCGGTATCCAGCACCGTGCCCGAACCGAGCACGCGCCCTTCGGCAAAGCCGGCCAGTTCTGCTGCCCGCCAGGTGAGCACGTCCACCGGATTGGAAACCACCAGCAGTACGCATTCCGGCGCGTAGCGCGCCACTTGCGGCACGATGGAATCGATCACGGCCAGGTTTTTCTGCGCCAGATCCAGCCGGGTTTCGCCGCTTTTTTGGTTCGCGCCCGCGGCGATGATCACCAGGTGTGCTTCCGCGAGATCGGGATATTCCCCATTGCGCACCAGCACCGGCGGCGCGAGCGCCGCGCCATGCTCAATATCCAGCGCTTCGCCCTGCGCGCGCTGCGCGTTCGCGTCGATGAGCACGATTTCACTGGCCAGGCTCGATTGCGAAAGCGCGAACGCCGCCGTGGCGCCCACCAGGCCCGCGCCGATTACGCCAATCTTGTTCCGCATACCATCTCTCCTAAAAAAATAGGGGCTGTGAAAAAACCAAAAGCTTTTTCACAGCCCCTAGCATACGCAAAAGGAGCACTATTTATCCGCGATGCGCAAAATGGCCTCGATATCCGCGGGAAACAGGTGCGTGTAATTGCCCACGCCGCCATCGGCTTCTTTGCGGGTGGACGCGGCCAGGGCGGGAATGTCCTCGCTTTTGCCGCCCAATTCTTTCAGCGAGCCCGGCATGCCGATGGAGCGCAAGAAGGCCTCAAAGCGCTCAATGCCCGCCAGACCGGTGGCTTCCGGCGCGCGAAAATCCGCCTCGCAGCCCCAGACGCGCACGGCGAGTTGCGCAAACCGCGCGGGATCGTGCGCGAGGTGATAGCGCATCCAGGCCGGGAGCACCACGGCCAGTCCCGCGCCGTGCGCCACGCCATAGCGCGCGCTCAATTCGTGCTCGATTTTGTGGCTGGCCCAATCACCCACGCGGCCCACGCCCACGGTTTCGTTGTGCGCGATGGTGCCCGCCCACATCAGTTGGGCGCGCGCGTCGTAATCCTCAGGGTGCTTGAGCGCCTTGGGCGCGGCGGCGATCACCGCGCTGAGCACGGCTTCGCACAGCCGGTCTGTGAGATCCACGCCGGGTTCGTTGGTGAAATAGCGTTCCAGCACGTGGGCCATGATGTCCGTCGCGCCGCACGCGGTCTGGTAGGGCGGCAGGGAATAGGTCCACTCAGGGTTCATCAGCGCGTAGACCGGGCGGTTCAACTCCACGTTGAGCCCGCGCTTTTCGCGCGTTTCATCCTTGGTGATGACGGCGCTGTTGGAGCTTTCGCTGCCGGAAGCCGCGATGGTGAGCACCGTGCCCACGGGCAAATGCGCCTGCGGCACGGCCTTGCCGCAAAAGAAATCCCAGAAATCGCCTTCGTACACCGCGCCCAGCGCCATGGCCTTGGCGGAGTCCATGGCGGAGCCACCGCCCACGGCGATGATGAAATCGATCTTTTCTTCCCGGATCAACCGGATGCCCTCATACACCTTGGAAGCCAGGGGGTTGGGCTGCGCGCCGCCCAGCAACGCATAGCGCACGCCCACCTTTTGCAAGGAATCCTCCACTTTGCCGATCAAGCCGCTGCGCAGGGCGCTGCTGCCGCCATAATGGATCAGCGCGTGCGTACCGCCGGCCTGGCGGGTCATTTCGCCGGCCTGTTCCTCTGCGCCCCGGCCGAACACGAAGCGCGTGGGCAGATAATACGAAAAATTGTGCATGCTCTACCTCCTCTTTTGCGCTATTGCTCCGCGAGCATTGCGCGCACTTTTGCGGCCAAGCTCTCGGCGAGCGCGAGATGCCCTTGCGCCGTTAAGTGTACGGCGTCGCGCTGCGAAGGCGCGCAAAACTGCGCCGCGTCCAAAAAATCCGCTTTTTGAATGCGGGAGATTTTGAGAAATTCCTTGGCGAATCCGTGCGAAGTTTCGATCGCCTGGACGCCAAAATTCTCGATCAGGCCCGTGTCCGGCAAATTTTCGCCGATGTGCGGCGGCGCGACGATCAGCGTGCGCGGCCGCTCGCCCGCCGCGTTCATGCCGTACAGGCGCACTTGCATCACCAGTTGTTGCAGGCTCTGGGCAATGGTGTGCGCGTTCATGCCAAAGCGCTGCTTGGCGTCGTTGGTGCCCAGCATGAGCACGACCACGTCCAGCGGATTGTGCGAGAGCAGGCACGGCGGCAAATAAGCCGCGCCGCTCTTATAGCCGCCTTCCACGGGGTCGTCAAAGCAAATGGTGCGCCCGCCGAGCCCTTCTTCCAGCACGGTGTAGTCCGGGCCGAGCAGCGCGGCCAGGCGCATGGGAAAGCGGGTGGCCTCGTCGAACCGGCCGCCCGCGGGATTGGAACCATAGGTATTGGAATCGCCAAAACACAAAATGCGCTTTTTCATGCGGCCTCCTAAAAATGGCTCATGATATACGGCTCGCGCACGCAGAGCGCGCGGGCAATGCGCGTGGGGTCGGTGTTTACGCGCACATCGCTGCGCGCGGCAAGCTGGTACAGCGACAAGAACCCCGTCACCAACTGCGCGAGCGCGTGTTCGCTCAGCGCGATATCCGGCGCGGCGTTTTCCCGCTGCGCGCCCTCGGCGCTCACGCGGTACACGCCGCTGTTTTCCGGCAGGAACTGGTCGCACACTTCCACAGTGAACGGCTCTTGCGGCCGCAACAGCGCGAGCGCCGCGGGCGCGTTGGTCACGCGCGCCATATAGCTGTGTTCGGGCGCGCTCTTGAGCGCGTAAGGATTTTCCACCAGGCTGGAGAGCGGCACGCCGCGCGGCAGCGTGATGGCGATGTTCTCAAATTCGGCGGTGAAGCGAGCCAAAAAGCCCAGCAGCGCGGTCAGCCCTTCGTAGCCATCGAAGAACGCTTCCTGCACATCCATGGTGTTGTGCGGATTGCGGGTGAAGCGCGCAAAGGCCAGGGTGCGCGCGCCGTCGCCAATGAGATAGTTGTATCGGAACGCGCCGTCCTGAAAGGGTTCGCCAAAGCGGCTGGCGGAATCGCGCTGCGGCGGCGTGGCGAGCATCAGATTGTAGCGCTGGGCAAAGCTGGCGTAAAGCTGCTCATACTGCGCGCCATCGTCCCCGCGCGCCAGCAGGCGGGCCCAGCCCTCAAAGCGCAGGCGGCCCAGTTGCGCCAGCGGCAAGGTGTGCCGCACGCGGCCATCGCACAGTTCATAGCCAAATTTGCGGTAAAACGCGTGCGAAAACGGATACAGCGAGGAAAGAATCTCGCCGTTGGAGCGGGTTTCGCGCAAAAGCTCGGTGAAGATTTCGCGGATGGCCCCCTGCCTGCGATACGCAGGATGGGTGACAACGCCGCCGATGCCGCCGTTGCTCACCGCTTCGCCCTGCACAAAGGCGCGAAAATCGTGGCAGGTAAGCCCAGCGGCCAGCGTGCCATCCTCGCTCAGCGCGCCCCAGCGCCGCGGATCGGGATCGGGAAGCGTGGCGATCCGCGCGAGTTCCTTTTCATCGACCAGGGACTGCCACGCGAGGGAGCAGAGTTGGCTATAGGCAACCTGCTCCTTGTGCGAAAGATGAATGATCTGCATGTTTAGCCTCCTTGGCGGGCAATCGCGAGCGCCGCAGGTGTCAATCGTCCCGCGCTTCTTCGAGGGCGACGCTCTGATGCACGGTAACGGGTTCGTCGTAGCAGGAGAAAATCTGTTTCACTTCGCCCTGAGGCAGCTTGTTCGTCGCCAGGCTCACCAGCGGGAACACGACCATGGACGCCAGCATGGCGACCGCGCCGGCCGTGGTGGGCGCAATCCAGCCAAAGACGCTATTCAGGCTGGTGTACCCCACGCCAACGGCGAACGAAGCCCACACGCCCGCGCGCGTGCCGCCCTTCCAGAACAGGCCATACAGGAACGGCGCCAGAAACGCGCCGCCCAGCGCGCCCCAGGAGAGCGACATGAGGGACGAGATCAGCGAATTGGGAATGGCCGCGATGACCACGCTGAGCGCGATAAACGCCGCGCACAGCACGCGCAAAATCAGCACTTGGCGGGACTCTGCCATTTGCGGGCGGAACTGGTCGCGCACCAAATCGAGCGTGAGCGTGGAGCTGGAGGTGATCACCAGCGAGGAGAGCGTGCTCATGGAGGCGGAAAGCACCAGCACGATTACGATGCCCATCAGCAGGTCGTTTAGCTGGCCACCCAGCATGGCGGGCACGATGCCATCGTAGCCACCGACGGATTCGGGCGATTCCACAAACAGCCGGCCAAACGCGCCGTTGAAATACGAGCCGCCCGCCACCACCAGCGCGAATAGGGTGGAAATGATGGTGCCGGTTTTGATGGATTTTTCATCGCGGATGCTATAGAATTTGTGCACCATCTGCGGCAGGCCCCAGGTGCCCAGCGAGGTGAGGATCACCACGCCCAGCAGGCTGCCCAGATCCGGGCCAAAGAAAGAGGTATATGCTCCCTGCTGGCCCAGCGTGGCCGCGGATTCGCTCTCGATCTGCGAAAGCGAAATGATCGCCTGGGTGAAGCCGCCCTGGCCGCCCAGCACCGCGCCCACCACGCAACAGATGCCCACCAGCATGATGATGCCCTGAATGAAATCGTTGATGGCCGTGGCCATGTAGCCGCCCAGCAGCACATAGATGCCCGTCAAAACGGCCATGCCGATCATGCAATAGAGATAATCCACGCCGAACGCCTGCGAAAACAGCCCGCCCAGCCCCTTGTACACCGAGGCGGTGTACGGCACCAGGAACACGAATATGATCGCGCTGGCCACGATTTTGAGGGCGTTGGAGCCATAGCGCTTGGCGAAGAATTCCGGCATGGTGGAAGCGTTCAAAAATTTCGTCATGATGCGCGTGCGGCGGCCCAGCACCACCCAGGCGAGCAGGCTGCCAATCAGCGCGTTGCCAATGCCAATCCACGTGGCGCTCACGCCATAGGCCCAGCCAAACTGGCCCGCGTAGCCAATGAACACCACGGCAGAAAAATAGCTCGTGCCATACGCGAACGCGGTGAGCCACGGGCCAACGCTGCGGCCGCCCAGCACAAAATCGCCAACACTGCGCGTGTGCTTGCGGCAATATACGCCTATCGCTGCCATACAACCAAAAAAGAGTACGAGAAGCAAAACCTTGATGAACATATCTCTTACCATCCTTCCTCGCCGCAGCACGCGATCAAGGGCGTCGCGGGCGGCATTACAGGCGCTATTATACTATAAGTGGCGCAAAATGGCAAGGGTTTTGGAAAAATTTGTGTTGCAAAAAAGCGCATACCGCCGTCCAGAGCGCCGCGGCGCGCCCGCCGTGACGTTATTTCTGAAATTATAATATTTTTGCCGCATACACAATGCGCATATGCAATCTGCGTGTATGGTTGCAAATCAGGGGATTGCCGGCGGTTCTTTCGCGGAGCCCGAACAACTTTCTTGCTACTCTTCCAGTACCGCGATTCCTACAATAAATCTAGAGTTCTCTTCATAGGTAATGACGTAGGTTCTAGCTTTATCAAATTCAAAACCACCGCCCAAATGCTTTCGCATCGTCGTCGCGTTAAGCAGATATGACTGAAATTTGTCATGCTCATTCGTGTCGAATGAATATTCGTATACAAATCCTATTCCTCTTGCCCCTGATACTCTATGCCAGTGATCGATTTTGCCTGTAGATACTGCGAAATCCTCCGTAACAATTCCGATATAGTCATTTATAAACATGGGTATCAAAAGGATCAATCCTATTATCCCTAGAAATAGAAAAACTTTGCCATCTTTCTTTTTCTTGCGGATTCGCATAGGTCCGACTATAATAAAAATTATCGATAGTAAAATAAAAAGCCCATCATACCAAATAAGATTGAACCATAATCCATCCGTCGTGTACATCAGTGTTTGCACCGTTCAATCTCCTCCACATTCTCGTTGTAGCAAATGGGCAACTCGTTTGTACCATCCGATACATGGATAAGCTGGTTCCCACGCCAATCATGGTCCACAAAATCCGCTCTTAGTGTGCCTCTCAGTTGTATATCCACGCGCCGTCTGCGCGTATGGCCAATGGCGCCGTAGATGACGCTTTGATCATGCTTGTATTCTATCACGATGCTGTTGCCACTGTCAACCGGGCCGGCAATATTTCCTTATACATTGAGATACGCCGTAAGCACGCTCTTCGCGTTCGCCCAGTACGAAACTATCGACCGCGGAGCCGTTGCTGCATACCTCCTGTGTCAGGCCCACCAGCATGCACTTGCCGCCCAGCGCCGCAGAGACCCGATCTACAGCAACGAATGCTACTCATAAAAAGCGGCTCGGATTTCCTTAAGCAGTTTGCTTTACTTTATTTGCTATGCAATCAACATTCAAGCGGTGTGGCATCCAATTTTTTCAAGAAAAATTTATCCATCATATATCTATTCATATAAGTCATGTGAGGATTTTCTTTTTCGCCAGCATTTACTAGCACGGATACAATTGTGCCATCCGAATTTTCCTCAAAATTTAGTATATACACTGTATGCCAAGCTAGTATGTCCATATACAAATCGTGGTCAGGCATATATCCTCCAAATTGTTTAAGGAGTCCTTTGAATTGTATACAGCATCTACCATTAACCATATAAAACTCATATAACAATACATCGTATATATTTTTCCTTTGAAGGAGACCTATGCAATTTTTTGCCGACCATTTTGTCTTGTATTTCTTTGCCAATATATACATAAGTTTCATTCCTTTCGTTGCCGTAAATAGCATTTACAAGTGTATCGATTGTCTCGTTTTCTATTGCAATGCCGGGTTTTGTCGCGTTTTTCCATCGGGTATCGCCGATACTCTCAATTTTGTTTTGGGCTTCTCTGTATTGCGATAGCTTATTTCGCAATGGTATCTATAGTCAAATTTTGTTTTTGCAAGCGATGGCAAGAATTTTCTTTAATTGTCGCACTATTTGTTTTGCGTTGTGTGTATTCTTATTAAAAGTAATATCAATTTGATTTTCGTTTATTATAACTGCTATGCTCAGCGATATTGTTCCGCACTTTATCCATCGCTGCTTATCAAAATGTTCGCATGAAAGCTGTTCAAATGCGCTAGAACCATTTGCGATGCTTATACAAAATGACTCACATTCTGATTCGAGTATGCAGCAAAGCAATTTTGCAATATAGTGACCACTTATCTCAAAAACAATATCCGTATATAATGGATTTTGCCGCGGCGGCATTGAATACTTAATGCTAAGTGTTTTTATTATTTGAAAAAGAACACTCGTTTTTTTCAATGCAGCCAATTTCAATAACTGCATTTTTATATTCAAATAGATTCAGAATATTTAATATTATATCTTTTGTGCATTCAAAACGAGCGATGGAAACACTTGTAATACCGCCAAACGTAAATGTTGTAATCTTTCCGTACATATGTTTATGCCCGCCTATTAATGCATAAATAGTCATTGATAAATATCTATACCAAATAATTTTAAAATCAATGTGATACTCATAATGGAACCCGCACATATTCCGCAAATGATTGCGTACTGTATAAAGGCGACTTTTCCTTGGAGGTTGCTGTGCCTTGTTTGCAAAAGCAAAATTACAAGTAAAATTAGTAGCAATATCGCTGCAAACAATTGATGCGCAAATGGCTCGTTGTCAGCGCTAAACATTTTTGATAATACGGGAATATATAGAATGCGATCCAAAATATTGATTGCCACTACACCAATTGCGAGAGTGATCAAATTTTTCCATTGAAGATTTGAGATCATATTATCACTTCCTTCGGATTTTATAAAATTTATTGCGCGCAAGCCATACAAAACTTTGGCACAAAGACATTTCTATATCAATGGGTTGCCCATGGACGTGAGCAATTCATTTTTCTGATTTCCAATCATACATATACCCGCGATATATGCAAAGGTGGGGAATATGTATTGGTTTGATATTCTGTTTCAACCGATTTGAGAAGCAAATGCATTCTTCTCCACGAATGCCACGCCTTCGCCCAGCTGAATGATGTAGTATGCCCCGCATTCGCCGCCGACGGGATAGGCGGCTCCTTC
>ERZ857998.4177-NODE-4177-length-10633-cov-7.376064_pt1 | contig 10633 bp, 16 predicted proteins | sample MGYA00519954_ERZ857998 | MGnify/ENA primary metagenome ERZ857998 (study PRJEB31778, sample SAMEA3449424) | human gut metagenome | biome: human gut; feature: human-associated habitat; material: faeces | place: United Kingdom | collected 2010/2012 ...
ACGTTTTCGTCACACCGGGACCGGTGACGGAGCGGATGTTGCCTGCGGTATCGTAGGTGTACGACGTGGTGTCGCCGTCGATCGTCTCGCTCAGCAGCTGGTTCTGGGCGTCATAGGTGTAAGTCCGCTGGACGGACTTTTTGTTTTTGTACGGCCCCGTGATCGTTGCAATATTCCCCATCGCGTCGTATGTGTAGCTTGCAGTGCGATTCAACCAGCCGGAGCAGAGGCCGGTGTAGGATTCGCTGGCGATCTGGGTCGTGGTGCGGGTGGAGGAGATGTCGCGATAGGTGTAGCTCTTGGTGTAGAGCCCCGCCATGGTTTCGCTGGTGAGGCGCTGCAGGTTATCGTAGGCAAACGTTGCGGTTCTACCCGTGCCGAAGTCGGCGGTGGACATGGTGCCGTTGCCGGTGTTGTAGGTGTAGCGCCCGGTGTAGGTTTTGGTGGTCGTTTTGCCATCTTCCGTCTGGAACAGGGACCAGCTTTGCTTTTTGACGCGGTTGGCATCGTCGTAGAGCGTCTCTGTCCCCTGGTGGAGGGCCCCGTTTTTGATCTCCTGGGAGCAGATGACGCGACCCAGGGAATCGTATTCGTACCGGTAGCGCTGCTGCTCATTGGCGGCAGAAACTTCGCCGTTATACAGCGCAGTTTCCGCCAGCTCGCCCTCGCCGTTGTAGAGATAGACCTTCGTCTGTGTCAGCGAATTCCCCTGGATGAATTCCTCCTGCACCAGGCGATCAAACGTGTCGTACTGGTGAGGCGCGGTACGACACATCAATGTTACTCATTTTTTAAGCGCACCATGTCGCCAGCCAATTTCGGCGCTGCCGCATATCCCACCAAAGTAAAAGCATTCGAATCCCATCTCGCACGGCCATATAAACGGCAAAGAGCAGCAATAGGATATCTGGTGAATCGATCCAGCAGTCGGCCCCAAGAGCAAAGAAGTACAATGCCAATGCGCCCGCTTCCAAGCATAAAAAGCCGAGGTGCTCATTTCTGCAGATACGGTAGCGTTTTTGATACAACGGCGCTATGTTTTGATTGACTTTTGAAACATCAATTTCAACAAATATCCTCCTCATTCGGAGATCAGTACCATAGCGCGTATTACAAAGGATATCAATCTGCGATAAACGTTCTGCTACTTTTCCTCTATAAAGCCAGCCTAGGCATGGTAAAAAGTATTCCCGATACTGTGGTTCCGTCTTCTGAAACACGAATCGGTTGTCCTGAATATCTTCCAGCGCCCACCCCTGCTCGGCCATTTCTGTTAACCAGAATTCCGTGCGGTTGATCGTCACGCTGCTCCACCAGCGGCGGACTGTCTTTCGTTCTGTCATGATGTTTTTCCCATCTTTATTCTTTTCCCAACTTTCTCCGCCCACGCCGAATCTTCCGTCCGACCCGGGCGCTGACAAGCGGCACCCCGCGCTGCTTGCAAAGCCGCGGGAGCGCATCGCTGTGGATATCCCAATCGTCACAGAAGATCACCTGTTTTCTGGTCACGATCACACGATCCTGCAGCTTTTTCCGCTCGTAATAGCAAAGGCATTCCTGAAAGGAGATCGTATGGACACGGAAGAAAAACGTGCGATACCGAAACGTATTTCCCCGCTGCTCCAAAACGATTTGGAACGAAAGCGTACGCTGGATAATGCCCACACCACCAAGTGCAAAGGCGCAGAAGACCAAATCGACTGGCCAGGTCTTCCCTACAAAGGCCTCCGGGTAAAAAAATAAACAAGCATACAAGCCAGTGACAATCGCGACAAGCAGCCCACCCACCCAGAGATAAAGCCGCGGGTGCCGGATGACGATGCAGCGCTGCGCCTTCTCGGCATCCTCCAGCTTTGCGTTTCGATCCGCAATGGCGATAGCGAGCAGCAAGAGTACAATGGAAGTTAGATAGTAACCCATATAGTGCACCTTCTAGGGCCGTTTACAAATTGAAAAATCGCAGCTTGCCTTTTTCGAATTCCAGAGCACGCGGCAATAGAGGCCAAATGGAACATCCAAAACCGCACCGCGAATCATCAAACAACGATTAAATGTGTGAATAGAAATACATTTTACAACCGTCAAGCAAACCAATATCATGCCAAGCAATGTTATGACGAGAAACACGATCATAAAAACGCGAAAAATACGCAAATGAAATGGCGCATAGATCTCAAATTGCTTCGGCTGTGGAAGCATACATAGCTTTTGCGTCCAAGTGAGCATTTTCTATTCCTTTTTCCTGCGGCTTTTTCCCTTTTTATACGCAAACGCATTTTGCATTGCAATATGCGTCTGAATTGGAACCCAAATTGTAATAACGAGGAAGCCCAGAAGTGCACCGAAAATAATACCAATTTGCTTCATAACCCTTCTCCTCACTTAGATATGTTGTTTTGCAAATTGATACGCCCATGAAGCAATAGATCGTTTGCTGAACATGCTTTCTGTTATGTATTTTGTATTTTTTCTATAATAGAAGCAAAATATCCCGTAATTACTGGCTTTTTGAGCCAAAGTGTAGGAATAATGCAGAAATAACCTACACGCAACGGCTTCAAATTGCATCTTATTTCCCATAAACCACGGTCGAAGTGATGTCCTTCCCATCTGCGGAAAAGACCTTTGTAAGACGGGCAAGCTCCTTACCAGCAGCATCCGTAAGAACTGCTTCCATGTTAAGCATGTTATTCGAAAACTTCTTAACAAGCTTCTGTCCTTTAGAGTCGGTAGTAATAATCGTGCTGCTATTGTCAGAAAAAGACCTCACAGTACGACCAAGTTCATTCCCGTCCGGATCAGTTAGAACCGTGATACAGGTCAAAAAGTCATTTGAAAAAGTCTTAACCAGTGTTCGACCCTGTGAATCGATTGTGCTGATGATTGTACCATCGTCCGAAAAATGTTTATAGCCATCCGTTAAACCGGCTGTAAGAATTCGGTCAATTTCATCGTAATCATCGCCAATAAACTCACCGGTAATCATTGTACCATCGGCTTGATGAGCTGTAAATCCCTTTTTAAGAGTTTCTTTGCTGACGGTATCGGCGGTCAGATCGATTAGTGTCCGGCGATTGTAAACGACCTTATTTACAGCCATTTACTCTCACCCCGCAATCGTTACCGTCACTCCTCCAGCAGGATTATCTGCTTCCACATAAGGAATAGCTTCAACTTCTACCTGAGACAAACAGTTATACTCTGTATCAGGTAGAATCGTCTGCTTCGCGGTGGACGGTGTAACTGTCTTAGCCTGTGGTTTCATGTTTTCCGAGCCGGACATTGTACCCTCAACGCCGAGGATAGTTACGCCCTCTCGAATATTGTTGGCAATCAGCTTGCCTTTTTCAGTTGCGTCGATTCCCACTTTACCGCTGCCATCGTGGAAACCCTGAGGAATTGTAGCTTCCTCGTCTCTGGTGGTGATCTTCTTAGTAACGGCACCATTGTTTTTCATTGTGCCAGTTAGTTTATTGCCACTTACATACGCAGTCTTTCCAAACAAGATTTCAGCAGCGACAGCGGTGGCATCCGTAGAATCAACATCAAATGTGCAAGCACCTTCAATTTGAGCTCCACTCTTGTCGTGAGCTTTAGATCCTTTGAGAAGTTTACTGGGATCTACGGTGTCGCCAGTAAGGTCGATGAGAACACGACCGCCATAAATAACCTTGCACCTTTTATTTCACTGTTAATACAAAAAAGCAAAATTGAAACCCCAATTTATGTAGAACCGTTTGCCGGGGGGGCAGGTGTTGCGTTATCTTTGCTACTCAACTCTGCCGTAGATGAAATCGTAATTAACGATTACGATAAGGCGATTTATTCTGTGTGGAGAGCGTTACTTACTGAAACGGATAGCTTTATAAAGTTGATTGAGGACACTCCACTGAGCGTTGATGAATGGAGAACTCGTAAGCGTATTTACGATGAACAAGGAGATAAATATTCCTTAGAATTAGGTTTTGCAGCGTTTTATCTGAATCGCACAAATCATTCTGGAATTTTGAGCAATGCAGGCCCTATTGGTGGCTTTGATCAAACCGGCAATTATCTGATTGACGCAAGATTTAATAGACCGGAACTTGTGCGACGTGTTTGTGAAATCGCAAAGTATAAATCTAAGATACACCTTTATAACAAGGATATCCGTACGTTTTTGGAAAAGTATTTGCCAAGATATCAAGAGAGAGCTTTCATATACTTTGATCCTCCTTATTACAACAAAGGAAAAGCACTATATAAAAACTTCTTCTCGCCGATGGACCATCAAGAAATCTTTGAGCGTATTAAAGAACTCAACTGTCCTTGGCTTGTAACATACGACGATGTTCCTGAAATCCGAGAAATATACTCTTCTTATACAGGGAAACGATATGATTTAACTTATAGTTTGGCCAATAATGGAAAAAAATCAGAACTCATGTTTTTGAGTGATGATGCCCTTTGGCCCAGTAAGGCAGATCCCTTTGCTGTTGCGCGCCTCAGTGAGGACAATAGTTCTTTGCTCTTTTCATTTCCAAGTTCAAATATGACTTACAAAGAACAAAAGAGCGTAAGAAATAGTTTCCGTTTAGCTATGGATGAGGCTCTATATAATATATATTTGCCTGATTAACTGCTTGACCGTATCTTCACCGGCTTCCCTAAAAGCATCATAATACCTTTGATGAGCTTGATTCACTGAGCTAAAACACACAGTTTTTAGCTTTTCATACGCAGTATCCGGATTACGATTGCTATCCTTCTTAAGCAAAAAAGCGGCTGAGTCAATTGGAGCAGTAGCCGTGGTAATTATCAAGAAGTTCGTTCCATCTAATATATCTGGAGTTTCAGAGATAGCATCTAGCCATACTTTTATGGTTCTCCACATATCTGTGCTCGCATCTGCGAGGTTGCCTTGGTGCTGAATATGATGTTTTAGCTGGATAAGCTGTATCGGTATATCATCTTTGCTGAAAGCGACATCATCAAACTTCTCTATACTTATCTGGCAGTCAGAGTTGTCATTTTCTAACAACAAAGCCAACGCATAGCGCACCTGATACAAATATCCCAGCATCTGTTCGGAAGCCTGATGATTAGGCATCTATAACCGCCTCCTTATTTCATTGCTTGAGAGTGTTTTGCTGCATTTGGAAATGCTAAAACTGTGAATTTGAACGAAATCCGCCAGTTAAGGCTTGACAAATCTATGCTTTTATTATAGCACAAAAAAATTAAAATGCGACATATTTTTGCAATTTTTACCTTGCCAACACGACTTTATCCCAATCCTCTGTGAAAAACTCGCGGAGCTTGTCAGCTTCATCGGGTAGGACAAAGCCGAAGCCCTGTCCGTCCACTCTGCAATAGAAAGCGATTTTCATGTCTGCCACCTCAAGCGAAAATGTCTTGGATTTTATATGCAATCTCAATGCGTCTATCTGACAGGCGGCTTGCCGCTTGCAGTCGGTGATTTTGTGGTCGTTCCGGTTGGAAACCGGAATGCGGAGAAAACTGGTCGCGTGACGGATGTTTTTGTTTGCAGCGCGCAGGATGCACCGTATCCGCCGGAAAAGGCAAAGTTTGTGCTCCGGAAATCGGAGCGGTCTGCGGCTCCGAAAAAGTCAGAAACATGATCAAAGCAAAGAACGCCAGCAGATATTATAATGCTCTCAGTTCTCTTATATGAAATTGTAAAACAGCGCGGGGCGGCCTGAAAAACAGGCTACACCGCGCTGTTTATATTGTCTTTTAAGAAAAGGCAGTCAGCATTTCGACACATCGAAAAAAGTTAGATTTTATAAGATTATTTCGTATAATATCAAATAATTATATTATTTCTGATTCCTATATTTAGGATTCGTTCGATTTGTTCTATAGCTTCGTTCAAAAAATTTGTGCAGCTTTTTTCGCCAAATTTGGTATTCACATGGCTGTTTTTTCGGGAGGGATAGTAGGGAGATGTTTTCCCCTTTGTACCTTGACAATTTTATATCAGCAACGCGGATAACACCGCAGGTTAGGAAACGCGCACGGCGCGCGCGACGACCTCGTCAAAGCAAGCTGCGTATCTTTCGCTTCCGTGCAAGCACGAAAGCTCAATCACTACGCTGCTTCTCCTCTCCCCACAAAGCCGTCCGGCTTTGCGGGGTCCCCAAGACGGGCGAGCGAGAAACGCACCGTGGGCAGCCTTGGCAGGCTACATCATGTCGCCCAATCTGTTTGGACACACAATGTCCGGCCTGCACGTAAGACAGGCTGCCGTGGCTGGGGTTGCAAGCAGTCAAGACCCCTTCCACGAGCTGTGAGAGCTGTCAAGCTCTGTCCGCGCTGTTCCCCATCGCCGGGGTGCGAGCTGCAAATACGGCGGAAACAATTTCAAAAGAATGGAGTGTTTATGTCAGAAAACAAAAAATATTACTACATGAAGCTCAAGGAAAATTTCTTCACCAGTGAACGGATGGTTGTTCTGGAAGTAATGCCGGACGGTATTTTGTATTCCAATTTGCTACTCAAAATGTACCTGATGTCGCTCAAGCACAACGGAGTTCTCCTGCTGCATGAAAATCTGCCGCACACGCCGCAGACCATTGCAACGTTTACACGCCATCAGATCGGCACCGTAGAACGTGCGCTGCAAATCTTCCTAAAACTCGGCTTTGTCGAGCTGCTGACCGATGGCGCGTACTATATGCCGGATATTCAGCTGCTGGTCGGGCGATCCTCCACCGAAGCGGAGCGAAAACGCCGGGAGCGGCTGCGTTTACAAATGCAGAAGCTCCTGCCCGACGCAAAAGCGGACATTTGTCCACCAGAGAATAGAGATAAAGAGATTAGAGAACAGAAGTGCGCGCGGACAAATATCCGAACTTACGAAGTAACGGAGGAAGATGTCGTATGATGCCAATTACAGAAGAAGTCCATGCGTTTTTGACGGCAAATGCAGTTGCGCAGATACAGCGAGATGATGAGTATCTCGATCCCGCTGATGGATTGCTGCACTGCAAGACCTGTCATGGCTTGCGGCAAACGGTCATTCCTGCTCCCGGCGGAACAGGATTTCTCCGACCACGCTGCATGTGTTCCTGTCAGAGTGCCGCAGAAAAACAACGCAAAGCAGCAGAAGAAAAGCGGGAGCGTCTGGAACGCATTCAGTGTCGAAAAGCACATGGGTTACAGGATCGCCGCCTCTACGACTGCACGTTTGCCAACGATAACGGAAAAACGCCAGGGCTGACCGACAAAGCCAAACGCTATGTAGAACATTGGGAGGATGCGGCACGGAAAAATATTGGTCTGCTCCTGTTTGGCGATGTGGGAACCGGAAAATTCTTTCTTGCCGGGTGCATTGCAAACGCGCTGCTGGAGCAGGACGTGCCGGTTCTGATGACAAATTTCCCGACGATTTTGAATCGTATGACGGGACTGTTCGGCTCTGATCGTGCTGACTTTCTTGCCAATCTGAATGCCTATGATCTTCTGATTTTAGATGATCTTGGTGCAGAGCGGGGAACAGAGTATGCACGGGAACAAGTCTTTGCCGTGATCGATGCCAGATACCGAAGCCGCAAGCCATTGATCGTCACAACAAATCTGACGCTGGATGCACTCAAACACCCAGACGATCTTGCGCACGCCCGTATCTATGACAGGATCTTGGAGATCTGCGCCCCGATTCTGTTCAGCGGCGAAAATCTGCGCGTGGAAAAAGCGAATGAAACGAAAACCGCCGCGAGAAATCTCCTGCTGCCGGGCAATGCCGCCTGAATCGCTGCCGTAGCGACTATTGTAGCGACTACACAAAGCAAAAAATCAAATTTCAAACCGGCATAGCGACTAATGTAGCGACTACGGAATTCAAAGTGCAAAAAAAGCTAGATTATATGCGGTGTACGAAACGGCGGCAGGAGACGCAGGCTGCGTTTCAGGCTTTTCTTGCTGCGCAAGAAAAGCGCAAGCATCGCCGTTTGATATCAAACCGGCACTTGCAGGGAGAACCCTGACCCCAATATGCCGCCCTTTGGCGGAGGAAAGGAGAACGGATGAACGAAGAACCATACAGAATCTGTCTGCGGCTGAGCACCAATGAAGCCCAAAAGCTGATCACGAATGCCAAAGCCTGCGGTCTGACACGAACCGCGTACCTGCGCAGGCTGCTGAACGGATATGATCTCAAACCCAGACCGTCCGCAGAGCTGGAAGCGCTGCGCACTGAAATCCATCAGATCGGCAACAACATCAACCAGATCGCCCGCAAAGCAAACGCCGGATTTGCCAGTCGGGAAGAAACTACGCGAGCGTTACGGATGCTGGACGAGGTCTATGGTCTACTGTATGAGGTTGCAAAACGGTAATGGCGGTTACAAAGATTCTGTACCGGAACGGCGGCTTGCAGCAGGCGATCGATTACATCACGTATCCTGCTAAAACGAACGAGCAACTGCTGACCGATTATGTCCGCTGCGATCCCGGCTATGCCGCGCAGCAGATGATGGACACAAAGCGCGCCCTTGGCAAAACCGCCGGACGGCAGTGCTATCACATCATCCAGTCTTTCAAGCCGGACGAGATCACACCGGAGCTGGCACATGAGATCGCCAGACAGTTCGCAGCCGCACATTTACCGGGATATGAAGCTGTCATTGCAACCCATGTGGACAAAGCACATATTCACTCGCATATTGTGTTCAACTCGGTCAATGCCGTCACTGGGAAAATGTATCACAGCACCCGCGAGAATTACTACAAACAGATTCGCGGTGTTTCAGATCGGCTGTGCAAAGCGCATGGTCTGAGCATCGTTTTGGAAAATGATGAAAAGAAAGCCGTCAGCTATGCGGAGTGGCTGCGTCAGAAAAAGAGCCAGCCGACGTTCCGTTCCATGCTGGAAGCGGATTTGCGTGACGCTATTGAGGATGCCAACGATCTCGGTCACTTTTTCCTGCTTATGGAGCATAAGGGCTATGAGATCCATCACGGCAAACGCCTTGGATTTCGGTTACGCGGGCAGGAACATTTCATGTGTCCGGAACGCAGAAATCCTGATTTCTCGGAAGAACGTATCGAGCAGGCCATTCTGGGCAATCTGGAGCAAATCGAAGCCGGAAGAAAACCTGTCTTCACGCCGAAGCCAAAGCTGCAGCCATACCACCCACATCCAAAGTACACAGGATTCCTTGCGCTGTACTTTCATTACTGCTATTTGCTCGGTCGAATTGAAAAACGGCAGTACCCGCCGCGCATGACGCCACACTTACGAAAAGAGATCATGAAGGCTGATGTTTACAAAGCGCGTCTGAAGTTCCTGCAAGAGAATAATATCACCACGGCAGATGATCTGACCGCCTGCTTGCAGCAGGCAGAGAATGAGGTCACACAGCTTGCCAAGCAGCGCACGATTCTGAACGTCCGCAAGAAAAAACACAAGAAGCTCTTTGACGAGCTGGCAGCAGAAGCTGCCTTCGCCGGATTTGAACCGAGAAAAGCAGAATATGACGATGCAAAAGAGGTTCTGGATACTTGCGGCATTTCACGCGAAGCCTTGCTGGCAGAAAAAGCGGATCTCTATGAGCAGCTTGCGCAAGTCAATCAGCAGATCCGGCAGGAGCGCTGGAAGCTCAAGCAATGCAAGGAAATCTCGGAGACGGCAGCCATCATGCAGAAGGACATTGACCGCGTTGAACAGCAGCCGCAACGGATAGCTGACACGCGCCAGCGGTAAGGCGCGTCGTGCCGACGTGTGCGGCTTTATGAGCTGACTACGCATCCACGTAGGTCTGCGCCACACAAACGCCGCATCCGCCCACCGTGCGGCGCAAAAAAACGAGGGCTGGCATCAAGCCAGCTCTCGCCTTACAAATCGAACGAGGGAGATGATCCATGATAGCATCACGCAGCCCAGCATCACCAGAAAAATCCCATCCGCCAGTGTCGCGTGCACACAATACCACGGTCGAAACGCTGTGAGCATCAGCACCAGGTACACCAGCGGAATGGACAATCTCAGTTTTATCGCAATACGAATCAGCAAAAGCAGCAGTTGAATCATCACGGAAAAACAGGCAGTTAACATCGGCAATCCTCCCTAAACGGTTTGTCGAATGTTAACTCTCATGGCTGCTATTTGCAAGTACTATTTTTGAAAATCAAATCAGGGAGGTCGTCATGAACCAAACTACAAAACCGTCGGCCTGCCCTGATTCCGTCCGTGTTGAGCGCATTCAGATCTCGCACGGACGAGCCATCCGCGTCGTCTCCGTTTTTCCGAAAAACGGAAGTCAGACAGCGGAAGAAAAACTCAGGGTTTTGGCCGCGTTGGAACTTCAGCGAAAAAAGTCGGCATAAGGGCTAGACTTCTCGCTCCGCTTGGAGTATTGTGTGCTCACAATGCTCTGAGCGGTTTGACTTGAAGGAGGAAAGACAAATGTCAAACCAGAAGAAAACCGCCCTCTACTGCCGGCTCAGTCAGGACGACGGCTTAGATGGCGATTCCAACAGCATCCAGAACCAAAAAAGCATCCTGCAAAGGTTCGCAGAAGATCATTATTTTCCAAATCCGTGCTTCTATGTGGACGACGGTTTTTCAGGCGGCAACTTTGTTGAGGTAAGATAACGATACCTTTTTTGCAGAGGGTGTTATCTTACCTCT
>ERZ857998.4178-NODE-4178-length-10633-cov-3.188410_pt1 | contig 10633 bp, 8 predicted proteins | sample MGYA00519954_ERZ857998 | MGnify/ENA primary metagenome ERZ857998 (study PRJEB31778, sample SAMEA3449424) | human gut metagenome | biome: human gut; feature: human-associated habitat; material: faeces | place: United Kingdom | collected 2010/2012 ...
CGGTAGAATAGCGCTCGTCGTCCGAATTCACGGGACGCCAGAGCGCGCCCTCCTGTCCGCCCAACGCAATGCCGCCCGATGCATCCGCGTCGGCAATCAGCGCGTATCCGTTGATCGTGCCTGCGGCGTATTCCGCGTGCAGCGCATTGTACGCTTCCGCGGGCGAAACGGGCTGTTGAAACGCAATCTTTGCCGACCGCTGCGCGTACCATGGCGTTTGCAGCTCGCGATTCCGCGCAACGGAAGATGATCACGCCCAGCGCGGCGATCAGCATTCCAAGAAAGATCAGCGTCAGAATTCTCTTTCTGCGCAGAAATTTACTGCGCATACAGCCAAGCAAATACCCCGTGCTCAAATTCATCCCTCCCATGGCGCGTGTTTCCGTTTCCAATTTGAAAATGCAAATGGCGGCGCGTTTGTTGCAGCAATCCTGAAAATAATTTTTGAATCTGCTATCGATGTTTTTACATTGGCGTGCTATAATCCGCTTGCTAACTGGGGAAGTTTGCCGGCGGAGGGGGACTGGACGTGAAAAGTCCGGATTGACTGCAAAAATCGGCGGCTTTCATAAAACCCGCCCGCAACCTTCTTTGAAGCCGCGGGCGGGTTTGCTTTAACGCTTGGACTGAACGTCCTGCTCGTATTTTTTGATTTCCTCGAACCAGCTCGCATCGGCAGGAACGCCTTCGCGCCGGCAGTATTCCGCCCAGATATCGCTGAACGGCAGTGTCTTCGCTTCTTCCATCAGCATGAACTTCTCGGTAAAGTTTCCTGCATCCTGAAGCGCCTTCAGCTGCTGATTCGGCTGGAGCAGCGCCCAGAGCAGCGCCTTTTCCGCATTGCGCGTGCCGATGATCCATGCGGCGACGCGGTTGATCGAAGCGTCGAAGAAGTCCAGACCGATCAGCACGCGATCCAGCGCGTCATTGCGGACGATTTCCTTCATGATCTCCTTCAGCTCGTCGTCGAAAGCGACCACGTGGTCGGAGTCCCAGCGCACCGGACGCGTTACGTGCAGCGGAATCTTATCGAAGAAGCACAGCAGCGCGGGAATCTTGTCGCTGACGACCTCGGTCGGATGGTAATGACCGTTGTCGAGCAGGTTGTAAACGCCCGGATGCGTGCCGGCATAGCTCATGTAAAACTCGTTCGAGCCGACGGTGTAGCTTTCAAGACCGATGCCGAAAACCTTGCTTTCCACGCAATCAATCACGTTCGGCAGCTTTTCGGCGAAGATTTCGTCGAGCGACGCCTTCAGGCGCATACGCGGTCCCAGACGATCGGCGGGAACGTCCTTCATGCCGTCCGGAATCCAGACGTTGTTGAGCACATGATCGCCCAGCTGCGCGCCGATTTCATTCGCAATCCGGCGGCACGCCTTGCAATGATCGATCCAGAAACGGCGCACGGATTCGATCGGGCTGGAAAGCGTCAGACCGTCCGTGACCATCGGATGCGAGAAGCACGTGGGGTTAAAATCAATGCCGAAGCCGTTTTCGCGCGCGAATTCAACCCACTTTTCAAAATGGCGATATTCGATCCTGTCGCGATCTACCCATTCGCCATCCGCGAATACCGCGTAGCTGGCGTGGAGGTTGATGCGCTTCTTGCCGGGGATCAGGCTTGCTGCCTTCAGAAAATCCGCGGTGAGCTCTTCGAAATTGCGCGCGCGTCCCGGATAATTGCCGGTGGTCTGAATGCCGTCGCCCGCGCGACCGTCCTTCTGATCGAAGCCGGCAACGTCGTCGCCCTGCCAGCAGTGAATTGAAATCGCCTTGCTCTTTGCCTTGGCGAGCGCGGCTTCAACGTCTACGCCCATCGCGGCGTAAATCGCTTTTGCGCTTTCAAATCTTTCCATGTGAATCCTCCTGTCGATTTGGCTCTGAATCGAGCGCTTCTGTAAAGCATTATACCATGATTTTACACTGCCTGACAAGACAATATTTCAATCAAATCCAACGCTTTACCATGCCGTGCCCGAGAAAAACGCGAGCGTGATGTCGTCCTGATCGGGATAATCTTCGTGGAAGAAGTCGGGGTAGAGCAATACGCGCTTCGACGAGGTGATTCGATTGTACGCGGCAAACTGTGTGCTCGGCGGACAGATTGGATCCATCAGCCCCGTGAACATCAGAATTTCCGCCTGAATGCGCGGCGCGAGGAACTGGTTGTCGATGTAGCCGAGCCTGGTAAAAATTTCGGCTTCGCGCTCGTGGCGCGGATCGCTGTGGCGGAAATATTCGCGCAGCTCGGCGTATGCGTCCACGTCCAAATCCATTTCCCACACGCGGCGATAATCGCACAGAAACGGGCATCTCGGCACGGCGCGGAACAGGTTCGGCGTAAGCGCCGCGCACGCGAGCGTCAGTCCACCGCCCTGCGAGCCGCCGGTCGCACAAACGCGCGAAGCGTCGACCTCCGGCATCGCCATTACGATGCGCGCGAGCTGCGCGGTATCGAGGAACACGCTGCGGAAATACAGCTTTTCGGGATCCGGATCCGAAAGGCCGCGAATGATGTGGCCGTTCTGCGTCGTCCCTTTGACGGGGATGGGGTCTTCCGAATAGCCGCCCTGGCCGCGAGCATCGAGCGCGGCCACCACAAATCCCGCGCAGGCATAGGCGAGCTTGCCGGCAAAACCGCCGCAATTGCCCGAATAGCCGTGGAATTCCAGCACGGCGGGACGCTTGCCCTCGTAATTCGTGGGCTTCACCAGCTTGGCGTGTACGCGCGCGCCGCCCACGCCCGTGAAATATAGATCATAGCATTTTGCGCCGGGCGCCTGGAAACTCGCGGGCACCAGCGTGCAATCCGTGCCCAGCGCCTCCATTTCGGCGATGGCACGATCCCAGTATTCGTCAATGTCTTTGGGGCAGGGGTTTAGGCCCTGGAAGGTGCGCAACTGAGCCAGAGGCATATCGATCAGTGGCATCCTATCACTCCTTTGTGCTTTATGGGATAGGGATATTTTACACGATAACCATGAGCGTGTCAATGGAAAGTAGGGTGGAATCACGGAAATCAATTTTGCGCAAGGAGGCAAAGGAGCATATTGGGATCCAGCAAAGAATCAAACATAAGTTTGGATAGAGGTCGTTTGGAAGCGGTTCTGGATTTATACTGTTTGATCATTCCCAAGGCGAATTTGCGCAGCAGGTTCATATTTTCCTGAATGGTTTTGTTGGCAACGCGCAGATAATCCTCCTCAAAGTGAACATCCAGCAGCCAGTGCATGGATTCCACGGCCCATTCCATCCGGGCATGGTGAAGCAAACCTTCCGCAGAAAGCGAACGGCTGGAAATATAATAATGCCATTGCGAACTCTTCCCCGCCTTTGTTTGAAACTCTGTATGGATTGCTCCTATACAGGCCAGGCGAGCCCATTGGGACTTTTGCGGTAGCCAGTCAATATCCTGCGTGACAAAAGCCGTTCTCTTTTCGATTCGCTCGCGGCTTTTCTCCCGAATGCTTTGCGCAGACATGCTCCCTCGCAGAGCGTCATCCTGAACATAATCTCGGATATCCTGCATTAGCGAAGGTTGGTTTTCCTTGACGCTCAGCAGATAGTCGCCTTTGCCGCAAACTATCACTTTTGCAGTCTCTCTTTGGCAGTTCAGAGCATCTGCCACAACCAGGCATCCCGCAATATCCATCTGCTGCAACATTTCCTGCACCGCCGGGATTTCATTGCTTTTCCCATCTACGCTTTTGCTGGCAAGCGTCACCCCTAGCTCGGACAGCTGCGCACTGATGATATGCAGCGGTTGTTGGTATCCTTTCTTTCCGTCCGTGGAACGCACGGTTTTTCCGTCCACCGCAAGGGTGAGCCCTTCCCGTTCTTCCGGAAGCATCTGTCTGACCCATCGACTCAGGCACTGGTTCAGGGATTCGGGCTTTACCATTTTCAGCAGGCTCAGCAGCCAATAGTAGCACGGTATGCGCTCAATTGCGAATTTCTCCTTCAACCATTCGCGCGTCCTCTCGCTTTCCGCCCATTGGTGGATCTGGCTGACGTTTTTCAGCCCGCACAGACTCCCCAAGATTACAATGGCTAGCGCTTCTCCCAAGCTGTAAGAATGCCCATCGTACTCCCGTTCGCTCTCCACTTCATCCATGGACTCCAATAATCTTTCTGCTCTCATACCTCTTTTTTACCATACTCTTCTGCCTTTGTCTTAAAAATTGATTTCCATGCAAGGCGAATGCGGGCTCGCCGTTCGGCTACCCTATCCGCCGGGCCCACCAATAGGCCGCGAGCTTGAGCGCCACCGCGAAGGCCAGCGCGGCAAACGCCGCGTAGAAGGCCGACATATCGAACAGCGCGCAGGTGCAAGTCAAAAACAATAGCCCGATCAAAAGGACGTCCATCACGAGGCCACCGCTCTTATCGTGCAAATAGCGATTGCGCTCATCCCGCTCCGCGAGTAGCTGTTCCCGCAGGCGCAGCCGGTCGCGCAGCATTTTTTTGTAGCCCACCAGGCGCGCAATGGCATACGCCAGCCCGCCGAAGAAAATCGCGCGGTAGGCGAACTGCGCCAAATCCGTCATCCGGCGCGAATCGCCGCCCCCCAGTTCCGCCACCGCCACCATGTAAACCAACATCAAGGCGATCACGCCCCACAGCACGCGGATGCGCAGGCGAATCACCTGCGAAAACGGGCGCTCACTCCAAGGTTTCATACCGGGCCTCCTCCTTTTGCAAGTTTTCTTCCAGGCAACACAGTTCCTCCACGCTGGTGCGGAACTCCCGCGCCAAGCGATAGGCCAGCAGCAGCGAAGGACTATATTGTTCGCGCTCAATGGAAATGATGGTTCTGGCCGAAACGCGCACCCGATCCGCCAACTGTTGCTGCGTGAGCCCCGCGGCCAGTCGGGCCTGGCGCACCTTGGTTTTCATGCCGCACTCCCCCTTTACATGAAGCATACTTCATGAAGCCAACTTCATATTAGCACAAATCCGCGCCGTTGTCAAGCGGTTTGGGCGCAATGGGCCAAAAGGCCGATCTGGCAGACGAATGGACATTGCAAATCAACCCGCGGATTTTCCGGCACGCAAAAGGGCCGCCTCGCAAAAGAGGCAGCCCCATGAATTTTTATGCCCTTGCCAGCGCTTTTCTTGCCGCGGGAACGGTTTTATGCCCGGCGCATAAAGCGGTATTGCGCTTCCACCAAGCCGCGATAGTGTCCGCCCGGGATCTTCATCAATTCCGCGTGCGTGCCGGTTTCCGCGATTTTGCCATCCTGCACCACCATGATGCAATCCGCATTGCGGATGGTGGAAAGCCGGTGCGCGATTACGAAGCTGGTGCGGCCGCGCAGCAGCACGTCCAGCGCCTTCTGGATGAGGATTTCCGTCTTGGTATCGATGGAGGAAGTCGCCTCGTCCAGGATCAGGATCTTGGGGTCGTTGAGCAGCGCGCGGGCGAAGGAGATCAGTTGGCGTTGGCCCACGGACAGCGAGGAACCGCGCTCGTTCACCTCGGTCTGGTAGCCGCGCTCCATGTGCATGATGAAATCGTGCGCGCTCACGGCCTTGGCGGCCTCGATCACTTCTTCGTCCGTGGCGTCGAGGCGGCCATAGCGGATGTTGTCCATGATGGTACCGGAGAAGATGAAGCTATCCTGCATCATCACGCTCATTTGCTTGCGCAGGCTGCGCAGCTTCACATCGCGCACATCGTGCCCATCCAGTTTCACCGCGCCGCCCTGCACATCGTAGAACCGGCTGATGAGGTTCACCACCGTGGATTTGCCCGCGCCCGTGGGGCCCACCAGCGCGATGGTCATGCCGGGCTTCACGTCGAAGCTCACGTTTTTCAGAATCACCTTTTCAGGATCGTAGCTGAAGGTCACGTCGTCGAAGGTCACGTGGCCCTCGATGGGCGGCAGGTCGATCGCGTCGGGCTTATCCGGGATGTCGTTGGGCGTATCCATAATTTCGAAGATGCGCTCCATAGACGCCGTGGCAGAAAGAATGCTGTTGTAGAAGTTCGAAAGCGTGTTGAGCGGCTCCCAGAACCGGCCCAGATACCACAGGATCAGCAAGAGGTTGGCCAGTTCCAGCCCGCCGCTGCCCATGAATTGCACGCCGAAATAGTACACGAGCACCGTGCCCACCGTGCCCGTGATGTCCAGCGCGGGCCAGAAGGCGTTGTTGATCTGGATGGCGTGCATCCAGGAGGAACGGATATCGTCGTTTACGTTGCGGAAGGTATCGTCGTTTTCCTCCTCGCGCACGAAGGCTTCCGTCACGCGCATGCCGGCGAGCGATTCGTGCAGGTAGCCGTTCATGCTGGAGGTTTTCACGCGCACTTTCTGCCAGCGCAAGCGGATTTTGCGCTTGAGCTTGAAGAGGATCAGCAGCAAGAACGGCAGGATGCACATGGCGATCAAGGTGAGCTTCCAGTTCACCGCCAGCATGATCACGATCAGCAAAATCAGCGTGAAGCAATCGATCAACACGTTGACGATACCGTTGGTGAACAGGTCGTTGAGCGAGTTCACGTCGTTGATCACGCGCACGAGGATTTTGCCCGCACTGTGCGTATCGAAGAAGGAGAAAGACAGCGTTTGGATGTGGTTGAACAGATCCTCGCGCAAGGTCGCCAGCGCGCGGCGGCCCGCGCCATCCATCAGGCGCACGCGCACATGCGTGCAGATGGCGGCGATGACCGAGAGCGCCACCATGCCGCCGATCATCCAGGGCAGCGCGGCGCGCGTGTTATCCTGGATGGAGCCGATGGCGCGGCTCATGAGGAACGGGTTGCCCAGCGAGCACAGCGCCGCGATGACCATGGCGCACAGCGCCAGCGCGACCCGGCTGCGGTAGGGCTTCATATAGCCGAGAAGGCGGATAAACTGTTTTGCGTTAAATGGTTGCTCCAGAACTTCATCATCAATCTGGCGAAGCATTTTTGCCATCTTAGCCCACCTCCTCGTCCACCATATTGGCCGTTTGCTCGGCGACCATGTTCGCGTAAATGCCGCCCAGCTCCATCAGTTCGCGGTGCGTGCCGCGCTCGGCGATTTCGCCATGGTCGAGCACGATGATCTGGTCCGCGTTCATCACGGAAGAAATGCGGTGCGCGATGATAAACGTCGTGCGGCCTTTGAGCACGCCGCGCAGCTTTTGCTGGATCACCGCCTCGGTTTCCATATCCACAGCGGAGGTGGAATCGTCCAGCACCAGGATCTTGGGATCGATCAGCACCGCGCGCGCGATGGCCGTGCGCTGCTTCTGGCCGCCAGAGAGGCCCAGGCCGCGCTCGCCCACGATGGTCTCATAGCCGTTGGGCATCTGGTCGATAAATTCGGTGGCGCAGGCCACGTCCGCCGCCTGGGCCACGCGCTCGTGCGGCGCGTCCACCCGTCCAAAGCGGATGTTGTCTTCCAGCGTATCAGAAAATAGGAACGTTTCTTGCGGCACATAGCCGATTTCGCGGCGCAGCACGTCCAGCTTCTGGTCGCGCACGTCCACGCCGTCCACCAGCACGCGGCCCTGCATCACATCGTAAAACCGGCCCAGCAACAGGCACAGCGTGGATTTGCCCGCGCCCGTGGCGCCCATCACCGCGATGGTCTGGCCCGGCTCCACCTTGAGGTTGATGTTCTTGAGCACCGGCTCGCCGCCATAAGAGAAGGTCACATTGTCGAATTCCACCGCGCCTTCGAACTTGGCGGGGGAAATCGCGTCGGGCTTTTCGCGGATGCGGCTGCCGAAGTCCATGTAATACAGCAACTTTTCCGCGCTGGTGATGGCCTGCGCCGTCATATTGATGATGTTGGAAAGCGCGCGCACCGGGTTGGTGAGCATCCAAATGTACCCCGTCACGCCCACCAGGGTACCCACGTCCATGCGGCCGGAAGCCGTGAGCAGCGCGCCGCCGATCAGCGCCACCGGCGTGCACAGGCCGCTCAAAAGCTCCATCAGCGGCACGAAGCGCGACCACACGTAGGTCGCCCGCAGGTTGAGCTTGAGGAGCGTCTGGTTGTCCTCATAAAAGCGCTCTTCCTCATAGTCCTCGCGCGCGAAGGCTTTCACCACGCGCACGCCCGCCAGGTTTTCCTGGGTGCGCGTGTTGAGCACCGCGTTCTGCTCGCGGATGTTGGCAAACACGGGGCGGATGCGCTTGTTGAAGGCGAAGGCCGTGGCCCCGATCACGGGCAGGAACAGGATCAATAGCAGCAGCATTTCAATGCTCATCGCGCCCATGAAGATCAGCGCGCCGAAGAACATCAGCGCGTTATCGAACGCGGTGATCAGGCCGCCCGCGATCATGTTGCGCACGCCTTCCAGGTCGCCCGTCATGCGGGACATGATTTCGCCAATGCGGTGCTTGTCGTAAAATTCATAGGGGAGTTCTTCCAGATGCCGGTATAGGCCCGTGCGGATGTCGAACGCCAAGTTCTGCGCCACCCGCTCATTGGAGACCGAGCGGACGTAGGTACACGCACCGCGCAGAACCACCAGCGATAAAAGCGCGGCGCACAGCGGGGGCAAAATCGTCAAATTCCCGGCTGTGATGACGTCGTTCACAATGGTTTCTGTGATGATGGGAACAATCAGCCTCGTTAGGATCACAATCAGTTGCAGTGCGAACACCATGACCATGGTTTTTCGGTATGGACGCATCATAGATGCGATCCGCTTGACAATGTCCATGGAACATCCCCCTCGCTATCGAGTGTATGAGCATGATATTCGATTCCGGCGCTCGCGTCAATGCGGAAAAAACCCGAGTTTCGCCGCGGAAAGCGGCTTGGCCCGCTGGAAGGCGCACAGCGCGAATCCATAGGGTTAATTCTCCGCTTTTCTCTGGTTTCCTTCCCTTTTCGCGTGTTTTTGGCAAATTTACCAAAAAATAAAGTGTTACAAAATATTTTATCCGCGAATTTGCCGCCGCTAACGGGGCAAATCCGCGGATTGATCAGCATTTGCACATCAGTTTTTAACAATTTGTGTGTCAATTCCGACAACGACGGCGTAGCCTTTGTCAACGGGCGGAGCCAAAATCCCTGGCCAAAACTTTGCTGCTCTCGCGCGCCATCAGGCGCGGGGTGATGGCCACGGACTGCGTGAAGGTCTCGCCATTTTGCAAAATTTTGCTGGAAAGAATGGCTACCGCCACGCGGCACTGCGCGGCGACGTCGCAATCCACGGACGTGAGCGCGCAGGGCAGGAAGGGGCAAAAATCCGCGTCGTCAAAGCCGGTGAGGGCGATGTCCTCCGGCACGCGCAGGCCCGCTTCGGCAATGGCCCGGTACGCGCCCAGCGCAATGGTATCGTACCCAGCCACCACGGCCGTCGGCGGGGTTTTGAGCGCGAGCAAGCGCTTCATCCCCTCATAGCCGCAAGGCTCGTTGCGCACATCGGGAGTGGCGACATATTCCTCTGGCAGGGCGATATCCTTCTGGGCCAACGCCTGCCGCAGCGCGTGCAAGCGGCTTTGCGCCAGCGCGTCGCCAATGAAGGCGATGCGCCGGTGGCCCTGCTTGGCGAGATGCTCTACCAGCGCGCGGATGCCATAGGTTTCGTCCACGCTCACCACGTCGTATTCGCGGGAAGCGTAGTTCAGCCCCATCACCACCGTGGGAATCGATTGCGCGCCCGGAATATCATGGATGGAATTGCTAATGTCCCGCTGCTCCGTCACGACGATGATGCCGGAGGGATTCAACTGCGTCAAAAACGCCAGCTGCTCCTTTTCCAATTCCGGGGAAAACGCGCTCAGCGCGAGCAAGGCCTGGAACCCCTTCTTGCGCAGGTGCGCTTGCAAGTGCGTGGCGATGCGGGCATAATAGCCGCTCACAATTTCCGGACAAATGACGCCCACCAGATTGCGCCGCTCGACAGGAGCCTTTTTCCGCTTGTGCTTGGTATAGCCCACGCGCTCCGCCTCTTCCAGCACGCGCTGTTTGGTGGCGCGGCTGATGTCGGAAGAATCGTTCAGGGCCTTGGAAACGGTGGTTTTGTTCAGGTTCAATGCGGCGGCAATGTCTGCCAATGTTGCCATATTCTCCCTCCGCTTCTAGTTTTCCTTCTTCACACCGTGCTTGCCTCGCTACCGGCGCTTTGCTTTGCGCCCAAGAATTTCGACACAAAGCAGGCAAACTCCTTCTTCCTCGCGCGGAATTTTCGAAATTCCATCGCATAAAACCGCGCTATCCCGCAAATCCCGTCGCTTTTTGCAAATGGCGGTGGTAAGCGGGCTTCCCTTCCGCCGCTGCTTCCCGTGCGATCAGCTTGCCCGCCCGCACCATGGCTTCTACGCGCAGGGCGATCCACGCGTCGCCGATGCCCAGACGGTATTTCTCCAAAACCGCGCCGATCAGCCTGCCCTCATAAAACGTTTCCTCCTGCGCGGCGATTTCCCGCAAAATCCAAGGATCGTAAAAATCCTCCGGCACGCTGCGCAGACCGCCGTTGACCATCGCGCGCAAAGGGGCGTTTTCCGCTCGCAACGCCGCCCAGGCGCGGGCGATTTCCGCCAAACCCGCGGGGGAAATCTGCCTTTGCAGCGCCAGGAAGCGCCCCCATTCGCCGGGCGCAACGTCGCCCCAACTGGCATAGCGCTCCGCACCCTCCGGCCAATTCGGCAGGCGCACCAAAAGCACCTGTCCGGCGGGCGCTT
>ERZ857998.4188-NODE-4188-length-10615-cov-8.096023_pt1 | contig 10615 bp, 8 predicted proteins | sample MGYA00519954_ERZ857998 | MGnify/ENA primary metagenome ERZ857998 (study PRJEB31778, sample SAMEA3449424) | human gut metagenome | biome: human gut; feature: human-associated habitat; material: faeces | place: United Kingdom | collected 2010/2012 ...
ACCTTGATAATGTTGACACATCAAGAGTTCATGAAGTAACTTCCCTTGATGAAGCAGGACAATTAATAGCCAGTGATTTTACTTCAGGAAACGTGTTGCATCTTGCAGGAGCAAATACCATGGAACCTATTTTAAAATATGTTCCTGTAAACAGGTTTTATGCAAGAATTTTAAAAGTTCCAAAATCTGTGGAAAAATGCAAAATGCTGAATCTTCCTGAGGAACATATCATACCAATGAAAGGTACATCCAGCTTAGAGGAAAACCTAAAAATAATTGAAGAAACACAAGCAAGTGTTATGATAACAAAAGAAAGTGGTGATATCGGAGGAGTAACTAATAAAATTAATGCTGCTAATTTAAAAGATATAGGTATCATTATGTTAAAACGTCCAAAAATCAGAGATTTAAATAAAAATGACATTGTTTCTAATTTAGACGAATTAGATGAAAAAATAAATAACTGTTTTTAAATGAAAAAGAACGCCGAGACTGGGATTTGAACCCAGGCGGAGAAACTCCACAGGATTTCAAGTCCTGCGCCTTACCAGACTAGACTATCTCGGCATGATAACAGAAAAAATATTTAGAAAAAATCTAAATATTTATCCTTTAAGTTCTATTTCAATACTTACATTATCCGGAACATTAACTTTCATGACTTGTCTCATAGCACGTTCGTCAGCACCAATTCCAACTAAACGTTTATGAATTCTAAGTTCCCATTTTTCCCAGGAAGCTTTTCCTTCTCCATCTGGAGATTTTCTTGTAGGTACTACTAATTTTTTAGTAGGTAATGGGATAGGACCAGACAAATCAACACCAGTTCTTTCAGCGATTTTTTTAAGTTGATCACAGACATAAGCTAATTTTTCTGGATCAGTTCCTGTAAGCTTAATTCTTGCTTGATGCATTATTATCCTCCAAAAATAAAAATAAAAAAGAAAGGAACAACTCCTTTCTTTTAATTAACTACTTACAAATCTATTTAGCTGGGGTAACGTCAATACATAATCCAGCAGCAACAGTTTGACCCATATCCCTAATAGCAAATCTACCCATTTGAGGGATTTTTTTAGCGTTTTCGATTACCATAGGTTTGGTTGGTTTAACTTTTACGAATGCTGCGTTACCAGTTTTTAAGAAGTCAGGGTTTTCTTCAGCTACTTGACCAGTTGCAGGGTCTAATTTTGCAGTTAATTCTAAGAAAGTACATGCAACTTGAGAAGTGTGACAGTGGAATACAGGAGTGTATCCAACAGTGATTACACCAGGGTGTTGTAAAACAACAATTTGTGCATCAAATTCTTTAGCTACAGCAGGAGCATCGTCTATGTGACCAGCTACGTCTCCTCTTCTGATATCGTTTTTACCTACACCTCTTACGTTGAATCCGATGTTGTCACCAGGTTCAGCAGTTTCAAAGGTTTCGTGGTGCATTTCGATAGATTTTACTTCTCCAGAAGCTCCAGCAGGTTCGAAGATTACGTTTTCTCCTTTTTTCATAACACCGGTTTCTACTCTTCCTACAGGTACAGTACCTACACCAGTAATGGAGTAAACATCTTGAATAGGGATCCTTAATGGTAAGGATACAGGTTTTTCAGGAGCAGCTAAATTATCTAAAGCTTGCATTAAAGTGTCACCTTTGTACCAGGAGGTGTTAGGACTTGCATCTTTAATGTTGTCTCCTTCAAATGCAGAAACAGGGATGAAAGGAACATCAGCAGGGTTGAATCCAACAGTTTTAATTAAAGCAGATACTTCGTCTTTTAATTCGTTGAATTTTGCTTCATCATAATCTACTAAATCGATTTTGTTGATTGCAACGATTAATTGGTTAATACCTAAAGTTTTGGATAAGAAAACGTGTTCTTTGGTTTGTGGCATTACACCGTCGTCTGCAGCTACTACTAATACACCAGCATCTGCTTGGGAAGCACCAGTAATCATGTTTTTAACGAAGTCTCTGTGTCCAGGACAGTCTACAACAGTGTAGTCGTATTTTTTGGTGGAGAATTTTTGGTGAGCAAGGTCGATAGTTACTCCTCTTTCCCTTTCTTCTCCTAATTTATCCATAACAAATCTGAATTTGTTTTCTCCGTCATCTAATTGTTGTTCAGCGATTGCACCTGCTTTTAATAACAAGTGTCCAACTAATGTGGATTTTCCGTGGTCAACGTGTCCGATAAATGCTAAATTAATATGTTCTTTAGTTTTTGCCATAATAATACCTCTTTTCGTATAAATCGAAATAACATTCATTAAGCTTATAATTTTAGCTTAATTTAAATTTTAATTATTCACATATAAATATGTAATGTTTTTTTCGTAATTTTAAATAAAAAATATAAAAAAATTAAAAATTAAATTTTAATTATCCTACATAATGTTCAGGACCATAAGGTTCTGGAGATAAGCCTTTTCTTTGCCTAATCTCTTTAACGATTTGATTTTGCATTTCACGTGGTAATCTTTCAAATCCAGACATTTCAGTAGACCATAAACATCTACCTTCAGCAGCGGATCTGATATCACCCGCAAAACCAAACATTTCAGCTACAGGAACTTTAGATTCAATAGTAGCCATGTCTCCTTCTTGACCCATGTCAACTATTTGACCTCTCCTGTTTTGGATTTCCCTGGTACATGGACCCATGTAATCTTGTGGAGTGTTAATGAACACTTTTTGCATAGGTTCAAGTAAAGTAGGACCAGCAGACATCATAGATGCATAAATTGCATTTCTAATAGCTGGCAATACTTGTGCAGGTCCTCTGTGAACTGCATCTTCGTGAAGTTTTGCATCGTGGAGTTTGAATTTTAATCCCATAGCAATTTCTTTAGCTAAAGGTCCGTCATTAAGTGCGGATTCAAATCCTTCAATTAAAAGCTCTTTTACTTCATCTAAGTATTGGATACCACGGGTAGCATTGATGAATACGCTTCTGTTGTAAACATCCCATACTTTTCTCGCTTCTTCTTTATCTAAACCGTATTCCATGAAGTCATTAGCAGATTCTTTACCTTTAACTTTACCTTCTTTAAGTTTTCCTTCTTGTAATGCTTTGAAAAGTTCATCTTCTAAAGGTTCAACAGTAATGTAGAATCTGTTATGTTTGTTTGGAGATTTACCTTCAACTTGTGGAGATAATTGAGATACGGTTTCCCTGTATACAACAATAGGTTCTGAAGTTTGGATTTCAACACCTTTATCTTTAATTCTGTAACTGATAACTTCTAAATGAAGTTCTCCCATACCTGAAACTAAATGTTCACCGGTTTCTTCGTTAATTTCAACTTTAATGGTTGGGTCTTCTTTAGCTACTTGTCTTAATACTTCAATTAATTTTGGTAAATCTTTAGTATTTTTAGCTTCTACAGCAACAGTAACTACAGGTTCAGAAATGTGGTCTAATCCTTCAAACTCTTTGATTTTGTCTTCAGGAGAACAGATAGTTTCCCCAGCGATTGCACCTTTTGCACCAGCAACATATACAATGTTACCTGCAGGTACAGCATCAGTGTTAACTCTTTCAGGTCCGAAGTATACCCCTACTTGCTGAACTCTGGATTTGGAATGAGATCCAACTAAGTATACTTCTGTACCTTTTTCAATTGATCCTCCGTAAACCCTACCGGTAGCAATTTCACCAGCGTGTTTGTCTACAGATACGTTAGTAACCATTACAGCTAAAGGTCCGTCAGGACTTGTAGTAATCATACCTTGACCTGCAGGAGATTCAATGTCACCTTCCCAGATGTTAGGTACCCTGTATTCCTGAGATACTTTAGGAGAAGGCAAGTGTTCTACTACCATACCGAGTAATACTTCAGACAATGGTACTTTTTGAGCTAATTCTTTTTGTTTATCATCGTTACAATAATCAATGATGTCTTTGAAGTTAACTCCAGTTTCTTGCATCATTGGAACGTTAATAGCCCAATTGTGATAAGCTGAACCGAAAGCTACACTACCATCAGTGAAATCAACAGCCCATTCTTCTTTTTTATCTTCAGGAGCCATGTTTTTGATTAATTTGTTAGCTTCCATGTAAATGTTAATGAACCTTTTTTGTAATTCTTCAGGTTCTAATTTTAACTCGTTGATTAATCTGTCAACTTTGTTAATGAACAAAACAGGTTTAACATTTTCTTTTAAAGCTTGTCTAAGTACAGTTTCAGTTTGAGGCATGATACCTTCAACAGCACAAACAACAACAACTGCACCATCTACAGCTCTCATAGCACGAGTTACATCCCCACCAAAGTCAACGTGACCCGGAGTATCAATTAAGTTGATTAAGTATTCTTCATCTTTGTAATTGTGAACCATTGATACGTTTGCTGCATCAATAGTAATACCACGTGCTTGTTCTTGTTCATCAAAATCTAAAAACCTTTGATCACCAGCAAGTTCTTCGGAAATCATTCCTGCACCTGCTAAAAGGTTATCGGATAATGTAGTTTTACCGTGGTCAATGTGAGCACAGATACCAATATTCCTGATGGAATCTGGTTTATACATTAAATCCTTAATTTTTGCAATCATTTTCTCTCTTCTACTCAAAGAAATCACCTTATATAAATATGATTAGTGTGCTGCTTTTGCAACTCTTTCTTTTTCTTCTTTTTTCTGTAAAGCAAAACTTCTGGAATCTTCTTCAGAAGCAAGAATTAATTCATCAGCTAAACATTCAGCAACAGATTTCCTGTTTTTAAATGCTGATTGTAAAGTTCCTCTAGTTAAGAATCCTAATGAAAGATCTACTCTTCTTTGTGGAGAAATGTCCACTGCTACTTGGTATCCGATACCACCGTATTTAATACGAGTAGTTTCTTCACGAGGGGAAGTATTTTCAACTGCAGTAACTAAAACTTGAACAGGGTTCTTTTTAGTTCTTTTGTTGATAATATCCAATGCATCTTTTACAATATTGTAAGCTTTGTTTTTCTTACCTGAGTTGATGTGAGTCCTCATGATTTTATTCATTAATCTTTCAATGATAGATACTTTAGATTTTGCAAACTGTCTTTTTACATGTCTACCTGAAGTGTGAGGAACAAGAGTTTCATCTAAGCAGATGTATTTTACTAAACCTAAATCTTCGATTTTGACTTCATCGAGTTCCCATTTATCAAATAATTTACTCATAAAAATACCATCCTTATCTTACAGGTTTTTCTATTTTTCCACTTACCATCTCGGATAAAGCTACGTTGTTAACTTTAGATACTTTCCAACGAACTCCAGGAATATCTCCCATAGATCTTCCAGATGGTCCACCAATTCCTTCAATCATAACTTCATCGTGCTCATCGATAAATCCAATAGCTCCGTCACCTGGTGCGAAAGCAGTTAATTGTTTACCGTTTTTGATTAATTGAACACGAACACATTTACGTATAGCAGAGTTAGGTTGTTTTGCTTCTATCCCTACTTTTTCGATTACAATTCCTCTAGCTTGAGGAGCTCCTTCAAGGGGGTCTGCTTTAACATCTAATCTTAAAGCTTTCCTTTTGTAATCTACATCTTTCCACTTAAAATTTTGTCTATTTTTTTTAAGTTTTTTTGCAGCAAAAAGTCCTGGCATAATATTTCCTCTAAACTTTTATTAAACATATCTAAGAATCCACCGCTGCGATTTATACAGCTAAAAATAGCTAATACAATCTAAATTCAAAGATATAACTAGTTAATAATATAATAATTAATTAGACAATTAAATTATCTAAAAATGAAGATATCATGATTTTTTATTGGAAGCATAGTAAAAAGCACACACAACTATGTTCCATTAATTGTCGATATCTTATGATTATTTATCTTTTTTAACATTAATAAAGGTATCTATTTTGACTTGTTGAAAGTCAGTTTTGATTAAATAAAAAAATATTTCAAAGATTTATTTGAATATTATTTCTTTGTTTTTATTGCTTATATTAGTTTTCATCTACATACAAAATAAACTTTATACTCTGTTTTTTAGAGCAGGTATTTTTGTTGTAACAAAAACATGAAAACTGAATTTTGCAATAGCTAATTTCAAAATTAAGATAAAGAAAAAACAATAAAATTAAAGTAAAAAAGAAAGAATTATGGGATTAACAATTGATTGTCATGAAAGAGAAATAAGAACATGTAGGAAAATGAAAAAAGCAGTAAAAAAAAACAATGATGAATCATTAAATTACATTTTAAACAATAAAAAACCAAGTAAATCAACAATTTCTAAATTCAAAAATGAAAATGAATTATTGATTTCAGAATTCTTCTATTTTACAGTTAAAAAAGGACAGGAACTAAATTTAATATCAAATAAAGTAATTGGAATTGATGGAACTTTTTTAAAAGCAAACGCTGGAATAAACAATCGAACTAGTCGAAAAGAAATAAAATTACTGGAAAAAAACAATCAAAAAATTAGACTTCAAAAAGATCTTAAAAATTACTTTGAAAATAAAATTAAGACATTAAAAATCAATAAAATACTTAAAAAACTAAATAATCCCGCAAAAAAATTATTAGAACAAATCATAAATAAAAGACATATATTAGATTTTTTAAAAGAAATACAGACTTTTCACTCCTCAAAAACTAATTATGATATTAATTTATGAAATCCTGAATCCAGATTCATGAATGATAAAAAAGGAGTATATGGTTACAATTATAATTATCAAGTAGCAACAGACTCAAAAAACCAAATGATAATGTATAACACCGCAAATATTCAAAATAATGATTATGTACCATTAATAAACATGAATGAATCATCAATCATGAGTTTGGAAACAAAACCAGAATTTTTCACCATAGACAATGGATATTATACAGATAAGGCATTAAAATACTGTTTTAAACACAATATAAAAATAATAATCTCAGACAGAACTGAAGCAGAAAGAAAAAGCGATAGATCAAAAAATAAATATGCAAAATGCAAATTTACAGAAAATAGAGTAGAAAACTACTTCATTTGTCCAGAAGGAGTAAAATTACCTTTCAAAAATTATAGAAAAATAAATGGATGATTACATAAAATATATTCAACAACTAAATCTAAACAATCCCCGAAACTAAAATCATACACTTCTAGCAGAGTTAGAGAAATAGCTGAAGTAGCAGACCCAATATAAAGAAAAATTAAAAGATGATTACTTCTTTGATTATGTGCAAAAAAATTTACAAAAAAAGATTGCCCATAACTGAATCAATATTCGGTGTTTTAAAAACAGGACGAAATTACAACGGTTTAAAAAGATTGGGAAAACAAAAATGTATTATAAATTTAAATATCGAAGCAACAATCCATAATCTCAAAATAATTCATAAAAACATCATAGAAAAAAAAATTAAAAAAATGGGAGTTTTAGAATACTTCTTTGTTTAGATTTTTTTATCTTTTTCTTATTTATATTAACTTTTATTCAGTATTTTGTAGCATAAATTCATATCATTGGATTAAATAGCAAATATTATATAATATACATAATATAATATTAATTATAGTATATTTTATATTTTTTAATGTATACTTTATTAAATTGGATGGTTAAAATGAAATTTAAAGATAAAAAGGTTCTGTTTTGCCTTATGTTATTTTTTCTTATTATTATAAGTATAAGTAATGTAAGTGCAAATAATTTAAATGATGTAAATATTGATAATTTTACATCTATAAGTTATGATTCAATAGATGCTATTGAATATGATGTTGAATCTGACGGTAATCAAATTTTTGATAATTCTTTAAATCATGAGGAATTATTAGAAATAGGTGATGATGATGTTATAATAACTTCTGATAATTTTGGAAGTTATTTTAATGATGGTATATATAATGGTACTGAAGATACTATTTATTTTGAGGGTAATTTTTCTGAAAATACTAATTTAGTTTTTAATAATCCGATAAATATTATAGGTTTAAATGGGAATAATTTTTATGATATGCCCTTTAAAATTAATGGGAATAATAGTAATATGACTAATATTAATTTAGTTTTGTCAAATTCAGACATATCTCATAATTATGCAGGTATTTATGTTTCTAGTGGAAATGTTAAATTAGATAATCTCAAAATTAATTTTACTGTTCCTTTGAATACTGAGGGTTATGGTATTTTTGTTGATAATGCAAATAATTTTAAGTTATTAAATAGTAATATTCAATTTATTGGTAATAATAAAATTGGTCTTATTTATAATTATGGTCTTAAAATTAAAAATAGTCATTATGCATTCATTTATAATAATATTATTAATGCATCACTTCCATTAAGGGCTGTTGATTTTTCTAAGCCATTTCCTTCAACTGATACAGATTTAGTACTTAGTATTGGTGTTCAATCTTCTAATTATCTTAATTTTATAAGAAATAATGTTTATGCTATTGTTAATGATGCTGGTTCTGATTTTTATCCAACATTGGATTGTTTTATGATGGTTGATTCTAATAATAGCTTTATTGATTATAATAATTTTACTGAAATTGATACTTTTACTCCAAGTGGATCTGTAGATTATTTATATGTAATTGATATTTATAAGCTTCAAAATGCAACTATTAGTAATAATAATGTTCTTGTTACAACGTTAGGTGGTGCTGGAGGTAATGGTACAGCATATCCAATTCAAATTACTGGTTTAGCAGTTGATATTCTTATTTGTGATAATAATTTAACTGCTCTTTGTAATGGTCCATGTCTTGGTATTTATTCACAAAATTATTATGGCATAACTTCATTGGAAGTTTGTAGAAATAATGTTAATGTAAGTGGAAGAGCAGGAACGCATAATTATGCTTTAGTTTCTGGTATGGAATTCCAAGATACTTATGTTAATGTTTATAGTAACATAATTAATGTTAATGCTAAAGATTTAGCTGTAGCTACTACTAATGTTAATATTTATGGTATTAGTTATTCTCAAATAACTTCTGGTAGCCATACATATAATATTTATAATAATACTGTTTCTACAAATGGTTATTATGCAGTATATTTATATTCAGCTATAAATTCTAATGTTACCTCTAATAGGTTACAATCAAATAAAACTGAAGGGGACGCTAGTGTTAAAATTGTTAGTGGTAGTAATAATGTTATATTTAATAATACTGGAATATCTTCTTCTGTAAGTAATAATTATAATAATGAAATTAAATTAATGTCTAATCTTAACTTTAGTGGTTGCATATCTGAAAATTCTAATATTTTAGGAAATTCTAATTATAATCAAGTTTATGTTTCTGTTGAGGGTAGAGGTGATGGTAAATCAAGTGATAATCCAACAAATTTAACTAATGCTTTAGATAATCTTGAAAATAACACAATAGTTCATATTGCTGATGGTTTGTATGTTTTTGAAAAAACATATTCAATAACTGCAACTAATGTCACTATTCAAGCAGATAACAAGGGTAAAGCAATATTTTCAGGAAATAAAACTAGATCTATGTTTAGCATAAAAGATACTGCAGACAATTTTATTTTTTATAATTTAAGTTTTATAAATGGAAAATCATCAGCTAATAAGGTTGGTGGTGCAATATCTGCAAATGTCGAAATTACTTTAAATAATTGTATTTTTGAAAATAATCAAGCTTCAAAAACTTATGGCGGTGCTATTTATTCTATTGATAATTTAAATATTATTGATTCAATTTTTAAGAGTAATTCTGCATCAAAGTGGGGTGGTGGTGCTATTTATTCTACTGGTGATATGACTGTAATTAATTCTACTTTTTTAAGTAATACTGCAGGAAGGGATGGTGGAGGCGCTATTTTTGGTAAAGGTGATTTAAATATATATAAAACCGACTTTATCAGTAATACTGCTGCATCAAAAGGTGGATGTATTGTTAATAATCTTAATTTGAATATTTTTGATTGTAATTTTATTAATAGTTCATTAAAGTATAATGGTTATGGTTCTGTTATTTATTCTAATGTTAAAGGAAACACATCAATTATGAATAGTAATTTCAGTGGTAATGTTAAGAGTTATAGTGTTTATCTAATGTATTCAAAAACTAATATTACTAATTCTATTTTTGATAATAATAATGGTGGTGCTTTCTATATGGGAGGAGGTACTACTGCAATGATTAATAATTGTTCTTTTAAAAATAATTTTGCACAAGATGGAGGAGCAGTTTATGCAGTAAATGATAATCCAACATTTAATAATTGTATTTTTATAAATAAGCAATAGCAACAATCCCTCTTTATTAAGGAGGGATTGTTGCTATTACGGAGATCGTCAGTCTGGAAGAGGATATGGGAATTCGGAACCTGAAAACGGTTGATATTGTGGATCGAAACGGAATCATCAAGACATTTGATATTTAATTTAGCGCTAAGAAAAGCCCCTGTGGTTATAATCGGAAACGGGGGGGGGGCTTTTCTTAGTAGATGTTGTTTAATAATTTGTTTAAAAATAGATTGACTCTCTCTTTTATTTTGATGTACAATATGTTCATTAATTAGTTCAATAATTAAGAGGAGTTGTTTATTTGTGGCAAGGGAAACCATAAAGTCTTTAAAAGAGGAAATCGAAAAGCTGAAACTGCAGATGAATGCCCTGTCGGAGCAGAACAGCCGGTTAATC
>ERZ857998.4194-NODE-4194-length-10606-cov-3.328974_pt1 | contig 10606 bp, 8 predicted proteins | sample MGYA00519954_ERZ857998 | MGnify/ENA primary metagenome ERZ857998 (study PRJEB31778, sample SAMEA3449424) | human gut metagenome | biome: human gut; feature: human-associated habitat; material: faeces | place: United Kingdom | collected 2010/2012 ...
GAGGGTGCGGATGTGGTCATCATGAACACCTGTGCCATCCGGGAACACGCCGAGCAGCGGGTTTTCGGCAATCTGGGCGCGCTGACTCACACCAAGCGCCGCCACCCGGAGCAGAAAATCTTCCTGTGCGGCTGCATGGCGGGAGAAACCAAGGTCTCCGACCGCGTCCGGCACAGCTACCCCCACGTGGACGGCGTGTTTTCCACCCACCATCTGTGGCAGTTCCCGCAAATTCTCTGGAATGTCCTCAGCGGGAAAAAGCGGCAGTTCTTCATTGAAGACGAACCAGGCTCCATCGCCGAGGGCATTCCGCAAGTCCGGGATTCCAAGCTGAAAGCATGGGTGTCCATCATGTACGGCTGCAACAATTTCTGCACCTACTGCATCGTCCCCTACGTCCGCGGCCGGGAGCGCAGCCGCCAGCCGGAGGACATCCTCGCCGAGTGCCGGGCGCTGATTGAGGGCGGCACGAAGGAAATCACCCTTCTTGGGCAGAACGTCAACTCCTATGGCAAGGATTTGAGCTGCGGCATGGATTTTGCCGACCTGCTGGCCGCCATTGCCCAGATTCCGGGGGATTTTCTCATCCGCTTCATGACCAGCCATCCCCGGGACGCCAGTGAAAAGCTGTTCGACACCATGGCGCGGTATCCCAAAATCGCGAAGCAGCTCCATCTCCCCTTCCAGTCCGGCTCCTCCCGGGTGCTGAAGGCCATGAACCGCCACTATGACCGGGAGACCTATCTGCAAAAGGTCAACTACGCCAAAAAGGTCATGCCCGAGCTGGTTCTGACCAGCGACGTGATCGTGGGCTTCCCCGGAGAAACCGAAGAAGAATTTGAAGAAACCATCAGCCTGATTCAGTCCGTGCATTACGACAGTCTGTTCACCTTCATCTTCTCCCCCCGCCCCGGCACCCCCGCCGCGAAAATGGACGATCCCACCCCGAAGGAAGAGAAAAACCGCCGCTTCGACCGGCTCTGCGCGGTGCAGAACGCCATTTCCGAGGAAATCCACAATTCCTACATCGGCAAAACCCTCCGCTGTCTTGTGGACGGCAAAGACAAAGACCTTCTCACCGCCCGCACCGAGGGCGGACGCTTGGTGCGCTTCCCCGGCTGTGACGACATGATCGGCACCTATCAGGACATCACCATCACCGCCGCCACCACATGGAGCCTGAGCGGAAAAGTGGCGGATATCTGCTGAAAAACATAGAACAGGACGGAATCAACATATGGCACAGGCAACGAATGAACTGACCCCCATGCGGCGGCAATATCAGCAGATCAAGGATCAGCACAAGGACTGCATCCTGATGTTCCGCCTGGGGGATTTTTACGAGATGTTTGACGAGGACGCCAAGCTGACGGCCCGGGAACTTGACCTCACCCTGACCACCCGTGACCGGGGCAAGCCCAAGGAGGAACAGACGCCCATGTGCGGCGTTCCCTACCACAGCGTGGACTCCTACATCGCCCGGCTGGTGCAGAAGGGCTACAAGGTCGCCATCTGCGAGCAGATGGAAGACCCTGCCACCGCCAAGGGACTGGTGCAGCGGGAAATCACCCGCATCATCACCCCCGGCACCGTCACCGAAAGCTGTATGCTGGACGAAAGCAAAAACAACTACATCGGCTGCATCTACGGCGAAAGCGGAAAATTCGGCCTTGCCTTCTGCGACGTTTCCACCGGCGCGTTTTTCACCACGGTGTGCTCCGACGCCCAGAACGTAGCCTCCGAGCTTGGTCGTTTCGCCCCCAGCGAAATCCTCCGCTACGGTTCCAATGTGGACTGCGAGGTCATTGAGGACGCCGTTTTCCGCCGCTTAAGCTGCTGCGTGAGCGAGGGAAAGCCGGAGCTGTTCGTACTGGAAAGCGCGGAATCGCTGCTGGAAGACCACTTCCACGCCACCCTTTCCCAGATGGGCATTGCGGGAATGCCCGCCGCCGTCATTGCCAGCGGCGCGCTGCTGCAAACCCTTCTGACCCTGCAAAAAAACGATCTTGCCCACATCCGGGAGCTGCAATATTACACAACCGGCCGGTTCATGGAGCTGGATTTGGACGCCCGGCGGAATCTGGAGCTGACGGAGACCATGCGCTCCAAGGAAAAGCGGGGAACCCTTCTGTGGGTGCTGGACAAGACCCACACCGCCATGGGCGGGCGGATGCTCCGCTCCTGGCTGGAAAAGCCCCTGCTTGACCCGGTGGAGATCACCCGCCGCCACGGCGCGGTGGAGGAGCTGACGGACAACGTCATCGTCCGGGGCGAGCTGGAGCAGGCTCTGCGGGACGTCACCGACTTAGAGCGGGTGCAGACCCGCATCGTCACCGGCACCGTCAATTGCCGGGATTTGCTGGGACTTGCCCGGGGCTTCCGGGCGCTGCCCGACGTAAAGGCGCAGCTGCAAAAGTGCGACTCTCCCCTGCTTAAAAAGCTGGAGGCTGCCATCGACCCCCTGACGGACTGCGCCGATTGCATTGAAAACACCCTGGTGGACGATCCCCCCCTGACCATCCGGGAGGGCGGCATCATCCGCAAAGGCGCCAGCGAGGAAGCCGACCGCCTGCGGGACATTATGGAGGGCGGCAGCGGCACCATCGCCGCCATTGAGGCGTCGGAACGGGAAAAAACCGGCATCCGCACCCTGAAAGTGGGCTTCAACCGGGTATTCGGTTATTATATTGAGGTGTCCAAGTCTTTTATCGACCAGGTACCCGCAAATTATATCCGCAAGCAGACCCTTGCCAACTGCGAGCGCTACATCACCCAGGAGCTGAAGGAGCTGGAAAATCAGGTGCTTACCGCCAAAGACCGGCTCACCGCTCTGGAATACCAGATTTTCACCCAGCTTCGGGAATACCTTGCCAAGCAGGCCGCCCGGGTGCAGCAGACCGCCGCCGCCGTAGCCGCTGCGGACACCCTGTGCAGCCTTGCCGCCGTGGCTGTGCAGCGGGGCTACTGCCGCCCGGAAATCACCCTGGGGCGGGAAATTACCATTGAAAACGGCCGCCATCCCGTGGTGGAGGCCATGCTGAAAGATTCCCTGTTCGTCCCCAACGACACCCACTTAGGTGCTGAGGACAATCAGGTGTCCATCATCACCGGCCCCAATATGGCTGGTAAATCCACCTATATGCGTCAGGTGGCGCTGATCGTGCTCATGGCGCAGATGGGTTCCTTCGTCCCCGCCCGCAGCGCGAAAATCGGGCTGGTCGATCGGGTGTTTACCCGCATCGGCGCCAGCGACGATCTGGCTTCCGGACAGTCCACCTTCATGGTGGAGATGGCGGAGGTCGCCTCCATTCTGAAATATGCCACCTCCCGCAGTCTGCTGATTCTGGACGAGATCGGTCGCGGCACCTCCACCTACGACGGCATGGCCATCGCCCGCGCCGTTCTGGAATACGCCGCCAATCCCAAGCGTCTGGGGGCAAAGACCCTGTTTGCCACCCATTACCATGAGCTTTCCACCCTGGAAGACAAGCTGCCCAATGTGAAAAATTACAACATTGCGGTAAAAAAGCGGGGCGAACAGATGATTTTCCTGCGGAAAATCGTCCCCGGCGCAACGGACGACAGCTACGGCATCGAGGTCGCCAAGCTGGCGGGCATCCCCGCCCCGGTCATCACCCGCGCAAGGGAAATTCTCGCCGAGCTGGAAAGTGAGGGCGTCGTGGCCGCGCCCGCGGCGGCAAAGGAGCCGGAAGATCAGGTCAGCATGATGGACTTGACCTCTCAGCAGGTGGTCGCCGCCCTCAGCGCCATTTCCGTGGAGACCCTGACCCCCATTGAAGCCATGAACGAGCTGTACAAACTGAAGAAAATGTTGGATTAAACTATGAAACGAAACCGCAGTCTCTCTGCCTGTCCCACTGCCCAGGAATCCGTGGCAGGCGGCGTCTACTTTATTTTCCAGCTGTTGGTGCTGCCCTCCATTCTCCGGTGGGTCAACGCCCAGCTTTCCCAGCCGCTGACCGAAACGGAGCTGAACTTTACCTACTATCTTATCAATTTTCTGGCGACAATTCTGATTTATCACGAGTTCTTGGGACGCAGCGCCCGGCAGGCGACCCAGCACGCTGCGTACTTCTGTCAGGCCATCATCCTGGGGCTTGCCGCCTACTATGCCTGCAATTTTCTGACCCTGCGGCTGATAAGGCTGCTGGTTCCCGGCTTTACCAACTACAATGACGCCGTTATCTCCGCCATGAGCCGGAGCGGACGCTACCTCATGATCGTCAGCACCGTGATTCTGGTTCCCCCCGCCGAGGAGTGCGTCTTCCGGGGGCTGATCTTCCGCAATCTCTACGGAAAATCCCGGTGGGTAGCCTACGTTGTCTCTATTCTCGCCTTTGCCGCCATCCATGTTCTGGGCTTCATCGGAAAATACTCCGCGCTGGAGCTGGTCATGGCGGTGCTGCAATACCTCCCGGCGGGGCTTTCCCTCGCCTGGGCGTATACCAAAAGCGACACCATTTTCGCGCCGATTATCATCCATGCCTGTATCAATCTGGTCGCCATCGGCGGCCTGAGGTGAATCTATTATGCCGAAAATCATTCAGTTATCCCCCCATATCGCCAATCTGATCGCCGCCGGTGAGGTGGTGGAGCGCCCCGCGTCCGTGGTCAAGGAGCTTCTGGAAAACGCGGTGGACGCGGGCGCGTCCAAAGTCACCGTGGAGATTCGGGACGGCGGCATGACCTTCCTCCGGGTCACGGACAACGGCTGCGGCATGTCCCCCGAGGACGCCCGGACGGCCTTTCTCCGCCACGCCACCTCCAAACTCCGCTGCGCCGAGGACCTTGCCGCCATCGGCACCATGGGCTTCCGGGGCGAGGCATTGGCCGCCATCGCCTCCGTCAGCCGCATCGACCTTCTGACCAAGACGGCGGGCAGCATGTCCGGCACGTCCTTAAAGCTGGAAGCGGGTAAAATTCTGGAAGAAACCGAGATCGGCTGTCCAGAAGGGACGACCATCATCATCCGCGACCTCTTTTTCAACACCCCCGCCCGGATGAAATTCATGAAATCCGACACCGTGGAGGGCAGCCGGGTAACCGCCGCCGTGCAGATGCAGGCGCTGGCGCACCCGGAGGTGGCCATCCAGTTCCTCCGGGACGGCAAGCAGGTACTTTCCACCCCGGGAAACGGCGGATTGCAGGCGGCGGTCTACTGCGTCTATGGCCGGGATTTTGCCAGGATGGTGAAGGTGGACAGCCGTTGGGAATCCTACACCCTGACCGGCTACGTCTCCAAGCCCACCGACGCCCGCCCCAGCCGGGGGCTGCAAACCTTTTTTGTCAACGACCGCCCCGTAAAGTCCAAGCTGCTGGTTTCCGCCTTGGAGGAAGCCTACCGCAACCAGATCATGGTGGGGAAATTCCCCGCCTGCGTGCTGCATCTGACCCTGCCGCCCAACGCCGTGGACGTGAATGTCCACCCGGCGAAAACAGAGGTAAAGTTCCTTTCGGAAAAAGCGGTATTTGACTGCGTTCACTACGGCGTATTGGGAGCGCTGAACACCCAGACCGACCGCCCCGAAATCCGGTTCCGGACGCCCGCCGGGGAGACCGCCGCACCGGTCACGCCCGATGCCCCCGCTAAGGCGTCCACCCCGCCGCAGATGCCGCCCCGTCCGGAAAATCCCGCTCCCAAAGGCACCTTTTTCCGCACCATGACACCTCAGGAGTACAAAACCTTCTCCACCGCCCTAAAGGACGCACCCCAGCCGAAGCAAACCGCGGCGGCGGCAACGGCGGCGAAAATCGAGCGTCCTGCCAATATGCCCCTGCGGGAGTTCGTGATGCTTCCTCAGGTTCAGGCGAGCCAGACCCCACCCAAAGTGGAAAAAGTTGCGCCTGTACTCCCCGCTCCCCCCAAAAAAGAAGAGCCGGAAGAAATGGAGCAGACCCAGCTGCCCATGCCCGCCGAGATTCCGTGGCGGATGGTGGGCGAGCTTTACAACACCTATATTATTGTGGAGCAGGGAGACGATGCTTTTCTCATTGACAAGCACGCCGCCCACGAGCGCATTCTCTTTGAAAAGCTGAAAGCCCACCCCGAAAAAATCAGCGCCCAGAGTCTGCTGTCCCCCATCCCCGTGCGCTTAAGTCCCGCCGCGGCCGGGGAACTTCTTGCCAACGCGGATATGCTGGACGAATTGGGCTTTGCGGTGGAGGAATTCGGCGAAAACACCGTGCTTCTGCGGCAGATTCCCATGGATTTAAGCCCGGATGACGCCGCCGAGGCTGTGGAAAGTCTTGCCGCCGACCTTCTCGCCGGAAGGCGGGAAAGCAAGGACACCGTCCGGGACGAGCTGCTCCACACGGTGGCCTGCAAGGCCGCCATCAAGGCCGGGTGGGTCAATGATGAGCAGGAGCTTCTCGCCGTGGCCAAAGAGGTCATGAGCCGGGAAGACCTGAAATACTGCCCCCATGGCCGCCCCATCTGCGTTTCCTTAAGCAAGAAGCAGCTGGAAAAGCAGTTCAAGCGGACATAATATCCTGTTTGGAGACTTTTATGAACAACATCATCTGCATTGCCGGGCCGACGGCCTCGGGAAAAACCGCGCTGGCCGCAACACTGGCGAAGGAACTGAATGGTGAAGTGGTGTCCTGCGACTCCATGCAGGTGTACAGGCGCATGGACATCGGCACCGCGAAGCCCACCTTGGAGGAAATGCAGGGAATCCCCCACCACATGATCGACGTGGCCGAGCCATGGGAGGATTTTTCCGTCAGCCGCTACTGTGAGATGGCCGCCCCCGTTGTGGACGACATCCTTTCCCGGGGAAAAACCGCCGTGATTGCGGGCGGAACCGGGCTTTACATGGATTCTCTCATCCGGGGCAACGCCTTTGCCCCCTTCCCCGCCACCGGTGTCCGGGAGCGGCTGGAAGCGCAGGCGGATACCGTGGGCATGGAGGCCATGCTTTCCCGTCTGCGCGCCGTAGACCCCGACGCCGCCCGGCGCCTGCACCTTTCCGACCGGAAGCGTATCCTCCGGGCGCTGGAGGTTTATCTGGAGACCGGCGAGACCATCACGGAACATAACCGGAAGACCCAGGCCGTTCCGCCCCGGTACTCCCCTATCTGGCTGGGGCTGGACTTTGCCCAGCGGGGCGAGCTGTACCGCCGTATCGATCTGCGGGTCAGTCTCATGCTTCAGCAGGGGCTGGTGGAGGAAATTCAGGGACTTCTCGCCGACGGCATTCCCGAAAAGGCCACCGCCATGCAGGCCATCGGCTACAAGGAATTCGTGGATGCCCTTGACGGCCGGTGTACAATAGAGGAAGCAGCCGATCAGGTGCGCCAATCCTCCCGCCGCTACGCCAAGCGTCAGCTGACATGGTTCCGCCGGAACAAGGCCATCCACTGGCTCATCCGGGAGGCCGGAGACACCGGGCGGGAAATTCTGGAAAACGCTCGACGGATTGTGAGCGATTTTGACAACTGAAACGTGTTAGGATGTGGATACCCTAAAAATACGGCAGTTCTTGGGGAGTTATGTACCTGCCGAATATGAGAAAGAAGGTATCCATATGTCTGACGCGATCAACTTACAGGAAGCTATTTTGAAGGAGGTGCGACGGGACAAGGTTCCCGTGACCCTGTTTCTGATGAACGGCTTCCAGCTCCGGGGGGTCATTACGGGCTATGACAGCTTCGTAGTGGTGCTGGTATCCGATGGCAAGCAGCAGATGATCTACAAGCACGCCATCTCCACCCTCGCCCCCATGAAACCGCTGAAGGCCGCAGCCGCAACTGCGTGACGCAAAAAGGGCAACGGAGCATAAGCCTTCCGTTGCCCTTTTTTCAGTGTAAACTCCGGTTCCCAATCTAAACAGAAAGAAGAATTCTTATGTCTATCGCCGAAAACGTCGCCGAAATCCGCCGCCAGATGGAGGCCGCCGCCCTCGCCGCGGGACGTGACCCAAAGGAAATCCTGCTCTGCGCCGCCACAAAAATGAACGACGCCGACGCCGTGCGTCAGGCCATCGCCGCCGGTGTGGACTGCTGCGGCGAAAACCGGGTGCAGGAGCTGACCGCCAAGCTCGCCCAGAACGCCTACGACGGCGCGCCGGTGCATTTCATCGGCCATTTGCAGACCAACAAGGTTCGCCAGGTGGTGGGCAAGGTCTCCCTCATTCAGAGCGTGGACTCGGCGCGTCTGCTTGCCGCCATCGACCGGGAAGCCGCCAGGCAGGGCATCGTGCAGGACATTCTGCTGGAGGTCAACATCGGCGAGGAGGCCAGTAAGTCCGGTTTTGCCGCCGGGGACATCCTTCCTTTAATGGAAAAAATCGGCGAATTTTCAAACATATGTATCAAAGGTCTCATGGCAATCCCCCCAATCAGCCACATTTCGGGAGAAAATCAAAAATTTTTTCAAAAAATGTTCCACTTATCTGTTGACATAAGGCGAAAAAAATACGATAATGTCAAGGTGGACTGTTTATCCATGGGCATGTCCGGAGACTTCGCCGACGCGATTGCTTCCGGCAGCACGATGGTTCGTGTAGGCACCGCTATTTTTGGTGCCAGAGACTATGCCAGGGATTCATCAAAATGATGTGAGCATACATTAGGAGGACATATAGAATGAGCTTATGGGATAACGTAAAGAAATTTGCCCAGCCCTACGCAGACGACGATTACGATGATTACGGCGAGGATGACGATTACCTCGATGATTATGAAGAACCCGAGAAGCCTGCTCCCGCCCGCCGCAAACCCCGCCGCGCGCCGGCACCCGCTCCCGCCCCCGAGGAGGAAGAGGAGGAGGAAGCCGACGATTATGGCTTCGGTCCCATGACCAGCACCACGTCCGCCGCTCCCGCCGCCGGTTTCTCCGGTCAGGTCCTGAACATGAACACCGGCAACAAGCAGGAAGTGGTTCTGTTCCGTCCCGGCAGCTTCAACGACACCTCCAAGGCCGCCGATGACCTTCGCAACCGCAAGGCCGTCATCGTCAACATGGAGAATGTAGACAAGGCCATGGCCCGCCGGGTCGTGGATTTCCTGTCCGGTTGTGTATACGCTCTGGACGGCGATGTGAAAAAGATCGCCCAGTCTGCTTACCTGTTCTGCCCCCACAATATGGACATTGTGGGCGATCTGGAAACGTTGCAGGCCGAGGTTGAAAGCTATATCTAAAAGATAGGAAGGTAAATCACCATGTTTACACCGCAACAGATCGATCAGATTTCTTTCAGCAAGTCTACTTTCGGCGGCTACAATATGCAGCAGGTAGACGAGTTTCTGGAGCCTCTGACAGAGGATTACGTAACGCTGTACAAGGAGAACGCCCTGCTGAAAAGCAAGATGCGCGTTCTTGTCGGCAAGCTGGAAGAATACCGCAAGAACGAAGCGGCCATGAAGGAAAAGGTCGCCAACGCCCAGCGCACCTGTGACAAGATGGTCATGGAAGCCGAGGCCAAGTGCGCCAAGATGCTGAGCAGCGCCAACGCCGCTGCCGCCGCGCAGGCTGCCCAGCCTGTCGCCCAGCCCGTCCAGAGCGTCCCCAACAACAGCGCCCTGATCGCCGCCGAGAACGCCCGTCTGGAAGAAGCCCGCAGAACCGCTTCCGCCCGGATCAACGAGATTCAGGATCAGATGCGCTCCTGCATTCAGGCTCTGGATCGGATCAAGACCGCCAACGCGCCGGCCGTCTCCACGGCTCCCACGACCCGTGTGGCTCCCGTAGTGCCCGCAGCTCCCGCTGCCCCGGCCGCTCCTGCCCCCAAGGTCAGCAGCGACGACGTAGCCGACGAGATTTCCCAGAACATTGAAGCAATCATCGGCACCACCACGGACACCGCCCCCAAGGCCGCGCCCAAGCACCCCACCGCCAATGATTCCACCACCAGCCGCTTTGCCAGCCTGAACCTGCAATTCGGCCGCAACTACGATCCCACCTCCCGCAGATAAAAGGCGGAGGTTCCCATATTTTCACGCTTTGACGAGGACACGCAAGCCGTTCCGCCGCTTTCAGAGAGCTGCCGCTTTGGTGCAAGGCAGTAAGCAGGAGACGGTCTGCATCACCTCCGAGCAGCGCGCCGAACCCGAAAGGCAGTAGACCGCGCCGGGACACGCCCGATACAGCGTAAGGGAAGCTCTGATTCAGAGATTCCCCGTGAGTGCCGGTTTTGCCGGAACGAGAGTGGTACCGCAGAGGTCAACGCGCCTTTGTCTCTTTTGACGAGACAAAGGCGCTTTCCTTTTGATCGCAGGGTCGCACTTCCCTGCCCCACATTATCATGAATTCATTTTTGGAGGTAAGTATTCCGATGGATTATAAAAACACGATCATCACACCGAAAACCGATTTCCCCATGAAGGCGGGTCTGCCCACCCGGGAGCCGGGTATGCTCAGCCGCTGGGAGGAGCAGAACCTCTATGAGGCCATGCTGGAAAAGAACAAGGATCTCCCCCCCTTCGTGCTGCATGACGGCCCTCCCTTCAGCAACGGCGACATCCACATGGGTCACGCCCTGAATAAGACCCTGAAGGATTTCATCGTCCGCAGCCACGCCATGATGGGCTATTACACCCCCTACGTCCCCGGCTGGGGCAACCACGGTCTGCCCATTGAGACCGC
>ERZ857998.4196-NODE-4196-length-10605-cov-6.910616_pt1 | contig 10605 bp, 5 predicted proteins | sample MGYA00519954_ERZ857998 | MGnify/ENA primary metagenome ERZ857998 (study PRJEB31778, sample SAMEA3449424) | human gut metagenome | biome: human gut; feature: human-associated habitat; material: faeces | place: United Kingdom | collected 2010/2012 ...
CCACCCCGATGGGGCGGGCGATGCTGAATATCTGTATCGTGTTCGCCCAGCTTGAACGGGAAACGATACAGAAGCGGGTGACGGACGCTTACTACTCCCGCAGTCAGCGGGGCTTCAAGATGGGCGGGAAAGCCCCTTACGGCTTCCATACGGAGCCTATCAAGATGGACGGTATCAACACAAAGAAGCTGGTGGTAAACCCGGAAGAAGCGGTAAATATCCGGCTGATGTTCGAGATGTACGCAGACCCGGCAACCTCCTATGGCGACATTACCCGGTACTTTGCGGAACAGGGGATTTTGTTCTACGGCAAGGAATTAATACGCCCCACGCTGGCGCAGATGCTACGCAACCCCGTCTATGTGCAGGCAGACCTTGATGTGTACGAATTTTTCAAAAGCCAGGGGACGGTGCTTGTCAATGACGCCGCTGACTTCACCGGCTTGAACGGGTGTTACCTCTATCAAGGCCGTGATGTAAAGCCGGACAAGTTGCACAATCTCAAAGACCAGATGTTAGTGCTTGCGCCCCATGAGGGGATTGTCCCGTCGGAAACATGGCTGGCCTGCCGCAAGAAGCTGATGAACAACATGAAAATCCAGTCCGCCCGAAAAGCCACCCACACATGGCTGGCAGGAAAAATCAAGTGCGGTAACTGCGGCTATGCGCTTATGAGTATCGTCAACCGGGTAGGCCGTCAATATCTCCGCTGTACGAAACGGCTGGATAACAAAAGCTGTGTCGGGTGCGGCAAGATTTACACCGCCGAACTGGAAACGATAGTTTATCAGCAGATGGTGAAGAAGCTGGAAAGCCACAAGACGCTGACAGGCAGAAAGAAAGCGGCAAAGGCCAATCCCAAAATCGCCGCCCTGCAAGTGGAACTCGCTCATGTGGACGGTGAGATTGAAAAGCTGGTGGACAGCTTGACGGGGGCGAACAATGTCCTGCTCTCCTATGTGAATGTGAAGATAGCGGAACTGGACGGGCGCAAGCAGAAACTTGTGAAGCGGATAGCGGACTTGACGGTGGAAGCCATCAGCCCGGAACAGGTCAGCCAGATTTCCGGCTACCTCGACACTTGGGAGAATGTATCCTTTGACGACAAGCGGCGGGTGGTGGATTTGATGATTACCACCATAGCCGCCACAAGCGACAGCTTGAATATCACATGGAAAATCTGACGGGCGGAACCCCTCCCGTCAGATACCTACTCTGTGTAGTCCCTTGTAAACTGCACTTTGTTGGATAAAAAAAGTAGCCATTTTTTAGGATCTATTATACTTAAATCAATTAAGACAGAAAGTGGTGAGATACCGCGTTGGTCATTAATCGACGGACAACAAAGACTTACTACGTTGAGTGTGCTTTTACGTGCATGCTATGATAATTTACCTTTAGAAACATATGAGGATGAATTGCGTGAGGAATTGAAAACGAAGATGCAAGATATGCTTTTTTATAAAGAGAGGAGCATAAGCACAATAAGAAAACCAAGAATCCAACATTCACTTGTTGATTCTCCAACCTTTTGCAAAGTAATAAAAGGTGAAATGAAAGAAAAATTAGACGACATTGTATTTTTAGAAGATGCCACAAAGGAGAGACAGGCTTCCGATTTAATTTCCCAATGTTACAAATTCTACTGCGAATATTTAGAAAAAGACGTAACCAAAACAAGCGAATTATGGGAACTCTTAATGAACGATAACTCTAAAATTCTTGTGAAAATTGATTTAGAAGCAGATGAAAATGAGCAGGCAATTTTTGATGTTGTTAACAGTGCTGGAGTAAGGCTTACTTGTGCAGATACAATTAAAAACAGTATTTTTCAGTATGCTATTGATAAAACTGAATCGACAAAAGAAAACCATGAGGTAGTGAAAGTTGAGTTAAAAGATGCAACAGTACATGTTGAATCTAAGGAAGATGTTTTAAAGCTTTACAAATATACTTGGGAAACTACATTTTGTGGTGATGTGGATACTATTGAGTACTGGGCAGCCGTAAAACCTCTTGGAAGAATAAACAGAGACAATCTTGAAATTTTACTCCACTGTGTTGCTTTAATAAAAGAAATTTATAATCCAGAGATTCATAAAATTTCAGATTTATCAAACCTTTACAAGGAATATACTAAAAATCTTTCAACAAAAGAGTTAGTAAAGTTAATTGTCGATATTTGTAATTACGGAGAGATATATAGAAAATTCTTTTATTCTTTTGACGCAACAACATCATACTCATACCAAAAGCCAATTCAACGTTTATTCCATATTTTAAATGTATGTGAAATTTCTACATTTCATGCCTATATTCTTAAGCTATTAAGCAAGTATGATACTATAGATGAAGAAAATTTACCAACCGACATCTCTACAGAATTACATAATTTAGAGACAATTGCACTTCGGTATGTAATTTGCGGTGTTTCAACTAAGAATTTTAATAAAAATTGTGCAGAGCTATTAGCTAAAAAAACAACAACTGCAGATTTGATTAAAGATAGACAAGATGAAATCGATGATAATATTTTTAGACAAAAGCTTAAAAATATTTCGAATAAACACGCCACTCTTCTTTTGTTCTGGCTTGAGTCAAAAAGGCGCTCCGAAGATAAAAATTCTGCAGAAAAGGAACTAAAGTATTGTTATTCTTTGGAACATATTATGCCGCAAAAATGGCAGGAATTTTGGCCTATTAATAACCCTACTGTAAAAGACATCAACGGAGCCGAAGTTACTGATGATGAAAAAGCAAATGAAATTCGAAGTTCAGCGATATACGAAATAGGAAACATGGCACTTTTGAAATCGACATTAAACACGTCAGTTAGAAATTATGATTTTAAGAGAAAGATGGAAGGTGAGGGCAGAAAAGCTGGGATAAAAAAATATGACTCCTTACTTTACACAAAAGACATTACTGCCATCTATGATGAAGACGGTGTTTGGGATGAATCAAAAATCCATAGAAGAACTGAAGAATTATCCAATGAGATTGTAACGATATGGAGATAGATTTTTATCTCTTCTTCATGGAAAACGATGAATATTGAGATATACAACAAAATTGCCAAATCCAACTTTAGCCAGTGGGGCAGTTGGGCAGTATGGAAAGAACCAATGGATCAAAAGATAACATCAAATATCGCTGATATGCGCATGTTTGATGTTGAGAACATTCAAAAGACCGTAGCTGTCTTGAATCCACATTTTATATTGGTAGGCTTAAATGTTTCAAGAAGTGATGATGACAGAAAAGACGGTTATTCTGGACCTTGGGCAAATTTCCACAGTGATTCTCCAAATCAAAAGGATTATAAATTAAGGTACGCGCTGAAAGAAACGAAGGCATGGGGCTGCTATCTTACGGACATCATAAAAGACTATAAGGAAGTAAACTCGTACAATGTGACAAAATACCTTAGAGAAAATACCAACATAGAAGCTAACTGTGTTACATTGTTCAAAGAAGAACTTTTGTTACTTGGAGATAATGATCCGACAATTATTGCTTTAGGTGGGAAGACCTTTGATATTCTCATTAGAAATTTTGGCGGGCAATATCGTATTGCAAAAGCGCCGCACTATTCCGGCTACATAAATATTGAGGATTACAGAAAAAAGATGCAAGTGATTCTTAATCGATGCAAATAACGCAGACCTCGCTTTAGAATTATCCCCCCCACAAATTCTAACTCCTACAGCATCCTATCAGGAAGGCGGACATTAGTACAGAAGAGACAGGTTTGAAGAGGAGAAGCTAAACTGCATTTGGATTCTCCTTAGCGAGAAGACTCCTGTTTGCAATTAAAACGAAAGAGGTTTTTTATGCGTGAATGTATCATACTCGCGCCGGGCGCGAACGGAACAGAGCTGATCAGAAGCATGGCGAAATATGGGAGAAACTCGTTGGGCATGCGGATCATGAGTCCGACAGAACTTGCCAAATACGCGCTGATGAAATCCGGCGTCGCGCTGACGCGAGAATTCCTTCCTGCCGCGGAAGAGGCTTCTGTCATCTATGCTTTTTTAAAAACGATTCCGTATTTCAATGCCGCATCCTTCGCTGATGCGGAGCAGCTGGCAATCGCCCTTCGGACGCTTCGCGGCATGGTGACAAGAAATGAGAAAGATGGCATCCAAGAGGGCCTATCCGATGGTGAATTTCCGGAAAAGAACGAAGCAATCTTTCAGGTCTATCTGAAATACATAGAGAATCTCGCGGCAGCGGGACTGATCGACGGAATCGGGATGATAAGAGAAGCACTTGCGGGCGCAAGTGCCATCGATGCGGATTTTCTTATTCTAAAAGAATTTCCTTTGACAAATCTCGAAAAAGCGTTTTTACATCACCTTTCCGGCGGAACGGAAAGAGAAACCGGACTGCCGGAACTCTTTCAGAAGCCGAACAAAGCACTGCAAGATGTGACTTTTACGGAAGGGTACGGCGCTGTCAATGAGGTGGAGCATATCCTCGCGGAAATATATGAGAAGAAGATCCCGCTTGATCAGTGCGTTGTTGCTTCTGCGGGAGGGAACGAATACAACCAGCTCTTTTATGATTTGTCAAGGAGCTATGATGTTCCGATGACTTTCGGCGGCGGCATTCCGATTACCAACGCAAATCCTGCCAGAATTCTAAAGCTCCTGCATCTTTGGAGCGGGGCGGGCTATTTTGGCGTGGACGGTTTGAAAAAACTGATTTTTTCTGATGCCTTTGATCGAAAGAAGCTCTCCGAAAATCTCGGTATTTTAGACGGAGAGAAGCGAAAAACGATGGAAGCGCTCTGTGAAATGGCAGGCGCGCTCAGACTTTGTTTCGACGAGACGGTAAATGACAGCAGACTGAAACCGTATAGCAAAATGCTCGCTCAAAAGATCAGCGAGGGGCGTGAGGAATATAGAATTATGCAGGAAACCGCGAGGTTGACAGCAGGTTTCGCGAGAGAATTACAAAAAGGAATTGCGTATATCGTCGAAACTTACGCGATTATCCGGACGGAACAGAACGCGAGAATGGATCAGGCAGCGCTGAATGTCATCCGGGATATGCTTCATGCTTATGCAAAATATGACCCGGAGGGCGATCCGACGGAGATCATCCCGGAGATACTTGGAAAGACTGTATGCTCGGAGAACAGCAAAGCGGGACATCTTCACATCACCGGTGTCAGCGGAGCCTTGTCAGCTGTGAGAGAGAATCTTTATCTCTGCGGATTTTCTTCCGCGAATTTCCCGGGTTCCCCACAAGAAAACTATCTGCTCCTCGATCCCGATCTCGAACGTTTCGGTGGAGCGCGCTTTACTTCCGCGGGCAGGATCGCGGAAAAGAAGAAAACGCTGGCGTATCTGCTGGAGCTTGCGGGCGCACTTGCCATTCCTGTAAGACTGTCGTATGCCGGATATGATTTGGCGACGCTGAAAGAGCAGAATCCATCCTCAGTGCTGTTCTCCATCTATGAAGGGGTTAATCCGGGCAGAAGCATAGAGGACTTCCGAAGCAGTCTTTGCAGAGCGGAGTATTTTCAGGCGAACATCTCTTCGGCACGCTTCATTGGGAAGGCGTACTGTGAAGGCTCTGCGATGTCCTTCATCTCAACCTTTCCGGAAATGATAATTCCGGATGACGTGACGGACAGATACTGGTCTCCATCCGCCTTAGAAATCTTTTTTGAATGTCCGAGACGTTTTTATTTAACCAAAATCCTGCGCATTCCGGAGGATGAGGCAGATGACCCGTTTTCTGTCCTGAATCCCGCGCAGCTCGGAACACTGGCCCACGCAATGATGGAAATTCTAGGAAGTTCAAAAGAAGTCTCAAAGAATGAGTTCCTGCGGCTTTGTGATAACGCCTTTGAAGATTTTCTTTTGGGACGGCCTCCGATGCATCGAAGCGCGGCCGACAGAGAAAAGAACGAGTTTCTGCGTATGATGGCGGCTGCATTTGACGCGGATCCGGGGAATGAGATTCTTTCCGCGGAAGAGGAATATCGCATGCTGCATCCGTCCGGAATCAAACTTCGCGGCTATCCGGACAGAATCGAGAGAATCGGCGACGGCAGCTGTGTTGTCGTGGACTTTAAGACGAAACGCAGCACAGAACATAAAAAAGATGATATTGACACCTGCCTGCAAGTTGTCATCTACGCGTGGATGTGTGAACAGGCCGGAATTCCGGTTTCTTCCTGTGAATACAGATACCTCAGGAAACGACTCGCTGTGACCTGCAGCTTCGATGACAGAAGAAAGGCTGAGCTTCAAAAAAAGCTTGAGACGTTCAAATCCGCGCTGCAGACGCATGATTTTCCTCGGAACGAATCCAAGGAAACCTGCAAATACTGCAAGATGGCGGATATCTGCTGCTTCCCGGGGGAAGTAAGAGAAAAGAAGGAGGACGACGATGAGGCAGAATCTTGATCCGGATCAGATAGCGAGAAAAAAAATCAGACACGACGTGCATTCCAACTTTTTCGTGGAAGCCGGCGCAGGCTCCGGCAAAACCTCGGTACTGGTAGATCGTATGGTTGCCATGGTGGAGAAAGGCATGGATATCAGTAAAATCTGCGCGATCACTTTTACAAAGGCTGCTGCTGGAGAATTCTACGCCAGATTTTATAAAAAGCTTTCCGAATCAAAATCCAAAAACGCGCAAGCGGCGCTTCGGGATATCGATTTATGCTTTATGGGCACTATCGATTCATTCTGCAATATGGTGCTGTCTGAGCATCCGGCGGCGGCAGGAATTCCGTCCGACGCTGCGGTACTGGATGAAAAGGCCGAAACGGAAGCATATTTGCGGGAATATTCGAAGATTCTCTCCGGCAATGCCGGCAGCAAAGAGCTTTATGAAAAGGCAAAGCGGTTTCAGCGGACTTTTTACAATCCCAAGGAGATTTTTTTGTCCGGAATACGAAGACTGTCCTCAGTAAAAAACGCCGAATTTGTGTATCAGCCGCCGATGCATAGAAATCTGGATGATGCGCTGAGAACCGAAAAAGAGCGTATTCTGTTCACTTTGAATTTTTTGGCGCAGCACGAGGAATTTGTCCCGGTCGAAAAGGCAAAGAAAGTTCGGCAGTCATGGGACGCACTCCTTGATGGGATCGAAATTTTGAACAGCGATTGGGAGGATAACCTCTCCTCTGTACGAAGCGTCCTAAAAAAACTGGGCGACTTACGGATCCGTGCGGAGTTTGCAGATCGGTTGGATGAACTCGGCATAGGATGGGACAATCTCTTTGTTCCGCATGCATCCAAGGGAAAAATCACATGGTATGAGATCGATAGGGAAGGTGATCCACTGCTCTTGGAAAAGCTGTCGAATCAGGCATTCTCCATTGCGGCGGACTTCCTATCCGCATGTATGAAACCGATTTCCGAAACACTTCGAAAAGAGGGAAAATTGACGTTTGCCGATTATCTTCTTTATCTGCGAAACCTATTGCAGGAGGATGCTGCGGCGGGAGGTAAGCTGATTGCGCATATCTATGACAGACACAGCTATTTTTTGATCGACGAATTCCAAGACACAGATCCGATTCAGGCAGAAATCTTTTTTTACCTTACAGCACAGAAGCCGCAGGCGAACTGGAAGGCTTGTGTTCCGAAACCGGGCAGTCTGTTTGTAGTAGGCGACCCGAAACAATCTATCTATCGATTCAAGGGTGCGGATGTTTCTTCTTTTTTAAGGGTAAGAACTCTGTTTGAGAATCCTGATGTGGGCGAAGTCCTATTTCTCACGAGAAACTTCCGGTCTTCAGATAACCTGTGCGGCTGGTTCAACGAGGTTTTTACAGCTCTGCTTCCGGAGGACAGTAGTATTCAAAGCAGGTTTCATGAGATTCCGACCGGAGATAAGGAAACCTATCGAGCGACTTTGGAGGGCACGTATTCCTATGAAGTTCCGTCCTACAGGAACCTCAACGAATGCATGGATTACAGCTACGTGGCCGAAATCATTCGGAATATTGTTGAGAATCCGGAGATTACCATTCAAGGTCGGGAAAAAGGCAGTAAACCAAGGCGGCCGTCGTACAGCGACTTTATGGTGATCACGCCGACCAAATCGCATCTTCCGATGTATATGAAGGCGATGCTCGCGCTGGGCGTACCGTTTAAGGTAGAAGGCAAAGCTTCCTTCGATGAATGTCCCGCGATCAGAACTCTTTCTTATTTAATGTCCGCGGCGGCGGATCCTTTTGACAAAAAGGCGATGTTCGCGGCAGTAAATATCAGTGGTGTGGAAATTTCCGAAGCAGAAATCTTTGATTATGCTAAGCGGGCGAAACAGATGTCACCTGTTTCACTGTTCCAAACACTTCTGGACGAAAAGCGGATATTTATGCAGGCAGGAACCGAAAATGCCGAGTATGTCTATTTTGCGCTGGAACTTTTGCGAAGCGCGGAAGCGGAGGGAGCGGTCGCTTCAATCAGCGAAGGCGCGGCGTATATTTCGGAGCTTGTGAACAGCAGCGGGCTCGAAGAACGATGTATCCAGCTGCAACGCGACAGCAACCGCGTCCATATCGCGAATCTCCATAAGGTGAAGGGATTGGAAGCACCGATTGTCATCCTTGCAGATCCAAAGAATGCAAAGAATAGGGCTCCGGAACAACACACTGATTACGCGCAGGATCCGCCGAAGACCTATATGTTTTCTTTAGGATATTCAGATAAATCTACGGATTTCGCGGATAAAAAGGCCTTTGAACAAGAGATCCTTGATGCAGAAAAACGCAGACTTTTGTATGTCGCGGCAACCCGCGCAGAAAACGCACTAATTGTTTCCGCGGCTTTGAGCAAAGAAGGTGAACTGCTTGAGAGCAATGTCTGGAGACCGTTTATTCTAAAAACAGACCGAGATATTTTTAAAACGATCGGCGGGAAAAGGCCGCTTGCTGAAAATGAAAAGAAGTCTTATGATACAGCCGAGCTTTATGAAGAAGGGGAAACCTTCTGCGTTCTGAAAGATCACACGCAGGCAGCCGCAAGCTATCAAATCAATAAGCCGAGTACCGTTATCTATAAAGGTATTACTTCGTCCTCCGATGATTTTGAAGATAAAGCGGAAGACGAATTGACAAAAATTCCTGCTGTGAAGCGGAGTAAACAAAATCCGCTTCTGCTCGGCACGATGGCGCACCACATCCTGGAAGCTTTAGTTTCATCGCGCAATCTGGTCAATCGGGAGGCTTTGATAACGGAAACCATGCAGGAATATCAAATAGATGTCCCGGAGTACAAAGAGATTTTGGGGAGGGTAATCGATGTGATCAGAGATGGTGGCTGCCCGCAGAAGAACGGCGCACCGCAGGATATTTTGACTGAACTTCTCAACGCGGACGAAGTATATTGCGAGCTTCCGTTCTGCTGTAAGGAAGAGGAAACGGAGGACGAGAATACGAATATCATCTGGCATGGCGTCATGGACGTCGTGTACCGGAAGGGGAATCACTGGCATATTGTTGACTATAAGACAAACGCGGACGCGGATGATTTGGACGAGCGTTACAGCGCGCAACTGGATGCTTATGTGAAAGCGTTTCAAGAGATGACAGGAGAAGCCGCGGACGCGATGATTTATCATTTGGATGTTTAGCGACCGACGCGAAATTCGTCGCACCTGTGCCGGGATGCACTGAAAAGGTTGAAAGAAATCGAGGAAAATTTGAGAAACGATAGATACACACATGTACCCAAATTGGTACGCGGTTTAGTTGAGAATCACGAGAAAATCTGATAGAATAGAATTGTATCCGATAGAACTCATTTTGATCGAATGAAAGAAGGTGTTTCTTGATGAACTACAAAAAAGTTAAGAATTTACTGGAACGAGTTCCTGCGCATGTAGCGCAAAGCAGAAGCCTGATCGAAAAGCCTTATGTGATAAGCGACTACGGTGACAATATTTATATTCACCAACAGATTCTGCTCACGATGAAAGATGGGATGGAAATTGAAAAATGTGTATGGTCAGAGGCAGATATGCTGCTCACAGATATTTCTGTTGATCAGAAAATGTTTGACGAAAGCGGCCACGACGACTTCCCGAAGTACCTTGAAAGCGTAGGCTTCTATCTTGAAAATGTTCAGACAGAAGACGGAACCTACTGGCGCTACTGCGGACGCATCCAAGATGAAAACGTGTATCGGATTCAGTATTACCGAGATGATGATGAATAGCAAGAAGGGGGGATACATGATTTTTTATCGTTATTCCGGAAATATCGCGCGGCGATATTTCCATGCTTAATCAAAAAAGGGCGACCATGTGAGCCGCCCATCATGCCAGAATGATAGTTTCCAAGATGTTTTCGTTGCTACAGCGCTTCAATTTCTGCCGCAGAAAGTCCGGTTGCTTCACTGATTTGTGCGATTGGCAGCCTAAGATGAGCAGGCAGTACGTGATTTGAGCATTGAAACATTTTTTACGTGCAAGAAAAGAGTGGACTGTACGAATGCGGTTCTCTCACTGCAGATGAGGACCGAAGGTTCATAAATAACTTGATTTCATCTTGGATTTCCTTGTATAATAAAGACAAGAAGCACGCGGAAACCGGGGAGGTGTTTTACATGAATCAAGAGATCTATACGATAGATG
>ERZ857998.4197-NODE-4197-length-10603-cov-2.946909_pt1 | contig 10603 bp, 9 predicted proteins | sample MGYA00519954_ERZ857998 | MGnify/ENA primary metagenome ERZ857998 (study PRJEB31778, sample SAMEA3449424) | human gut metagenome | biome: human gut; feature: human-associated habitat; material: faeces | place: United Kingdom | collected 2010/2012 ...
GCCAGGGGCATATAGCCTATATCGTCAATACCGGCGATATTGCACACAGTGGCGGCAGTACCGACGGCGTGATGATACGCAAGATTGCCACTGAAAACAACATCACGACTTTCACCGCGCTTGACACCGTCGCCGTGCTGATAGATGTGCTTGAAGAAACCACGCTTTGCGTGTCAACGATAGATAACTGAGAGGATAGCGGAATGCAGAGAATATTTCCCGAGATCATAAGCAACAGACGTATAGCCGAAAACATATACGAAATGAAGCTCAGAGGCGACTTTACGGCAGTGACAAATCCGGGGCAATTTGTCGAGCTGACCGTTGACGGCTGCTATCTCCGCCGCCCCATATCGGTGTGCGACGCGGAAAACGACGTCCTGACGCTTGTTTTCAAAACGGTGGGCAAGGGCACGGAGAAAATGAGCAATATGTCGGTCGGCAAAAAGGTCGATATGCTTGTCGGGCTGGGCAACGGCTATGACATTTCGAAAAGCGGAGAAAGACCGCTTCTTGTAGGCGGCGGCATAGGAGTTCCTCCGCTCTGGCTGCTGTGCCGCAGGTTGATTGAAAAAGGGGCAAAGCCCACTGTCATTCTCGGAGCCGGCAGCGCCCCCGAGGTGTTTTATCGCGATGAATTCGAAAAAGTCGGCGCGACCGTATATGTCACGACGGCGGACGGCAGCATGGGAACAAAGGGATTCGTCACCGATGTGATGAAAACGCTTGCATATACATATTTTTACGCCTGCGGACCGCTTCCGATGTATCGCGCCATGGAAGAAACGGCGGTGACGGACGGCGAATACAGCTTCGAGCAACGTATGGGATGCGGATTCGGCGCCTGCATGGGCTGTACGATGATGACGAAAAGCGGTGCAAAGCGTGTCTGCAAGGAAGGACCTGTTTTTCAGAGAGGTGAAATAATATGGTGAATACAAAAGTGACACTGTCGGGCTGGGAGCTTGACAATCCGGTCATCCCCGCAAGCGGAACATTCGGCTACGGCAGGGAGTTCGCGTCGCTTTATCCGCTTGATATGCTCGGCACCTTTTCGTTCAAGGGTACAACGGTATCTCCCCGCTTCGGCAACCCCACACCGAGGATTGCGGAATGGGATGCGGGAATCATCAATTCGATAGGGCTTCAGAATCCCGGCATGGAACACGTGCTTGAGCACGAGCTTCCCGAAATGAAGGAATACTTTCATAAAAAAGTGATAGCGAATGTGAGCGGTTTTTCCGTTGATGAATATGTCACTCTCTGCGAGCGCTTCGGCAGGGAAGAGCAGGTCGGAATACTTGAAGTGAATGTCAGTTGTCCCAACGTCCGGGCTGGCGGCATGGCTCACGGCACCTCCTGCGAAAACGTATACGCCATCGCAAAGGCGGTGAAGAATGTGACGGACAAACCGATATACATGAAGCTGTCGCCGAACGTCACCGATATTGCTGCGATTGCCGCAGCATGCGAGGAAGGCGGCGCCGACGGTATCAGCCTTATCAACACGATGACCGGTATGCGCATTGACCCGAAAACCCGTCGTCCGGTCATAGCGAACAAAATAGCGGGCTATTCCGGCAAAGCGCTTTTTCCGGTTGCGCTGAGAATGGTATATCAGGTTTACGAAGCAGTAAGCATACCGATAATCGGCATGGGCGGCGTTTCGACGGCGGAGGATGTCATCGAAATGATGCTTGCGGGTGCCACAGCCGTTCAGGTCGGAGCCGCAAATCTCATAAATCCGTATGCCTGCATGGAAATAATCGAAGCTCTTCCCGTAGCAATGGAAAAATACCGCATTGAAAATCTGAATGATATAATAGGAGAAGCACACAATGGCTGAAGATGTGATTATAGCGCTTGATTTTTCGGGCGCAAAGGAAACGCTTGAATTTCTTGAACGCTTTGAGGGCAGAAAGCCCTTCGTGAAGATCGGAATGGAACTTTATTATTCCGAGGGACCGTCAATAGTGCGCGAGATCAAAAAGAGGGGACACCGCATTTTCCTTGACCTCAAACTTCATGATATACCCAACACGGTCATGAAGGCGATGAAAGTGCTGTCGTCGCTTGACGTCGATATGTGCAACGTACACGCCGCCGGTACACGCGCCATGATGGAAGCGGCTCTGAGGGGGCTTACCCGTGAAGACGGAACACGTCCGCTTCTGATTGCCGTGACGCAGCTTACAAGCACCGATGAAAAGGCGCTGCATGACGAGCTTCTGATAACGGAACCGATGGACAAGACCGTGATGAGCTACGCCGCAAACGCAAAGGCTGCAGGACTTGACGGCGTCGTCTGCTCACCGCTTGAGGCGGGCAAGGTACACGCCGCCTGCGGAAACGCTTTCCTTACCGTAACGCCCGGCGTGCGTTTTGCCGACGGCGATGCCGGCGACCAGAAAAGGGTCACAACTCCGGCAAAGGCAAGGGAACTCGGCTCGGATTATATTGTCGTCGGCAGACCGATAACCGCGGCGGCAGACCCCTGCGAAGCATACGAAAGAGCGGTAAAGGAATTTCTCGGCGAGTGAGGTAATATGAAAATGAATAACGTAAAAGAGCTTATAGCAAAGGATCTTCTGAAAATAAAAGCGGTGTTTTTCCGCCCCGATGAACCGTTCACATGGGCAAGCGGCATCAAAAGTCCGGTGTATTGCGACAACCGACTGACGCTGACGGCGGTTGGCGTGAGAAACGATGTCGAAAATTCGCTTGCGGATGCGATAAGAAACAACTATCCCGAAGCGGAGGTGCTGATGGGAACATCCACCGCCGGAATAGCCCATGCCGCAATAACCGCGCACATCATGGGGCTTCCGATGGGGTATGTGCGTTCCGGCGCCAAGGACCACGGCAGACAGAACCGGATTGAAGGAAGGCTCGAAAAAGGAAACAAAGTCGTCGTTGTGGAGGACCTGATATCAACCGGCGGCAGCGTGCTTGAGGTGGTCGATGTGTTGCGCGAAGCGGGTGCCGAGGTTCTCGGCATTGTAAGCATCTTCACCTACGGCATGAAAAAGGGAATCGACCGTCTGAATGCGGCAGATGTGAAGAATGTCAGTCTCTGCGATTTTGATACGATCGCCCGCGTTGCCGTTGACGAAAACTATATCAGACCCGAAGACGAAAAGCGTCTTCTCGCATTCCGTGACAACCCTTCCGATGAAAGCTGGATAGGATGAAGCAATGAGAAACCTTATTGACATCCTTGATTTCGATACGGATGAGATCTCCGCATTGATAAAGACTGCGGAGGATATAATGGTACATCCCGAAAAATACTGCGACGCCTGCAGGCACAGGATCCTCGGAACGCTGTTTTTCGAGCCTTCGACAAGAACGCGTCTCAGCTTTGAATCGGCGATGCTGGGGCTCGGCGGCAATGTTCTGGGTTTTTCCGATTCTTCGTCAAGCTCCGTTTCAAAGGGCGAAAGCGTTTCGGACACCGTAGCGGTCGTATCCGGCTACTGCGATATAATCGCAATGCGCCATCCGAAGGAGGGCGCGCCGTATCCCGCTCTCAGACATTCGGCAGTACCGGTCATCAACGCGGGCGACGGCGGGCATTATCATCCGACACAGACGCTTGCCGACCTAATGACAATCCATCGCCATAAAAGCTCGTTTGAAAACCTTACTGTCGCTTTATGCGGCGATCTGAAATACGGCAGAACGGTTCATTCGCTGATATTCGCACTTGCGAGATACAGCGGCGTCCGTTTCATCCTCATCTCTCCCGACGAGCTGAAGCTCCCCGATTTCGTTAAAAACGGCATAGAATACACCGAAACCGATTCACTCGAAGATGGAATACGCACTGCCGACGTGCTGTATATGACCCGCGTCCAAAAAGAACGCTTTTCCGATGCAGCCGAATACGAACGCCTTAAGAACGTGTATGTGCTGGACGAAGAAAAGATGAAGCTTGCAAAGCACGACATGATCGTAATGCATCCTCTGCCGAGAGTCGGCGAGATTTCCGCCGATGTGGACGACGACCCGAGGTGCTGCTATTTCGAACAGACGCGATGCGGCAGATTCATTCGCATGGCTCTCATTCTCCGCCTGCTTTCCGATATATCGGAACCCGATGTGAAGCGTATGGCCGAAAGCTTTGAGGAGAACGGACGGCGCTGCGGAAATCCGCGCTGCATAACCTCGTGCGAACAGGAACTCGCGCACAGGTTTTATACCGACGCAAACGGCATTGTACGTTGCGCATACTGTGATACGGGTTGCTGAATCTTTGGCAAAAGCTATTGACAAACAGATCCGTAAACGCTATAATGCGAACAAGCCTCGGCAACAGTCGGGAAATTTACGGAGGACAATATGAACCGCGAAAACAAACGCAAAAGCTTTGAAAAAGGCTACTACAAAACCCACCCCTGCAACGACAGCTTCACCTGCAAGGTCTGCGGCAGACCGGTCGTGCCCGAGGGTGCGGGAACAGACCACCGTAACCACTGTCCCAACTGTCTGTCAAGCCTGCATGTCGATATCGAACCCGGCGACCGCGAATCGGACTGCGGCGGAATTATGGAGCCGATTGCCGTATGGGTGCGCGGAAAAGGAGAGTGGGCGATAATCCATCGCTGCAAGACCTGCGGCGCGCTCAGCTCAAACCGTGTTGCGGCTGACGACAATCCCATGAAGCTCATGAGTATAGCCATGAGACCTCTCTCAACGCCCCCGTTCCCGCTTGAACGCATCGAGGAAATGACCGCGCTTATGGGCGGCGACGGACGCATCAAATAAAGGTAATACCGCGTAATTCGGACGGTGCCGTCCGAAGTGTTCCCGGTCACGTGCAGTGACCGGGATTATCTCGTTTCGCCCTTGACATCGCGGCGCTTATGTGGTAAAATACAGTGGTAATAATTCTATTTTTGATTAAGGAATATCAATATGGCAAAACGCACTGATATCGCGGAAGCAAAAAAGGCTGCCCGCAGAGAAGAAAACAAGAAAAAGCTCAAACGGGAGCGGACACTGAAACAGCTGAAGTGGACAGTGCTGATCGTCGCGGCGGTCGCCGTGTGTGTCGGCGTCATAATCGGCATAAACGCAATTGTTCACAGCACAAAAAACGCAAACGGCTCATATATGCGTGAAGCAACCGTTGCCGAAAACGATTACGGTAAGGTAAATGCCGCAATGCTCGCTTATTATATCGGCGAAAAATATATGGATGCCGTTGACGGCACAGACCCCGAGGTGCTTGCCGCAATGGGTATCGACACCTCAAAAAAACTGAACGAAATGAAATACGACGGCAGCGAGACCTGGTTTGACGTCCTTGCCGATGAAGCAACGAATGACGCGGCTGACTGGCTTTCATACTGCAGCGCTGCGAAAAAAGCAGGCTTTGCTCTCACCGATGCCGAAAAAGAAGCCGTAAAAGCCCGTGCCGGTCGCGTCGATCTTTCGCGGCTCGCAAACGGCATAACGCGCGCTGATGTGGAGGATGCGATTCTCATTCAGGCTCTCGGTGAAAAATACAAAGAACATATAACGACCGGAAACACCGCCGATGCCGATGCGATCAGCGCCAAGATCGAGGCAAACAGAGCTAAGTACTACACCGTTGATTACAGATATTTCTTCATCAGCTATTTCACCGAAGAAAGTATGCCCGACATGAGCGGCGAAGAATCCTCCGGAGTGTCCGAAGAACCTTCATCGGAAGACTCCGGTGAAACCTCCGAAGAAACTTCAGAGGAAACCTCCGAAGAGGTAGTGAATCTTGAAAGAGAAATCGCTGTCGAGGAAGCAAACAGAATGGCTTCCGCTACGACCGAAAGCGACTTCGAAAAATTCGTTGCCGAATTCCTTGTTAAATATTTCGAAAAAATCGACGAAAATACTGCTGCCGAACGTGCCGCAAGCTATAAGGATACCGATACCGCAATAAGTGACCCGAACCTCTCCAAATGGATCTTCGACGCATCGCGCAAGGTTCTTGACACGACCGTACTTGACTACGGCGAAGGTACTGTCGCGGCATTCATGCTCACCGCTCTTCCGAAGCTTTCTGAAGGCTATAAGACCGTCAATGTGAGCTGCATCCGCGTGGATGATGAGGAGACCGCAAAAGCCGTTGAAGCTCTTGTGAAGGGCAAGGATGCCGAAGCTTTCGCACTTGCCGCGATCACCTATTCCCGCGATATGCGCTCCTGCTTCTACGGCGGCGATATCGACGGCTATGTCGATTCCATAAAGAACACCGAGCTCAACGAATGGCTTTTCGGCGACACCGTCTCCGAAGGCGATATCATGATTGCCAAAGGCAACGCCGGCTGGTATGTCGTGAGATATCGCGGCGAGGGATACGGAAGTGTGAGAACAAGCGTGAAGAAGCAGCTTTCCGATTCGAAGATAACTTCCGCTCTCGCATCTGCGCTGTCCTCCGCAAAGACAAGCAAGAACACATCCTCGACATCGACGATCGACTACTGATAACATTCAAGAAAACAGAGATAACCGCTATGAACGAAATTCCGCGTCTGAAAAGAATCGACTGCGTCAATCTTGCCGGAGGTATGCTGGACGAATTGTCGGGCGTGCTTTTAGGTAAACGGCGCGAAACCGTCCTGCTCCTCTGCGCCCTGCTTGCAGGAGGACATGTAATAATCGAAGACATCCCCGGCGTAGGTAAGACGACGCTTGCGAGCGCTCTTTCGAAAAGCTCCGGTCTGACGTTCGGCAGAGTGCAGTTCACTCCCGACGTGACCGCCTCCGACATAACGGGATATAACATCTTCAACCGCAAAACCGGTGATTTTGAATTCCGTGAAGGAGCCGTAATGTGCAACATTCTGCTTGCCGATGAGATTAACCGTGCTTCTCCCAAAACGCAGTCCAGTCTTCTGGAAGCGATGAACGACGGCAGGGTCACCGTTGACGGCACCGCGTATCTGCTTCCCGATCCGTTCATGGTCATCGCGACGCAGAATCCGCTCGGCTTTGTCGGCACATATCCGCTTCCGGAGGCACAGCTTGACCGTTTTGCGCTCAGGCTGTCACTCGGTTATCCCGAAAAAAAGCAGGAGATCGAAATAGCAAAAGGAAAATCACACGACAAGACCCTTCCGACAGTGCGCCGCCGCGCGAACCGTGAGATCATCGCCGAAATGAAAAGGTATGCCGATGAGGTGTATTGCGATGACTCGATATACGAATACATCGTCGATTTCGTCGCCTCAACGCGAAACACCAAGTATCTGTCGCTCGGTGCGAGTCCCCGTGCCTCGATAATGCTTGGCAGACTTGCAAAGGCATACGCTTTCATTGACGGAAGGGAATACGTTCTTCCGTCAGATGTCGGAGTACTTCTTCTCCCGTCGCTTGCTCACCGCGTGGTGCTCAGCCGTGAGGCGGCAGGCTCAGGCATTACCGCCGATGAAATACTGAGCGGAATCAGAGACAGCCTGCATATGCCCGTCGTATCAAAACGTACTGTTCAGTCGCAGTGATGAAAAAAACAAACATACACAAAACATATACGGAGAGTAACAGCACGGTGCACCGCTTTGTACCGGTGCCTACTCTCCGTTTGCCTTTTTTTCTGCTCATTCCGCTTGCATTGTTCTTTGTCGGCTATCTGCGTGCCGAATCGTATATTCTTTACACCGCGGCAGCTTTCCTTCTGCTGCTTGTTCCGCTCGCCATGATAGCGTCATTTGTGCTCTGCCTCGGAGTAAAGGTGTCTTTTTCATACAAATACCTGCGTGCCGGAAAAAACGAATGTAATCCAATGGTGCTGACAGTTGAAAACAACACCGTTATTCCGATTCTTGCGGGACGTGCGGCTGTCTGCGCTCCCGAAACCGATGACAGAAAACGTGTGCTGTCACCGGAAAACGGAAAACTGTCGCTTTGCTTCTCCTGTGGTGCTTTTTCCGGGCGTAACGTTGAGGAGGAAGTCACATTCCCGTATGCCGGTTCATATGATGCGGTCTGCGTCAGAATATCGCTCTATGAACCGCTTCGCCTTTTCCGCGCCGTATGTGAAACCGATATTACGGCGCATACCTCAATAATTCCGGATGGAACCCATGACGACGTCATATGCGCCGCGATCTCCGAACGTATAAGCGAAACCGTCGCCATGTCCGCAACAAACAACAGCGGCGACGAGTTTTTCGATCTCCGCGACTACATCCCCGGAGATTCACAGCGTGACATTCATTGGAAACTGTCGGCAAAAAACGATGCGCTGACTGTGATACGCCGTTCATCGCAGCTAAAGAATCGTTTTGTTGCTTTTTGCGACACCGGATTCTTTTACGGCTGTGACGAAAATGAACTTATCCTTCGTGATGCCGTGCTTGAAACGACGCTTGCCGTGCTGTACGGCGCTCCCGATGAGGGCGTCTGCCTTGCCTTTAACGGCGGAGCGATTGATGTGGGCAGGGAAAACGGTGCCGAAAGCGCGATCTGCGCCGCCATCACCGCTCACGAGCATTCGGTGGGCGCGTTTTCGCCCGACTCCGCGTATTTCACCGACTGTGCCTGTCTCCTGATAATAACGGCGCGCATAACCGACGCAATGCTTGATTTCATATCCGATTTCCGCATGGGGGAGGGCGTCGGCATACCTGTCGATATTATTTATACGGGGAATGAAGAGCTGCCGGTTAAGCGGCTTGACGCGCTCCGCGTCAACATACTGAAAGGGGGCGCAAAGGCAAAATGAAAAAACAAAATGCACCGGGGCGTCAAACACCGGGCGAGGTCCTGCCGAAAGCGCTCCTGACGCTTACGGCTGTGCTGATATGCTGCGGTTATCTTTTTTCAACATATCTTCCCGAGCTTCCGGCATTGCGAAGCGTTGTTATATGCCTGGCGGCTGCATTGCTGTTTTCGGTTCCGGCGACATTCTGGGGCAAGCCGTCGCTCGGTTGGCTCTGCATTCTGCTTGCCGTCGGGATCTCGCTGTTCATACCGCAGGCTATCCGCGAATACGAGCTCATCCCCGAGACGATAGGGATCAAATCCGAAATCATATACAAGCAGATTTTCGAATTCATGCCCGACTATCACGCAGTCTATCCTTTCGGCGGTGAGGTGCAGATAACTCTTATGGCATCGGCGGTCGCCGCACTGTATTCATATGTGTTCGCGCATGCCTTTTTCCGCGGCAACGGATATATTTTCGCTATTTTGATAACCGTGTGTAATGCGGCGGTATGTTTTGTCGGTATCGAAAGAGGAGACGCAGTGTACCTGCTCCTTTCGATAGCGCTGCTCTGCGTGCTTTTCTGCTCGTCGGGCGGATATGCCGTTGTCGGCAAAACGGCGCGTCAGCTGACCGCGTTTTCTCTTACATTGATAATGCTTTCCGGTGTTTTCGGCATGGCATATGACCGGATAGGTCGGACTGCTGCCGGACTTGTCCGCAAAACCGGCATCGAAGAGCTTGTCAGCGAATCGGAGGAACAGTCCGGTTTGTTTGGCGATGATGCGACAAAAGCCGGCGAAAGCTATGGAATAAGCCTTGCGAACCGTTCATACCGCGGCGAAACGCATTTTTATATCGAATCCGAAGGCTACGGCGGCGTGCTCTATCTTGCCTCGGCATCGTACAGCGATTACAGTGACGGCAGATGGTATGCCCGGACGAACAAAATATCGTTTTCCGAAGACAGCCCGCTGATTGATGCTACTGCGGTCATTGATGTCATACAGATAAAAAACGCCATTGTGCTGCCGTACCCCTTGTGGTCGGAAGGAAATCCACGTCGCGGCACATCAGTCGATAAAAGAGGCGCCCGCCATGTTGTTGAGCGTCATAACGGACATATCGTCACAGCACCGACCTCGCCGGAATTTCTGTCACGTCTCTCCGCTGCCGAAAGTGCCGCAGGGAACATAAAGGATGACAACGCTCCCACGGAAATAACAAGCGATGTTGATTTTGCAAAGCTTGCGTATGAAATAACGGGTGGCAGAACAGCGTCGGAGATGACGCTGGAAGACGCGGTTCTTGCCATAAAGAACTTTTTGTCCGGCATGACATACACTCTTGAACCGAAATCGTCGCCCGGATACGAAAATTACGACAGACAGCACTCCGCCATCTATAATTTCATATACAACACCAAAGAAGGCTATTGTGTCCATTACGCAACGACTGCCACCCTTCTTCTGCGCTCCATGGGCTTCAAAACACGCTATACCGTCGGCTACTGTGCTGATGTCGTTCGGGGCGCTTTCTCCGCGGTAATGGATAATAACGCTCACGCGTGGGCAGAGGTGTTCATAGACGGCAACGGCTGGGTTCCGCTTGAATTCACGTTCGGCGGCGTCGAAGATATTCCCGGCTACGACGCGACATCACGTGACGCCGAGTCCTCAGCGCCGCATGAAGAAAGCATTGAAGCTTCTTCTGCCGTTCAGAGTAGCGAAGAACCTTCGTATGAGGAAAGCGAGCTGAGCCTTGCTCCCGTTTCGACTGTGAGCACGGAAAGCACTGAACCTGCAGAAAAGGAAAAGCCGTTCCCGACTGCCGCCGTACTTTCCGTGGCGGGGGTGCTCGCCCTGATTGCCGCCGTTGTAGGCTGCAAGGCCGATCGTGCCGGTGTTGTAGGAG
>ERZ857998.4198-NODE-4198-length-10603-cov-2.250000_pt1 | contig 10603 bp, 8 predicted proteins | sample MGYA00519954_ERZ857998 | MGnify/ENA primary metagenome ERZ857998 (study PRJEB31778, sample SAMEA3449424) | human gut metagenome | biome: human gut; feature: human-associated habitat; material: faeces | place: United Kingdom | collected 2010/2012 ...
CGGAATGCTCTGTTTACGAAACTCTTCAATGACCCGGATATCAACCTCGCCAGCAAAAATCACTCCATCCATGTGCTTTTTGATATAAATATCTCCATTGGGCAGGTGGATATCCTGACTGGTCGTTACGAACAGGCTGTAATTCCTTCGGGTTCCCTCCTGCATGGCTGCTTCCAGCATCGGAGAATAAAAAGGATTCAAAATAGCGGGATACTGCTTTTCGTGGATAATAAATGCAATATTTTCTGTCTGTTGCCGAACCATCGCCCTTGCGATGGCATTAGGCGCATAGTTCAACTGCTTCGCTGCCGCATATATCTTTTCACGCGCCTTCTCACTGACTGCTTCCGGAGACGCATATGCTCTGGAAACTGTTGCCTTTGAGTAACCACATAACCGTGCGACGTCAATGATTGTTGCTGCCATGTATGTATCCCACGCCCTCTTGAAAACGTTCTCATTTTTAAGGTCAAAAAAACACTGGCACTCTATTGTGAAAAATAAACAACCAGTATCGCCGCGCCCTCTTTTCTTAACATGTTTTTAACATAAAGCCGCCATCAAAAAAAGTCAACACTTTTTTTGACAAACCACACTATTTTGGAATCATTCCCAAATTTTGCATGTCTTTTTTTGCAATTTTGACTTAAGCAGTAGGCCCTGTTATTGCTGCACAAACAAACTCATTCCCAAATAGCATTATATGGATTTGGCGCGCTTTAACGGCAGTATCAGGAGCTGACACAGGATCTCCGAAGAAAACGAGCCGTACATATTACGGGCTCTCTTCCCTGCCCCGCACAGATGAACCACGGGAATGCTTTACAGAGTTCTCATTCGTCTGCCTGTGGAATGATGGGACATTTGTACGCTCTGGGGGCAGCTACGGCGTGCAGACGAGCCAACATCACATTCGATAATATCCAGGCCCTTCACTTTCATGCCCTTCGCCACACTTTCACAAGCAACATAATTTATGGCGGGGCGTCTTTAAAGATGTCCGAGAGCTGCTGGGCCTTTCCAGCGTGAACACCACCATGAACATCTACGCCCATGCAAAGAAAGAAACCACAGGTTCTTCCGCCCGGTTTCTGGATAAGGTGGCGGGTGAAAGCTGAGAGCTTTCCCTTACAGACATCTCGTAAGGAAAAAAGCAAGGGAAATGGCCAAGAAAATATCCCCGGAAACCTTGAAAACACAAGGATTTCCGGGGAGCGCGGCCCAAATGTATTAGAAAAATGACAGGAGGAATTCAAAATGCGCAGAACTCAAAAAGGTGGTCATCCTGAAAATCCGTTCGAGCAAGCCGGGAGAAAGCCGGATACACCCAAGCGGCCGCAGCAAAGCACGTACACTTGTTGTATGAGGCAGGGACTTCTGCCCCTCCATTTGGCATCGTGTGCCGCATGGCCGATCTGTACCATTGCAGTCCAGCTGACTTCCGTCTTATGGAATACAGGCCGAAGTGATGGATGGAGTCTGTACCGATGTGACATTGATTTCAGCCGTTTCCTGCGACAGGGACTTCGTTGATTCACTTGCCAGCGTTATGACAGAGGGCAGCTTAACCCTATGCATCTGTTCGATGTGGTGTTGGATGCGCTGTCCTGATATTTTCCGCCGCTGGAGGGCGTGGCAGAGCCACGCCCCCCTCTTGGCTTCTCAATCCGCCATTTTCAGGCTCGGTTTATTCCTCTTCATCAAAAAGTCTGAAGTTCGGATCAACGGTACCGATTCCCAGATAACGAGCCTTGTAGTCCTTAAGCAATTGGAAGAACTTTCCGCTCAGTATGACAATGACAATCAGGTTTACAAAGGCAGGTATTCCCGTTGTCAAATTGGCGATTTCCCAAATATCCGCACCAGAAATATCGTTTCCCACCGCAGCCAGAAGCACTACAAGGAACCCGGGAATGGGGTAGATTACCTTAAATACGTTAATCAAGGTCCGCTTGAGCTTTTCATTCGTGCCGCACAAATGGCGCAACAGCACTTCGAAATAAGCCCACCATCCGGTAGTAGTAGAAAGAGCAAAGAGGAAAATGGCCACCGTGATGATGATAGTTCCAACAGGCCCAAGCACTGTTTCGAAAGCCGCCAAGGTCAATGGAGCACCATCCAGGCCGGAATCCCACAGGCCGGTAACGACGATAACCAAGGAGGTAACCGTGCAGATACACATCGTACCGACAAAAACCTCAAATGCCCCCCACAATCCCTGCTTCACCGGATGCTCCGTTTTGGCGGAGGCGTGAATCATAGGCGATGTACCCCAGCCAGCCTCGCTGGAGAACATGGCGCGGGATAAGCCGGTTCGGATAATCAAAGCCACGCCCGCTCCCATGAAAGCGCCGGTGGCTGCGGTCCCGGTAAATGCATCGCTGATAATCAGTCCAAGTGCTGCGGGCAATTGTGTGATATTTACTATGATAATCACGATTCCGCCTACCAGGTAAAAGACGCACATGGGGGGAACTACTTTCGCCGCCAGCTTGCCCAGCCAAGGAATCTCACGGACAGTAGCCAAATAGGTGAGACCAACATAGACTAAACCTACCGCCAGCATGGGAATGCCAAAAGTGGCGTTGACGGACTGTGCGACCGTGAAGTTTTGCATGGAAAAGACATTTCCAAAAATGCCGATCCCGAAGATAACCGCCAGCACGCCCCAGAATTTGAAGCCCTTATCCCGTCCCAACCCTTTCTCCATATAGTATGTAGGCCCGCCATAATAGCCGCCCTTTTCATCCTTTGAACGGTAGTATACCGCCAGGGAAACTTCGGCCATTTTCATCATCATGCCCAAAAAGGCCGCAACCCAAATCCAAAAGGCTGCACCCGGTCCGCCCACCGCGATAGCGGTCGCCACGCCGCCGATATTGCCAACACCTACTGCTCCGCCAACGGCAATGCTGATTACTTCCAAGGGTTTCATCATGCCCTTACCGTTGTCCTTTTTTGAAAAAAGTGTTCCAATGGTGTTTTTCAGAATATGCTTTAAGTGTGCGATTTGAAAGAATTTGGAGCCGACCGTAAAGATAATGCCCGCCAACAGAATAAGTACGATGAGAGGCATTCCCCACAGAAGGTCCGAGATCGTCTTAATAATGGCCATAACAAGTTTTCTCCTTTTTCTATATGTCTGTCATCACACTCGTGTATAGTGCAGGCTCACTGTCCGGATTACCTGCTCAAAGGCCGGTACATCAGTTTCATTGGATACAAATACCAGAACACAGGGTTCTCTCCCATATAGAATCCCCACATCATTCGTAATCCCCTCATCCTCGCCGGTCTTGTGCTCCACCCGCACGGTGGGCGGAAGCAGGCTGGGGATTTTATGGTTAATCTGCTGTTGCGATAGCATCGCCCGCATTCGCTCAGACGCATTGGCACTCACGCAGCGTCTGTGGTAGATTTCCTCCAGAAGGCTACCGATCTCCTTCGGTTGACATAAATTCTCCTTTCCCTGACGTGCGGCCTCCGTGTCAAACAGAAAGCGAAAAATCTTGGTTTCCTGAAGGCCGAGCACCCGGAATCGCTCATTCAGGAACTCAATGCCAAAGCGGCGGATTAACACATTCGTAGCCGTATTATCACTGATAGTAATCATCAGCTTACAGAGGCTTTCTATGTCATACGCCTGCGTACCGGAGATATGCTGCAATGCGCCGCATCCGGGCACTTTGTCGCCGTCCCGGACCAAAAGCCGCTCCTGCAGCACACCGGGATGCTCCCGCTCCTCCAGCAGGATGGCCGCCAAAATTGGCAGTTTAATTACGCTGGCCGCTTGGAACAACTCCGTTTGGCGGCTTCCGTCCGTTTCTCCCGTGACTAGGTTTTTGTAGTAAAATCCGATATGCCCCGGAACTGAGGAAAGCTGCCGCTTCACATATTCGTCCATGCCGTCTCTCCCTCCTGCTCCATTGCTAAGCGCGAATGGCTCGTCCTAGACTTGACTGCTTGACTGTTCCGTGTTCCACAGCGATTTTTCCCCCAATCAAGACCCATTCTATCCCTTCCGGAGGACGGTCGGGATGCTCAAACGTAGCACAGTCCCGGATCCGATCCATATCAAAAATTACGATGTCTGCATCTGCGCCCTTGCGTAAGGTCCCCTTTCTCGTCAGCCCCAGTTTTTGGGCCGGCATGGCACTCATCTTGGCGACCGCATCATCCAAGTTCATCTTCCCGGCTGCAACATACCGGCACAGCAGGCGTGGAAACGCCCCTGCACCTCTCGGGTGTCCTTGCCCCCGATCCATCAGCCCATCACTGGCCAGCATAATGGCCGGATGAGACAGGGCCAAAGCTACATCCTCCGCCTTCATAACATGGCAGACCGTCAATGTGTCCGGTGCTGTCTGACGCAGTTCATGAAACAATCTCTCCGTGCATCGTTGTCCCTTGTACATACCCTCGCAGATTTCTATCGCAGAATACTGTGTGCAGTAACGCTCCAAAAATCCCTCATCGTAGGTTGTTTCCCCTATTCGCGTGCTGAAAGCGTCATACGGATAGCAATCTCCGCTCAGTTCCATACCGGAGGCGCGATATCTATCTATGAGGGCCAGCAGTCGTTCCATCTGCCCAAATCCCCCCATGCTTCCCACATGGGAAACTTGAACCGGAAGATCCAGCTGCCGCCCTATGGAAACCAACTCCTCCACCGCGCCGAATACATTATCCGCGTCATCTCGCACATGGGCGGCCACAAGACGGCCATGGCTTTGGCAGAAGCAGGCGGTTTTCACCATCTCATCCCGTGTCACACCGGGTACATAGCGAATACCGAAGGACACCCCAAAGCAACCTGCTTCCAGAGCCTCTTTGACCAGCCTTGACAACCGTTGTTGTTCATCGGGCCGAATTGCACTGTACTTGTCCCGGTGCCCGGCCTGCTCCCGCAGGAAGGTATGGCCGGCTAGTAGTCCCATATTGATCGGGCCGCCATCACGGTCCATCAATTCTAAATACCGCAGAGGCGAGACCGTATTGATACCGCAGTTTCCACCAATCGCTGTAGTGACTCCCATGCGAAGCATGGAGGTCATAATGCTGGGAATCAGTCGCCCCTCCTCTGGGTCATAAGGATCCTCGTGCATGTGGATATCCACAAAACCAGGTGAAACCACCATCCCTTCGGCATCCAAAATCACATCAGCTTCCGGCTCTTCAGCAGTCAGCCCCTGAATACGCCCGTCTTCCACTAGCAGATTATTTTGGGAGTGAACATGGCTGGCCGGGTCTACAATCAGTCCGTGTTTAATCAGTGTGCGCATCACTTTGCCCCCTTTCTCCGTCCGTCAGCCATTCAGGCAGGCCCGTATTTTGCGGCACGCCTTCATATCCTTGGCGGCGGACAACCAGCGCATCCTCTCCGAGGTTCAACAGCACAACCATCGGCATACAATGCATATTGTAATTCTTCTTCATCCGTGCTTCTACATCCGCCCAGACAAAAAGATAGCGCCCATCGGCGCCGAACAGTACCACTTTGCGGTGATTCACTCACATTACAGAGGGGATTCATTCTAGAAATTATGCTCTGGACAGCGTAAGGGTATCATACCATAAGATCACGAAAAAGCCAATTATATAATGAAGTTATTTTCCATCTCCTGACTCCAGCATTCTGAGCACTTCCTTGTTAGAGTCGGAGACCATTTTTCGGGTCTTGTTGAACGCATCATGCTCCTTGTCTGCCTTGACGACGGTCGCTTGTCTGGAGGCGCGCCCTTATCCCAAAATATCCTATCGGCGGAAAACCAGAAGCTCACTGACACAGGCGGCAAATTTCCACATGGCGAAGGTGCTCTGGCGCTCGATCAGATACTCAATACAGTTTGGAATACCCGCTCATCGTACGCCCATCCAGCACGCGTTTCCAGGCGATCAGGTCCATTGGTCTTGCTGCGGTCCGCACTGGCACAAATGATCTCTGCCCGGCTGTGCCCTGTGACGGCGTAAAAGCCCGCAGAACTGTTTTATACCATGGTGTATAGAAGTCCCGCGCGGTGGGCGGCCCGCAATGACGGATACGGGTTGTAAAAGCGTGCCTCCCTTGTTTTGGTCTTTCTCCCCATCGCTCCGCAGGGCGTGCTTGTTGTATTTTTGCAATGACTTCTTCCTGCAATTCGCCTTTCTGAACGATATTAGTTTCCTTTCTGAGAATGGCTCGGATTGGCGAGAAGGAAGATGTCGCTCTGCTGACAAATCCGCATGGGATATGTCGCGTCACACGGCAGGATATCGGTCTGCTGAAGCTGTGCTCCGGACAGACCAGGATCACTTCTCAGCCTTTGCCATCGTCCGGTTCCGCAGCAGAAATCCAGTAACCTTTGTTGTTGCAAAGATGGTCCATGGCCAGGCGCACAAGCGCAGTCCACCGTCCCGCCATGTAGTTGATGCGTGCAGGACAGGATTTTGGGATGCAGAAGATGAAGAACTGCCATACGCTGTCGGAAGCTCTGAGGACGGAGCGCTGACCGCCGCATTGGTGACGCGATCTGAAAAAGCGGTGTGTGTGCCATTGGCATTGGGGCAAAGACAGCAGTGGCGAGGTCTGCTGTCTGATCGGAGACTTTTTATCTATCAGTAATACGCCAAAACAAAGCCAGCCGGGGATCTTCAAAATTTCCGGCTGGCTCTTATAATGTTCACTCCATTGCTTTCCGATATGGGGATGCAGCAGCTCCCTATCAGCTCTGCTTTTCAGCTTTCAGGAATACGGACGGTGCGCGCTTATAAGTCGCAAGGCTCACAACGACCAGTGCGATACCGCAGGCAACCGTGCCCGGCACCGCCGCCCCAAGGCCGAAGGGCTGGCCTGCCAGCTTCCAGCCAACGCAGACAACAAACCCGCCCAGCAACCCGGCCATGACGCCGGTCTTGGTTGCCTTCTTCCAGAACAGCGCTGCAAATGCGGGAATCCCAGCCGATGCGGCATAGAAGCTCCAGGCGAACATGAGGATGTTGTATGCATTGTGGATGTACAACGCGATCACCAGCGCGCCCAGGGGCAGGACAATGGAGAAGATGCGGGAGAGGGAGATCTCGGTCCGCTCCGGCATTTGGGGACGGATGGTCTTTCCGATGTCGTGGACGCAGGTCTGCACAGATACCAGCAGATAGCTGTCCGCCGTGGTGACGATGAAGGCCATGCAGGCGCACATCACCAGCGCGCCGAAGGCCAGGGGCAGGTAGTCCACCGCCACCTGGAAGATCACATTGGAGGGAACGTCCAGGGTGGGATACAGCTTGGCTGCCTGGGTGACTACCAGGACAATGCTGATGATGACCAGGATCTCGCCGATGAACATGCCGATGTTGGACTTCTTGGCCTCGTCGCTGTTTTTGGCAGAGGCGAACCGCTGCAGCATGTTCTGGTCGCCCAGCATCAGGGCCAGGGAGGGCAGGAAGTAGCCCAGCAGCTCCCAGCCGGACATACCGCCGGTAATGGTCATCTTCTCCGGAGGCAGAGTGGCGCCCTGAGAGTTGGCCACGCCGATCAGGAAGGGAATCGCCAGGAAGAAGCCGCCGATCATCAGCAGGGCGCTGATGGCGTCGGAATAGGCTACAGACACCAGACCGCCGCCCACGGTGATGATGGCGATCAGGGCTGTGCAGATGGTCAGGGCCAAGCCGTGGGAGATCTCAATCCCGCTGGAAGCGCACAGCAGCACGATGATGTCCGCCGCAGCCTTCAGCTGGGTGGCCAGCACGCCCACATAGGCCAGCATGACGCACAGGGCGGCGATGATGCTGGCGGCCTTGCCGTAACGGGCGCCCATGATCTCCGGCACCGTGACCTTGTTGGACTTGCGGACCTTGCCGGCGATGAAATACAGCAGGATGATGCCGATGGGCGGCGCCGCAAAGGTGATGAGACCCACCCATGGGCCGCCGGTGTACACCACGCTGGCGGAGCCGGTGATTCCGCCGCCGCCGCACCAAGTAGCAAGCAGTGTGCCCACCAGGATGATGAAGGGGATGCGGTGGCCGCCGGTCACCATGTCATCCGAGGTCTTGACTTTCTTCCGGGCCACGATCAGCCCGAAGATCGTGAGCAGCACCAGATAGGCGCTGATCGCAACAATGTAAGTCATATATTCTCCTTCTCCTCACACAATAGAATAATAAAGAGATTTTACTCTTTCAGGGGAATAATGTCAAGTTGTATCCCGTCCGGCGTATGCGCCGGCATCGGGACGCGGCAATTTTTCTCTGGCTTTTTGTCGAAATCTGTGGTATCCTGTCCCCGAGGTGAGCGACATGACATCCAAGGCTGCGGTGAACCGCATCATTGAGACGCTGAAGGGCATTTACCCGGACGGGCTGTGCTCCTTACAATATAAAAAGGACTACGAGTTGCTGTTTGCGGTGCGCCTGTCCGCCCAGTGCACAGACGAGCGGGTGAACAAGGTGACCCCGGCGCTGTACGCCCGCTTCCCCACGCTGGAGAGCTTTGCCGAGGCGGATCCGGCGGAGGTGGGCGAATACATCCACTCCTGCGGCTTTTACAACGGCAAGGCCCGGGACATCGTGGCCTGCGCCCAGAAGCTGGTGAATGAATACGGCGGCAGAGTCCCCGGCACCATGGAGGAACTGACCGGCCTTCCCGGCGTGGGGCGCAAGACCGCCAATTTGATTCTGGGGGACGTGTTCGGCCAGCCCGCCTATGTCTGCGACACCCACTGCATCCGCATCACGGGACGGCTGGGGATCACCGACGGCTCCAAGGATCCCCTTCAGGTGGAGCGGCAGCTGCGGGAGCGGATCCCTCCCAAGGAGTCCAACAACTTCTGCCACCGGATGGTGCTCTTCGGCCGGGATACCTGCACCGCCCGCTCCCCCAAGTGCGAGGGCTGCCCCCTGGCAAAGGACTGCGACACCGCCAAAGCCGCCAGACGGGGCTGACAGCATTGGAATCACTCTGGAACTTCACGTGTCTGCGCAATGCGCAGGCACGTTTTTTTGTCTTCCCTCATATACTGAGATGAAATCCATCCGACAGACGGCACAAGGAGGCACTATGGACGAACAGACGGCCCGTATGATCCAACAGCTGAAAAGCAACCCCGCCATGCTCCAAGCGCTGATGCAGTCCCGGGACGGGCAGGCGCTGATGCAGATGCTCTCCGGGGGAGACCGTGGAGCATCTCTCCAGCGGGCGGCCCAGTCCGCCGCCAAGGGCAACCCGGCGGAGATGGTCCGCATGGTGAACCAGCTGATGCAGAGCCCGGACGGCGCAGCTTTGATCGACCGCATCAACAAGACCATGAACGGCCGGTAACGGCAAGTACAGAAAGGGGGCGGACCGGCGGTGGCGGAATTCGACGATAAACTGAACAGCATTCTCTCCAACCCGGACGCCATGGCACAGATCATGCAACTGGCCCAGTCTCTCTCCGGTGGGACCGGAGGAAACAACGCCGCCAATGCGCCGCCCCCTCCCCCGTCCCAACCGGGCGGTTCTTCTCCCGGCTGGGGCCAGCAGCCGCAGACTCCGCCGCCATCCGGCGGCGATCCTCTCTCCGCCCTGGCCGGTGGGCTGGATCCGCAGCTGCTCCTGCGGTTCCTGCCCCTGATCCAGGAGCTGGGAGGAGCACGGGACTCCAACGCCCGGCAGCTGCTGTACGCACTGCGGCCCTATCTCAAGCCAGAGCGGCAGGAGAAGGTGGAACGGGCTCTCCAGCTGGCGCGCCTGTTCCACCTGGGCCGGAAATTTCTGGCTGGATGGGAGGGGTGAGACATGTATAACCGCTACATCCGCAACGACCAGGGCACCTACACCCGTATCCCGGAGGAGGAGCCCCGGCATACACAGGGCGGCACCTCCCCTTCCGGTCAGCCGGAACACCCGCCATCCGGCGGCGGGCAGCAGCCTCCCCATTGGGACAGCGCCCCCCCGCCCCGCCCTGATCCTCCCCCCTCCGGCGAGAATGGGCCGGACAGCCTCAGCAGCCTGCTCCGGCATCTGCTGGACCAGTTTCACCTGAGCAGTGTGGATTCCGGGGACCTGCTGCTGTTGGCCATCCTCTTCTTCCTCTTCCGGGAGGGCGCGGATGAAGAGCTGCTGGTGGCCCTGGGCCTGCTGCTGATCTTGTAAATGACAGAAAAAACACGCCGCAAGCACAGAATGCTTGCGGCGTGTGGCGCAGAAGGAGGGATTTGAACCCTCGCGGCGTTTTTTAGACACCCTACTCCCTTAGCAGGGGAGCCCCTTCGGCCTCTTGGGTACTTCTGCAGATACGATATTCACTGATTAAAGATGTGGCGGAGAGAGTGGGATTCGAACCCACGGACGCTTGCGCGCCGCCGGTTTTCAAGACCGGTTCCTTCAACCGCTCGGACATCTCTCCATCATGGAAAGGCGCCATCCGTCGGACGCCTGATTATTATACTATATCGATTAGCGATTTGTCAACAATCTGCTCCCATTTTTATTTTTTTAATTTTTTTCATTTTAGGGGTTGCATTTCCAGAAACAGTATGCTATTATAACTGAGCTGACTTCGAGCAGCACATTTCCGGGTGTGGCGCAGTTGGTAGCGCGCTTGACTGGGGGTCAAGAGGCCGTGAGTTCAAGTCTCGCCACTCG
>ERZ857998.4202-NODE-4202-length-10594-cov-3.212259_pt1 | contig 10594 bp, 7 predicted proteins | sample MGYA00519954_ERZ857998 | MGnify/ENA primary metagenome ERZ857998 (study PRJEB31778, sample SAMEA3449424) | human gut metagenome | biome: human gut; feature: human-associated habitat; material: faeces | place: United Kingdom | collected 2010/2012 ...
TACTGTTCTATCTTTACGCTTCCTCTAACGCCTGTTTTGCAGGAACGACAGTCTTTTTATTATAGCACGTAAACATGGTTTCTGCATCCTTTGGGCAGGATTTTTGTGTCAGCAAACTGACGATAGGTACCAGAATTAGGCCGCCAATCATAGCAAATACGCCAGAATACAGGGAATTGGCAAAGACAAAGCCCAGGAAACCGCCGGAAATACTGATCCAGCCGACAGATTTGCACAGCTGCACGATCATCAGGCCAGCACCGAAGACGAAGCACGCGGCGACGGACGCCCGGGTCGTCTTTTTCCAGTACAGGCCGTAGAGGAACGGTGCCAGGAAGGCCCCGGCCAGCGCGCCCCAGGAGACGCCCATCATCTGCGCGATAAAGACGACGTCCGACCAGATCGTATCCTTCAAGATCGCGATCACCGCGGACAGGGCGATGAAGAACACCACCAGCAGCCGCATGACCAGGATTTTCCGTTTCTCGCTCATGCCGCCCTTCCGCAGGGGCGCGACAACATCCAGCGTCAGCGTCGAGGAGGAGGTCAGCACCAGCGACGACAGGGTAGACATGGAGGCCGCCAGCACCAGCACGATGACGATGGCAATGATGACTGGGGAGAGGGTACTGAGCATCGTCGGGATAATGGCGTCAAAGCCCTTGGCCGTAACCTCATCCTGCGACATAAACAGCCGCCCGAAGCCGCCCAGGAAATAGCAGCCGCCTGCCACGATAATGGCAAAGAATGTGGAGATGATCGTGCCCTTTTTAATGGCGTTCTCATTTTTAATGGCATAGAATTTGCCGACCATCTGGGGCAGGCCCCAGGTGCCAAGGCTTGTCAGCATCACGACGAAGAACAAGAACACCGGGTTCGGCCCCAGGAAGGAGGCGTATTCCCAGCCGCCCTGGCTGCCCTCAGCCAGCGCCTGCATAGAGGCCATCAGGCCGCCGTTGGTGTGAAGCACTGCCGCGATGACCGCGCAGATGCCGCCCAGCATGATAAGGCCCTGGATAAAATCGTTGATGGCCGTGGCCATATAGCCGCCGAAGATGACATAAACACCCGTCAGCACTGCCATGACCAGGATGCAGACCCAGTAGGGGATCTCAAACGCGCTGTTGAACAGGCTGGACAGGCCATTATACAGCGAGGCCGTGTACGGGATCAGGAAGACAAAGACGATGGCCGAGGCCGCGACCTTGAGCTTCTCCGAGCCATAGCGCTTGCCGAAGAAATCCGGCATCGTCTTGGAGTCCAGCGCCTGGGTCATGATGCGGGTCCTGCGTCCCAGAACGCTCCAGGCGAGCAGGGAGCCGATAAAGGCGTTGCCCAAGCCGATCCAGGTGGACGCTACGCCGAAATTCCAGCCAAACTGCCCGGCATAGCCGACGAAGATGACGGCGGAGAAATACGATGTGCCATAGGCAAAGGCTGTCAGCCACGGGCCGACGGAGCGGCCGCCCAGAACAAAGCCATCGACATTCGACGTGTGCTTCCGGCAATAGACGCCGACGCCGATCATCAGAGCAAAGAAGCAGACCAGCAGCGTCACAGTTAAGATTTTAGCAGTCATAGGGGTTCCTCTCTATTCTCTCTTATGCGGTCAATGGGTCGTCTCTGTTTCAACCAGCCGCGCGCCGCAGTAACGCTCCCGCAGCTTGGGTTTTTCGATCTTGCCCGTCGGGTTCCGGGGGACGGTCGTGAAGATGATCTTCCGCGGGCGCTTGTAGCGGGGCAGCTCCAGGCAGAATTGATTGATCTCGTCCTCCGTACAGGTGACGCCCTCTTTCAATTCGATGATCGCCGCTGCGATTTCGCCCTGCCGCTTATCCGGCAGGCCAATGACGGCGACATCCTTGATCTTATCATAAGCCCGCAGGAAGTTTTCGATCTGCACCGGGTAGAGGTTTTCGCCGCCGCTGATGATGACGTCCTTCTTCCGGTCGACGAGATAGAGGAAGCCATCCTCATCCTCCCGGGCCATATCGCCGGTCAGCAGCCAGTCGCCCTTGAGGATTTCTTCCGTCGCAGCGGGGTTTTTATAGTAGCATCGCATGACACCCGGGCCTTTGACGGCCAGCTCTCCGACCTCGCCCTGTGGCACCGGCTGGCAATGGTCATCGACGATCTTCGTCTCCCACAGATAGCCCGCCTTGCCGATGGCACCGACTTTGTCGATATTCTCCACGCCCAGATGGACACAGCCGGGCCCGATAGACTCGGACAGACCATAGTTCGTATCATACGCATGATGCGGGAAGACCTTTTTCCACCGGCGGATCAGGCTCGGCGGAACCGGCTGCGCGCCGATGTGCATCAGCCGCCACTGGTCCAGCTTATAGTCGGAGAGCTTCACATCCCCGCGGTCCAGGGCATCCAAAATATCCTGGGCCCAGGGCACCAGCAGCCACACCACAGTGCACTGCTCGTCGGAGACCGCCTTCAAGATAATCTCTGGAGAGGTTCCCTTCAGCAGCACCGCCTTGCTCCCGGCAAAGAGGCTGCCCATCCAGTGGAACTTAGCACCGGTATGATACAGGGGGGGGATGCACAGGAAGGTGTCCTCGTGGGTGATCTGGTGGTGCTTCTGCTCCATCTCCGCTGCCTGGGTCAGGCTGCGGTGTTTATGAAGGATGGCCTTGGGAAAGCCCGTGGTGCCGGAGGAAAAGTAGATCGCCCCATCGTCATCGTCGGTGATGAGGACCTGAGGCGGGGCAGAGGAGCAGTCCGCCGCCAGCTCCCGATAGCTTTCCGCAAAGGTGGGGCAGTTGTCCCCTACGTAAATCAGCAGGCGGCCCTTGCTGAGCTTTTCCGCCACGCTTTCAATGCGCCCGATGAACTCCGGGCCAAACACCAGGACCTGGACCTCTGCCAAGTCTGCGCAGTACTGGATCTCCTCGGCGGAATAGCGGAAGTTAAAGGGCACTGCCAAAGCCCCCGCTTTGAGGATGCCAAAGTAGATAGGCAGCCACTCCAGGCAGTTATACATGAGAATGGCCACCTTATCGCCCTTTTTCACCCCCCGAGAGAGGAGCATGTTGGCAAACCGGTTGGCCTTTTCGTTAAAGACATTCCAAGTGATTTCCCGGCGGTAGGGCTCGTCGGTGGTGGGCTGGATGAGGTCATACTCTTTCCAGGTGATACGGCGGGTCTCCTTCATCTCCGGGTTGAGCTCCACCAGGGCAGTTTCATTCCCGTAGAGCTTAACATTGCGTTCCAAAAAATCAGTTACAGGCATAGTGGGACGGTCCTTTCTTTTTGTTGGGACAAAAAGGCCGCTGGGTTCGTTGAACCTTTACAGCTTTAAACCCTTAGTGCGTACTGTTACTGTAGCATGTCCGCCACGGAAAGTCAAGATGGGACCCGACCAAACCCCGCTGGATCTCAAGTGTGGCAACTTTATTGTATCAAATCCAAAGCAAATTGCAAGAGGTTGCCCATTTCTCTCAGTGAATTGACCCAGTCGAAATGTGCAGAAGTTGTCTCCTCCCCTTTTAAACGCAAGGCCACTGGCGGATTGCCAGTGGCCTTGTTCCTATTGAGGGGTTATGCTTTTTTCTCAATATCGGACTGTAGTTTCCGCAAAAGGACTTCGCTCTCCTGGGCCACCTGGCGCAGCGCCCCTTCCTGGAAGGGGGAACGCAGGCCGGCCTCCTGGAGCAGATCCGTAAAGACCTTTTCCCCGCCCTGGGAGAGGAAGTGAACGTAGCGGCGGAAGGCATCGTCATAGTCTTTCTGCGACTCCAGCAGGAACTGGAGCGCTGCGGTCTGGGCCAGGCAGTAGTCGATATAGTAGAAGGGGGTTTCGTAGATGTGCATCTGGTACTGCCAGCGGGTCCCCTCCTCCAGATAGGGGATGCCGTCGAAGGTAATGTGGGGACGGAAATCCGCCTCCAGGGCCCGCCAAGCGGCCTTGCGCTCCTCGGGGGTCCAATCTGGGTTCTCATAGACCTGCCGCTGGAAGTCATCCACAATGGTACCGTAAGGCAGGAAGGAGAGGGCATCCAGCAGGTGCATATAGCGATAGCGCTGGGCATCATCCCCGAAAAATCGCTCCATATAGGGCCAAGCAAAGAACTCCATGCTCATGGAGTGGGTCTCGGCAGTTTCCATCCCTCCGATCCCCAGTTCCACCACATAGGGGTTCTCCGCCGTCTTGTAGTCGGCGAAGGCGTGGCCGGCCTCATGGGTGACCACGTCCACATCCCCGGCCGTGCCGTTGAAATTGGCCAGGATGAAGGGCTGATGGTACGCCGGGAAGCTGGTGCAGTATCCGCCTCCCCACTTGTTCTTCCGAGACTCCACGTCAAACGCCTCGGTCTCCAGCATAAAGTCAATGAACTCTCCGGTTTCCTGACTCATGTCATGGTACATCGCCTGGGCCGCAGCGAAGATGGCCTCCTTCCCCCCCTGGGGAACGGGGTCCCCCTGAGGAAAGATGAGGTCGTAGTCGTACAGGCGGAGGGTGTCCACCCCCAACCGCTCCCCGACTTCTGTGCGCAATTTAGCGACCAGGGGGACGATATCCCGGCGGACATTTTCTCGGAACTGCTTGACCTCCTCTGGGCCGTAGCACAGGCGGCCCATTCGGTAATACCCCAACTCCACGAAATTCTGATAGCCCATCTTCTTGGCCATGCGGTCCCGGATGTGCACCAACTGGTCAAACAGACCATCCAGCTGGTCGCTGTGGGCTTGGAGGGTTCTGCCCAGAACCTCATAGGCCTCCTTACGCGTGGCCCGGTCCGGGGACTTGGCGTATTTCATCAGCATGGGGCGGGGCAGCTTCTCCCCTCGGAACTCGAACTCCATCCCCGCCATCAGCTGGGAGTACTGGCTGACCACCCGGTTCTCCTCCACCATATCCTCGATGATTTCCGGGGAAATGGATTTCAGCTCCACCTCGAAGGAGCGGAACACCAGGGGGATGATCGCCCCACTCTCCTCCAATTCCTGTCGGAACGGAGTCGCCAGCATGGCCTTGGTGTACTCCAAAAGGTAGTTCTGTGCCTGGGGACCCACCTCATCATAGTAGTCCTTCTCCGCCAGGTAAAAGGGATCGGCCGTGTTGATGCTGTAGCGCATATAGGACAGGGCTTCGGCAGTCTGCCAACGGATCACCAGTTGGTTGCACTGGTCCCGGGCTGCCATAACCGCTTGGGCAGAGGATGCTTCCTTCACCTGGGTGATAATCCCCTGGATCTCCTGGGCGAACGCCTCCATGGAGACACGCTGGTAGGGCAATTGAGATACTTTCTGCATAACTTCTCCTTTCCTAGGTTCAGGTAGAGTGGGATACAAAGAGCAGGTCCCGCCAGGCGGGGCGGCCGTGGAGGGTTTCTGCCGCGCGGATTCCCCGGCGGATGGCCTCCTCCACAGCGCGGGCGGCCAGAATCCCCACGGCATCGGGGTCTGCCGGAACCGTGCCATGGCACATGGCGAACAGGCTGTCACCGTCAAAGGTCGCATTGGCCGGACGGACCGCCCGGGCAATGCCGTTTTGCGCCACCGCCGCCAATTTGGCGGCCTGGGCCTTGTTCAGGGCAGCGTTGGTCACCACGCAGCCGATGACAGTGTTCTCCCCCACCAGCTTGCCGCTGAAAATGTCCCGCTGGCGCTGGCTGTGCTGGATGAGCCACTCTTCCGTACCGGCAAAGCCGGTGTTGTCATCGTTGCGGGCCCCGGCCAGGATGGTTCCATCCTCCACCACGTCCCCCATGGCGTTGCAGGCCATCACCGCCCCCACCATCAGGTCCCCCTGACGGTAGGCGCAGGTGCCTAGCCCGCCCTTCATGGCATACTGCGGGCCTCTGATCTTGCCAATGGTGCAGCCCGTGCCGGCCCCAACGTTTCCCTCTTGGATTGGGTTGCCTTGGAGGGCCGCCTCACAGGCAGCATACCCCATGGCCACATCTGGCCGGGCCGCCATAGACCCAAACTTCAGATCAAAAAGGACCGCAGCGCACACGTTGGGCACCACCGTGACCATCACATCCCGGCCAATGCCCTCTTCCTCCAGTTTTTTCATAACGCCACCGGCAGCATCTAGCCCGAAGGCACTGCCCCCGGTGAGCACCACCCCGTGGACCACTTCCCGGTTACACACCGGGTTCAGTGCATCCGTGTCCCGGGTGCCGGGGGAGCCCCCCCGGACATCCACCCCGGTCACCGCCCCATCCGGGCAGAGGATTACAGTGCAGCCCGTGCCGCCTTCCAGATCCTCCACCTGACCGAACCGAAAGCCGGGGATCTCATGTATCTTCATTGTCTCCATATGGTATCCTCTCTAAACCGTCCTCCACAAAAAGGGAGAAAAATCAGCACAGCGGAGGGAGCATCCCTCCGCCGCGCACAACGCATCAGGTGGCGGATTCCTGGCCTCGGCGGACCAGGGCTTCCCCCACAGTATAAATATCCCCAGCCCCTACGGTGAGGATCAAGTCCCCCGGCTGGGCCAAGTCGTAGAGCCAGTTGGTGAGTTCCTCAAAGTCTTTGGCCACCTTGGCCCCTGGAACCGCATCGGCCAAATCCTGGGAGGTGATGCCCACTTCGTTCTTCTCCCGGGCGGCAAAAATCTCTGCCAAGAACGTGATGTCCGGCTGCTGGAGCACCTGGACAAACTCCGGGAAGAGGGCCTTGGTGCGGGTGTAGGTATGGGGCTGGAAGGCGCAGATCACCCGGTCATACCCCAACGTGGCAGCCGTGTCCAGAAGGGCCTTCAGTTCCCCGGGGTGGTGGGCATAGTCATCATAGACGGCAGCCCCCTTTACCTTACCCTTAAACTCAAACCGGCGGCCGGCGCCCCGGAAATCCTTCAGCCCCTGAGCAATGGCATTGCCGGGAATCCCCAGGATCAAGGACGCAGCAGCGGCGGCGATGGCGTCCTTCACGTTGTGCTCTCCAGGCACCTGGAGGGTGATGTGGGCCATCGGTTTTTCATCCCACACCAGGTCGAAGGTAGGGAACCCATGATCCCAGGTGAGATTTTTGGCATGGAAGTTGCCGGTCTCCAGGCCGAAGGTGAGCACGCCCTCCTTCCCCTCCAGGGCCTTCATGGTATTCTCGTCCTCGCCATTGGCCAGGACGGTACCCCCTGGGGGCACCAGGTCAGCAAACGCCCGGAAGGAGTGCTCCACATCCTCCAGGTCCTTGAAAAAGTCCAGGTGGTCCGCTTCAATGTTCAGGATCACCGCTACGGTAGGATAAAAGGACAGGAAGGAGTTGCAGTACTCGCAGGACTCCAAGATAATGGTTTTGCCCTTCCCCACCCGGTGGCCGGTGCCCAGGATCGGGAGGGTACCGCCAATCATCACCGTGGGGTCAATCCGGGCCGCCATGGCAATGTGGGTACACATCGAGGTTGTGGATGTTTTGCCGTGGGTGCCGGAGATGCACAGGGCATTCTCATACCGCCGCATAATGGATCCCCAGGCCTGGGCCCGCTCGAACACCGGAATGCCCAGGGCATGGGCCGCGGCGATCTCCGGGTTATCATCGTGGACAGCGGCGGTGCGGATCACCAGGTCCTTGCCCTCCACACTCTCCCCCCGGTGGCCGATGACCACGGGGATGCCCAGGGAACGGAGATGGTCTACCGCCGGGCTCTCTTTCATATCAGAGCCGGTGATGATCAGGCCTTCTCCGTGGAGCACTTCTGCCAAGGGGGACATGGACACTCCGCCAATCCCCACCAAATGCGCCCGTTTCCCGGGTACAATGTAATCATGGATTCGATCGTTTGCCATTGTGGTTTACACACCTTTTCCCTTCCGCTATAATATAGACCAAGCGCGGCAAAAACCTGCGCTTCTCTGCAAAATTTCTGGATCAGTTCGTTATTATAATCCAATCCCCCGGAGATTGGCAAGCCTTTCCGCCCGCTTTTCCCCGGTTCTTTGGAAATGCACCCGAAGGGAGGCGGCTTTTTTTGATTGCACTTTACGGTTCTCGGGACGGCAATCCCCAAAAACTCCTTCTGTGGGCCCTGCAGCAAACCCATGGGTTTGCTGCCCTCCCCCCGCTGGCCCGCACCCCGTTGGGCAAGCCGTATTTCCCCCAATACCCCGGTCTGCACTTCAACCTAAGCCACAGCGGGCCGCTGACGGTGTGTGCCCTCTCCACCCTCCCTGTGGGGGTGGACATTGAGCAGATCCGCCCCCGAGGCGCCTCCCTGCCCCGGTATGCCCTGACGGAGAGGGAATATACCGTCTTCCAAAGGATGGGCGGCGATTGGCCCGCCTTTTACGCCCTGTGGACCCGACGGGAGGCCTGGTGCAAATACACCGGCCAAGGCCTCAAACCCCAGTGGAAGCAAGACATCCCTGCCACAGGCCTTTCGTTCGGATCCTATTGCGGCGAAGGCTGGCAGGCTTCCGTGTGCGGGTTGGAACCACCGCCGGAAGCGATCCTGTGGAAGGAGGGCGGTGCCCTATGAAATGCAACCGTTCCTTTTACAACCGAGATACCTGCCAGGTGGCCCAGGACCTCTTGGGACGCTATCTGGTGCGGATGCAGGATGGAAGGCCTCTGGTCATAAGAATCACAGAGACGGAAGCTTACATCGGTCGGATCGACAAGGCCTGCCACGCCTACAACTACCGCCGAACCGCCCGGACAGAAACCCTCTTCGCCCCGCCAGGGACGGCATATATCTACCTCATCTATGGTATGTACCACTGCCTGAACTTTGTGACCGAACCCGAAGAGGAACCCTGCGCCGTGCTGATCCGCGGCGGCCAGGCCCGGGGAAACCAGGAACAGCTGGCCTGGAACCGGTATGGGAAGGGCATGGACCAACTCTCCCCCTACCAGCGGAAGCACTTTCTGGACGGGCCGGGAAAACTGTGCCAGGCCCTGGCCCTCACCCGGGCAGAGAACGGATGTTCCCTGCTGGGGGACACCCTTTTCGTCTGCGACCGGCTGGAGGACATCGGCCTGGTAACCCCGCCGGAAGACCTTCTCCCCTTTTCCATCACCGCCGGTCCCCGGGTGGGCATCGACTATGCCGAAGAGGCCGTGGACTTTCCTTGGCGCTATCAAATCGCCCCTTAAACCCACTTCATACAGGATACAGGAAACATTGCCCCCCGGCAGACCGTGTTGTTTGCCAGGGGGCTTTTCTCGGTTGTATTAGAGTTTGCTCATAAACTGCGATGCCGCTTTGAGCATCATGCGCTTGGTGCCCACATTGTCAAAAGCCACTTCGATGAGCGCGTCCCCTCCCATGGGCTGAATGGTGAGGACCATCCCTGTCCCAAAGGCAGAATGGCGAACCATGTCTCCCTTCCGCAGGGAGAGCATCGGCTGACTGGGCTTGGGCGCCGGCTTCCGATATGTACTGGAGGGGACCCGTGTCCCAGAGGGACGAGCTTGGGTCCGGGGAGAAGCCGCAGGCCGAACCTGGGAGATCCGCTCCTCGCTGGACCAGCCGCCGTCCTGGAAGGCATCCCGCTGGGGCCGGCGGACCCGGCCGCCGGCGTCCACCCGGTCGGCGGGGATTTCCTGGACGAAGCGGGAGGGCAGGTTGGCCGCCGTGCGGCCAAAGAGCATCCGCTGGGCAGCGCAGGTCAGGCACAAACGCTCCTTGGCCCGGGTAAGGGCCACGTAGCACAGGCGGCGCTCCTCCTCCAACTCCTCCTCTTCCCCGATGGCGCGGTAGCCGGGGAAGACCCCCTCCTCCATGCCGATGACAAAGACCACGGGAAACTCCAATCCCTTGGCTGCGTGCATGGTCATAAGGGTGACGCAGTTGTCGGCGTCTTCTACCCCGTCCAGGTCGGTGTACAGGGCCACCTCGTCCAGGAAGCCGCCCAAGGAGGGCTCCTCCGCGTTTTCCAGGTAGCCGCTGATGGAGGAGGTGAGCTCGTGGACGTTTTCCAGGCGGGTTTTGCTCTCGTTGTCCTTTTTCTCCGAAAGCATCCCGGCATAGCCGCTCTCCTGTACCAGGGTCTCGTAGAACTCCGGCAGGTCGGTCTCCTCTGCCAGGCGCTGCATAGCGCGGATCAGGTCTACAAACTTTTGGAACTTGGGGGCTGCCTTCTGCAGCTCCGGAATCTCCCCGGCGTGGGAAATGGCATCCCAAAGGCTCCGCCCCATTTGGGCGGCGATGCCCCGGGCAGTCTCCATGGTCTTGGCGCCAATGCCACGGGGGGGATTGTTCACCACCCGGAGCAGGCGCAGGTCATCATCGGGGTTGTGGATGACGCAGAGATAGGACAGCATGTCCTTGATCTCCGCCCGCTCGAAGAAGCGGAAGCCCCCCACCACCCGGTAGGGGATGCTGTTGCTCTTCAGTGCCATCTCAATCTGGTTGGACAAGGCGTTCATCCGGTAGAGGACGGCGCAGTCCCGCCACTGTTTCCCCTCGCCATAGGCTTTCAGCAGTTGGGAGGCCACATACATCCCCTCCTCCCGCTCGTTGCCGGCGGTGTAGAAGTGGACTTTCTCCCCCTCCCCATGCTCGGTCCAGAGGTTTTTGCCCTTCCGGCCCCGGTTGTTGCGGATCACCGCATTGGCCGCCTCCAGGATGTTTCCGGTGGAGCGGTAGTTCTGCTCCAGCCGGATCACCCGGGCGCCGCGGTACTCCTTC
>ERZ857998.4207-NODE-4207-length-10586-cov-3.153642_pt1 | contig 10586 bp, 5 predicted proteins | sample MGYA00519954_ERZ857998 | MGnify/ENA primary metagenome ERZ857998 (study PRJEB31778, sample SAMEA3449424) | human gut metagenome | biome: human gut; feature: human-associated habitat; material: faeces | place: United Kingdom | collected 2010/2012 ...
TTTGTGAAGGAGTTGCACGAAAAGACCGACAAGCCGATTGTCGTCCTTACCAATTCACCCTACCCGTTTACCGTACTGCCGGAATACAAAACGGTCATCTGCTCCTATAGCTCGTCTGTGGACAGTTCCAGGGAGATTGCAAATAAGATTTTTGGCTAGATAATTTGATTTGCTTTAGACAAACAAAAAACCAGTGGGAGAAAATCTCCCGCTGGTTTAATTATTTTATTTCAAATAATTAATGGGGTTGAAAAAATATCGCCAAATACTGAGCCAAAATCAGATGCCTTAAAATAGATCATAATTACAATAGCAATCACAAATGAAATCAACGGCAACACATAAACCATTCGGTCATCCGGTAGCTGGTATGTCTTTGCAAGTGCCACGTAAGTAAATACAGCACTGATGACTACGCTCGCAATCATAAGTGGGAAAATGAGCGAAGGAATGATAAAGAATAAGACAAACAATAAAATCGACATGGCCGTCGATGCGATACTCCCTACGCCAACCGAATCTATTCACTGCTGGCTTCCTGCTACTTCTACGAAGGGAAATATGATGAGGCCCTGGCACTCTTTAATTCTACACGGCTCGATCTACTGGGAAATGAGGAGCGCGACGACCGCACCTACCAACTGGCAACCTGCTACATGAAGACTGATAATCTGAAAGAAGCCGCCATCTGGTTCGAAACGTTACGTGCCAGCAGCCCCAAGTATGCAAAGGACTGCAGTTACTATCTCGCTTATATCCGCTACACTCAGAAGCGCTATGATGAAGCGTTGAAAGACTTCCTCCCTTTGCAGGACGACCCGAAGTACAAAGAACTCGTACCTTACTACATAGCAGAAATCTATGCTATCAAAAAGAACTATGATAAGGCGCAGATCGTAGCACAAAACTACCTGTCGGCCTATCCGAACAACGAGCACGCTGCCGAGATGTACCGCATTCTGGGAGACGCTTACTACCATTTCGGACAATATCACCAGGCAGTGGAAGCATTCACCGGCTATCTGGACAGAGATCACTCTGCTCCCCGCCGGGATGCACTTTATATGCTGGGACTCTCCTATTACCAGACAAAAGTCTACTCCAAAGCAGCCGAAATGCTGGGACAAGTGACGACCGCCAACGATGCCCTGACCCAGAATGCTTACCTGCACATGGGACTCTCTTACCTGCAACTGGCAGAAAAAAACAAGGCACGTATGGCTTTCGAACAGGCAGCCGCCTCCAACGCCAACCTGCAGATTAAGGAACAGGCCGCTTACAACTATGCACTTTGCCTGCACGAAACATCCTACTCCGCTTTCGGTGAATCGGTTACTGCTTTTGAAAAATTCCTCAATGAATTCCCGACTTCTCCGTATGCCGAGAAAGTAAGCAACTATCTGGTAGAAGTTTATATGAATACCCGCAGCTACGAAGCTGCTTTAAAGTCAATCGAACGGATCGCCAAGCCGAGTGCACAGATCATGGAAGCCAAACAAAAGATTCTCTTCCAACTGGGTACACAGTCATTTGCCAATGCCAATTTCGAACAGGCTCTCCAATATCTGAACCAGTCCATCACCATCGGGCAGTACAACCGCCAAACAAAGGCGGACGCTTACTACTGGTGCGGAGAATCTTACTACCGCCTCAACCGGATGATGGAAGCCGCCCGCGATTTCAACGCTTACCTGCAACTGACCACGCAGCCCAATAATGAAATGTATGCGCTCGCCAACTACAACCTAGGATACATTGCTTTCCATCGTAAGGACTATACACAGGCAAGCAATTACTTCCAAAAGTATATCCAACTGGAAAAAGGCGAAAACAGAACAGCGCTTGCAGATGCCTACAACCGTATCGGAGACTGTCATCTGAATGTGCGCAACTTTGAAGAAGCCAAGCACTACTACTCGCAAGCCGAACAAATGAATACTCCTTCCGGCGATTACTCATTCTATCAGCTGGCACTGGTATCCGGTTTACAGAAAGACTATACCGGTAAGATCACTCTTCTGAACAGACTGGTCGGCAAATATCCTTCTTCTCCATACGCAGTGAATGCCATCTACGAGAAAGGACGTTCTTATGTACTGATGGATAACAACGGTCAAGCTATTACCTCTTTCAAGGAATTGCTGGAGAAATATCCCGAAAGCCCCGTCAGCCGGAAAGCTGCGGCTGAAATCGGTTTGCTGTATTATCAGAACGGCAACTTCGACCAGGCAATCAATGCGTACAAACAAGTGATTGAGAAATATCCGGGCAGCGAAGAAGCCCGCCTGGCAATGCGCGATATGAAATCTATCTATGTAGATTTGAACCGTATCGATGAATTTGCGGCTTTAGCCAATGCGATGCCGGGACACATCCGCTTTGACGCCAGCGAACAGGACTCACTTACGTATGCGGCTGCCGAAAAGATTTATGCACGTGGCAGAACAGAAGAAGCCAAGAGCAGCCTTAATAAATATCTGCAAACTTTCCCAGAAGGAGCATTTAGCCTGAATGCACATTATTACCTCTGCCAAATTGGAAATGAGCAGAAGAATTATGATATGGTGCTCCTCCACTCCGGAAAATTGCTTGAATATCCGAATAATCCATTCGCAGAAGAAGCGCTGATCATGCGTGCGGAAGTTCAGTTCAACCAGCAACAGATGGCAGAAGCTCTGGCAAGCTACAAGATGCTGAAAGAAAAAGCTACCAATGTAGAACGCCGCCAGCTTGCCGAAACCGGCATCCTGCGTTGTGCCTTCCTGCTGAGAGACGATGTGGAAACAATTCATGCAGCAACCGAGGTGCTGGCTGAAGCCAAGCTTAGTCCGGAACTGAAGAATGAAGCTCTTTATTATCGTGCGAAGGCTTATAAGAATCAGAAAGCAGACAAGAAAGCATTGGATGATTTCCGCGAACTGGCCAAAGATACCCGTAATTCTTATGGTGCCGAAGCTAAATACCAGGTTGCCCAAGCACTTTACGATGCCCAAGAATATGCGGCGGCAGAAAAAGAGCTGCTCAACTACATCGAACAGAGTACGCCACACGCTTATTGGCTGGCACGCAGCTTTGTCCTCCTGTCGGACGTATATGTCGCTATGGGTAAAGACCTCGACGCACGCCAGTATCTGCTGAGTCTGCAACAGAATTACCAGGGCAATGACGATATCGAGAGCATGATTGAAGACAGACTAAAGAAACTAAACAAGTAAAGATTGAAAAGTATGAAACGAACTCTTTATATAGCAGGAGGCTTTACACTGGCATTTCTGATGCCGTTCAACCTTCAGGCACAGAATACTCAGCCGAAAGATACGACCATGAACCGCACGGTCGTCGTAGAACAGGAATATAATCCCGACATTCTGGATGCTTCCAAAGTGAATGTGCTGCCCAAAGTGGAAGAACCTACCGTCAGCAAAAAGGAAGTGGAATATGCCACTACTTTCTTCCCGGCTACCTCTATTCCTGCCGACCTAATGCGTCCCTATGTAGGAACGGAAGTGCAGCCCGGCAGCAAGCCCGGATATATACGCGCCGGATATGGAAACTACGGTAATCTGGATCTCCTTGCCAATTACCTGTTCCGTCTGTCGGACAGGGACAAGTTGAACGTCCGCTTTCAGATGGACGGAATGGATGGCAAACTGACTATGCCGGAAGCAGACACGAAATGGAACGCTTATTATTACCGTACCCGTGCGAATATCGATTATATCCACCAGTTCAACAAGGTAGATTTCAACATCGCCGCTAATTTCGGACTCAGCAATTTCAACCTTTCTCCGGTTCAGCCCGGCAAGCAGAAGTTTACTTCAGGAGACTTCCATCTGGGAGTAAAATCGACAGATGAAAATTATCCCATACAGTTCGAAGCGGAAACCAATCTGATGATGTACAACCGTCAGAACAATAACACTTTCTTTTTCAATGACAAAGTCGGAGAAACACAAGTGCATACCAAAGGATTGATCAGCGGCGCTATCAGCGACGAACAGAGCATCAACATCGGATTGGACATGCGTAATCTCATCTACAATAAAGACCTGAAACTTGCTGACGACCTCCAGGTATATGAGAACCGTACCGCTCTGGCACTGAATCCGCATTATAAACTTAGCAGCGACAGCTGGAATCTGCGTGCAGGAGCCAATGTAGATCTCTCATTCGGCAGCGGTAAATCATTCCGCGTGTCTCCGGATGTAACAGCACAGTATATCTTCTCCGACAGCTACGTACTCTATGCGCAAGCTACCGGAGGCAAGCTGGTCAACGATTTCCGCAGACTGGAAACGATCTGTCCTTATGCCTTGCCGGCAGCCCCTATTCTTGATACATACGAACAGCTGAATGCAGCGATAGGATTTAAAGCGAGTCCTTATCCCGGATTATGGATCAATCTGTATGGCGGTTATCAGGATTTGAAAGACGATTTCTTTGAGGTACAGGAAGAAACATTTGTCAACTATGATCCCTCACTTGCCGGTGATGCTCAGGAAGGGAATTCCTCGTCTCCGGTCACAGCACATCAATATCTGAATCTGGAATTTAGCAATGCCAACAACTTCTACGCTGGTATGAAGATCAGCTATGAATACAAAGACCTCATTGCATTGTCCGCTGCTGGAACTTACCGTAACTGGGATGCGAAAGAAAAATACAGTCTGTATATGAAACCCGCCTGCGAAATTAATTTCAGCGCAGACTTCCGCCCGATCACAGGACTGAATATCAATCTCGGTTACGATTATATCGGACGCACAAAGGTAGAGGGCATTAAAGCCGCAGCAGTCAGCGACCTGCATGCCGGAGCCAGCTATAATGTGTTCAAAGGAGTATCCGTGTATGCCCGGATTAATAATATCCTCAATAAGAAATACCAGTATTATCTGGGCTATCCTACAGAAGGTCTTAACTTCCTGGGAGGATTAAGCTTCAGCTTCTAGACAAGACATATTCTCCAAAGAGAAGAACCAATCAGATGCCCATCCTGTTATTGCCTATGTGCAACATAACAGGATGGGCTTTTTTATTGTTCCTTACAAAGCCTCCTTTTCCATTCCGTCTATAATTTTGTATCAAGGTCTACCCATTTGTTACAGATAGTGTTTCTAGCTATTTGTGCACCTAATTTGGTGAATATTGCACGTCCATTTTTCACATCACCCCTAATTTTGCATCATCATTAAAAGATAAATGAAGTTAACCTTATTGCACATAAGCAAAGGATATATTTAGAAACTGAAGAGAGAATAAAGAGAATAAAAGTCACCCCCAACCCGGTTGACCTAACTATAAACTAAATATATTATTAACCTATCAAATTAAACAGTATGAGAAACGCGCTCAATTTAAGATTCTGCTTTCTTGTTACGTTTCTTTTATTCATACCGTTGATGTATGCCTTGCCCCCGGAAGGTATCACAATTAAGGGTAGAGTAACGGATGAAACACTCAAAGAAGGCGTTCCCGGAGCTAATGTGACTGTGACAGGCACGAGCATTGGGACAATCACAGACTTTGACGGTAACTTTACGATCGTCGCCCCAAGCAAAAAATCCGTATTGAACATTTCCTTTATCGGGTATGTAACCCAGGAGATCGTGGTCGGAGACAGGACAATCATCAATGTTTCCTTAAAAGAAGATGCACAGAACCTCGGTGAAGTGGAAGTTGTAGCTATCGCATACGGTAATCAGGACAAGCGCATGCTTACCAGTGCCGTCTCCTCCATCGACAACAAAGAGCTGATCAAATCTCCGGCAACAAGTATCACGAACCTCCTTGCAGGAGCACTGCCGGGTGTATCTTCCGTACAGACTACCGGACAACCTGGTAAAGATGCTGCTGCCATCTACGTACGTGGTGTCGGTTCATTAAATGATTCACAATCCAAGCCACTGGTCTTGGTAGACGGAATAGAACGTGAGTTTTCACAAATCGACCCGAACGAAATCGAAAGTATTTCAGTATTGAAAGACGCCTCTTCCACCGCTGTATTCGGAGTAAGAGGTGCTAATGGCGTAGTACTGATCACCACCCGAAGAGGTAAAGCAGGCAAAACGCAGATTTCCGCCAGCACCAAACTGGGTCTGCAACAACCCATCTCACTGGTAGAGCAGACCGGAAGTTACGAGTTCGCACGCTTCTGGAATATGAAGCAGGAGATGGACCACGTTACGAATCCTAAGTTATACTTCACTCCGGAACAGGTAGAAGCCTATCGCACCGGCTCAGACCCCATCATGTATCCCAGTATGGACTGGAAGAAGTATATTTTTAATAATATCTATCTTCAAAGCCAGAACAACCTAAATATCTCCGGCGGTAGCGATAATGTACGATACTTCATCTCAGTAGGTTATACTTATCAGAACGGACTTCTGAAAGAACTTCCCGGACAAATGTACGACAATAACTATCGTTACAACCGCTATAACTACCGCGCCAATATCGATGCCAATCTGACCAAGACCACTTCGATGAAACTCGGTGTCGGTGGTGTTTTAGGTAAGATACAGGAACCGCGCAGCGTCGTTTCGGGTACAGGAGAAGACCAAAACCCCTGGGTAATCGCACAGATCTGGTCACATCCGTTTGCCGGACCGGGATTTATCAACGGAGTACGTACACTGATTCCTAAAGATATGGTTCCGCTGGGAGAAGTGATGCGTGACGGTATGTTCGTATTCTACGGACAAGGTTACAATCAAACGTATGACACGACATTGAATCTGGATTTGGACATCACACAGAAACTGGACTTTATCACTCCGGGACTGAGCGTTTCCGTGAAAGGTGCTTACGACAATAAATTCAAACTGGAAAAAGTACGTACGGGAGGCGCCATCGAAGCGCAGACTGTGTACTACAAATCATACTTTGACACCAACGGTACGATGTCACAGACCGATCCCGACTACGATAAATCACTTATCTATGTACCCAGCGGCAGCGATACTCCGCTCACTTACTCGGAAAGCAGCGGACGCGGACAGAACTGGTATCTGGAAGGACGTATCAACTATGACCGTACATTCGGCGACCACAGAATATCCGGTCTGTTCCTTTACAATCAGTCGCGTAACTATTATCCGGACAGCTACACTTATCTGCCCCGTAACTACGTAGGATTGGTAGGACGTGCTACTTATGCCTATCAAAGTAAATATCTGCTCGACGTAAACGTCGGCTACAACGGTTCGGAGAACTTTGCTCCGGGCAGCACACGTTTCGGTGTATTCCCTTCCTTCTCTGCCGGATGGATCGCAACTGCCGAGAAGTTTATGGAAAACCAGAAAATCGTAGACTACCTAAAACTCAGAGCATCTTGGGGACGTGTAGGTAACGACAAGGGAGTAGACTCACGCTTTATGTACATGCCTGCCGTATGGGGATCATCGGGCAGTTACAGCTTCGGTGTGGACAATCCGATTTCCCAATCGGCAGCAGCCATCTCACGTATGGGTAACCCGGCAGTAACCTGGGAAACAGCCGACAAGCAGAACTACGGTATTGATCTTAAGTTCTTCAACAGCCGCCTGTCCGCTACCTTCGACTACTTTATCGAACACCGCACAGGCATTCTGATCTCTCCGGAATCGACCCCAAGCATCATCGCAACTGCACTGCCTAACCTGAACATTGGTAAGGTAGACAACCACGGTTACGAAGTTTCTCTCGGCTGGCGCGATAAGATCGGAAAGGATTTCACCTATAATGTGGATGCCAACGTCTCTTTCGCACGCAACAAAATCCTCTATATGGACGAAGTGCCCAAGCAATTCTCTTATATGAACCAGACCGGTGGCTCTACCGGACGCCAAACCGGAGTATACAACTACATCCGTCTCTATCAGTACAGTGACTTCATCACCGGAGCCGACGGCGAACTGACCTTAAAGCCGGAACTGCCTCAGCCTTATCAGAAGGTATATCCGGGTGACGCCATGTACGCCGACCTCAACGGAGACCACATCGTGGACGGTAATGACAAGAGCGTAGCAGGTTATGCTACCCGTCCGGAATACGTTTTCGGTATGAACATGGGATTCGACTGGAAAGGATTCAACTTCACCATGCAATGGGTGGGTTCCAAGAACGTTAACAGAATGTATGACATCGAATACCGTATCCCTTATACGAATGCCGGAAAGCGTGGTTTGCTGACTTACTTCTACGACGGTTGCTGGACTCCGGAAAACCAACTGGGAGCTGTTTATCCACGTCCGTCGGAAGAATCGGAAAGCTGGAACTCCGAACCCTCTACCCTCTGGTTGGTGGATGCTTCCTATCTCCGCTTGAAGAGCCTGAGCTTCGGTTATACCATCACCGGAAAGAAATTCCTGAAGAAACTGGGCCTCAGCTCACTCGGATTAAACTTCAGCGGCTACAACCTGCTGACCTTCTCACCGCTTAAATATCTTGATCCGGAAAGTGATCCTAACCGATTCGGAGATTATCCGCTGATCAAAGTATATAGCTTCGGTTTAAATCTTAACTTCTAAAAAACGACTGTATGAATAGAATAATAAAAGGACTCGGAATAGCATTAGGTTGCGTACTGATAGCCTCCTCCTGTTCTGAAATCAGCTTCGGGGATAAATTTCTGGGCGACCAGCCTGAGAGTTCCGGAGCGACTACCGAAGAAATGTTCTCTTCGAAAATAAATGCCGAAAAGGTGCTGACAAAAGCATATACCGGATTACCTTATGGGCTACCGACCGGCTCTGACTACAAATTGGGTGTGAACATACTTGAATCAATCACAGACTTATGTTACAGTTTCCGTGACAATATCAGTGATGGGCCTGTCAAGCTCTATTACAACGGAGCACTCAGTGCCAACAACGTCCCAAAGAATTCTGCTTACCGTTATGGAAGCAAGTCTGACTGGACCACCATCCGTTACGCTTGGTTATATATCGAGAACGTAGAGAAAGTGCCCGACATGACAGCCAGCGAGAAAAGTGAACGGATCGCGGAAGCCAAAGTTTTGATCTCCCTCTGCTATTTCGAGATGCTGAGATATGTAGGCGGTGTGACATGGCTGGACCACTATGTAGACGTAAACGAGACAATGAATTTCCCCCGTATCACTTTTGCCGAAACGGTAGAGAAGATCGTAGGATTGCTCAACGAAGCCATCAACTCCAATCTGGCCTGGAAAGCCGAGAAAGCAGATGACGGACGTATGACCCTGGCAGGAGCGATGGCATTAAAGTTCAAGGTATTGCAATGGGCAGCCAGTCCGACTTTCAACTCAAACACCAAATGGCATCCGGAAGCAGACGAATATACCTGTTACGGAAATTACAGCGACCAACGATGGAAAGATGCCGCCGAAGCAGGCGCAGCCTTTTTCACAGAATTACAAAAACGGCACGAATACGAACTGATTCAACCTACGGAAGAGACGCACCGGGCAAGACGTCTGGCCTATCGTCAGGCCTACTACAACCGCGGCGGAACAGAAATATTAATCTCTACCCGTCAAGGATATGGCTCCGATGTTCACAGCAGCTTTATCGGCCAACGTTATTACAGCGGCCCTACATTGAACTATGTAGATATGTTTCCGTGGGAAGACGGAACTGATTTTCCGGCAAATTTCGACTGGAAGTCACCCTCCAAGCAACCGTTCTTTACAAAAGGCGAAATGGTGCCCACCCGCGACCCACGTCTGTATGAAAATGTAGCTTGTCCCGGAGACACCTACTGCAACGGAACAACAGCTCCTGTTTATATCAACCATGCCGACTACAAAGACGGTAGCGGATTCCTGATCATGAAGTACATCTTACAGGAAAACAACGATCGCGAAGGTCCGGTACAATGGTCACACACCCGTCTGGCGGAAATTATGCTGGGATATGCGGAAGTACTCAACGAAGTCAACGGACGCCCTACCGACGAGGCTTACAAAATGGTAAACGATGTACGAAAGAGAGTAGGTCTGCCGGAACTTTCCAAGACAATGAATCACGATCAGTTCCTCGAAGCCGTACTGAGAGAAAGAGCACTCGAATTAGGATTTGAAGAAGTACGCTGGTTCGACCTCGTTCGCAGAGACCGTCAGAGCGACTTCAAGAAGAAGTTGTACGGACTCAGAAGCAGAGGTAACGACCTGAACAATCCGACTGAGTTCACCTTCGAGAAGATCGAACTGGGAGACCATTACTGGGCTACCAACTGGGATACCAAGTGGTATCTGGCTCCGATTCCTCAAGAGGAAATCAACAAGCAATATGGAATGACCCAAAACCCGGGCTGGTAAATGACACGTTAACTAATATCGTTTGAACAATGAATAAAATAAATTATATATTAATCACTCTGCTCCTGGGAAGTTCGGTATCCCTGAATGCACAGACATCGAAAGCTGCTTCGGAAATGCAGCTGGCAGATACACTGAGCATCGGCTACCAGATGAACGTATCTTCCCAGACCAGCAGTTACTCTATCAACGGAGTCAATGCTTCCGCATTCGAAAAATCCCCGTACATAGATATCAGCAAAGCTTTGTATGGAAAAGTGGCAGGTCTGAATGTATATCAGGGTACAGGCTCGTCAGCCGATAACGT
>ERZ857998.4209-NODE-4209-length-10572-cov-8.317866_pt1 | contig 10572 bp, 7 predicted proteins | sample MGYA00519954_ERZ857998 | MGnify/ENA primary metagenome ERZ857998 (study PRJEB31778, sample SAMEA3449424) | human gut metagenome | biome: human gut; feature: human-associated habitat; material: faeces | place: United Kingdom | collected 2010/2012 ...
TGCATGTGTTAGGCACGCCGCCAGCGTTCGTCCTGAGCCAGGATCAAACTCTCTATAAAATGGTATCTTAATCAGTTCCCTTTCGGAAACTAAATAAAATCATGCATTCTATAAGTTTTGCTCTTAGCTTCACTCAAGAATTTCTCGTTGGCTATTCTTCACAATCTCAGTTTTTACACTGACATCTCAAAGAACAACTTGTTTTTTCATCAAATTGTCCAAGGTGTTTGTTCATGTTTCTCGTTGTTTAATTTACAAGGTACACCGCCGGCCGCTTGACCCTCAACCGCTTTCGCGTTTGTGTCTCTCGCAGACAGCTCCGATATAATACCATGCATACCTCCTTTTGTCAAGCACTTTTTTTCAGATTTTTCCGATTTTCTTTTTCTCCCCTGTTTTCGACCTGTTTCGTGGAATTTCCTCCGAATGTTTCGCAGGAAATTTTTTCAAGATTTTGCAAAATGCCTATTGTGTCCTGCAAAAAAATCTTGTATGATAGATTCAAACATTCGTCATGGACGAACCGCGGCGAATGCACATTGGGGTGACCCAACAATATCAAGGAGGAAAAAGGATTGAAGAAGGTACTTGCGCTGCTTCTCGTTCTCGTGCTCGCGATCGGCATGTTCGCCGCCTGCGGTACGGACAGCGGGAACAATGAGGAAACGAAGGACACCGCGAACAACGCCACGACGGAAGGCGGCAACGACGAGACGAAGCCGTCCGAAGAAAACGGCAACAACACCGAAGGCAAGACCCTGAAGGTCGGCATGATCTGCATCGGCGACGAGAACGATCAGGGCTACACCTACAACTTCTATCGCGCGAAGGACTCCGTCACGGAGAAGATGGCCGCCAAGGGCGTTACCCTTGACTGGAACATCATCACGAACATCGGCGAAGACGACGGCTGCACCGACGCCTGCGTCGAGCTGGCCGAGGCCGGCTGCGATGTCGTCATCTGCAACTCCTATGGCCACGAGCCGTACATGCTCAAGGCTGCTCCCGACTACCCCAATGTGCAGTTCATCGGCTGCACGAACCTGAACTCTCAGTTTGCCGGTCTCGACAACTGCCACAACGCCTTCGCCAACATCTATGAAGGCCGTTATGTCGCCGGTGTTGTCGCCGGTATGAAGATCAAGGAGCTCATCGACTCCGGCAAGATCACCGCTGACCAGGCCAAGATCGGCTATGTCGGCGCGTACCCGTTCGCCGAGGTCATCTCCGGTTTCACCGCCTTCTATCTCGGCGCCCGCTCCATCGTCCCCGAGGTCACGATGACGGTCAAGTACGTCTCCTCCTGGTCCGACGCTACGGCCGAGGGCAATGCCGCGCAGGCTCTGTGCGATGAGGGCTGTGTGCTCATCTCCCAGCACTCCGATAACACCACCCCGGCCACGGTCGCGCAGCAGAACGGCGTGTTCCACGTCGGCTACAACAACGACATGACCGGCATCGCTCCCGAGGCTTCCCTGCTCTCCAGCCGCATCGACTGGTCCGTCTACTTCGAGTATGTGTTTGACTGCCTCGTGAACGGCGAGACCATCGCGAAGGACTGGACCGCCGGCATGAAGGACGGCGCCGTTGTCGTCACTGAGCTGAATGAAGCCATCGCCGCCGAAGGCACCGCCGAGAAGATCGCGGAAGTCGAGGCCGGTCTGGCTGACGGCAGCATCCATGTCTTCCAGGGCCCGTGGAAGGGCGAGGGCACCGCTTACGGCGCCGACGCTCCCGACACGAAGGAAATGCCCGCCGACGACTGGTTCAAGGAATCCGATATCGAGGGCGGTCAGACCTCCGCTCCGTACTTCTACTGGATCATCGAGGGCATCACCTCCGAAAACTGATCCGAAACAGCATATCGCATCGCGCAGAAGCCGGGGAGACCCGGCTTCTGTCGTTTCAGTGACGGATTTTCAAAAAAATTGTTAGGAAAGCAAAAATTTTGTTTACTTTTGACGTAGCCTGTGCTAAACTAACTTTGAAAGTTATGCAAATTCCCCAGCAAATCCATGCAAGAAAGGATGACCGCTTTGGAGTCGAACTGCAAAATTGAACTGGTCAACGTCACAAAGCGTTTTGGCAAGGTCATTGCCAACGACAGTGTGAACCTGACTATCGAGGGCGGCAAGGTCCTGTGCCTCCTCGGAGAAAACGGGAGCGGCAAGACCACGCTGATGAACGTGCTGTCCGGTATCTACATGCCGGAGCAGGGGCACATTCTGAAAAACGGCGTGGAGATCCAGATCCGCTCCCCCAAGGACGCCTTTGCCAACGGCATCGGCATGATCCATCAGCATTTCAAGCTGGTCGATGTCCTGACGGTCACGGAGAATATCATTCTCGGTCTGAAGGAAAAGGGCAAGCTCAACATTCGCGCCGCGGCACAGAAGATTGCCGCCATCTGCGAAAAGTATGGCTTTGACCTCGATCCGATGGCCAAGATCTACGATCTTTCCGTTTCGCAGAAGCAGACCGTCGAGATCGTCAAGGTCCTGTTCCGCGGAGCGGAGATCCTGATCCTCGACGAGCCGACCGCCGTTCTGACCCCGCAGGAGACGGACCGCCTGTTCCAGGTCGTGCGCAACATGCGCGCCGACGGCAAGGCCATCGTCCTCATCACCCACAAGCTGCACGAGGTGCTGTCCGTTTCGGACGAGGTCGCCGTGCTGCGCAAGGGCAAGTACATCGGCACCGTCAAGACGAGCGAGGCCACGGCCCAGTCCCTGACCGACATGATGGTCGGCCGCGCCGTCAGCCTGAACATCGACCGCCCGGACCCCGTCGACCCGAAGCCGCGGCTGAAGATTGAGGGCCTGACCTGCGTCGACAATCTCGGCGTCAAGCGCCTCGACGACGTCACGTTCACCGCCATGAGCGGCGAGATCCTCGGCATCGCAGGCATTGCAGGCAGCGGCCAGCGTGAGCTGCTCGAGTGCATCACGGGCCTGTATCCCGTCGAGCACGGCACGGTCACGTTCCTGCCGGAGGGCAAGCCCGCCCAGCAGCTCATCGGTAAAACCCCGAATCAGATCCGCAAGGCAGGCGTCGCCATGGCCTTTGTGCCAGAGGACCGCCTCGGCATGGGTCTGGTCGGCAGCATGGGCATGGGCAGCAACATGATGCTGCGCAGCTGGCGCAAGGGCAAGGGCGCCTTTGTCAACCGCCGCGACCCGAACAAGCTCGCCATGGAGGTCATGGAGGAGCTGGAGGTCGTCACACCGAGCATCTCGACACCGGTGCGCCGCCTCTCCGGCGGCAACGTGCAGAAGGTGCTCGTTGGCCGCGAGATCGCGATGTCCCCCTCTGTCCTGCTGACGGCCTACGCCGTGCGCGGTCTGGATATCAATACGTCCTACACCATTTATAATCTTCTGACGCAGCAGAAGATGAAGGGCTCGGCCGTCGTGTTCGTCGGTGAGGACCTCGACGTGCTGCTGGAGCTGTGCGACCGCATTCTGGTCCTGTGCGGCGGTAAGATCAGCGGCATCGTGGACGCCCGCACCGCAACGAAGGAAGAGATCGGTCTTCTTATGACCAAGGTCTGACGGGAGGGAATCAACATGAACGAGAAATCCGCACGCAAGCTCCAGCTCTCCCGCCGGATCGACGGGATGCATCCCGCTGCGGCGTGGTCCATCCGCGTCGCGTCCATCGTGTTCGCCCTGATCGTCGGCGGCCTGCTGCTGCTCGCCCTCGGCTATTCCCCGCTGAAGGCCTATGGCACGATCATCGACGGCTCGCTCGGGTCGAAGACGTTCGTCCGCCAGACCATCAAGATCGCCATTCCCCTGCTCGGCTGCGCGCTGGCCATCGCCCCGTGCTTCAAGATGCACTTCTGGAACATCGGCGCAGAGGGCCAGATCACCGCAGGCGCCATCGGCGCGACGTTCTTTGCGCTGAAGTTCGGCAAGACGATGCCGCAGCTTCCGCTGCTGCTCATCATGGCCGCAGCCGCGATCCTGTGCGGCGGCCTGTGGGCCCTCATCCCCGCCTTCTTCAAGGCGAAGTGGAACACGAACGAAACGCTGTTCACCCTGATGATGAACTACATCATCATCGGTGTCGTCAAGTGGCTGCAGGGCGGCCCGTGGGAGGCTCCTCCCTCCGGCAGCCAGATGATCGCGCAGTTCGCGGGCAACGCCAAGCTGCCGTCCGTGCTCGGCGTGCACTGCGGCTGGATCATTGTACTCGTGCTGACGGTCCTGATGTTCATCTACATGCGCTACACAAAGCACGGCTACGAGATCGCCGTCATCGGCGACTCCAGCAACACCGCGCGCTATGCCGGTATGAACGTCGGCCGCATCATGATGCGCACGATGTTCCTGTCCGGCTCCATCTCCGGCCTTGTCGGCTTCATCATTGTCTCCGGTGCAAACCACACGCTTTATGACGGCGTGGCAGGCGGCGTCGGCTTCACCGCCATCTCCGTGGCATGGCTGGCTCAGCTCAATCCGTTCGCGATGATCATCATCGCCTCGATGCTCGCCGTGCTGACGAAGGGCTCCCAGACGCTCAACACCCGCATGCAGGTGCCCTCGACCATCGCGGACATCCTGACCGGCTTCATTCTGCTGTGCATGCTGGGCTGCGAGTTCTTCATCAACTACAAGATTTCCATCCGTCGGGAAAAGGAGGACTGAGGTATGGGCGCTGTTCTGACATTTCTTTCCACGCTGTTCGTTTTCTCGGTCGTCAACGGCACGCCGCTGCTCTACGGCACGCTCGGTGAGATCCTGACCGAAAAATCCGGCAATATGAACCTCGGCGTCGAGGGCATCCTGTTCATGGGCGGTGCAGCCGGTCTCGGCGGCGCGTTCTACTATGAAAAGCTCGCAGGCGCGAATGCCTCGCCGTTCGTGGCGCTGCTGCTGGCCGTGTTCTTCGCCTTCCTGGCGGGCGCGCTGGCCTCGCTGCTGTTCAGCTTCATCACCATCACCCTGCGTGCCAACCAGAACGTCACCGGCCTTGCCCTGACGATCTTCGGCACCGGCGCAGGTCAGTTCCTCGGCGAATACATGCGCGTGCAGGAGGGCTCCTACGTCTCCCTGAGCAACAACCTCAAGGCGATCTTTGTAAACTCCCCCTTCCCCGCCTTCCTGCGCAACATTCCCGTGCTCGGCCCGCTGCTGTTCCAGCACAACATCCTGACGTATTTTGCTCTGGCGCTCGCCGTCTTCCTCGCGTGGTTCCTGAACAAGACCCGCAAGGGCCTGTACCTGCGCGCCGTCGGCGAATCCCCCGCAACGGCGGACGCTGCCGGTATCAACGTCACCCGCTACAAATACCTGGCCACCGTGCTGGGCGGCGGCATCTCCGCCATCGGCGGCGTCGCCTATATCACCGGCATCGCAGGCTGCGTGTGGAACCATGAGGGTCTGTCCGGCGTCGGCTGGCTGGCTGTCGCGCTCGTCATCTTCTGCCTTTGGAAGCCATCCGCAGCCATCTGGGGCAGCATCCTGTTCGGCTGCCTGCAGAACCTGTACCTGCGCCTGAGCATTCCGTTCATCCCTTCGCAGATCTACAAGATTCTGCCGTACATCGTCACGGTGGTTGTGCTCATCTTCAGCAGTCTGCGCAACAATCGCGAAAAGCAGCCGCCCGCCGCGCTGGGCGTCCCCTACTTCCGCGAGGAGCGCTGAGTCACCCAAAACCAACCTGCGCCGCATCCCAAAGCCGGGATGCGGCGCGATTTTTCGTTTTTCAGGCAGCAGCGCTGCCCGGTATACATTGTAATTGTATCAGCCCGCAGGGTCGAAATCTGCCGGGCGCTCGGACCGCAGGCCGAAGTGCCAGGCAATCGCGTCGGCAATGCGCTCGCAGGCATGGCCGTCTCCGTAGGGATTCACGGCGTGCGCCATGCGATGGTAGGCAGCAGGATCGTCGAGCAGCGTGCAGGCCTCGCGGAGCACGTCGTCATGCGCAACGCCCGCCAGGCGGACCGTTCCGGCAGCGACAGCCTCGGGGCGCTCCGTCTCGCGGCGGAGCACCAGAACCGGCTTGCCAAGCGCAGGCGCTTCCTCCTGCAGGCCGCCGGAATCCGTCATAACGAAGCAGCAGCGCGCCATGAGATTGTGCATCTCCTCCACATCGACCGGGTCGATGAGGTGCACATGCGGTACACCGCCCAGCTCCTCCTGCGCGCAGGCGCGCACGGCCGGGCTGAGGTGGACGGGATAGACGATCTCGACGTCCTCATACCGCTCCGCAACGTCTCGCACGGCCCGCAGGATGTCATGCATGGGCTGGCCATAGTTCTCGCGGCGGTGGCACGTCAGGACGATGACGCGGCGTTTTTTGAAATCCAGCTCGTTGAGCTCCGCCGTGGCAAAGCGGTAATCCGGGCGCACCGTCGTGCGCATGGCGTCGATGACGGTGTTGCCCGTGCGGAAGATCTCGCCCTGCACGGACTCACGGCGCAGATTATCCACATTGGCCGACGTTGGCGCGAAGTGCAGCGCCGCAATATCGCTGACGAGCGTGCGGTTCATCTCCTCGGGGAAGGGGGAATACCTGTCATAGGTCCGCAGGCCCGCCTCGACATGGCCGACCAGGACCTTCTGATAGAAGGCCGCCAGCGCCCCGGCGAACGTCGTGGACGTATCGCCGTGCACCAGGACAAGGTCCGGCTGCGCCTCCTGCAGGGCCTGCTCCATGCCGAGCAGGGCGCGCGTTGTGATGGACGACAGCGTCTGCTGCTTCTGCATGATGTTCAGGTCATACTGCGCCGTCAGGCGGAAGATCTGCATGACGGAGTCCAGCATCTCGCGGTGCTGGCCGGTCAGGCAGCAGATGCTCTCAAATTCCGGCCGCTGCGCCAGCGTCTGCACCAGCGGGGCCATTTTGATCGCCTCCGGCCGCGTGCCGAAGACGGACATCACCTTAATTTTCTTCATGCGGTTCCTCCTCCGGCTTTTTCGCATTTTCTTCCGTCTTATCCGGGTGACGGTGGAAAATGACCAGCACACCGATCGCGCCCACCACGATCACGGCGCCGATGAAGATCAGGGCCTTCATCTCGCCGTCATTCGTCAGCACAACGGCCGCCATGCCGAGAATGGCCGAGAGCATATAGGCGATGGCGACGGCCTGCTTCTGGCTGAAGCCCATGTCGATCAGGCGATGGTGCACATGGCCGCGGTCGGCATGCATCGGGCTCTGGCCCTTGGAGACGCGGCGGATGACCGCGAAGCAGATATCGAAGATCGGCAGGCCCAGTACAAGGAATGGCACGGCAAACGAAATGATCGCATACATCTTGAACAGGCCGTAGATGGAGATGGACGAGAGCATAAAGCCGAGGAACGTCGAGCCGGTGTCGCCCATGAAGATCTTTGCCGGGTTGAAATTATACGGGATGAAGCCCGCGCACGCGCCGACGATGGCCGCAAGCAGGATGGCGGAGTTGTAATCCGGCACGAGCAGCGCCACGACGAGCATGGAGCCGGCCGAGATCGCAGACACGCCGGCAGCAAGGCCGTCGAGACCGTCGATGAAGTTCACGGCGTTCGTGATGGCCACGATCCAGATCACGCTGACGGGATAGGAAAGCCACGTTGCCAGACGGAAACCCATAAAATGCTCGATCCGGCAGCCGTGCAGCACGGCGATAACGGCCGCAACGATCTGCACGGCAAATTTCGGCAGGGCCTTGAGCGTCAGGATATCGTCCAGAATGCCGAGCACGACGATGATCGTCGCACCGAGCAAGATGCCGCGCAGCTCACGGTCGATCCCGGCAAAGCACAGCACCGCGATAAGGAACGCGAAGAAGATGGCGAGGCCGCCCATGCGCGGGATGGGGATCTTGTGCATGCGGCGCTCGTCCTTCGGCACGTCCATCGCGCCGACGCGCTGTGCCAGCCGCTTGACGAGCGGCGTGACCGCAAAGGCCAGCGCCGCCGCCACAATGAGCGACAGCAGGACCTTGACAATGAAATTCGGATCCATAATCATGTTCTGCTCCCCGGTCAGCGCGCCACGAAGCCGACCTTTTTATAAACCTTGCGCAGCGTTTTTTCCGCAACACAGGCCGCCTTCTGCGCGCCGCTCTCGCAGACGCTCTGCAGATAGGCCTTGTCGGCCAGCAGGCGCTGACTCTCCTCGCGGATGGGCCGCAGCAGCTCCACGACGGCCTCGCCGACCGTCTTTTTGAAGTCGCCGTAGCCGTGCCCGGCAAATTCCGCCTCGATCTCGGCGAACGTCCGCCCGGTCGCAGCGGAGTAGATGGTCATCAGGTTCGAAACGCCCTTCTTGTGCTCGGGGTCATAGCGCACCTCGGACTCACAGTCCGTGATGGCGCGCTTGAACAGGCGCATGATATCCTCCGGCTTATCCATCAGGCAGACGCGGCCGGGATCGTCGTTCTCGGACTTCGACATTTTGGCCTCGGGGTTGGCAAGGCTCATGATGCGCGCGCCGACCTTGGGGATATACGGCTCCGGCAGCTTGAACACATCGCCGTAGATGCCGTTGAACCGCTTGGCGATATTGCGCGTCAGCTCGACGTGCTGCTTCTGATCCTCGCCCACCGGAACAAGATCCGCCTGATACAGCAGGATATCCGCCGCCATCAGCGCGGGATAGGTAAACAGGCCGCCGTTGATATTGTCGGCATTTTTCGCGCTTTTATCCTTGAACTGCGTCATGCGGCTCAGCTCGCCGAACATGGAATAGCAGTTGAGCACCCAGCCGAGCTCCGCGTGCTGATGCACATGGCTCTGGATGAACAGCACGTTCTTCTCCGGGTCCAGACCGCAGGCGATATACTGCGCCAGCTGCTCCATTGTGCGGCGGCGCAGGTCGGCCGGGTTCTGCCGGACGGTAATGGCGTGAAGGTCCGCCATAAAGTAATAGCAATCGAATTCCTCTGCACGGTCGCGCCAGTTCCGGATCGCGCCGAGGTAGGAGCCGAGCGTCAGGTCGCCCGACGGCTTGATGCCGGAAAGCATACGCTTGCGCGGCGCAGTTCTTTCCGTAGTCTGTTCTGTCATAAGATCACGCCTCTTTCTCAGAAAACAGAGTTGTGCCCAGGGCACTTGATTCTATATATTTTAGCATAATTCCCGCCGATACGCAAGGCCCATGTCGTATCCTTGCGGTCCGCGTCCTTTTTCGGAAAAAAAGAAAAAAGTGCTTGACAAAAAGGCGGTCTTCTGGTATACTATGCCTTGCTGACGGACGATTAGCTCAGCTGGCTAGAGCATCCGCTTGACGTGCGGAAGGTCATAGGTTCGAGTCCTATATCGTCCACCATACAAATCCCGCTGGCAGCAGTCAGCGGGACTTTTTTTGTCTATCTCTGCAAATCAGCCGGGCGGCGGACTTTTTCGGTCCACCGCCCGGCGTTTTTCTGCTTATGCCGCGCCGAGGTAGCGCATCAGGATGACGGCGACCTGCGCGCGCGTGGCGTTCTGCTGCGGCGCAAGGTAGTCCACCCCGCCCTCGCGCGTTCCGGCGATCAGTCCCGCCGCGTTGGCCCACGACAGGGCGTCATAGGCCCAGCCGCTGACGGCTCCGCCGTCCGGGAAGCTGCCGAGGTCCGCGCGCCCGCCGGTCGGAACGCCGCGCAGGCCTGCATAGCGATACAGGATCGTGGCGATCTGCTCACGCGTGACATTGCCGTCCGGCTCGAATTTCCCGCCGCCGACGCCGTTGACGACGCCGTTTTCGGCCGCCCACGCGACGGCCTCCGTATACCACTGGCCGCGCGGCACATCCGTAAAACTACTGCCGCCCGCCGCGCCGGGCTTACCGTCCATGCGCCAGAGCACCGTAACGAGCATGGCGCGCGTCATCGGCGCATCCGGGCTGAACATATCGGCCGCCGTGCCCTGGAACAGGCCGTGCTGATAGGCGAATTTCACACCGGAATAGAACCAGTCGCTCGCGCGGACGTCGCGGAACGGGTCGTTCCACGGCAGTTCCGGCCCGGACCAGCGCGGGTCCCTCGCGCCGCACACTGTGCACGCGCCGTTGCGGTACTGATGTCCCGCAGCCGGGATGACCTCGCCGTGCGTGATCTCCGTGCCGCAGGCCTTACAGACCGTGTCGCCGGTGTGACCCGCCTCCGTGCAGGTGGCCGCGCGGGCGTCGCGCAGCTCCGTCTCCAGATGGGCGCAGCGCGCAGAGGCGGAAAGCTCCGGATAGGCTCCGTTTTCCAGCACGAAGCAGCCGTTTTTGTCCAGCTGCCGCAGGAAGGACAACCCGGCAAATTCCGCCGTCGTGCGCGCCGCCGTGCCGGATGCCTCCGCCTTGCCGCCGACGGCGGTACCGCAGGAATCCGCACGGTAATAGAGATTTTCACGCACGTTTGTCGAACGGCTGCTGTCCCGGCCGATCAGGCCGCCCGCCGTTCCGGCCGCCGCGCTGACCGCGCCGTAGCTGAAGCAATTTTCTGCGCGGTAATCGTTTCCGTAGCCGATCAGGCCGCCCGTGCCGGAGGAGGCATAGGTATGGGCATTGCGCACCTCGCCGACGCTGTAGCAGTCGGTGAGTGACGACGCGCCCTCCGTCATGCACGCACCGGCCACGCCGCCCAGATACCACCCGCTGCCGGTGACGGCC
>ERZ857998.4219-NODE-4219-length-10553-cov-3.364546_pt1 | contig 10553 bp, 7 predicted proteins | sample MGYA00519954_ERZ857998 | MGnify/ENA primary metagenome ERZ857998 (study PRJEB31778, sample SAMEA3449424) | human gut metagenome | biome: human gut; feature: human-associated habitat; material: faeces | place: United Kingdom | collected 2010/2012 ...
CGGCAAGGAGGGCAAGCTGGGCGTGGAGGGCGTGGAGGCGCGGCTGATTGTGGCGGCGCTGCAAAAGGCCGGAGCCAGAAGCCGGGCGCAGGACGGGCCGGGGGCCGTCACCACGGCGACGCTCTATGAAGACGGACTGCTGGGCGCCCCCAACAGCGCGGCGCTGCGCCGCCGCCTGGCAAAAAGTCTGGGGCTGCCCGAGCGGCTGTCGGCCTCGGCGCTGCTTGACGCCCTCAACCTGCTGCTGACCGAGCCGCAGTACCGGCAGGCGGTGCGCGCCGTAAAAGAGGAAGGGCAGCCTTAGGGCCGGAAAATCAAAAGGCAGGGTCAGCCTTTTCGGCCAATGCGCTGCTGTCAGAAAAAAGATTACGGGGCAGGATAAAATCCTCCCATAAAGCACAAAAAGAGGCCCTGCGGGAAAATTTCCCGCAGGGCCTCTTTGAGCTCTCCAAGGGTTACGGATGGGGCGGCGCCTCTTTTTCCGAAATGCGACGCAGGATGCGCACCAGCTCGCGGGCGTCCTCCTGCCCCAGAAAATCCACCAGCTTTTCGGTGGACTGCACAACACATTCATAGCGCTTTTCGATGTAGCGCCGGCCTTCTGGCGTGAGATAGACGTGGATTTTGCGGCGGTCGACATGCGACATCTCACGCGAAACCAGCCCCTTTTCCTCGAGCTGGCGCAGCGTTGCGGCAACGCGCGCGCTCGACAGCGAGAGGTCTGCGCTCAGCTCGCCGGGCAGCATGGCGGCACGGCCGCAGTCGGCCAGGTGATGAAGCACCCGCAGCTCGCCCTGGGAAAAGTCGCTCCACGGCGCGGTTGAGCGCCGGCTGCACAAAATTTCCAGTGTCTCAAGCAGCTCCTGCGTGACCGAAGAAACTTCCATGCGACGTGCGCCCCCTTTTCCTCAAAAAAACCGACAAAACCGCATGTTCGTGCCACAGGGAGGATAGCACGTTTTGAGGGGATTGTCAAGCTGCGCTTTTTGGCCAAGGTCTTGATTGCGCAAGGGGGCGTTTCATGATACCATGGGAAAAAGACATGCTGCCGGCATGGCCCATAAGGAGGATTTTTATGGAACTTTTGGTTTTGGTGGACAACAACACCTACATCGACGTGGACGCCGCCGGCGAGCCCGGCGCCAGCTTTGTGCTGGACGACGGGGAGCAGCGCATCCTCTTTGACATGGGCATCACCGATATTTTTTTAAAGAATGCCGCCTTTTTCGGGGTGGATTTGAGCAAGGTGACAAAGGCGGCCTTTTCCCACGGGCACTACGACCATACGCGCGGGCTCACCCACTGGATTGAGCAGCCTTACGCAGGGCGCATCCCCATCGTGGCCCATCCCGACTGCTTTACCTTCCGCAGCGAGGGGGAGCGCGACATCGGCTCGCCCATGAGTGCGCAGCAGCTCCGGGCGCACTGCCCGCTCACACTTTCGCGCGAGCCTGTGCAGCTGAGCAGGAATATCGTGTTTTTGGGCGAGATTCCGCGTGTCACCGACTTTGAGGAGGGAGGGCTCAACGGGGACCCCCTGCTGGACGATACGGCGCTGGCCTGCCGCACCGAAAAGGGGCTGGTGCTTGTCACGGGCTGCTCGCACAGCGGCATCTGCAACATCATCGAGCGGGCAAAGGAGGTGTGCGGCGACAGCCGCATTGCGGCGGTCATCGGCGGCTTTCACCTGCTTTCCCTCTCGCCGCAGCTTGAAAAAACCGTGGATTATTTTGAACAAAACGGCATCACGGGCCTGTATCCCTGCCACTGCGTCTCCTTTGAGGCAAAGGCGCGCATGCACGGCCGCATTCCCATCAAAGAGGTGGCGGTGGGCTTTTCGCTGTCGTTTTGAACGAGCGGATTTCGGCTGAAGGCTTTTTCAAAAAACGAAAAAAGGGCAGGGGCGCTGCCGGAATGCAGCGCCCCTGCTCTTTTTTATGTCAAACGAAGGGAGGGAAACGAAGGTCATGCGGCGGAAGGGGTGCCGGAGGAGGCGATCACCCCGGCAATATAGTGGTAAAGCGCGGCCGGAACGGCGTTTGCAAAGACAAAGAACCGGGAGTAGTCAAAAAGGTAGGGCTCGATTCCTGTCAGGGAGATTCTCAGGAAGCTGCTCAGGTCGAAAAAAGGGTTGTACCATGAAGTTTCGCTTGACAGATAGGGCAAAAGGGAGGAAATCACTTCCTTGTCTTCAATGCGCACGGTGTAGGAGAAGAAGGAGCTGGTGTCGGGAGTGACCGAGGCAGAGGCGCCCGATGGCGAGACATAGGTGACTTCGGGCGCTGCCGCAAAGTCGTCAATCTCCGTGGGCAGGTCTGCCGGCATGCCGTTTCCGTCCGTGACCGAGACAATCTGGGCCGCCTGCGCCAGGCGGGCGGCGTCAAGCCCCGGGACCTCGACCAGCGTGACCTCTTGCTGAAGCAGGAAGGGGTCAAAGGAGAAGGAGAGCGCCCCGATTTCCTCCGCAGAGAGGGACGAGGGAGCGGGAAAGCCGTTTTGCTGCATCACGGCAAGGGTCTTTGTGTAGGTCTCATAGACGGGGATGAAGCGGTACTCCCCGGTCGGCTCATGGAGAAATTCCAGCAGGAAGGGGTAGTTTTGCGATGTGAGCTGTGCGGCCTTGATGCTGCGGATGTCGCTTTGCAGGGCCTCGATGAGCTGGCTGATGAGCTGCGGGCTGGTGCTCGAGAGGTTGTAGGGGCTGTTGTTGTCGCGCAGCGAGTCGATGATGCTGACGCGGGAATAGTCGGCAGGGTCGGCGCTGTAGACAAAGTAGCACTTCTGCTGGAAGGCTTCGTTGTCAAAGATGTCCTGCAAAAGCTGCCGGATTTGACTGTCAAAGACGTTGTAGCACCGCGTAAAGGAGGAGCTGCCCTGCCGGAAGGTCAGCGCAATGCTGCCGTAGAAATTAGGGGAGCTTTCCGGCGAGGTGCCAGCCGACTCGTGTTCGAGATTTCTCACGCCGTTTTGCGCGATGGCGACGGCAAGGTCGAGCATCTGCGGGTCGTCAAAGCTCATGGACTCGAGCATGGAAGGAGCGCGCGAATCGGTCGTTGAGGAGACGGGCCGGACGTCGTAGTAAAAGGAGGAAAACTCGCTGATGCTCAAAGAGACGCTGCTCAGACGGTCCCTGTCGGGCAGGCGGGTGTCGTAGCCAAACCAGTCAAAATACAGCGAGCTCATGAACAGGGCAAAGCACACGGCGTAGACGCCAAGGCCTTTTAGGCCCCGGAAGGCGGAGCGCAGGTCGAAGTCGAAGATGGTCTGCATGATGGCATGGCACAGCAGCATGCCGGCCAAAAATCCGAAAATCATCCACAGGTCGCCCCCGCCAAGGCCCTCAAAGAAGAAGCCGAAGACCATCGTGACCACCAGCATGATGGGGTATTTGATGAAGGGGCGGCTGACCCGGAAGGCCAGGGCCTTTGCTGCCGATTCGGAGGGGCGCTTCTGGTAGCACAGCAGGGAGAGCGCCGTCAGCGCAAAGATGACAAAGAGCCACCAGACCCAGTAGCAGGGAATATCCTGGACTGCGCCAAAGAAAAAGATGTCAACAATGGGGGAGGTGACGCGGTAGAGCAGCTCCGTGCGCTCGCTGATTTCATACCAGGTGTCGAAAAAGCGGGAGAAGGCATACTGCACCAGCGCGATGAGCGCCGGGGCAAAGGACAGGAAGGTGATGCAGCCGCACAGCGAGACCAGAATGTTTCCGCAGAGCTGGCAGGCCAGCGTGGACAGCGAGTAGCAGGACAAAAAGAGCAGCAGGGTCCTTGCCGCCGTCTTGCCCAGCAGCGCCCAGTTGAGCAGGGGGGAGTATCCCGTCACGGCAATCACCAGCAGCGACAGGGCCAGCATGATAACGTAGGGCAGCAGGAAGGAGAGGGCGCCATAGCCGTAAAAGCTGCCAAACAAGGTCCTGCGGCTGAGGGGAAGGCTGTGATACAGGTCGATTTGGCGGCGGCTGTTGAGGTAATTCCAGGCAATCAGGGCGCACAGCACGCCGGCCGCAATCGCAAAGAGCATGGAAAAAATCCCTGTGGCAAAAATCAGGTTTTCGAGAAGAGAGGAGTATCGCTGTGTAATCTCCTCGGCCTTTAAGCCCATCTCCAGATAGGTCTCGCGGGGTGTGAAATTGCTGATGGAGAGCGCCGTTGCCACCGGCAGGCTGAAGAAGAGGACGGAGGCAATGAGGCCGGGAAGCCATGCGCCGCGTTTCATGCGGCCGGCAAGCTGCGTCAAATCACAAAACGAGTTTTTTGATGTCATAACCGGCAACCTCCGTTTCGTTGATAAAGATTTCCTCCAGGGAGAGGGGGAGAAGCTCCATAAAGAGCGGCTGCATGGCGGCCACGGCCGCCTGGATTTCCCGCTCGTCGCCCCGCACCGTCATGGTGACAAGGCTGCCTCTTGGCTCAAAGCGCAAAATGTCAAGGGAGGGGAAGTCCGAGGCCTGAACCGGCGCCGCAAAGGCGGCCTGCAGCTTGTGCATGCCCAGCATCATGTCGCTCAAGTCACGCGAGAAGAGGATGCCGCCCTTGTGCAGCAGCCCCACATGGTCGCAGATGTCCTCCAGCTCGCGCAGGTTGTGGGAGGCCACCACCGGGGTCATGCCACGGTCGGCGATGTCGGAGGCAAACAGGCTTTTCACGGCCTGCCGCGCAACGGGGTCAAGCCCGTCGAAGGTCTCGTCGGCAAAAATATAGTCGGCGCCCGAGGAGACGGCGCAGATGACCGAAAGCTGCTTTTTCATTCCCTTGGAAAAGGTGGAGATTTTGCGGCGCGGGTCAAGGGAAAAGCCCTGCATGAGATGGTAAAAGCGCGCGTCGTCAAAGAGGGGATAAACGGTTTTGTAAAAGCCCTTCATGGTCTCGGGCGTGGCATTTTGGAAGAAATACTGCTCGTCGCTGATGAAAAAGCAGCGCCGCTTGGTGTCGGGAGATTCGTAGACGGGCTGCCCGTCCACCGAGATTTCGCCTTGGTCGGGCTTGAGCACGCCGGCCAGAAGGCGCAGAAAGGTGGATTTTCCCGCACCGTTGCTTCCAATCAGGCCGAAAACGGCGCCCTGCGAAATCACGGTGCTCACGCAGTCCACGGCCAGGATGCTGTCAAAGCGCTTGGAAACGTTGGTGGCTGTAATCATAAAGAGGCTCCTTTCGCTTGGGGATTGGGGTCGTGCGGGTCGCGAAGCTCCTCCAGAGCTTCGTGCAGGCGAGGCTTGGAAACGCCCGCCTGCATGGCCGAGAAGGAGGCCTGGCGAAACTGCTCAAGCAGCTCCTGCTGCCGGCTTTTCTGCAGCAGCGAGGCGTCCTGGGTGACAAAGTTGCCCCTGCCCTTCACACTGTAGACAATGCCGTCGCGCTCCAGTTCTGAGTAGGCACGCTGTACCGTGTTCGGATTGATGGACAGTTCTGAGGACAACTGCCGAACCGAGGGCAGCTGGCTGCCCGGCGGCAGCATGCCGCTTGCAGCCAGCGCCTTGATGCGGTCGACCAGCTGCTCGTAAATGGACCGGCGGTCCTTGTAGTCAATGGAAAACAATCCGGCGTCTCCTTTCTGTAAAAGTGTATGAACCGTACTAAGTGTATCATGAGTATTAGTACACTTGAATGATAGCAGGTTTGACAGGGTATGTCAAGCACAATTTTCCTGCCCTCCCAAAATTGTCCCAAGGCACAAAAAAGCCCTATTTTTTGCAAAAACGGACAAGGCGTGCTATACTATCTAATACTTATGATAGAAATTGACATCCGGAGGCCTGCCTGGGGGAAAACGGGGGGCGACCGAAAAAAGGAGAGTGCGTATGGCAGCCAATCGTTTGTTTTACAAGGACGCCTATCAAAGGCAGTGCACGACCGACGTCGTCTCGGTGACCGAGGGAAAGGACGGGGTTGCCGTTGCGCTCAAGGAGAGCCTGTTCCACGCGCAGGGAGGCGGGCAGCCGGCCGACAGGGGCTGGATTGACGGGCTGCCGGTGCTCGATGTCAGGGAGCGCGACGGGGAGCTGCTGCACATTCTGCCGAAGGCCCCCTCACGGGAAACTGGCGTTTTGTGCGAGCTCGACTGGGACTGGCGCTATGACCTCATGAAGCAGCACACGGGGCAGCATGTGATGTCTGCCGTGATAGAGCAGCTGTTTGGGAGCGCCACCAACATTTCCCGGGGAGATGAGTTTGTCAACCAGATAGACCTTGAGCATGCGCTTTCGCCGGGGCAGCTTGTGCAGGCGCAGAGGGAGTCCAACCGCATTTTGCGGGAGGGGCGTGCGGTCAGCGCCTTTTTGGTGACGCCGCAGGAGCTTGAGGCCTACCTGCCGCGCATGCGGCATGCCATTTCGCCCCACGAGAGCATCCGTCTGGTGGAAATTGAAGAGCTCGACCTCATGGGCTGCGGAGGGGTGCATGTGAAAAACACGGCCGAGGTCGAGCTCATCAAGGTGCTGGGCGCCAAAAACGTGGCAGGCCAGAAGGGTGCCAGAGGGGAGATGCGCGTCTATTTTTTGTGCGGTGACCGCGTGATGCAGGACTACGACGCCAAAAACGAGGCGTTTTACGAGCTGAGTGCGCTGCTTGGCTGCGAGCCCGAGGCGCTGCCCGACAGGGTCAGGGACATGAAGGAGCAGTTTGACCGGCAGGGGCTTTTGCTCCGGGAGCGGGAGGAGCGGCTGCTGAACCTTGAGGCTGCGGCGCTGCTGCAGGGCCTGCGTCAGAGGGGGGAGCATCTTGTTGCACGCGCCCACCTGCCCGGCTGTGCAATGCGTGAGCTCAAGGGCATCGCCGAGGCCACGGCGGCGCAAAAGCCCTGCCTTGTGCTGCTGTCGGGCGAGAGCGAGGGGACGCTGCCCGCAGTGCTGCTGCAGCCCAAGGGCTACAGCACCTGCCACATGGGAACACTGCTCAAGCCCCTGCTGGAGGCGACCGGCGCGAAGGGCGGCGGAGGCCCTCTGTTTTCCCAGACCACCCTGCCAGACACCCCGCAGGCCCGTGCGGCCCTGCAGGACTGCTTTGACGCCGTGGAGCGTGCGCTGGAAGGCGTCTGACGAGCGGGCACGGGAAAACACCCTTTCAAATCTCATCGGGAGGCAAACATATGGCCAATTCAAGCGGGGAGAGAATCACCCCGAAGGTAATTGTGCGGCGCGTGCTGTGCTCGCGCACCGTTTTTGTGATTTTGCTGCTCGCCATGCAGCTTGCGGTGCTGCTGCTGCCCTTTCGCCAGCTCTCCACCTATTCGCTGCTGTCGGCCGTCATGATCATCTATATCATCAACAAGCGGACAAACCCCGAATTCAAGCTGACCTGGATTATTCCCATCGCCGTGCTGCCGGTATTCGGGGCGCTGTTTTATCTGTTTTTCAAGGTGCAGCCCGGCCTGTACCTGGTCAAGCGGCGCTCCAGAAGGCTGGCACGCCAGCGCCTGACGGGCAGCGTTGCCCCGCCCGACGGGCTGTTCCGCTATCTGTCCCGGCTGGGCTTCCCGGCCTACGACGACAGCAAGGTGACCTATTACCCCATGGGTGATGCGCTGCTCGAGCAGATGATTGCCTCGCTGGAAACGGCGCAGCAGTTTATCTTTGTGCAGTATTTTATTGTGGCCGAAGGCCAAATCTGGGACAGGGTGCGGGATGTGCTCGAGCGCAAGGCGGCGCAGGGCGTGGAGGTGCGCCTCATGATGGACGGCCTTGGCATCCTGGGCCGCCTGCCGGAGGACATCTGCCAACAGATGGAGGAAAAAGGCATCGCGTGCCGCATTTTTTCTCCCATCCGACCCATCCCCTCGGTGCTGCAGAACAACCGCCTGCACCGCAAGATCCTGGTGGTGGATGGAAAAGTGGCCTTTACGGGCGGAGTCAATCTGGCGGATGAGTATGCCAACCTCTCGGTGACGCACGAGTGGAAGGACGTCGGCGTGCGCGTGGAGGGCGGCGCCGTGGCCAGCCTGACCAGCATGTTTTTGCAGACCTGGGCGCTGTATGAGCGGCGCAAGAACGTCACGGTGGAATACGAGCCCTACACTGAGCCTCACCCGGTGAAGGGGGAGGGCTTTGTGGCCCCCTTTGGCGACAGCCCCTTCGACGAGGTCGACGTGGGCAAGCGGGTGTATCTGGACATCATCAACAAGGCCGAGAGCGAGGTGCACATCATGACCCCGTATCTGGTCATCGACAGCGAGCTGCTCGAGGGCCTCAAGTATGCTGCGGCGCGCGGGGTGGATGTGGAAATCATGATGCCGGGCAAGTCGGACAGCAAGCTGCTGGGCCTTGCCGCCATCAGCTACTACCGCGAGCTCATTGACGCCGGCGTCAGAATCCTCATCTACACGCCGGGAATGGTGCATGCCAAAACCTGTGTGGCAGACAGGACCCGCGCCGTGGTGGGGACCATCAACATGGACTACCGCAGCCTCTTCATCAATTTGGAGTGCGGCTGCTATGTGCGCGACTGCAGCGCCGTGCTCGATGTGGAAAAGGACTTTCGACACAGCAGGGAGAGCTGCTCTGTCATGACGATGGAAGACGTGAGAGGTATTCCTCTGTATCGCCGTCTGCTCAGCCGCGTGATGCGCCTGTTTGCCCCGATGCTGTGAATGTGCAGGGAAAAAGATGGTTTTCCCTTCGCTTTGAGCCCGAATTGGTGCTTTTTGCGCTCTTTTTTGCGGAGAATGTCATTGACAACTTTTCAAATAGTGCTATACTAAAGGCAATCAAATATCGGACAGGGGAGCTTGTGTTGCAGGCTGAGAGGAAGTCGGAAACTTCTACCCTTATCACCTGATGTGGGTAATGCCAATGTAGGGAGCACGATTTGCAAATCGATTGCGGGCAGTGCCGAAGGTGGGTGCTGCCCGCTTTTTGCATGTCCAAAGCAATTTGCCGATTGCCGCGCGAAGTGGCTTTCCCACGCTCTCTTGTCCGAGAGAAGGGGAGAAAAAACGTGAACGAAGCAAAAACATCTGTGTGGTCAAACGGGCTGATCTGGTTTGGCGCAGCCGTCTCGATTGCCGAGATTTTGACCGGCACCATGATTGCCCCCCTCGGCTTTTCCAAGGGGCTGGCGGCCATCCTGCTGGGACATCTCATCGGCTGCGTGCTGCTCTACCTGGCCGGCATGATTGGCGCCAACACCGAAAAGAGTGCCATGGAGACCGTGAAGCTGTCCTTTGGAGAAAAGGGCTCCATCCTCTTTTCCAGCCTCAACGTGCTGCAGCTTGTCGGCTGGACGGCCGTCATGATTGCGAGCGGCGCGGCGGCGGCGGTCTCCATCGTGCCGTGGGGCGAATGGGTATGGAGTGCCGCCATCGGCGTCCTGATTTTGGTGTGGATTGCCATTGGCATTCAAAACCTCGATAAGCTCAATGTGGTTGCCGTGGGCGGACTCTTTTTGCTCACCGTGGTGCTCAGCGTCGTGGTGTTTCGAGGCGGCACCCTGAGCGCACAGGCGAGCGGCGGCATGAGCTTCGGCGCCGCCGTGGAGATGTCGGTTGCCATGCCGCTCTCCTGGCTGCCCTTGATTTCCGACTACACCCGCTATGCCGAAAAGAAAAAGGCCGCCACCTTTGCCAGCGCCGCCGTCTACTTTGTCGGAAGCTGCTGGATGTATGTCATCGGAATGGGCGCCACGCTGCTCACCGGGGAAAGCGATATCGCCAAAATCATGGTCACGGCGGGTTTGGGCGTGGCCGGCCTGCTCATTGTCATCCTGTCCACCGTCACCACCACCTTTCTTGACGTCTACTCCGCCGGCGTGAGCGCCGTGAGCATCAACGGCAAGTGGGGAGAAAAAACAGTGGCCGCCATTGTGTGCGTGGTGGGCACGCTGATGGCCATTTTCACCCCCGTGGAGCAGTTTGAGAGTTTTCTGTATCTGATTGGCTCGGTGTTTGCCCCCATGATTGCCGTGCTCATCGCAGACGCGTTTGTGCTGCACCGCGACCATTCCCAGAGCCTGTACTGCTTGAGCAATCTGGTTGTCTGGGCCATTGGATTTGTGCTCTACCGCATCTTCATGCAGTATGAAACGCCGGTTGGGAACACCCTGCCCGTCATGCTCATCACCATGGTGCTGTGCATCGCGGCAGACAAGCTGTTTGCCAAAAAAGCGTAAAAAACGCCATTTCAGTTTACATTTTAATTAAAGACCAGGAGGGAGCCCTTATGAAAACCGTTTTGACCATTGCGGGCTCGGATTGCAGCGGAGGCGCCGGAATCCAGGCCGACATCAAAACCATCACGGCCAACAAGCTCTATGCCAGCAGCGTCATCACGGCGCTGACAGCGCAAAACACCACCGGCGTGTCGGGGATTTTTGAGGTGTCGCCCGAATTTGTGGCGCAGCAGCTCGACAGCGTCTTCACCGACATCGCGCCCGACGCCGTCAAGGTGGGCATGGTGAGCAGCAGCGACATCATCAAGGTGATTGCATCCCAGCTCACCCGTTACAACGCCAAGAACATCGTGGTCGACCCCGTCATGGTGGCCACGAGCGGCAGCCGGCTGATTGGGGAGAGCGCCATTGAAACGCTCATCTCCGCGCTGATTCCCCTGGCTCGCGTCATCA
>ERZ857998.4223-NODE-4223-length-10545-cov-3.207817_pt1 | contig 10545 bp, 8 predicted proteins | sample MGYA00519954_ERZ857998 | MGnify/ENA primary metagenome ERZ857998 (study PRJEB31778, sample SAMEA3449424) | human gut metagenome | biome: human gut; feature: human-associated habitat; material: faeces | place: United Kingdom | collected 2010/2012 ...
GACGAAGTGACGGACGACGATGTGAACGCCGAAATCGAGCGCGAGCGCGACCGCATCGCCCGCTATGTGGATGTGACCGACCGGCCTGTAAAGCTGGACGACGAGGTGAACATCGATTATAAGGGCTTCTGCGAAGGTGAGCAGTTCGAAGGCGGCACCGCCGAGGGGCAGACGCTGGTGATCGGTTCCGGTCACTTCATTCCGGGCTTTGAAGACCAGCTAGTGGGCAAGAACATTGGCGACGAAGTGGAAGTGAACGTGACCTTCCCCGAGGAATACCACGCCGAAAACCTCAAGGGCAAGCCCGCCACCTTCCAGGTGAAGATCAATTCCATCCGCGTGAAGGAATTGCCCGCGCTGGACGATGAGTTCGCCAAGGATGTTTCCGATTGCGATACGTTGGAAGAATACAAGGCTTCCGTGCGCAAGCGCCTGGAAGAGGCCGCCGAAAACCGCGCGGAGCGCGCCTTTGAAAACGAAGTGATTGAAAAGCTCACCGAAATGGCGGAAGTGGAAATCCCCGAGCCGATGGTGGAAGACGAGATCACTTCCATGCTGCGCGATATGGAGCAGCGCATGATGTATCAGGGCATGCGCCTGGAAGACTTCCTCAAGTACACTGGGCAAACCCTTGAGCAGATGCGCGAAATGTATCGCGAGCAGGCGCAGGAGCGCGTGCACACGCGTCTGGCGCTGGAGGCGCTCAAAAAGGCGGAAGGCATCGAGGCCACGGAGGCGGATGTCGACGCGGAACTGCAAATGGTGGCGGACGCGCAGAATAAGACGCTCGACGAGATCAAGGAAAAGCTTTCCGACGATGTAAAGGAATACTACAAGCTGGTGGCCGAAATGAACAAGACGCTTGACGCGCTCAAGGGCTACGCGGTAGCTTCTGCGCCGGAGAGCGAAGCGCCGGCTGAAGAGGCGGAAGAATCCGCCAAGCCCGCTGGCGAATAACCGGTTTCATCATCGCCCCGGCGCATAAGTCCGCCGGGGCGGCACATAATGAAGAGTGCCCCGTCACGGGCATGCGCGCATAAAGGAGGTGCAGTCATGCACAACAATCTTGTACCCATTGTGGTGGAGCAAACCAACCGCGGCGAGCGTTCCTACGATATTTTTTCCCGCCTGCTCAAAGATCGCATTATCTTCCTTAGCGGCGAAATCGACAGCGTCACCGCCAATCTGACCATTGCGCAGATGCTGTTCTTGGAAATGGAAAATCCCGATGCGGATATCATGCTCTATATCAACAGCCCGGGCGGCGAAATCACCGCCGGTATGGCGATTTACGATACGATGCGCTATCTGAAGTGCGAAGTTTCCACGATTTGCGTGGGCATGGCGGCCTCGATGGCGGCAGTGTTGCTTTCTTCGGGCGCGAAGGGCAAGCGCAAAGCGCTGCCCAACGCTGAAGTGATGATTCACCAGCCTTTGGGTGGCACGCAGGGTCAGGCGACGGATATTGCCATCCATGCCGAGCGCATCCTCAAGATGAAGCAAAAGCTCAACCAGATTTTGGCGGAAAATACGGGCAAGCCGCTCAGTGAGATCGATCGCGATGTGGAACGCGATCACTTCCTCACAGCGGACGAGGCAAAGGAATACGGATTGATAGACGAGATCATCGCGCCAAGGAGATAGAAATGGGATATAAAGACGATTATCGCAATTCCCGCCATGTGCAGTGCTCATTCTGCGGCAAGACGGAGCTGCAGGTCAGCAAAATGGTCACTGGCCCGGGCGTGAACATCTGCAATGAGTGCATCGCGCTTTGCCAGGGCATGATTGCGGACGATATGCCGCCAGCCGCTGGCGACGTGCCGGAGTTTGTGCTGCGCACGCCGCGCGAAATCTGCGATGTGCTCGATCAGTACGTGATCGGTCAGGAAGCCGCTAAGCGCGCGCTTTCCGTGGCGGTATACAACCACTATAAGCGCATTCATTACCAGGCGCAGGGCAGGAAGAACGAGGTGGAATTGCAAAAGTCCAATATCGTGATGCTGGGGCCCACGGGCTGCGGCAAAACGTACCTCGCGCAAACCCTGGCTAAGATTTTGAACGTTCCCTTTGCCATTGGCGATGCCACCAACCTCACGGAGGCCGGGTATGTGGGCGAAGACGTCGAAAATGTGCTGCTCCGCCTGATTCAGAACGCGGATTACGATGTAGAACTGGCCCAGCGCGGCATCGTGTATATCGATGAAATCGACAAAATCGCCCGCAAGAGCGAGAATGTCTCCATCACGCGCGATGTGAGCGGCGAGGGCGTGCAGCAGGCGCTGCTCAAGATCCTGGAAGGCACCATCGCCAGCGTGCCGCCGCAGGGCGGGCGCAAGCATCCGCACCAGGATTTCATCCAGATCGATACCACGAACATTCTGTTTATCTGCGGCGGTGCGTTCGATGGAATTGAAAAGATCATCGAAAACCGCGTAGGCAAAAAGACCATGGGCTTCGGCGCGGAAATTCACAGCGAAAAGGACCGCTCCATGGATGATATGCTTCAGCAGGTGAAGCCGGAAGATTTGCTGAAATATGGCTTGATTCCGGAATTTGTCGGCCGTCTGCCGCTGATCGTTCCGCTCAAGCAGCTCGATAAAGAGGCGCTGGTGCGCATCCTCACCGAGCCGCGCAACGCTTTGGCCCGCCAGTATCGCGAGCTTTTGCGCATGGACGATGTGTCGCTGGAATTCGAGCCAGGCGCTCTCAACGCCATTGCTGAAATCGCGCTGGAGCGCAAGAGCGGCGCGCGCGGCCTGCGGGCGATTGTCGAAAATGTGTTGCTGGACACGATGTTCGATTTGCCGTCCATGCCCAACATCGATAAGTGCGTGATCACCGAGGATTCCGTGCGCAAGGGCAAGCCCCCGCTTTTGCTGGAAAGCGGCCGCAAGCGCCTGGCATAAAGGTAGTAGGGATAAAATCTGCCGCAGTGTGGATTTTCAAACTGGACGATATAAGTCCGGGGAACTTTGGGCGCCCTCAGACCATTTGGGTCTGAGGGCGTTCTGATCGTTGACAAACCTGCGGTTTGAGGGCGGAAATTCCCGGTCACTTGCGAACCTTCAGATTTGCAAGTGGTCGGGCAGCTTGTCCATCGCCGTGGGGCTTCGCTGCGCCACCTCCTTTTTTGCGAAAAGACCGCTGCCATCGTTAGGCGGTTATGGTTGTCTTATGCATTTCCCGCGCGAGCGCGCCCGGCACAAGCAGGCACAGCGCAGGGCTGCAATCAGGATTTTTTTCACAGAGCACTCCTTTCCGCCGCGGTGTCAATCCGCGCCCGGTTGTAGCGAAACGGGCAGGGCGGCGAGTGGAAACGCTTCGCCGGTGATGGCGTTGACGTAATTGTATTCCAGGAGGATATCGTCGCTTTCCTCCATCGTGGTAAATTCCCATGCGGGGATGAGCGTCACATCCAGCGAATTGGGATCGCTCCTTTGCATCACATAGGTCAGCCGGATGTGCCGCACGTACAGCGGCTGATAGCCCAGCAGCGAATTTTCCCAGGCCTCCGCCATGGCGGCGGCCGCCTGCGCATAGGGGATGACCGGCTGTTCTTCTCCCGCCTGCAAAATGGTGACGGGCAAATCGAGATTCACGCTGTCCACGCCCTGGGGCGTGACGGTCATATCGGAAGTCGGGCGGCTCCAAATGCCATTGGAGCCCAGGCTGGCGGCAATGGGCAGGCCCTGCGCGCTCTGCTCAAAGGCGATGACATAGGCAATTTCCGTATCGTCGCCGAAATCCGTGAGCTCGGGCGCGTCAAATTTCTTGCCCATTTCCGCATAAGCCGCGCGGGTCTCCTCTACGGCCGCGCGATACCGCTCGCCATTCACGCTGTAGAAATACCGCAGGCTGTATTCGCCCTCCAGTCCCATGGCCTGCAAAAGCGCCGTTCCCTGCGCCATGGCCTGCCCGGGCGTGGCAAAAGAAAGAAATTCCCGGCTTTCCTCCAGCACTTCTCCGTGCCCGGCGTCCAGAAACGGGGCATAGCGGGAATGGCTGGTGGACAGCGCGATTCCCCAATTGCCCGTGACGTACAGGCGCTTGCCGTTGCTGTAGGAATAGGAATATTGCCAATCGGGACTGTTGCGCGCCCCGCCTTCAAATTTCAGATCAAAGGACGCGCCGTAATGGTTCGCCAGGCCCATGAGAAACGCGTCATGCTGGGCAGCGGGATCGAAGAGCCTGGCCTGCAACGCGCTCGCCCCTGCGGGAGCGGGCTCCACCGAAGCGTCGAATTTCACCGTGCCAGCCGTCCACACGAACCTCTCTGTTTCCGCCAGCGCCGCGCCGCACAAAAATGTGCACAGCGCAACCAGAGCGCAAATCCATCTTTTCATTCTTTCCCTCCTCCTGTAATGGTAATATTAGCATATGCTGCTTTATAGACGTTTTCTGGCGGAAAATGGTTCCCCCCTGTGCGCTTGATTCCATAGGGCAAAGGCCGGAACAAGGCGACGTCCCTTTTTTGCGCTGCTGGGCACCAATTTGCGCAATAAAGTGTTTATAAAAATGTGTATATATTATGAAAAATATTCGCACTAGAAAGCTTGTGTTGACGAATATGCGCAGGCTTGATATACTATAAGTAACGAATGAGTAGGGGGGATTTTTGTGCCGCAAAAACGAGGGGAATCTTTTGGCAGCCTTGTGGCGGGCGTGCTAGAAAAACAGGGCCTATCGTATGCGGAGGTGGCAAAAGCGCTCGGCCACAAAAGCAAAACGACGCTGCACAGAATCCTCAACGATGATTGCAGCCCTGCGATGGCGGAGAAGTTTTATCATGCCTTTTTGGGCTCCGGTCTGTGCGAACTTAGTGAAGAGGAACAGACTGCGCTGGATGAGGCGCTGGAAGTGGCTTTGGTGGGCAGGGAGCAATTCTTGGTCAACCAAGCGATGTGGCGCATTTTCCGCGAGGAGCACGTTTCGCCCATCGATGTGCCGCTACGCGTTTCGGGCGAACCGCCGTGGCCGTGCGAAACTTTGGAATCCCTGCTCACCGCGTGTTTTCGGGCGGATAGTGCGCATCTGTTGGTGATCAACGCCTGCCAAACGCCGTTGTTTCCCCTGCTGATACAGGGCCTCAGGGCGCATAAGCATGCCAATGTGTATGTGGATCACCTGTTATTCGTGGATGGCGACGCTGTCCGCATGGCCAATTCCATGAATGCGCTGATGGAAATCCTGTGCGATTCGCGCTGCAATAGCTGTTCGGTGTGCTGCGGGGATGCGCCTTGGGGGTATGGCGGCCTGATGCGCGATGATTGGGCCATTGTGCGCCTGGAACAGGGCGGCAATGTGTGGGAGTGGCAGGGGGCGCTTTTCGCTGGCGGCGGTTATGCCGTTGCCGGGCAGGAGAACGAGGGGCTGTTTGATTTCTGGCGCGAAATCCTTCGCGCGCACGCGCCCAATGTGCAGCCCATTCGCCGGGCGCGCATGATCGGGCAATCGGAAAAAGATTTTTTCGCGCTGATGGAGCGCCTGGTGGAAATGGAACAGAGCCAGTCTCTGTATGTCGCCAAGGGCGGGATATTCATCAACCTTGTACCGCCGGATATTTTGCGGGCGGCCTTTGTGAATGGGCATGCGGAGGAAGCGGGTTCGCCGGGATTGAAGCGAGCCGCGGCGCATCTGCACAGGATACAGACCCTTCGCTATGAGAACCGGCGCAAGCAATACCGGAGCACCTATTATATTTGCACGCGCGCGGAACTGTGCGAATTTGCGCGCACAGGCGTTCACTACATTTCGTTTCCCTTTTTGCGGCCTTACACGCCGGAAGAGCGCGTGCGCATTTTCCGTTCCATTCTCAATGAAATGCAGGAAAACCCCTACTTTGATTTTCGCCTTCTTCGCAATGGCGGCCAGCAAAGCAAGCTGCAAATGTGCTTTTTGGAAGGCGGCAGCGTGCTTTTTATTGCGCCATGCTACGCGGATGCGTGCGAAGAACGCCAATATGTGGAAGCCATGCTCTTACAAAAGGAATTCAACGCGCAATTGCGCAATTTCTTCCGCCGGGAATTGCTGGGCAGGCAATCAATGCCCCAGGAAGAAACGCGCAAATTGCTGGCGCAGCTCATCAAAGAAATGGCGGATGGCCAGTAAGCCGGCTTTTCGAGCCGCGCACGGCCATCCGCTATGGTTTTTTATTCAAAGAGCATGTGCTCTACAAAAGCGTCTTGAAAATCCTCAAGCTCGCTGAGTTCAATATAGTGGGCGCGCGCCGCAAGGGCCTGCGCGCGTTCCCGCGCGCCCTGCGAAAGCAGCATTTCCACCGCGCCCATGCCGGCGGCGTTGCCGATGGGCACGATTTTGCCGCGCAGCAGTTCTGGCAACAGCCCGATGGCCAGCGCGCTCTGCGGGTCGATGGCGCTGCCAAATCCACCGGCCAGGTAGCACTCGTCGATCTCCGTAACGCCCATTTCGCGCATGAGCAACTCAATGCCCGCGGCGATGGCGCCCTTGGCGAGCTGCACTTCGCGTATATCCTGCTGCGTGAGATAAACGCCGGGCGCCAGGTGCGCGTCTGCTTCCAGGCGGCCCGTTTCGTCGATGATTTCCGCGGATACCAATTCCGCGATAGCGTCGATCAGGCCGCTGCCGCACAGTCCGCGCGGCGCGCCGTCGCCCACGGTGGCAATCTGCCAATTTCCGTCGGGCAAACGCTTGGCGCGGCGGATGGCGCCCGGCGCTCCGCCCATGCCGCATGTGATGTGCGCGCCTTCGAACGCGGGCCCGGCCGCCGCCGCGCACGCGCCGATGTTCCCTTGGTGCGCGAGCAGCATTTCGCCGTTGGTGCCCACATCGAGCAAAAGGCCCAGGAAACGGCGCGTGGTGTTTCCCTGATCCAGACCGGCAAATAGCGCGGCGGAAACGGCGTCCGCCCCCACAAAGCCAGAGATCAGCGGGCCTACATAAGCGCCATTTTGTTCGATGGCCGCGCGATACGCGGGCGTAAAGGGCGCGCGCCCCAGTCCGTCCACTGGGAGGCCGCACAACAATTGCATCATTGCGGGGTTGCCCACCACCGTCCAGGCACATGCGTCCCCCGCCATTTCGCTTAGCGCGTTGCGGATGGGCGTAGCGAGATCTTCGCCGCGCATGGCGGATTGGATGCGGCTGATAACGTCCGCCCCAAAGCGCCGTTGCGGGTTCATGGCGGACTTGGTGCCCAGGATCTGTCCCGTGGCCAGGTCCACCTGGTAAACCGCCAGCGTGGTCGTGCCCACATCGATGGCGCAACCCATGCCGCTGCGGCCCGGATCGACGGCCATGCTTTTTTCGCGCGCGCGCAGCAGCACTTCGCCGCTGTCGCGCTCAAATTCCACTTCCACCTCGCCCAGGGCGCGCGCCTGGCAAGCCAGACGCACGCCTTCCTGAATTTCTTGCTCGCTGAGCGCGGCCTTTTCCGCCTCCGTGGGCTGGGAAAGCGCGCCGCGCGCTTTTACGCGGCATTTTCCGCACCGGCCCTTTCCGCCGCAAGGCGCGCTGAGGCCCGGCAACAACGCGGTGAGCAATTCGCCATTTCCCTGTATGCGCATATCAGCACCATCCATATTTTATCTTTATTGCGGACGTTTGTGGCCATTATAGCACATTTTTTCGCCCGTGCATAGACTAAAAGTGCGGCGGCGGCCAGTTTTTCGTCGCCGATTGGAATGGAGTTTGAGGGAGGAACACCCTATGGATATACAGGCAAAGGTTTGCGCGCTGTTTGCCGATTTTTCTCGCTTGCCATCGGAAAAGGCGCTGCCCTATATCGCGTGGTTGGATTTGGCGGAAAGCCGCTTGACGCCGGGCGCGTTGCAGCGGCAGAAGTTCGTTTACCATATTGCGCCCGTTGACCGGCGCGAAACGCTGGATTCGGCGCGCTTTGCGCTGCGTTTGTGCCGCCAAATTTCCTTTGCGGATTGCCAAAATCTTCGCGCGAGCGCGGATGGCAGGGATTTGCCACCGGACGCAATCCATCCGTTGGCGGAGGGCGGCTTTGTGGTGGATTGGCCGCTGAGCGCGGTGCAAGCCGTGCTCAGCGTGCAATTTGAATTGGCAGAGGCGCGGCCCATTGGCAGGGCGGAGGCCTTTTTCCCGGGCCGAAGCGCGCGGCTCGCTTTGAGCGGGCCGGTATGCGGCGATGATGCGGCGGGCCAGTATGTGTGGGAAATCGCTTTGCCATTTGCGGCAAGCGCAGATGTGCGATTGGGCGAGCCAGCCATTTGGTGTCTGGGCGCTCCCAGGGTTGAGCGGGAAGCGGACGGGTGTTTCACCATCCGTCAGCGGTTGTTTTTGGATTTGCCCGCGAATCACGCGGCGCACTTGCAAAGGGGTAAGCCGCAGATTAACCAATCCATAACTTGACAATGGGAGAAATGTGTGATAGTATCACGTTAGCACACTAAAGTATCAATCGGAGGAAAAAACCATGAAAAAACTGTTCGTTCTGATGCTGGCCCTTATGCTGCTCGTGCCCGTCGCGCTGGCGGAAGACGCCGCGGAAAGCGCGGATACGAGCCTGGACTACATCCTGGAAAAAGGCACTCTCATTTTGGGCCTGGATGCTAGCTTCCCGCCGATGGGCTTCACGAACGATGATGGCGAAGTGGTGGGCTTTGATATCGACCTTGCGCGCGAAGTTTGCAACCGCCTGGGCGTGGAACTGATTGCGCAGCCGATCGATTGGGCCGCCAAGGATATGGAGCTAAACAATAAAAACATCGACTGCATCTGGAACGGCATGTCGATCACCGATGAACGCATCGCCACCATGAACATGACCCCGGCCTACCTGAACAACGAAATCGTGATGGTGGTGAAGGGCGATACCTTCCAAACCAAGGCGGATTTCGCGGGCGCGACCATCGGCGTGCAGGGCGGCAGCTATGCGGAAGAAGTGCTGGCGGCGGACGAGGCGCTGGGCGGTATCGTGGGCGAAACGCTGGTCTTCGACGAGTACCTCACCGCGCTGATGGATCTGCAGGCGGGCAACCTGGATGGCGTGCTGATCGACTTGGTGGTGGCCAATTACCGCCTGGAAGGCCTGGAGGACGATTCGCTGGTTGTGGTGCGCGGCCTGGGCGACGATATGGAAGAGAACATCTATATGGATCTGTACGGCATCGGTTTCCGCAAGGGGGACGACGCGCTTTCCGAGGCGGTATGGAACGCGCTGCTGGAGATGAAGGAAGACGGCACCCTCGCCGAAATTAGCACCAATTGGTTCGGCTCGGATATCACGGTCGTAGAGGCCGCCGCGGAAGCTGAGACTGAGGCGGAAGCGGAAGAATAAGCGATTGGGAAAGGCGCCGGGCCGCCGCGCATATGCGGCGGCCCGGTTGTTTGGCATAAGAAGATGGCAATTCAGTATTTTAACGATCCGGAGCGCATGGGCAAGCTGCTGGAAATCCTGCTGGAAGGCGCGCTGACCTCTGTGCAGATCTTCGCGCTCACGCTGCTGTTTTCCATTCCTCTCGGCATGCTGGTGGCGGTGGGGCGCATGTCCAAGCGCTGGTACATCGCAAAGCCCATTTCGCTGTACATTTATATCATGCGCGGTACGCCGCTGATGCTGCAGGTGATGTTCATCTATTTTCTCTTGCCGCACATTCTGCCCTTCCGCATCGAACGGTTCTGGGCGGCGATTTTGGCGTTCGTGATCAATTACGCGGCGTATTTCGCGGAGATCTTCCGGGGCGGCATCAGTTCCATCCCTGTGGGCCAGCGTGAAGCGGCGCAGACGCTGGGGCTGAGCCGCGCGCAAACGTTCTTTTCCGTGCTGCTTCCGCAAACGGCTAAGCGCGTGCTCTTGCCCGTCACCAACGAAGTGATCACCTTGGTGAAGGATACGGCGCTGGCGAGCACCATTGCCGTGGCCGATTTGATGAGCCAGGCTGAGCGGCAGGTTTCCAACTCCAGTTCCATTGAGCCGTATATTGTCGCCATGCTGATCTATCTCGTGATCAATGGTGTGGTGGAGCAATTGTGCAAGCTTGCGGAGCGCAAGTTCAACTATTATCAGTGAGGAATGGACGTATGGCTATGCTAACTGCGAAGGGAATCCACAAGCGCTTTGGCGCTGCCGAAGTGCTCAGGGGCGTGTCGCTCAGCATGGAAAAGGGCGAGGTGGTGGCGATCATCGGCCCGTCCGGCTCGGGTAAGAGTACATTTTTGCGCTGCCTGAACCGGCTGGAAACCGTGGATGCGGGCGAAATTCAGCTCGACGGGGAATGGATCTGCCGCGAAGAAAACGGCCGGGCAAAGTATGCTCCGGAGCGCAAGCTCCAGCAGCTTACCATGCGCATGGGCATGGTGTACCAATCGTTCAACCTGTTTCCCCATCTTTCCGTGCTGCGCAATCTCACTTTGGCGCCCATGAAAGTGCGCCACGTGCCGCGGCAGCAGGCCGAGGCGCGCGCCATGGAGCTTTTGCAACGGGTGGGCCTTGGCGATAAAGCGGCGCAGTATCCCTATCAGCTCTCCGGTGGACAGGCCCAGCGCGTGGCCATTGCGCGGGCGCTGTGCATGGAGCCAGAAATGCTCTGTTTC
>ERZ857998.4228-NODE-4228-length-10539-cov-4.386589_pt1 | contig 10539 bp, 8 predicted proteins | sample MGYA00519954_ERZ857998 | MGnify/ENA primary metagenome ERZ857998 (study PRJEB31778, sample SAMEA3449424) | human gut metagenome | biome: human gut; feature: human-associated habitat; material: faeces | place: United Kingdom | collected 2010/2012 ...
GGACTTCAGGCCGTCCCCGGAGACATGCTGGAGGCCGCTGAAATTGACGGCGCCAGCGGCAGCCAGACGCTGTTTAGAGTCATCATCCCCAACGTGATGCCCTCCATCACCACCTGCACCTTCCTGACTCTGACCAACTCCTTCAAGCTGTTCGACCAGAACCTGGCGCTGACCGGCGGCCTGCCCAGCGTCATCCAGAATGGCTCGAAGTTCAACCAGACCGAGCTGCTGGCGCTGAACATTTACTCCACCTACAACATCAATAAGAATTGGCACGGCGTTGCCCAGGCAAAGGCTGTTATCTTCTTTATTCTGGTGGCCGTTCTGGCCATTGCCCAGCAGACCGCGACCCGCCGCAAGGAGGTGCAGCAGTGATGCGTAAAGACAGAATGAAAACCAAAGAGTATTCCGCCGGCAGCACGGTGCTGACCGTCGCTTTTGTGCTGATCTGCCTTGTTTGGATCATGCCCATTTACGAGGTTGTCGTCAACTCCCTGAAGTCCAACAATGCCATCAATCTGGACGTGTTTGCCCTGCCCAATTCGGAGAGCTTCGTGGGCTTTGCCAACTATGTCAAGGGTATGACCTTCGGCAATTACCCCTTCCTCAAGTCCGTGGGCTACAGCCTGTTCATCAGCGTGGTTTCCACGGCGCTGATCCTGCTGTGCTGCTCCATGGCGGCATGGTACATTGCCCGGGTGCAGAGCGGCTTTGCCAAGTTCTTCTACTATCTGTGCCTGTTCTCCATGATCGTCCCCTTCCAGATGGTCATGTTCACCCTGACCTCCACCGCCGACTCACTGAAGCTGAACACCCCCTGGACGATTCCCGTGATCTATCTGGGCTTCGGCGCGGGTCTTGCCATCTTCATGTTCGTGGGCTTCGTCAAGAGCCTGCCTCTGGAAATCGAGGAAGCGGCGTCCATTGACGGCTGCGGTCCCGTGCGCACCTACTTCAACGTGGTGCTGCCCATGCTGAAGCCTACCCTCATTTCCGTGGGTATTCTGGAACTGATGTGGGTCTGGAACGACTATCTCCTGCCGTATCTGGTTCTGGACATCACCAAGTACCGCACCATCCCCATCCACGTCCAGTACCTGAAGGGTAGCTATGGCACCGTGGATCTGGGCGCGACCATGGCGGTCATCATGATGGCCATTCTGCCCATCATCATTGTCTACCTGTTCTGCCAGAAGTACATCATCAAGGGCGTCGCTGCCGGCGCGGTGAAGGGCTAAGTTCCCGTAACTGATTTTTACCCACCGGCTGTGTAAACAGCCGGTGGGCATTTCAAAGATTCCGAAAAGAGAGGGGCGGCGGATGCCATGACAATCAAAGATCTGGCTGCAAAGACCGGCTATGCCGTCGGCACCGTTTCCCGGGCGCTGAACAATCATCCCAACGTCAGCGAGCGGGCAAGGCAGGAAATCCTGGAGGCCGCCGCCGAAAGCGGCTTTCAGCTGAACGTCAACGCCAAGCAGCTCAAGCAGCACCACTCCACCACCATTCTGGTGGTGGTCAAGGGTATCGGCAACGAGCTGTTCGGGGAGATGGTGGAGTCCATCCAGACGCTGATCGCCCAGACCCACTACCAGCTGGTGGTGGACTACATGGACGAGGACGAAAACGAAGTGCGCCGAGCCGCGCAGCTGTGCCGGGAAAAGAAGCCTCTGGGCATCCTGTTCCTCGGCGGCAACAACGAGAATTTCATCCGGGATTTCGGGGGCATTGACGTTCCCTGTGTCGTGGTCACCAACGACGCCTCCATGCTGTCCTTTGACAACCTGTCCAGCGTCTCCACCGACGACCGGGAGGCCGCGTGCAGCGCCATGGATACGTTGATTCGTCTGGGACATAGCCGTATCGCCATCATCGGCGGCGACCGGGCCATTTCCGACACCAGCCGTCTGCGCTACGAGGGCTGTATGCAGTCCTTCACTGCCCACGGCATCCCCTTCGACCCCAAGCGGGACTATCAGGGCGTGCGCTATTCCTATCAGGCGGGGTATCAGGCGACCAAGGCGCTGCTGGATAAGGGCTGCCGGTTCACCGCGATTTTCGCCACCGCCGACGTGATGGCCATCGGCGCCATCCGCGCCTTGCAGGACAACGGCCTGCAGGTGCCGGAGGACGTGTCGGTCATGGGCGTGGACGGCCTGCCGCTGAGCAGCTTCCTGGTGCCGAGACTGGCCACCGTCCGTCAGACCGTTTCCCTGCTGGCAAAGCGCAGCGTGGAAATTCTGCTGGGGAATATCGAGCGGAACGCGCCCGCCTGTCACGAGACGGTACCCTTTGAGATCCTCTCCCGGGAGAGCATCCGGGAAATTTCACACTGATAATCCATTAAAATGCTCAATTCTGAATTGAGCATTTTAATGAACGATCACATATCACAGATGCTGTTTTTCGATAAGAACGTAAAGCGGTATCAATTAAGGAGACCATTGCAATGCGCGAAAGCGGAATTTTGATGCATATTACCTCCCTGCCGGCCCCTTACGGCATCGGCACCATGGGGAAGGACGCCTATGCCTTTGTGGACTTTCTGGTCAGGGCCGGACAGCGGTACTGGCAGATCTTGCCCCTGACTCCCACCGGCTACGGCGATTCCCCCTATCAGTCTCTGGGCGCCTGCGCGGGCAACCATTATCTCATCGATCTGGACAGGCTGGCAGACGAGGGACTGCTGAAAAAAGAGGAAATCCAGAACATTCCATGGGGCAGCAATCCGGCGCGGGTGGATTTTGGAGCCATGTACGCTCATCGGATGAACGTGCTGCGGCTGGCGTTTCAGCGCTTCACGCCGGATGGTGCCTATGAGACTTTCGTGGAGCAGAACCGGAACTGGCTGGAAGACTATGCTCTGTTCACGGCGTTGAAGGACACCCTCGGCGGCAAGCCATGGCTGGACTGGCCGGAAGCCCTGCGTCTGCGCAAGGCCGACGCGCTGACGGAAAAGCGCCGGGAGCTGTCTGATGAGATCCGGCTGCAATACTTTGTTCAGTACGAATTTGACAGGCAGTGGAAGGCGCTGCGCAGCTACGCCAACGCCAAGGGCGTCCGGATTATCGGCGACGTTCCCATTTACGTGCCGCTGGATTCGGCGGACGTGTGGGCAAATCCGGAACTCTTCCAGCTGGACGAAAGCCGCCATCCGGAACAGGTGGCGGGCTGCCCCCCGGATTCCTTCACCGCGGACGGTCAGCTCTGGGGCAACCCCATTTACGACTGGAAAAAGATGGCGCAGACCCGCTATTCCTGGTGGATTCAGCGCCTGGCTGCCGCCGGGAAGCTGTACGACGTTATCCGTCTGGATCATTTCCGCGGCTTTGAAAGCTACTGGTCGGTGCCCGCAGGAGATACCACCGCGCGGAACGGCAAGTGGGTGAAAGGCCCCGGAATGGACTTCATCCGCACCATTCAGCAGGCTCTGCCCAATCTGGAATTTATCGCCGAGGATTTGGGATTTATCACCCCCGAAGTGCGGAAATTGCAGCAGGACTCCGGCTATCCCGGCATGAAGGTTCTGGAATTTGCCTTCGACTCCCGGGAGGAAAGCGACTACATGCCCCACCTGTACCCCGTGGACTCCGTGTGCTACACCGGCACCCACGACAACGTGACCCTGAAGCAGTGGTTTGACGAAGCCGCGCCGGAGGATGTGGCCTGCGCGAAAGCTTATCTCGGACTGAACCGGGAGGAGGGCTACATCCGGGGCATGATCCGGGGCTGCATGGGCTCCGTGTCCCGGCTGTGCGTGGTGCAGATGCAGGACTACCTAGAGCTTGGCAAGGAAGCCCGGATGAATTTCCCCGGCACATTGTCCAGCGCCAACTGGACATGGCGTGCGGAAAAGGGCTTCGATTCCGACGCCCTGGCCGCGAGAATTTACGCCGCCACCAAGCTCTACGGACGGGTGGGGAAATGAGATTTTCCCTTGCCAAGCAAGAAAAAACCGCTGAAGGCAGAATGTAACGGAATCACACCGGGAACCGGGATTTTTCCCAGGTTCCCGGTTGGTTTTTTGGAAGCGTTTTTTCTTGCATCCGGGTGCTATTTTTCGAAAAAACGGTACAAATCATGCAAACTGCTGCATTTTTCACAAAATTCTGTCCCAATGTCCTTTTTTTATGTGAATACTATAAAAAAGTTGAAAATTAACAATTTTTACGATTGATTTTACCGCCCGTTTGACTTACAATAGAAGACGAGCGGATTTTGAGAAAACAGTCCGACGCGACTGCCACCGGGGTGATGTGCATGCTGAATATTGTTCTGGTGGAACCGGAGATACCGCAGAACTGCGGCAATATCGCCCGCACCTGCGCCGCAACAGGCTGCCGTCTGCACCTGATCCGGCCGCTGGGCTTTGACATCTCCGAAAAGGCCGTCCGCCGTGCGGGTCTGGATTACTGGCACATGGTGGAGGTTCGGGACTACGAAAATCTGGAGGACTTCTTCGCGAAGAATCAGGTGGAGGAAATGTGGTGCCTGTCCACGAAAGCGCCGAGGAGCTATACCGAGGCTGCCTTTCACGACGGCTGCTACCTGTTTTTCGGGAAGGAGACTAAGGGACTTCCGGAGGACTTCCTTCGGGCGCACTACGACGCGTGTGTTCGCATTCCCATGCGTCCGGATGCCCGGAGCCTGAACCTGAGCAATGCGGTTGCCGTCACCGTCTACGAGGCACTGCGTCAGCTGTCGTTTCCCAATTTGCGCGACTTCGGTAAAATGCGGGAGTGACCTCCCGAGAATATGGAGGAGTTATCATGAACTACAATAAAAAGTCCATCGAGGACATCGACGTATCCGGCAAGCGGGTTCTGTGCCGCTGCGACTTCAATGTTCCCACCAAGAACGGCGTCATCACCTCCGATAAGCGGATTGTCGCCGCCATGCCCACCATCAAGTATCTGGTTGACCACAACGCAAAGGTCATCCTCTGCTCCCACATGGGCAAGCCCAAGGGCGAATGGAAGCCCGAGCTGAGCCTGAAGATCGTGGCGAAGCGCATCAGCGAGCTGCTGGGCAAGGAAGTCATCATGGCCGCCGATGTGGCAGGCGAGGACGCCAAGGCCAAGGCCGCCGCGCTGAAGGACGGCGACGTGATGCTGCTGGAGAACACCCGGTTTGAGAAGGGCGAGACCAAGAACGATCCCGAGCTGAGCAAGGCTCTGGCCTCTCTGGCGGACGTGTTCGTCAACGACGCTTTCGGCACTGCCCACCGCGCCCATTCTTCCACCGCCGGTGTGGCCGATTATCTGCCCGCCGTCAGCGGCTTCCTCGTTCAGAAGGAAGTTTCCATCATGGGCAAGGCCCTGTCCGACCCCGAACGTCCCTTCGTCGCTGTTCTGGGCGGCGCAAAGGTCTCCGACAAGCTGAATGTCATCAATAACCTGCTGGAAAAGGTGGACACCCTGATCATCGGCGGCGGCATGGCCTATACCTTCCTTGCCGCCAAGGGCTACGCCGTTGGCAAGTCCCTGCTGGACGAGAGCAAGATCGACTACTGCAAGGACATGATGGCCAAGGCGGAAGCCAAGGGCGTCAAGCTGCTCCTGCCTGTGGACGTGGTCGTTGCCGATTCCTTCCCCGACCCCATCGACGGCCCCATCGACGTCACCACCGTTGCCGCCGACGCCATTCCCGCCGACAAGGAAGGCCTGGACATCGGCGAGAAGACCTGCGCTCTGTTTGCTTCCGCGGTGAAGGGTGCCAAGACCGTCGTCTGGAACGGCCCCATGGGCGTGTTTGAGAATCCCACGCTGGCCAAGGGCACCATCGCCATGGCGCAGGCTCTGGCAGATTCCAGCGCCACCACCATCGTCGGCGGCGGCGACAGCGCTGCGGCCTGCGAGCAGCTGGGCTTTGCCGACAAGATCACCCACATTTCCACCGGCGGCGGCGCTTCCCTGGAATTCCTGGAAGGCCTGGAGCTGCCCGGCATCGCCTGCCTGGAAGACAAGTAATCCGGGAATCGAGTTTCTATTAACATCCCTATCAATAAAAGGAGAAATGGAATCATGAACAGAAAATACCGCAAGACCGTTATTGCCGGCAACTGGAAGATGAACAAGACCCCCTCCGAGACCAAGGAGTTTATGACCCAGCTGAAGGCTATCCTGCCCAAGGGCCGCTGGTGCGACGTGGCTCTGTGCGTTCCCGCCGTGTGCATTCCCGCCGCTGTCCGCGCCATGCGTGAGACCCGGGTAGGCATCGGCGCCGAGAACTGCAACGCCAACGCCTCCGGCGCTTACACCGGTGAAATCGCCACCAATATGCTGGTGGACGCCGGCTGCAAGTACGTCATCATCGGCCACTCCGAGCGCCGCGCCATGGGCGAGACCGACGCCGATGTCAACGCCAAGGTTCTGGCTGCCCTGAATGCCGGCCTGACCCCCATCATGTGCTGCGGCGAGAGCCTGGAGCAGCGCCAGAGCGGTATTACCACCGAGTGGATCACCATGCAGATCAAGCTGGGTCTGGCCGGTGTTCCCGAGGACAAGATCCGCAAGGTCATCATCGCCTACGAGCCCATCTGGGCCATCGGCACCGGCCTGACCGCCACTCCCGATCAGGCGGAAGAGGTCTGCGAGAACATCCGTACCGTGGTGCGCAAGCTGTACTCCTCCAAGAACGCCCGCGCCATCTCCATCCTGTACGGCGGCTCCATGAACGACAAGAACGCCTTCGAGCTGCTGGCACAGCCCGACATCGACGGCGGTCTGATCGGCGGCGCGTCTCTGGTTCCCGAGAAGTTTGTCAAGATCATCGAGGCTGCCAACCAGCCCACTGTCTAATTTTTACCAGTCTCTGATGGGCAGCCGCAAACAAAAGCGGCTGCCCATCTTTGCCCCTTATTTCAATTGGAGGTGTATTGATGAAGACACTTCTTCTGTCCGCACTGGACGCACAGACTCCGGAAATTGCCGCAGACCTGATCCGTCAGGGGGAGCTGGTGGCGATTCCCACGGAGACGGTGTACGGTCTGGGCGCAAACGGCCTGGACGAGGCCGCCGTGACGAAAATTTTTGAAGCCAAGGGTCGTCCACAGGACAACCCCCTGATTCTGCACATCTGCGGCGCGGAGCAAATTGCGCTGTTCTGCCATGACGTGCCTGCGGCGGCCTATGAGCTGGCGGAAAAATTCTGGCCGGGGCCGCTGACCATGGTGCTGCCCGCCCGGGACTGTGTTCCCCGGCGCACCACCGGGGGACTTTCCACCGTGGCCGTCCGCTGCCCGGACAATGCCGTGACCCGGGAGATCATCCGCCTTGCGGGGGTTCCCATTGCCGCGCCCTCCGCCAATATTTCCGGAAAGCCCTCCACCACCACCGCCCAGCACGTCCTCCACGACCATGACGGGAAAATCGCCGCCATCGTGGACGGCGGTGCCTGCCGGGTGGGGGTGGAGTCCACCATTGTGGACTTGACGGAAGACCGCCCCCGGCTGCTGCGCCCCGGCGGAATCACCCCGGAGCAGCTGATCGCCGTTCTGGGAGATCTGGTCATCGACAAGGCCGTCACCGCCCAGATCGACAAGGACGCCGTGGTGAAAGCCCCCGGCATGAAATACCGCCATTACGCCCCGGCGGAGCCGGTGGTCATCGTCTCCGGCAGCCGGGAAAAGGCCGCCGCCTACATCCGCCGCCATTTCACCCCCGGCGACCGGGTGCTGTGCTTTGAAGAAGAGCTGCCCCTGTACACCGGGTGCAGTCCCCTGTCCTACGGCCGGGAGGCGGACGTCAACACCCTGTCCGCCGGCCTGTTTGCCGCCCTGCGGGAGCTGGACGACCCACACATTCATCAGGTCTATGCCCGGTGCCCGGTGGGGGGCGGTGTGGCCTACGCCGTGCAGAACCGGCTGAAAAAGGCCGCGGCGTTCCACATTGTGGACGCGGAGGAGGAAGCATGATTCTCGGCATCACCGGCGGCACCGGCTGCGGAAAAACCACCCTGCTGAACGTCCTGAAGGAGCGGGGGGCGGTGGTTCTGGACTGCGACGCCATCTACCACGAGCTGCTGACGCGGGACGCGTCCCTTCTCGCGGCCATCGAGGCGCGCTTCCCCGGAACGGTGGGGGACGGCGTTCTGCTGCGGAAAAAACTTGGAAATCTGGTATTTTCCGACAAAAACGCCCTGCTGGATTTGAACAGAATCACCCACGCCGCCGTGAAGCGGGAGGTGCTTCGCCGCCTTTCGGAAAAGCCTGCCCTTGCCGCCATCGATGCTATCGCGTTGTTTGAAGGGGGACTGGCCGAGCTGTGCGACGTGACGGTCGCCGTCACCGCCCCGGTGGAAGATCGGGTTCACCGCCTCATGCGCCGGGACGGTATTCCGGAAGACTATGCCCGCCGCCGCATCACCGCCCAGCCGGAGGAGAGCTGGTTCCGGGGAAAATGCGGGTATGTGTTGGAAAACACCGGCTCAGCGTCGGAATTCCGGGAAAAATGCCTTGCGTTTTTGCGGGGAATTGGTATAATGGACGCAGCGAGCGAGCGCCGCAAGTCCCTGCAATGCACCGTCCACCCGACGGGAACGCTGGGAACATATACCTTCGTTGTCGTCTGCTCCCGGTACGACGGGAAGTGGCTTCTCAGCCGCCACAGGGAGCGGGACACCTGGGAGACCCAGGGCGGCCACATCGAGCCGGAAGAAACGCCCATGCAGGCTGCCCGACGGGAGCTGTACGAGGAAAGCGGCGTCCGGGACGCGGAGCTTTACCCGGTCTGCGACTACCGCGGCTTCGATTCCCAAAGCAGCGCCAACGGCATGGTGTTTTTCGCGGCGGTTCACCGTCTGGAACCCCTGCCGGAAAGCGAGATCAGGGAGGTCAGGCTGTTTCCGGCGCTGCCGGAAAATCTGACCTACCCCAACGTAACGCCCCGCCTGATGGCGGAGGCGGAAAGAAACATAGGAGGATGCAACATGACCACAGAAGAACTGCGCAATTCCCTGCTGGCGTCGCCCAAGAACGGCTACACCCGGATTTCCGATGCCCAGCGGGATGAAATGGAAAGCTACGCCCAGCGCTACATGGCGTTCATGAGCGAGTGCAAGACCGAGCGGGAAGCAACCGCCTGGGCCGTCCGGGAAGCCGAGAAGCTGGGCTACAAGCCCTTCGCCCCCGGCATGGGAGCCAAGCCCGGCGACAAAATCTACTACAACAACCGCAATAAGTCCATCGCGCTGGCCGTTGTCGGCACCAGACCCTTAAGCGAGGGCGCGAACATCTGCGCCGCCCACGTGGATTCCCCCCGGCTGGACATCAAGCCCAATCCCCTGTACGAGGATTCCGAGATCAGCTACCTGAAGACCCACTATTACGGCGGCATCAAGAAATACCAGTGGACGACCATTCCTCTGGCGCTCCACGGCGTGGTGTACCGGGCGGACGGCGCTGTGGTCACGGTCACCATCGGCGAGGACGAGGGCGACCCCATCCTGATGGTCTCCGACCTGCTGCCCCATCTGGCGGCGGATCAGATGCAGAAGCCCGCGGGGAAGATCATCGAGGGCGAGCAGCTGAACGTGATCCTCGGCTCCGAGCCGCTGGAGGGCGATGGCTCTGACCTCGTGAAGCTGCACATCATGAAGCTGCTGAACGAGAAGTACGGCCTTGTGGAGAGCGACTTCCTCTCCGCCGAGCTGACGGTGGTTCCCGCCGGACGCTGCCGGGAGGCGGGTCTTGACCGCAGCCTGCTCAGCTCCTACGGCCACGACGACCGGGTCTGCGCCTACGCCGAGCTGGAAGCCCTGTTCTCTCTGGACATGCCCGAAAAGACCGCCGTGTGCATCCTGGCCGATAAAGAAGAGATCGGCTCCGTTGGCATTTCCGGTATGCAGAGCCACTACTTTGAGCATTTCATGGAGGGGCTGTGCGACGCCCAGGGCGTCAAGCTGTCCGACTGCTTCGCCAATTCCTTCTGCCTGTCCGCCGACGTTTCCAACGCCTTCGACCCCAACTGGCCGGAGACCTGCGACAAGCGGAACAACAGCCAGCTGAACTACGGCGTTGCCATCTGCAAGTACACCGGCTCCCGGGGCAAGGGCGGCGCCTCCGACGCTTCCGCCGAGGCCATGGGTCACGTCCGCTCCACGCTGGACAAGGCGGGCGTCATCTGGCAGATTGCGACGCTGGGCAAGGTGGATCAGGGCGGCGGCGGCACCGTAGCGGCCTACATGGCCAACCGGAACATCGTCACCGTGGACGCAGGCGTGCCGGTGCTCAGTATGCACGCGCCCCTGGAGCTGGTCTCCAAGCTGGACTGCTACGAAACCATGCTGGCCTGCAAGGCGATTTATCTGGCATAAAACTAAGGAAACTCCCTCTTTGATGGGTGGCCGTAAAACAGTGAATGGAGCGTATCGGTAAAGATACGCTCCATTTTCGTGCCAATATGCTACGTAATGTGGGGTACAGTCCCTTGGCTCTCCCTCTGGGAGAGCTGTCACCGCAGGTGACTGAGAGGGTATTGCACCCTGATCTCCCCTCTCCGTCCTCGCTTCGCTCGGCCACCTCTCCCATAGGGAGAGGCA
>ERZ857998.4230-NODE-4230-length-10534-cov-3.217196_pt1 | contig 10534 bp, 8 predicted proteins | sample MGYA00519954_ERZ857998 | MGnify/ENA primary metagenome ERZ857998 (study PRJEB31778, sample SAMEA3449424) | human gut metagenome | biome: human gut; feature: human-associated habitat; material: faeces | place: United Kingdom | collected 2010/2012 ...
TGTTCATCTCCCCTCGTGGTTTGTAACGTGAACGTATAAGAAATCGCGTAAAATCGCCCGCGTGAGCAGGACTTGGACGCTTTGCCGACTTCGGCGGAGGCGAAGGCGGGCTCAGCCCGCTTTTACGGGTAATCATAGCAGAAAACGCGCGGAGATTCAACCGATGCGCATGGAAAGTTTTGATTAAAATGGCCGCAAAACAGAATTTCCTCTATGAAAATGGAGGCCGATGCGGTACAATAGGATGTGCTGCAAAGCAAAAAAGAATACGGATTTGCGTTTAATGGGATGTGGAACATGTTTTCTTTGCTCAGTCAGGATATACAAAATATCATCGTTTTTGATTTGGAATGGAACCAGAGCGGCTATAACCCGAACCACCGCATGCCGCACGAGATCATCGAAATCGGCGCGTGCCGCGTGGATCGCGCGGGGAACGTGGTTTCGCGCTTCAGCGAGCTGATTCGCCCGCGCGTGTATAAGCGGCTGGATAAGCATATCAAGCAGGTGACGGGCATCACCGAGCAGGAGCTTGCGCAGGGGCGCTCGTTTTCGGATGTCTTCGGCGATTTTATCGCGTGGTGCGGCGAGGATGCGCAGCTTGTGACGTGGGGGCGGGACGACTATCCCGTGCTCAAGCGCAACGCCGCGTTTTTTATGACCCCGATGCCGTTTGCGCCGCCGATCGACGCGCAGCTCGTCTTCGGCTTCTGCTGCCTCGGCGGGGAGCACAAGCAGATGAACCTGCACGCGGCGATGGAGCTGATGAACGTCAAATTGGATGTGGCGGCGCACCGCGCGGTGAACGACGCGGAATGTACGGCGGCGCTGCTGCCCATTGTGGATCGGGCGGTGACGGCGCTCGCGCCCGAGCGGCGCATGCAGCTTGAGCACATTTTGGAAAAGGAGAGCCGCATTGCCGCCTCCGCGCTGCGCTCGCTGCCCACGCCGTACATGTTTCAGACGGACGCGCTGGCGGATCAGCGGCTGATGAGCCTGCCCTGCCCCGCCTGCGGCAAGCGAACCGCGTTTGATACGCCGTGGTTTGACGGCGGGCGGGAGCGCTATCTGGCGATTTCCGTCTGCCCGCAGCACGGCTTTGTCTACGGGCAGATGCACTTCAAGCGCACGAGCGCCAACACGCTGATTATGCACCAGCGCGCCTATCCCGCCAGCCGGGAGGACGTGGAAGACGTGCGCGAGCGCTATCGGCTGTATCTGCTCACGCCGCCGAAAAAGCGCCACCATCGGCTGAATATGGAAGAGATCGTCGAAAAGGCGGAAAAGGCGAGGGGATAACCCTGCACATACAAAAAGCAACTGAGGCAAAGATAATCTGCCCAAGTTGCTTTTTTTATGGATGGATTTTCGCACACGGCGGAAGGCGTTATAAGCAGAACATGAAGAACCGCAGCACGTCGTAGTAGGCGTCCGAAGAGAAGCGCACCGTGCGCGGGCCGAGCTGCTTCACGCCGGGGTAGAAGCTCGCGCGGCGGGCGCGGTTGTGCTTCACAAACTCCACTTCAACGTCAAAGTTGTTCGGCAGGGCGACGGTGAATTTCTCCGGATGGGCGACGCCGTCCGCGACGGCCAGCTCGGCCTTTTCGCGAATGCGGCGGACGGCCTCCGACGGATGGATCGAAATCGAGCCGTTGCCGCAGCCGCGGCTGACCGGCACGGTGTAAACCGCGGGGCAGAGCCGCTTGGCCTGCTCGCACACGCCCAAGTCGCCCGTCACCAGCAGCACCGGCACGTCGTAAAGCGCAGCGGCGAAGGTGTTGATGACCAGCTCGCTGGCCTGAATGCCGTTGATGCGGATGGACACGTTATCCAGATTCATCGTGTGGCACAGCGGGCTGGCGTCCGTGTTGGAGGAGGAATGATAGCCGGTGAAAATCGCGCCGGAGAAGCTCGCGTCAATGCCGGACATCATCGAGTGGATGTCGCTGCCCCAGCCGCGGAAGATGCTCACGCGCTCCGGCAGCTCGGCGGGGATCAGGTTGCGCGCGCTGTCGTGCGCGTCCTTAATCAGCAAATCCTCGCATCCGGCGGCGAACGCGCCCTCGCAGGCGGCGGCGACCTCGCGGGTCATCTGGCGGCGGAAGGGCTCGTAATCCGGCTTGCCCAGCTCGGTTTCCGCCCAGTGGGCGATGCCGCAGGTGCCTTCAATATCGGCGGAAAGAAAAATCCGGTTCAGCACAGCGCATCATCCTTTCACGCGATGTCCAGCGCGATTTCCATCATCTGGGTGAAGGAGGATTGGCGCGCCTGCGCGTCGAGCGATTCGTTCTTGCTGAGGTGATCCGAAATGGTGCAGATGGCGAGCGCGTTCTTGCCCGCGCGCGCCGCGTTCAGATACAGCGCGGCGGATTCCATCTCCACCGCCAGCACGCCCAGCTTCTTGAGCTTGCCGGACATGCCGGATTCGTCGTAGAAGATATCCGAGGAATACAGCGGGCCGACGGTTGGCTCTATGCCCATCCGGCGCGCGGCGGCGACGGCCTGCTCCAGCAGCTTGAACGAGCAGCACGGCGCAACGTTGCCGTCAAAGCCGAACTGGCGGCCGAAGTTGGAATTGGTGTACGAGGACAGGCCGATCACCACGTCGCGCACGTTCACGCTGTCGGACAGGCCGCCCGCCGTGCCGACGCGGATGATGTTTTCCACGCCGTAGAAATTGAACAGCTCATAGGAATAGATGCCGATAGAGGGTATGCCCATGCCGGAAGCCATCACGGAGACGCGCTTGCCGTGGTACAGGCCGGTATAGCCCTGAACGCCGCGCGTGTCGTTGACCAGCACGGGATTCTCCAGATACGTTTCGGCGATGAATTTGCTGCGCAGCGGGTCGCCCGGCATCAGCACGGTGCGGGCGAAATCGCCCTCTTTGGCGGTGATGTGCGGCGTCGGGATATTCGGATTGGACATAGAAACAAGCCCCTTTCTGATTTATGTTGTTACCTCCATTATAACGGGAAACCGGCCAAAAGCCAACCATAAATCCATCGGCTCAGGCGCGCTTGGCCGAAAAACGCCCCGCGCGCGCGAAACCGGCGGGCGCGGTTTCCCCTTCTCTTTTTTTGCGAAACATGGTATACTAACCGCGACGGAAACAAGGACGGAGGAACGTATGCGCATCGACGTTTATGATTTTGACGGCACGATTTACGACGGCGATTCCACGGTGGATTTTACGCGGTTCTGCCTGCGCCGTCATCCCGCCGTGCTGGCGGGACTGCCCCGGTTCATCGGCACATCGGTGCTGCTCGCGCTGGGCAGGCGCAATCTGACGCAGTTTAAGAGCGTGCTCTTTGGCGAAATGGCCAAGCGGTTCAGCCTTGAAAAGGAGGCCGAGCTGTTTTGGCAGGACGAGCGGACGCGCGCCAAGCTGGGGCGGTGGTTTTTTGACCGGCCGCGCGATCTGCCGATCGTGATCGCGTCCGCGTCGCCGGAATTTGAGCTGCAATACGCGGCGAAAATCCTCGGTGTGCCGCGGCTCATCGGCACGAAGTGCGACGCGGAAACCGGCGCGCTGATCGGCAAAAACTGCAAGGGCGAGGAGAAGCTGCGCCGCATCGGGGAAGCGGTCGGCGCGTTTGAAATCCGCGCCATGTACACCGACGACGCGAAGGCGGACGGCCCGCTGCTCGCCGCCGCGCAGGAGGGCTACATCGTCACGCACGGCGTTCTCGTGCCGTTTCGAGGATAAAAAGGAGAGATTCGCATGAAGAAGATGCAGGATATGGGCGGCTTCTTTGTCGCCGCCGTGACCCCGTATGACGAACAGGGCAGATTCAGCGCGCCCGCGCTCCACAAGCTGATGGACAAGACCATCGCCGAGGGCGCGAAGGGCTTTTTGATCGGCGGCAGCAGCGCCGAGTGCCCGCTGCTGACGCATGAGGAGCGCGTGGAGGGCTTGCAGGCCGCCGCGCAATACGAAAACCGCGAAAAGACGAAGCTGATGGCTTCCGTCGCCGCGATTTCGACCGACGAGGCCATCGAATACGCCAAGACGGCCAAGGCGCTGGGCTACGACGCGATGATCTCCACCGTGCCGTATTACTACAAATTCGGCATGAAGGCCATCAGCGCGTATTACGGCGCGCTGCGCGAGGCCGTCGATCTGCCGCTGTTTCTCTACAACTTTCCGGGCAACACCGGCGTGGAGCTGGATATCGCGGACGACCACATCCGCGGCATGCTGACCGACGGCACGATTGCGGGCGTGAAGCAGACCAGCCTCAACCTCTACCAGATGGAGCGCATCCGCGACCTGAACCCGGAGCTGGTCATCTACGGCGGGTTTGACGAGGTATACATCGGCGCGCGCATCCTCGGCGCGGACGGCGCGATCGGCTCGACGTTCAACTTCACCCTGCCGCTGTTCAACCAGATCGAGGCGGCGTACAGCGCGCTGGATATCCCGAAGGCGCAGGCGCTTCAGAAGCGCGCGAACAACATCATGCAGGCGCTCGTCTCCTGCTCGCTGTTCCCGTCCATCAAGCACATCCTCAAGACGCAGGGCGTGGATTGCGGCGGCTGCCGAAAGCCGTTCCCGACGCTCACCGAGGCGCAGAAAGCGTACATCGAGCGCGTGGTCAGAGAGAATATGTAAGGGAGTTCCCCCGAAGGGCGGGTCGTCTGACGTTTGTTGGGCGACCTGCTTATTTTTGTGCAAAACGCTTAAATCTTACCAATTAAAGATGCGGAATTCGTTGAATAACGGCGCAAATGATGTTGACTTTTTGGAATGGGGGGGTAACATATATCTTAACCAATCATGGGGAGGAACGGAAAATGGCGAATTTGAAGCGCGCGGCGGCGCTCGCTCTGTCAGCGGCGATGTTCTTGCAGCCGATGACGGCCAGCGCGGTAACGTGGGGAAGCGTTGTTCAGGCAATCAACAACCATTCCAACGGCGGCCAGACAACCATAAAGGGCGAGAGTCCGAATGAAAACGACATCGACATTCTGGTTGACGCAGATGGAAAAGCAACCATCAAGGGCGGAACCATCAAGGGTGGCGTGATGGTCGGTGGTGCGCCATGGGTGAAGAAGTTGGCTGATCGTATTTGTGGCCTTATATTCGAGAGTGTCACGATTGAAGAAGCCAACGATGAGATGCTGGGCGATTACAGCGTCGATGTGAATGTCACCGAGAGGAATAACATTAAAGAAATCACTTTTGACGAGAACACAACGGTTCAAGGAAACGTTATGGTTCACGCCTTCAAAGATACGCAGGTCAGCAATGCCGGCACGATGGAAAAGATGCTGCAAGTGGACGCGCTGGACGGCGCAACGGTGAACAATGAGAACACCGGCATCATTCAGGGCGAATTTAAGGGCAGCGCGCAGGGCGAAGGCAGCAAGATGACCCTGACGAATCATGGCACAGTCGAAGACGCGCTGGACGGCTTTTCGCTGGGCGAGGGCGCGACCACGACCCTCATAAACGAAGGTTACGCGAACGAGCTTCTGGCCAACGCGCTGGCGGGCGGCGCGACCACCGCGACCAACGACGGCGACGTTTCCCTGCGCACAAGCGGCTGGTCAAAGGGCGAAGGCTCATCGCTCACCATCACCAACAACGGCGAGTCCGGCACGATGAGCGCGGAAGCCTACCTCGACGGCAAGGCCAGCCTGACCAACAACGGTCTGGCTGACGGCGGCATGGGCGGCTACACGGACGGCGGCCGCGTGGATCTGGTCAACAATGGCGAGGTCAACGGCAACATGGCCGTCGGCGCGGAAAAGGAAGGCCACGTTTCCGCTGACAACCGGGAGAGCGGCACGGTTTACGGAGATCTCAAGGGATGGACAGACGGCGTCGGCTCGACCGCGGTTATCAGCAACAGCGGCAACGTGGCGGGCGGCAAGCCGCAGTTGAACGGCGCGTTGATGACGCTGGAAGCAAGGGCTCCCGCGCGTATCTCCGCCGTCGTTGCACTGGACGCGGACAGCGAGACGTATCACGACGACGAAACCGCGCCGGAAAGCGTCACCAGCGAAGAGGCCAAGCCGGGCACGGCGGGCGAAGGCGTGCTCTCCGGTGAGCGCCGCGGCAGCGGCACCGTCGTTGTCGAGGATAAGAACAGCGGCACCACCAGCGTCAACGGCAAAAAGGCGGACGCGATGCTCAACGTGACCAGCAGCACCACGCAGGCGGAAATTCAGAGCCAGCTGGCCGCGCTGCCCATCTGGGAGAAGCCGGGCGAATACACCGTTTTGATTAAGTGCGTCGGCGAAAACGGCGAGGTCACATATGAAGCGGTGACCATCCTTGTGGAGGAGGAAAAACCGGCGGAGCCCATGGACACGAGCGAGGAAGCCTTCCGCCACGAGATGGAGATGAAGCGTCAGGCGGGCGCTGTCGGCGGCGTATACGGCAGCCCGTACTGGGTGAAGCAGCTCTATCTGGGCTACCACAGCTACAATCTGCGCCTGTTCGTCGGCGAGACGCGCGAAAACTTCCGCGAGGAGCTGAGCTGGAGCGCGGACGGCAGCAAGGGCGTCAGCCTGCGCGTGAACGACGAAAACCCGGAGAAGCTGACGATGCGCTTTGACGAAAAGGTGCTGGAGGTCTTTGAACGCACGAACATCACGACCGTGACCCTGCTGGATAAGAACGGCGCGGCGGTGATGCAGTACAACGTTTCCGACCTGCGCGCGGCCTACGATCAGTACGGCCTCAACGACGCGGATCAGCTCGTCGTCGGCGGCATGGACGACGACGTGATGAAGATCGGCGCGGACGGCCAGCTCGTGCCGGTGGAATGAGTAAATGCTGCTTGTCCGGGGAGGATGAGACGGCGCATCGCGAAACGTAAGGAAGCATAAAAACAGGAGAGCTGTCGGGCGAGGGGTCGGCGGCTCTCCTTTCTGTTTTCGTGTCGGTTTTATATCGAAAAAGGGCGGCGGGAAGCGCGCGAAATCGGGTATATCTGTTTGGTTTATGACAAACAATCCGGAAAATGCGCGAAAAGGGTATATCCGTGAACAAAACGAATGAAAGACGAATGATACATGAAAAAATGCAGATGCGCACACGGAAAAAGAGCAAATTGGTCGGACGTCTCATATAAACCAACAGTTTCTACAATGTGAAAAACAGGTTGAAATATGTCTTGACACGCCGGGGTGAGTGTGATAATCTGTTATCAAAGAAGGGGCGCGGGGCAACCGTGCGCCGCGCCGCCCTCACAGGTTCGACAAACACATGTAAGGAAGGAAGGATTTACATGGCGAAGAACATTTCCCGTAAGGAGTTCCTGAAAGCGACCGCGATGAGCGCTGCGGGCATTGGTCTGCTTGGCGCCGGCGTGCTCAACGCGAAAGCGGAAGAGGAAAAGCCGGCTCACAAAAATTCCAGCAAGTGGGTTCTGGACAGCCAGAACGTGAAGTGGGACGAGGAGCACGATATCGTCATCTGCGGCTACGGCATGGCGGGCACGGCGGCTTATATCGAGGCTTACGAAATCGACCACAACGTTGACGCTGTGATTTACGATAAGTCCGACGAAGCGAATGCGGGCGGTCAGGCGATTGCCTCCGGCCAGTGCGTCATCTTCGTTGACCCCAACGATCTGGAGACCTGGCGTACCTACATGCGCGCGATGAACGAGCCGCATGTCATTCCGGAAGAGGATTTCAACTGGCTGACCAATGAGTTCGCGACGGATCTGCCGTGGATTCAGGCGGTTCTCGAGCCGGTCGATTACGAAGTCGGCTACTCCGGCGGCGGCGCGCTGCGCTGGGGCACCCTGCTGGTCGAATTCCCGGATCTGCCGGGCGCGAACTTCGTCGGCGCGACGGGTCACTTCCGCGACAAGAACGGCGGCCTCTCCTTCGAGAACGGCGGCTGCTGGAACGGCTTTGACAAGGCTGCCCGTTATCGCGGCGCGAAGCCGCTCTACGAGCATCAGGTGATCTGCCTCGTGCAGGACGCCATCACCAAGAAGGTGGAGGGCGTCGGCGTGAAGAAGCCGGACGGCTCCGTGATCTACACCAAGGCGCGCAAGGGCGTTCTGCTGGCCACCGGCGGCTACGAGGGCGATATGGACATGTACCGCCAGTTCAACGGCGGCGACCGCATCTACAACGCGGGCTCCCCGTACGTCACGGGCGACGGCGTGAAGATGGAAATGGCGTTGGGCGCTCAGCTCTGGCATATGGACGGCCAGACCATGTCCTGCGGCTACTTCCACGGCATCAAGGTTCCGGATTTTGAGACGACGTTCGTTCGTCAGTTCTATATGGCGCACGGCGCGTGGATGGAAGTCGCCGCCGACGGCACCCGTTATTACAACGAGGCGAAGTCCTATCAGCGCCAGCACATGAAGTACTACGAGCACGGCAAGTACGTCGATGTGCCGATCGCCCGTCAGCAGCCGGTTCATATGATTATGGACGACAACTGCTTCAAGGCGCAGCCGCTGGTCAACGCCTGGATCGGCTGGCCGGTGACCTGCCGCAACCCGTATCACTGGTCCGACGACAACTCCGTCGAGCTGGAAAAGGGCTGGATCATCAAGGCGGACACCATCGAGGAGCTGGCCGAGAAGATCGGCAAGGATCCGGCGAATCTGCGCGCTGAGGTGGATAAGTTCAACGCGATGGTCGACGCCGGTGAAGACACCGATTTCGGCCGCGACATCACCACGATGGCGAAGATCGAGCAGGGCCCGTTCTACGCGGTCGAGGAAGTGCCGTCCATGCCGGCCTGCTCCGGCGGTGCGCGCCGCAACATCAAGGGTCAGGTTCTCAACTGGGACGGCGAGCCGATCGAGGGTCTCTACTCCGCCGGCGAAATCGGCTCCCTGGTCTGCAACCTGTACCAGAACGGCACCTACCTGCATGAGGCGATCTGCTCCGGCCGTGCCGCGGTGGATACCATGCTGGGCGGCCGTGCCGAGCTGACCCCGACCTTCGGCGGCGGCGCTGCTGCTCCGTGGGCTGAGGCCGCGGATGGCGACTACTCCGTCATGGTTCAGGGTCTGCACGATCCGTTCGAGGTCATCTACACCATCAAGGATAAGCAGCTTGTGGGCATCGCCGTGGGCGAGGGCCGCGAGAACATGTTCATGAACGACGAGCAGTTCGCCGCGTTCACCAAGCAGATCATCGAGACGCAGGATATGGGCGTTGACGCCGTCTCCGGCGCGACGGTTGACTGCCAGGCCATCACCGGCGGCATTATGACCGCGTTCTCTCACAAGACCTCCTAATCTTGATTTCCAAAAAATCCGGCGGGAGGCGGGCAGTGACCCGACCGACCTGAGGATGTAATCAGCCGTATCGGCCCGCCGTCTCATCAAAGAGGCGGCGGGCTTTGCTGTTTTCAGCGGCAAAGGCTTATTTCGCGCGACGCGGGAGGTGCGCATGGACGTCAAGCAGATCCAGTATTTTTCTTTGGTGAGCAGCACGGGCAGCTTCAACGCCGCGGCGAAGCAGCTCTATATCTCCGTGCCCGGTCTGGTCAAGGCGATGGACAGGCTGGAAAACGAGCTGGGCGTTCAGCTCTTTGTGCGCAGGCGTTCGGGCGTGACGCTGACCCCGGCGGGGCAAGCGCTGGCGCGCTATGCGCCGCGCTACATCCGCAAATACGAGATGATTGTCAGCAACGTTCGCAAGGCGGCGGCACAGCGGGAGATGCGCGCGGAGGTCTGCATGACGTGGGGCATGCTGAGCTTCTTCCCGCGCAACTTTCTCTCACGGTTCGTGCTCTCCAACCCGGATATGTCGCTGAGCACGCACAATTATTCTTTGCAGGAGCTGGAGGAGGCGCTCAACGAGTATCGCGAGACGATCGGGCTGTATTTCGGGCGGATTGACGATCCGGAGCTGGAGATTCTCTTTCACCGGGAAGCGCCGCTGCGCGTGCTGATGTCCTCGACGCACGCGCTGTGCGAAAAGGCGGCGCTGCGCATGGAGGATCTCAGGGGCTGCAAGGTTATTTTGGTCAACAGCGACCCCGAGGTGATGCGACAGCTCCAAAACCGGCTGGAAAGCGTGGGCTGTCCGCCGCAGATCATGCTCGACGGCGCGGAATGGGAACAGGCGGTCGAGCTGATCCAGAGCGCGGGCTATATCTCGTTCTGTCTGCCGCCGGGAAACCTCAGCAACGCGCGGCTCCAGACGCGGGAAATCGAGGATCTGGGGCTGACGCTGGATTTCAACATGGCCGTCATGCGGGGCGTGGCCATGACGGACGCGGAGCGTCGGTTTGTGGAATACGTCGTGCAGATGATGACCGCCAACCATGGCGGAGACGAGGCGAAAAAGCGCTGAGCGCGACCGCGCGCGAGGCATGAACGACGGGAGAAGCGGGATGGAGAAGGAAATCAGCCGGGCGCTGCGCCCGTTTCAAAAAAAGCTGGCCGCGGAAGCCGCGCTGCGCGCGGTGTGCGTCAGCGGCTTATTTGCGCTGCCGGTTTGGCTGGCGCTCGCGCTGGCACAGCGCTGCTTCGGCGGCGCGGTCGGAAGGTCGGAGGCGCTGATGCTGCCGGTATGGGCGCTGCTGGCGGCGGCGGGC
>ERZ857998.4235-NODE-4235-length-10527-cov-3.044213_pt1 | contig 10527 bp, 8 predicted proteins | sample MGYA00519954_ERZ857998 | MGnify/ENA primary metagenome ERZ857998 (study PRJEB31778, sample SAMEA3449424) | human gut metagenome | biome: human gut; feature: human-associated habitat; material: faeces | place: United Kingdom | collected 2010/2012 ...
CGGCGGGGGCGGTGCCGATCTGCAGTACCTTGGCCGCCGGGGTAAAGATCTTGGCAAACCCGGCAATGGAGGTCACCGCCGCCCGCTCCAGCTGCCGGTCGATGAGCTTGTCGTACTCCACCAGCACGTCGCTGGCCCGCACCATCTCCAGGGCGTAGTTCCGGTCCAGCCCCAGAATGGTCCCGCTGGGCACCGCGCTGCTGCGGAGCAGGGTGGCCCCCATGGGGGTCACCAGCTGCCCGGTACCCTGGAAGGTCAGCCCCGCCGTGCCGTCCTGCATCTCCGGGAGCTTCAGGATCCGGGCCATGGCATCCCCCACCACCAGGGTGTTCATGGCGTAGGGGGAAAACTGGCTCCAAAAGTCCACCAGCGCCTCATAGGTCAGCGTCCCCGCCGTGCCGGCGATGGGGTCGGTGCCCACGGTGTACACTGGGGCGGCGTTCTCGTTCCCGTCCCCATTCTGCAGCACGTCGATGGCGTCGGCCACCTGCATCCGGCTGATGTAGGCCCCGATCTGCCGCAAAGTCACCGAGAACAAATCCAGCCGCTGAAACTGGATGGCCTCGTAGGAGGCCACCAGCATCCGTCCCCGCTTGTGCAGCTGCACCAGGTTTTCCTGGGTGTGCACCCGGGTTTCCGGGATGGCCGCCCCCTCGGCCACCAGGTTCAGCTGCTTTTCCTCCTCCGTGGGGGTGGAGGCAATGGATCGGTAGTCCAACCCGCTGATCCGGGTCTCCGTGGCGATCATCTGGGGCAGGATGTCGTTCTCCTCCATCCCCTGGTGCACCGCCCGGGCCACATATTCGGGGAAGAGCACCGCCGACTCCCAAGTGGCAAAGAACTTAGCCACCACGTCGGAGCCCGCCCCCTTCACCTTGATGTCAAACCGCTTCAGCTGCCGCTGAAAGGCGTCCAGGTGCTCCAGCGGCGTCCCCCGGTACTGCTCCGAGGGGTCGCACTTCTCCAACACCTGGGTAAAGGAATGCCCGGCCTCGCCGTACATCCCCTTGTCCAGTCTTACCGTCTCATAGGAATATGCCATGGTTCCCTCTCCTTTCTACTCAAAGAAACAGCCCCAGGGTGCTTGTCGCCGCGTCCACCCGGACCACCAGGCAGGCCTTGCCCGCCTCGCCAGTGGTCACCGTTCGCAGGCCCTGGCTGCCATTAGTCACCAGTTCCTGCCAGCCCAGCGCCGGGGCCGTGCCGGTGTAGGGCAGGGTCACATACCCCCGGATCTGCACCGCCGCGTAGTTCCCCCGCTTCTGCAGCAGCACGCCGATGGGCACTTTGCCCGCCCCCCCGTCGGCCACCGTGTCGTTGGCGCTGAGGATGACGGGGCTGCCCGCCTCCACCGTACCGCTGCACCGGAAGGTCACTACCAGGTTGTCCATGCCGTCAAATGCCACGCTCATCTGTCTTCCTCCCTTTCTCAAATCACGAAGGAGCGGTCCCGCTCCGCCCCCTCCTGGGTTGTCTCCCCGCCGTAGTGCAGCTGCACCGGCAGGGGAAGCTGCCCCTCCAGCCGCCTGGCATAGCAGGCCTGCAGGGCCTCCAGCTCCTCCTGGTTCAGCTTGCCGGCGATGCCCTGCAAGGTCGCCTCCCCCAGGGCCGGCTCCGCCAGCAGGCCCAAGCGCACCGTCTCCCGGCGCAAGTCCTCCAGATGCCGCCGCCCTGCGGCGGCCTCCTTCTCCAGCTGGTCCAGCTCCGCCTGCCAGACCCCGTCCCGGTCCCAGGCCGCCAGGGCCTGCCGCAAGGTGGTCCCCGGCTGGAAGCCCTTCACCACCCCTGCTCTGGGCTGGGCAGGCACCGCCACAAAGGACCATTCAAAGGCGTCCGTGGGCTCTGCCAGGCGCACGATGCACCGCTTCTCCCCATAGACCTGTCCCTTCCCGTGGCTGCACTGGCCCCGGTCGTGGATGTCATGGCCGCAGATGGAGCACACCTGCCGGCGCACCGCGCAGCTGACGCTGACCTCCTTCTTGATCCCCCCTTCGATCTCCGCAATGAGCCCCGCGTTCTCCGCCGTGCGGAGCATGTAGGCATAGCCCTTCAGGTAACACCCCGGCTCCCCGGCCTCGGTGACCACCCCGGGCTCCTCCACCAGCTCCGTGCGGTAGATCCGGGCCCGCTGGTCCTTGGCGCTCCAGCTGTGGTCAAAGATCCCCGTCTTTCCCACAAAGAGTTCTGCCAGCTGCTCCAAATCCGCCCGGGCAAAGTACTCCAGGTCCCGGTCGGTCTGGTTGTCGCACAGCCGCACCCCGAAGGGGTACACCTCCTCTGCCGTCAGGCTGGTGTTCCCCAGGGCGTTGATGGCCGCCAGCTCCCCCTCCACAGGGTCAGCTTGGGTTCTGGTCTGTTTCCGTACTGTCTCCATGGGTCTCCTCCTCTCCATGCGTTTTCGGTGGCGCCTGGCTGGGCCGGGTGGGCTGCTCCCCCTCCAGCTGCCGGGCCTGTTGGCGGTAGAGGGCCGCCCGGGCCTCCTCCACCTGGTCCTGGAGGTTGATCTCCTCCCACTCCACTTGAACGTCGCTGTCCTTCCCGTGCAGCCGCAGCCACAGGGCGCAGATCCTCTCCACCACCGGGGTCAGGGTCCGCCGCAAGGCGGTGAGCTCGCTGGTCATGATGTCCGCCTGCTGGCTGCTCATCCGCTCGGTGGAGGACCAGTTCAGCCCCAGCAGAAACGGGGGAATCCCCGTCTGGGAGATGAGCTGCTCCAGCAGCAGCCGCACCGGGGCCTGACAGTCGGGGATGTCGCACTCCGCGCCGATCACACGGATCTCCACATCCCCCACCGCCACAAAGTCCCGCACCGAACCGGCCCGGGTGCTTCCCATGGCCTCGGACCACCGCTGGGCCAGCAGTTGGCTGCGCTCCTTCACCTGCCGGGGGTCGGCCTCCCCGTCGGGTTTGTAGACCACGGCAAACCGGACGTTTCCCGCCCGCTCCCAGTTGGCCCCCAGGGTCTGGTAAATCTTCAGCAGCACCCCCGCCAGAAACGGCATACTCCGCAGCAGGGACACCCCATAGGGGTTCTCCGGGCTGGGGTGGTACGGGGTAAAGAGGAGGAGTTCCTGCCTTGGCAGGTCCTCCACCGACCCGTCGGGCCGCTTCTGGGCCAGCACCACCTCCAGGGGGGAGTCCCCCTCCCGCACCTGGATGTCCGACACCCGCCCGCACAGCACCGCCGCGATCTCCCGCCCGTCCCGGCTGGGGACGATCTCCCCCACCGCCCGGCCGCAGGTGAGCAGGCAGTCCAGGTAGCTGTCCAAAAAGGCCTGGATGCCCTGCTGGTTCCACCCCGCCGGCACCGTGCGCAGGAAGTGGTTCAGCGCTGCCTCCACCCCCTTGTCCGGGCAGGTCACCCCCACGCCGCCGGCCAAGCGCACCAGTTTCCGAATGGCCGCGTCCACCACCGGCACCGCCTCTCGAATGGCCCGGTACAGGTCAAAGGCCGGCTCGTGCAAAGGGATATACCCATCGATCAAGGCGAAGGGGTGCCGCTCCGCCGGCCGCAGCTGGGGCGGGGCCGGCGGTGGGGTCTCCTCCTTCGGCCGCCTGTTCCAAAATCCCATGGTTTCCTCCTTTCCTCAGCGGGGCCGCTCCACATACCCCGCGTAAAATGACGCCCCCCGCTCCGCGGGGCTCACCACCGTGGCCACAAAGTAACGGATCTCGTCCATCGCGTGGTCATCCTCCTTGCGCACCCGGTCCTGGTCCCCGGAATGTAGGTCCCAGCAGTAGGACCCAAACTCCCGGATGGCGTCCTGGCAGGGCTCACAGATCACAATGCGCCCGTTCTTCAGGGCATCCGCCGTGCGCCGGATGCCCGAGAGCACCTCGTTGTCCGCCTTGCGCACGTTCCACCCCGCCCGGCGCAGCGTCTCCAGAAAGGAGGCCGCCGACGGGTCCACCACCACCGCCTCAATGGCCCGCCCCCCGGCCAGCTCCGCCAGCCGCTGGGCATACTCCTGGTCGGTCTGCTGCCGCCGGGCCTGGCGGGCGTCGTAGTAGTACTCCGCCACCCGGTACCACACCCCGCCGTACTCCCCCCACAGCCCCATGGAGGTGGGGTTCACCGTCCCGTAGTCGCAGGATATGTACCACTTTTCGCAGCTTTCCGGCGCTTTCCCCACCATTTCCGGCGAGAAAAAGTCGTAAACCCGACCTTCCGCCTGCGCCCACTGTCCGAGAATAAACCGCCGGTAGAACACCCCTGTGTACAGCTTCTGATACCGCTGCCGGATCTCAGGCGTCAGGGAGGGGTTGTCCTCCATGGTGAAGTGGAGCCGCAGACAGTTCCGCTTCTCCGCCTCCAGAATCCACGTCCGGTAAAACCAATGCCCCGGCCCGGCAGGGTTGCAGTTGAACCATAACCGGCTCCCGGCGACGGAGCACCGGGCGCATGCCTGCTCCACAAAGCTGCGGGGCATCAGCGCCACCTCGTCCAGCAGCACCCCGGCAAAGGTGATACCCTGAATCAGGCTTGCGGAGCTTTCGTCCCGCCCGCCGAAGACGTAGAACTGGTTTTCCCGCCCCCGGAATTTTACAGTCAGCAGGTTATCCGTCCGCTTTTCCTTCCACTTCGCCCCCAGCGCTTCCAGCTTCGGCAAAATCTCGGACAACACATTTCTCCGCAGAGACGCGATCGTCTTGCCGCAGACGCCGAACTTCTGGCCGCTAAAGCAGCTCATGGCCCACAGAAAAAAGCTCAGCCCCATAGCCAGGGTTTTCCCGGAGCGAACCGCCCCGTCGCACACGATAGCCTCCTTACCCCGATTCGGATTCCCCGGCACCCACCAGGTCAGCACCGTCCTTTGCTTTGGTGAAAAGGCCGTCATTCTTCCCCGCCGCCCTGCAACGCCTTCAGGAAATCGTCCATGTCCGTCCGTTCCCCGTCTGCCACGGTTGCCAGCTGTTCCAGCGCCTGTAGCCGGTCGATGAGCTTGATTTCCACCGTTCCCTTGTCGTTGCGCTTGACCTCACTGAGCAAGCTCAGGTCCAGCTTGTCCAGCTTCGGCTCATCCTCCAGCGCCAGCCGTACGCAGTCGTTGGCTTTCCCGAACGCCAGTTCTGCCAACCGCCGCGTCACATCCTCCCTCCGGATTGTCCCCGTCTGAATTCTCTGTTTCAGTTCCCGCTCTACGCATTTGCGTTCCATAGCAACCTCCCTTTCATCCAAACCCCGAAAGACAAAAAAAGTTGCACCCGAAGGTGCAACCCAATAAATACCAAAAAAATCTTTCTCCCCACCCGCCGCATACCGCAGAAACCTCCAATCTCGGCCGCCCTCGACCGGTCAGCCCGCCCGCACGGCTTCAAAGCGGGAAAGGCTCGATTCCTTTCAGCAAGTAAGGGAACCGTGTTCCCATGGCGGCATTCGCTTTGGCCGGGATTACACAGTCCTCCGCAACCAGTCCCGGTGGAATAACGCTGCCCAAAATTGGGAAAAATCCACCATGTAGATTGGGGGGAAACTATGGACAAGCTGCAAATTAACAACATAACATACGTTGTTCAACGTGAATTTGTCGGTGAAAAAGCACCTTCCGATCTGATCCGTGAGCGGATTCGCCAGGCACATTCCCAGACATTCCCTTTGACAACTCCGGCCACCCATGTGTATAATTCAGGCGAAAGCACCTCAACGACGAGGTATGCTAAATGAATTCAACAACATCTAACCATTTTCCGACTGCAAATTTTTCTCTAAGGAGGGATACAAGCGCAACTTCTCTTTCCCTTGCCTACGCCTACTATAGATTGTCTCAGGAAGAGGCGCAGGACGGGCAGTCCTCTGCCAGTATCATTAACCAGAGGAAAATCGTTGAAGCCTACTGCGCTCAGCGAGGAATCGTTCTTCTGGATTCCTTTGTCGATGACGGTTGGTCGGGCAGCAATTTTGAACGTCCCGGTTTTCAGCAAATGATGAAAGCTTTACGGGCCGGGAAAGCAAATATGGTCATAACCAAAGACCTCTCCCGTCTGGGGCGTGATATGCGGGAGGCCAGCTATTATGCCGAGCAGTTCTTTCCGGAGCGCCGGATCCATTATATCGCCATCGCCGACAATTTCGATTCCGAATCGGAGAATATCATGGCGCCTTTTCAGTTCGCAATGAATGAGGTATACCTGCGTGACGGCTCCAGAAAGGTTAAGGATGTTCTGCGGATGAAGCGAAGCAAAGGCGAATACTGTGCCTGCCCACCCTTTGGCTACAAGAAAGACCCCCGCAACAGAGACCGGTTAGTCCCGGACGAGGAAACCGCGCCAATCGTCGCGCAGATTTTCCAACGCTCCGCCGCAGGCGACTCCTGCATCAAAATTGCCCAGGAGCTCACGGCAGCCGGTGTGATTACGCCTCTTAAGTACCGGGTACTGTACCGCGACAACTTTTCCGACACAGGTGCCGCCCGCGCCACGGATTGCTGGAATTACACCACGGTAAAGCGGATCATCAAGAATCAGGTTTATCTTGGCAATACGCTGCTTGGGAAAACCCGCAAGGCAAGCATCAAGTCCCGCAAAAAGATTTCCGTTCCCCAGGAGGATTGGGTCATAACGTCCAACACGCACGAACCTCTCGTTGATCAGATGACCTTTGACAAGGCACAAGCAAACCTGGGAAAAGGCAGCCGCGACTACCGTCAATACGACCATGTACGGAAAAGCATTTTCGGTGGTATCGCCGTTTGCAGCCGTTGCGGATATTCGCTGTGTTCTTCCGGGACGGTTTACAAGGGCGAGCGTGAAAAATACTGGTTTCTTTCCTGCAACCACAAAAGCAAGCGGTTTGAAAACCCCTGCGAGGGCGTCAGTATGAAATACGCCGACCTTCTTGAAGTGGTTCGTCAGGATTTGAACAGCCTGATCAAGCTGTCCGACAAAGAAATCAGTAAGCTGGTAAATCAGGTCCTGGAAGAAATCCACGACGAATCCGCCCAAAAGCTGCGTGAGGCAAAAATCGAAAAAGCCAGGACACGCCTGAATGTCATCAACCGGACAATCGGAAAGCTGTACACCGACAATGCCGAAGGGAAGCTGGCTGATTCCAGATTGGAAGTCATGGTCGCCGACCTTGAGAAAGAAGCCTCCGGCCTTGAAAACGCTTTGGAAGTCCTCAGTGCGCCGTCCCCTGACGATGACATCCGTTCCAATTACAAACGGTTCTTTGATCTTGCCAGACAATACACCACCATTGCGGTTCTGGATCGGGACACTCTCCTGACTTTCGTCGAAAAAATTGAAGTAGGACCCAAGATATTACCCGATGGCTACGTCAGAGCGCCCCGGAAAAATGCCGCCTATCAGCAGAGCGTTAAAATATATTACAAATTCATTGGGTGCCTGCGTCTTGAATCCCTTGAAAATTTCCCTCAAAGCAGGGTGATTTCAGAACAATCCGAGGCAATTTGACGTTCACTATGTAAAAAAGACACCAAGGGAGGTTGGCGTGAACCTGACCAACGGCTACAACGGTCACCTGACCTCCCGCGAAGCCGGCTCCGTCGGCGGCCAGATGGTCAAGAAGATGTGTACCGTACGAAATGCGAGCTACACCCGTAAGGACAGGACTGCTGCAGGACATGAGATAGAGGTTCGGTACATAGCGGGAATCACGGTTTGAGTTGCTGGATTAACAAAATAGATGCAGCGCAGCCCACCGGTCAGATGATCGGTGGGCTGCGCTGTCACGCAACATCCTTATACCGTGTGTACACATACTCATAGATTTTTTGCCGGTATACGGAAATGCTAACCTCATCGTAGGATTCAGGAAGTTCGGCCCACAGAGTATCTCGAATCAAATTGTCGATGGTCGCCTTGGTTTCCTGCTTGTCCGTCCAGTGGTCAAGCTCTGTAATCTTGGCCTTGACTTTCTCCAGAAGATCGACCGCCACTTTCTTTATTTTCTGAATATCCTGCTTGGACAGGTTTTCAGAAAACAGCATATCGTATAATGACAGCTCTTCATCACTGGAGAATCCCTCACGGACATACCGCTGTTCCTCCTGATCCATGTCTTTGACCAGCCGCATCAGTTCATCAAAGGTTTTTTCAATTGTGGCTCTATCCTGCTGGCTGTTGTACTCCTCAATGATTTGCTGGTATCGCTCGTGATACTTGATACGGTCGGGATTGTTGAATAGCATGGCTTCCAGACGGACACGAATGAGGTCCTCAAGGTCCTTCATCACCAGATTCTTTTTCTTCGCCTTGGCAAATTCCCGCCGCAGCAGGTCAAAGTCAATCTGGCTGATGTCAAACTGTCTGGAGGGTGTGAGACCTTCGGCCGCTTCTTCCACATGAACATAGTCGCTGATAATGTTGTTGATCTCCACCATCAGCTCAACATTGGAAACGGTCTTGCGCTTTTTCTTCAGCTCACCATAGATGGCCGCAATCGCCTCATAGCGTTTGCGAGAATCCAGTTCAATATCTTCACGGTCGGCATATTTCATCAACCGAACGAGCTCAGCGGCGTAAGTCTGGAAGGTTTTCTTTTCCTCAATGGTGGAGGATACCGCATTGGCCGCCGTTTGAATCAGCTGTAGCTTTTCAAAATCCTTTGCACCGACCAGCGTTTGCAGAGAGAAGTCACGCTCTGCAAGAAAGTTCTCTGCCGCTGCGATGGTCTCCAGAATACGGGAAATCAGCTGCCCCTTGTCCACCGTAGGATCGGCTCCACCGGTTCCGTTCACATTGGCGGTGTAATCGGCCAGCGCCTTCCGAAGCGCCTTGACGATGCCAATGTAGTCAATGATCAGGCCGTTGCTTTTCCCTTCTGCCACGCGGTTGGCGCGGGCAATGGTCTGCATCAGCGTATGAGCTTTCAGCGGCTTGTCCAGATACAGGCAGGACAGGCACTTCACATCGAAGCCGGTGAGCCACATGGCGCAGACAAACACGACCCGGAGCGGGTTGGCAGGATCTTTGAATTCCTTGTCCAACTCCCGCTTTTCCATTTTTTCGCGGTGCGTCTTGATATCCAGGCCCCACTTTTGGAAGGTCTGAATCTCATTTTGTTCCTGACTGATGACCACAGCCATTTCCGTTTCCTGCATCCATTGCAGCTTGCGCTCCAGCTCCTGGGTCTCTTGCTGCGTGGCGTGTTTGATCTGAATTTTCAGCGCTTCAATTTCAGCCGCCCAATATTTTTGGACCAAATCATACATGCGAACACAGGTCACCTTATTCAGGCAAACAAACATGGCTTTCCCGCTTGTCCACAAATCGGAGTAATGGCTCACAAAATCCCGTGCGATGGATTCCAGGCGGGGCGTTGCTGTCAGCAGATGGATCTCTTTGGCGAACTCCGCCTCCAGCTTGTCCTGCTGATCCACATCCAGATCCGCCTGCTCAATGGCATCCAGAATCCGATCTGTGATTTCCGGATTGTCCTTGATATCCAGGATTTTTTCGCCGCGGTTTTCGTAGTACAGCGGCACGGTCGCGCCGTCCTCCACCGCCCGCTTGAAATCATACACCGATATGTAGCCGCCGAAGGTGCGCTCGGTGATGTTGTCATTGGACAGAAGCGGCGTGCCGGTAAAGCCGATTCGGGACGCTGTCGGCAGCAGGCGCACCATGTTGTCCGCAAAAATGCCGTACTGGCTGCGGTGCGCCTCATCGGACATAATCAGAATGTCATGGTCGGGGTAGATTGGCTCCACATCCGTCTTGTTGAATTTCTGAATCAGCGTGAAGATAAAGCTGGGATTGCCCCGCAGCTTCTGCTCCAGATCTGCCCCGCTGGACGCGATGAACTGGCTGGCCTTTGTCTTGCCCAGCAACCCGCAGTTTTCAAAGGTATCACTAATTTGGGTGTTCAGCTCGTCCCGGTCAGTCAGAATGACAATGGTGGGCGAGCCGGAGAACTTGCGGCGAATCTTCTGCGCCAGGAACACCATGGAGTAGCTCTTGCCGCTGCCCTGGGTATGCCAGAACACGCCCAGCTTGCCGTTGTTCAGCTTGCGGGCCTCATAGGCTTTGATCGCCTCGTTGACACCGAGATACTGGTGGTTCCGGGCAAGGATTTTTGCTGTGTGCCCACCCGAGTGGTCAAACAGGATGAAGTTTTCCAGCAAATCAAGAAAGTTTTCCTTTTTGCAGATGCCCCGGAGCATGGTTTCCAGCGCCACGCTGCCCTGCTCCTGCTCAGACAGACGCTTCCACTCGTGGAAGAACGCATATTTGCTGCCCAGGGTCCCCACCTTGGCCTCCACGCCGTTGGAGAGAATCAGAAAGGCGTTGTAATAGAACAAATGCGGAATGGTGTCCAGATAGTCGGTGTAGTTGTTGGTATAGGCATCCTGCACATCCACGGTGTTCTTCTTCAGTTCGATGAACAGCAGAGGAATCCCGTTGACAAAGCCGACAATATCCGTACGGCGGCGATACAGATCGCCGTGGATCTTCAGCTCTTTGATGGCGAGGAAATGGTTGTTATCGGGATCCCGGAAGTCGATGACCGTGGCATATTTGGTTTCTGTCCTGCCGCCGGGCTTCTTCACGGTGACAGGGATACCA